>Ga0180438_10003073_pt1 | contig 25870 bp, 29 predicted proteins | sample SS_ome_12_FD_132455 | JGI IMG/M metagenome (GOLD analysis project Ga0180438, IMG submission 132455) | Hypersaline lake sediment archaeal communities from the Salton Sea, California, USA - SS_3_D_2 metaG | ecosystem: Environmental > Aquatic > Non-marine Saline and Alkaline > Hypersaline >... | reverse complement strand
CAAGATGGCGAAAAATCGAAAATTTTTTAGGGGAAAAAGGGACTTCCGGTTCCATAAGTGTTTGAGTTTTGTTGAGGTGAGTTATGGTAAAACTTTTGGCCAAAATAAAATTAAAGGTTGAGGGATTTTGGGTGTCGGGGATCGACTTTCGGGTGATAACAAAATCGCGGTTAAACAGAAAATTTGCAAAACAGTATGAGGACGGTCGGGCACATGAAAGGAGGATAACAAACAGGCAGATGTCAAAGATTTTGTATAACAATCATTTACTTCGTTTGGAGAACTACAGTCTGCGACACAAGTTTAAAAAAAGAAGGTGAAAAAATGAGTGAACAAAAAAGGGCCAGGGCGCACCTGGACGACCTATTATCGGTTGATAGAGGGTTGACAGGCAGGGAGATATGGTGGATTGAAACTATCAACAAATATTGGAAAGCAAAGGGCTGCTTTAGAAAAAAACATATAAAAATAATTTATGATATTTATGACAGAAGGTGCTAAAACAGAAAGGAATGGACTATGAGTAAAAAAACAAAAAAAGAAAACAATAACGAAGTGAGGTTCGAGAGAGTTGAATTGTTAAATGCTTTGAAATTGGCACAGATGGTGGCGGCAAAAAATTCACCAAAACAGACAACGGAATGTGCGCTCCTGGCAATAAGGGGGAATGAATGTAGTGTGCGAGCAACAGATTTGGAGGTTGCAATCGAAAAAAAAATTGCCTGCCGGTCTGAAATAAACGAAAAACTTTTTGAGGCTGCGCTGCCGTGCGCCGAGTTATACAGGGCGGTGTCGCAGGCCGACGATGATGAGATTGTAATTAGGCACATGAAAGAACACAACGAAATAATCACAATGGACGGGGTTTATCGGTTTAATGCGATTGACCCCGCCTTGTTCCCTGACGGTATGTTTGGTTTTAACGTGGACGGTGGGATAGAAATGAAAATCGCCGAGCTGCAGGAGGCAGCCGGTAAAGTGGTTTGTGCGCTTGATGCCTAGGCTTCAAGCAGATACGCTCTAAATGGTGTGCTGTGGGACAAAGGTATAAGTATGGTAGCGACAAACGGCAGGCATTTGGCGAAAACCGTATTAAAAAAAGAAACATCAAAGGTGCAAACAAACAAAAGACAAATAATCAGCAAACGAACGGTAGTATTATTATCCCATATTGAGGCGGATGAAGATGAAGTGTGCAAGGTGGAGTTGGGGGAAAATGGCATATTTATCAAAACAGACAAATTGTATATAACTGGGCCTTTGATAGATGGTAATTTTCCAAAATATGAAGAGGTGATTCCTGCAGGGTGTGAGCACAGTGTATATTTTGACGCTGAAAGAGTAATTCGCCAGGTTCGGCGGGCGAAGATATTGGAGGGCGACTATGAAAACGAAAAAAATATTATTATCAGCAGTGAGACTGGCTGTGTAATATTCGATTCCGAGAACCAAAAGTTGGGAACCGCCTCCATGAAAATTCCCATCGAAAGCGACACAAAGAACGGGGCGGACGATTTTGAAATAGCTGTCAAGAGCAAGCATTTTTTGGCTGCGCTAAAAACATTGGAAAAATTCCGGCTGGAGGTTACAGATTCAGATAAACCGCTGGTATTAACAGATGATGAGACAACGCATGTTATTATGCCGGTGTCCGGAATATAACCATAGATACAGAGGACTTAGAGACAAAAGGAGCGCATGAGAATGAGTGTAATTTATGAGCCAAAGGGAAGGGCAAAAGAATATTCGCTGTTGGCGGCCAACCTGTATACCGGCTGTGCGCATGGTTGCAAATACTGCTGGGCGCCGGGCGTATTGAGAAAAAACGCCGATACGTTTCGCACGGTCATTACCCCGAGAAAAGACTTGCTGGGGCTTGTCATAGCCGATGCAGCCCGCCTGGCTTGCACCAATAAGCGGGTGCTGCTTTGTTTTACGTGCGACCCGTACCAGCCGCTTGACGATACGCTGCAATTGACGCGCAGGGTGATACTAATCCTAAAAAAGCACTCGATACCGATACAGGTCTTGACAAAAGGCGGTATGCGTGCGGCGCGAGATTTTGACCTGTACGATAAATACGATGCGTTTGCAACTACGATGACTTTTTTGGACCCGGCCCTTTCGGCCGAGTGGGAGCCGGGGGCGGCCCTGCCCGCCGAGCGCATCGATGCGATAAAGACGGCGAAGGAAAAGGGCCTGCAAACTTGGGTGTCGCTGGAGCCGGTGATCGACTCGGCGCAGTCGTTAGAGATTATCAAACAGACGCATGAGTTTGTGGACCACTATAAAATCGGCAAGTGGAACCACGATGCGCGGGCCAAAAAAATCGATTGGCGGGCGTTCGGCAAGATGGCAATTTCCTTATGTGAAGAATACGGGAAAACTTACTACGTAAAAAGAGACTTGGCGAGGTATCTTAATAATTGGCCGTTTACGAATACTGATACGAGGATAATTAAATGAAAGATAAGTTCATAGAGAGTAAAGTTGACCAAAAAAAGACTACAAAGAAAAAACAAAATAAAAATCAGAAAGTTCAAAATGATAAACCTTTTGTAACGCAGGCTGATTTTAACAGCCAGGCCGAGGCGGCCAGGTATGCCGACGTCAGTACCCGGACTATAAGGGCGTGGAAGTCGCGGGGGATGCCGGTTATTGATTTGGGCGGCGGCAAGGTAGGTTATAACAAACAAATGCTCGACAAGTTTAAGCGGATGAACGAGGGTGATGAACTAAATAAACAATTAAAGACACAAGAGATTGGGTTTAAGGATGTCAAAAGGCAGTTGGCCCTGATACAGTTGAAGGAAAAGCAGGGCTTATTAGTGCCGGTTGAGCAGGTTGAGACCCAGCAGGTTGAAAGGATACTGGCGGTCAAACGAGCGATGCTTGGAATGGTTCGGAAATTGCCGCCGAGACTGAAGGGGCGCTCGATACAGCAGATGAGTAAGGTTATTCGAGATGAGGTATATTATATATTAAATACATTTGCCGGGAAAGAAATAAAAACTAAAAGAAAAAACTAAACTATCGTTGTCGCACAAAAAAAATCATGGAAAAAATTCAAGTGGAAGCCGCTTGAGCGGTCGGCGTGGGAGCCGCCACCCGATATTACGGTGTCTGGATGGGCGGACGCCAACCGCCGCGTGGTAACGGGCGCAGAGCAGGGGCCGTGGCGGACGGACAGGGTACCGTACCTGAAAGATGTTATGGATGCTTATATCGACCCGGAGGTCGAGGAAATAACCATTACAGGGCCGGCCCAGTGCGCGAAAACCGAGGCGGTGATTAATATGATGCTTTACAGTATCGATTGTGACCCGGTGCCGTGCCTGTATATTACCGATACCGATGCAAACAGTAATTATATATCAGACGACAGATTAGAACCGACCATACTCGGTACGCCGGCAACGGCAAGGCACGTTACCGGCAGGCCGTGGGATATGAGTTCAAAGGAAAAGCGGCTTAACAGAATGAGTATCTATTTCGGCTCGTCGCAAAGTGTTTCGAGCCTGGTGTCAAAGGCGATAGGCCGGTTGTTTGTCGATGAAACGGACAAATATAAATACACGGTCGGCCGGGAGGGCAACCCCATCCGGATGGCGATGCGAAGGGGCCAGACCTTCCAGGCGGCCGGCTATTTTAAGGTGGTGTATTTGTGTACGCCTACGACGGAAGACGGTTTTATTAACCAATCTTACGAAAAGTCAAACAAGCTCCAGTATTTTACACCCTGCCCGAGGTGCGGTGAATTTATCAGGATGGAATTTGGCCAGTTGAAAGTAGAGCCGGCGAAGATGCGGGATGCGGATATTATCAGAAAAAAAGAATGTGTTTATTATGAATGCCGGTTATGCGGCGGCAGAATCGAACAATATGAGCGGTTTGATATGACAGACGCCGGTGTGTGGGTGCCGGAAGGGCTTAAAATAGATGCCGGCGGCGATTATATTTTATTTGACGCGAAGGGTCGGCGGGTGATGGCGAGCGGAAGGCCGAAACGAGGGCGGCGGCATGTCGGTTTCTGGATAGGCGAGATGATAAGCCCGTGGATACCGTGGCATGAGATGACGGCGGAATGGTTCGAGAAGAATACACCGGAGGGAATAGCGCTCGGCGAACTTCGGGAGTTCAAAAACCAAGTGCTGGCGCAGGTATGGACCGAGGAGGCAATTGACATTGAGCGGCATAAACTCGCCGAGCACATCGGGGACTTCAGCAAAGCGACCGTGCCTTCCGATTGCAAGGTATTAATCGGCTCGGCCGATTATCACAAAGGCCACGCCGGCAATATTACTATTGTTTACGAGGTCCGCGGTTTCGGTTACGAGGGCCGAAACTGGGTCGTATCGAGCGGCAGCCTGACGAGTTGGGAGGCGTTTGAGAACGTGGTGCTAAACGCCCCCTGGGAATGGAGCGACCCGGATAAGACCGACAAGAACCTGACTGTTCGTATCGTCTTTGTCGATGCAAGTTTTGGTTCGCCGGATGTGTTCGATTTCTGCCTGCGGCACCCGGGCAGGTGCTGCCCTGTCCGCGGCAAACAATATCAAAGATCGCCTGTGATTGCAACCGGTCTTGAAAAAACTGCGCACAAAAGATTTCAGAACCGAGGACTGATTTTGTATTGGGTGGACACCACTTTTTTCAAAAACCAGGTTACCGGCTGGGCCGCCGCCGAGCCGGGCGACAAGAGACAGACCGAATATTACGCCGAGATACCGGACACGTATTTCACTGAATTTACGAACGAGCACCGCGTAAAAGAGCGCGACAAAAAGACGGGGCAGGTCAAGTTTGTATGGCGACCGGTCGTTGGTGGCCGCCCGACTCACCACCTCGACACGGCGGTTTATGCCGCGGCGGCGGCGTTCCATCTGGGCGTTTACCGGATGAGACCGCCAAGGCCAACGACAAAAGGTCCGCAAAAACCAAAAACCAAACGGAAGATAAGAACTAAGTATTAGAAAGGATTGAAGATGTCAAAAAAACAAAAGACAGAAATCAAAAAACAGAAAACAAATATTGAAACTCAGGAACCGGCAAAGAAAAAAAAAGATGTGTATTCATTTCCGACAAAGAGTCGGTGCCCACGATGCGGCAGCACAGACACGCTGGCACTGAGCACGAATGGCGACAGACAATATCGCCGGTGTCAAATGGCTGTTTGTAAATGGCGGTATGCCGTTCGGGGCAAAAAGATTTAGATCCCGATTTTTACAGATATGTAAAAATTTTATACCGATTTTTACAGATATGGAAAGATTTTCGGAAAAACCCAAGATTTTTATTGAAAAGACTCTGATTATGCTATGATAGAGTTGTAACGTTTACAGGTAAAAGATATTTGGCCGGCTGTGCGGAGCCGCTCCTCTCACAGCTCGGCCTTTTTTATTGGTTGAAATTATGGCAATTACAAGTTCGTCAACTCGCGCAGAGGTACTGGCGCAGTATAACAACAATCTCGCGTGGGACGGCAATCCGGCAAAGGCTGCACTTGCACTGGAGGCGATTCGATGGCTTTTAGTAAATCGGCCGCAGAGTATTTCAATGGGCGATAAAGGTCAGATAGATTATGAATCGCTGGACAAACAGGCCAACGAGCTTAAAAAATTTATCAACACCAATGGTAGTGCGGTAAACCGTGTTTCGTTTGTTAAGGGCAGGGCCTTGGCATGAGAGACAAGACCATCAGAATTGATGATGTAAGACGGGGCACATATACGGCCCTGGGGTACAGGTCCGCCCGGGTTGCATCGGAGGAGGGGAGGGCGTATTCGGCCGGTTCGGGGGCGGCACACGCAGAGTACGACCGGGCAAAACTCATCAACCAATCCCGCAGTTTTATAAGGGACAACGCTATTTATAAGGGCATGATTGAACGGGCTGTGAATTATATAATCGGCAACGGCTTTACGCTGCAAATGGGCAGTAAAAGCAAAAAGTATAATGAAAAAGCCGAATCGCTCTGGCGCCAGGCACACCGCCGGCCGGAAAAAAGACAACTCTTAACCGGCAGGAAAGTAGATCGCATGGTGTGCCGTGAGCCGTTGGTTTGCGGCGACACCGGCGTCATAAAGGTAAGGGGGGGGCTTATACAACTGATAGAGGCCGAGCAGATAGCGGGTAAGCGAAGCGAGGCGCCGGATGGCGTCAAAAAAGACCAATATGGAAAGCCGATGGAATTTTATGTTTCTGCCTATAATAATCGCGGCAGATTGCAAACCAACGCACCAACAGCATACAGTCCGGTAGATTTCCTTTTTATCACGGACCCCGACAGGCCATCAGCAACGAGGGGTGTACCCCCCTGCCAATCGGTTTTCCCGATGTTGCATCGGATAAACGACGTTTGCGATTCGGAGGCGATAGCCTGGCAACTGCTCGCACACATGGCGATTGCCATCACCCGCGAGGAAGGTCCGGAAAAGGCTTGGGGCGAAAGCAAGGCGGACCCGAACAAAGAAGGAACCGACACATCCGGCGAACTTACAACTCGATTGACGGAGTTGGATTACGCTTTGGTATTTCATGCCAGACCCGGCGAAACGGTTTCTGGTATCGACAGAAACATCCCAGGCAGAAATTTTTCGGAAAGCCTTCGGATTTTTCTCCGGCTGCTCGGCCTGCCCTTGGGTTTGCCGCTCGAATTGATTTTGCTTGACTGGACCAAAAGCAATTATTCGCAGAGTCGAGCGGTATTGGAACAGGCATATCAATCATTTATTGGCTGGCAGCAGTCGCTTGATGACGAGTATTACAGGCCTCTCTTAGAATGGCGTATAAATCTGTGGCAAAAGGCCGGTTTAATTGAGAAGCGATCTGACGGAAAGAAGCACGGGTGGATCAAGCCGACTTTCCCGTGGATAGATCAATTAAAAGAAGTACAGGCGTATTCCGCTAAGGTTGAAAGGGGATTCTCTACTCATACCCAAGTTTGTAAATCTCTCAATGCTGACCGCGAAGACATAGTAACCGTTAGAGATGCCGAGATTCGGGATGCGATTAAGAGAACCCAAAAAATAGAGACCGACACCGGCGTCAAGGTGCCGTGGCAGATATTTTGCGGACTAGAAGCAAGCGTGGCCCCGAAAAAATCAAAAGACAAAGAAGATGCCGGGGCCGATGAAGATGACCGGAAAAAAGAGGATGACAAAAATGAATAATGCGGTTTTAGCACAGTTTCAAAAGCAGGCATGGGCAATGGAGCCGAGCGCTCTCAGCGCCCTTGTGTTGCGACTGGCCGAAATATCGCAATCGCCGCTGGTTTCGGTTAACGTAGGCAAAACAGAAGCAACGCTGCGCGTAGAAAACGGCGTCGCGGTGATACCGATAAAAGGTGTATTGATGAATGAGGTGCCGTCGTTTTTCAGGTGGTTCGGAATCGAAGCAACCTCTTATAACGACATCAGAAACCAGGTAAACAAAGCCGTCGGCGAGAAAAAGATAAGGTCTATATTGCTCGACGTTGATTCGCCTGGCGGCGAGGTCGGCGGCGTGCTTGAAACGGCCGATGTGATTGTAAATGCACGCGAAAAAAAGAAGGTAACAGCACAGGTCGGCGACATCGGATTTTCCGGTGCTTATTGGTTGTTGAGCCAGGCGAAACAAATAATAACGGGAGCCAACAGCGGGGTCGGCTCGATAGGTGTTTACACGGTTTTTGCGGACTTTTCAAAAAACGCCGAAAGCGCCGGGGTAAAGGTACACGTTATTCGCTCGGGAGATTTGAAGGGTATGGGCGTTTTAGGCGCCGAGATCAGCGCCGGGCAAATAGACAATATGCAAAAGTACATAAACGGCCTGGCCGAAAATTTTATTAAGTCAGTTGCAAACGGCCGGGGCAAGCCGGTCGGGGAAGTAAGGGAATGGGCGACCGGCCAGATATGGATAGCCAAGGAAGCAAAATTGTTGGGGCTTGTCGATAAGATTCGAAATGCAAGCTCGTTGACGAATAAAAACACTACAAAATCAGAAGGAGTAAATACCATGGATAATGAACGAACAGGGGCCGGGCAAGACGCAGCCGCAGGTAAGGAAACCACAACTGATTTGGTTTTGGCTTCGCAGCCGACTGCGACAAATGAGCGAGAAAGGTTCGCGGCCTTAAAGTCGGCCTTCCCGGACGATTTGGAGTTTGCGGTAGCCCAGTATGAGTCCGGCGCGACTGTTGAGCAGGCGAAGGCGGCTTACGCCGAAGTGTTACGGCAACGATTAGCCGAAAGCAAAGAAGAAAATCTGGCGCTGAAATCCAAACTCGACAGTCAGGCAAAAGCTTCGACCGAAGATGAAGGCGCCGACGCCGTTAAACATAACGAGGCGGCGACCGGCGATGGTGCGGACTTCATGGGTGTAGCAAAGGCCCTGGCTAAAGACGAAAAAATCAGCATGACCGAGGCCATGAAAAAGGTTGCAAAAGAGCAACCTGAGTTGCACGATAAATGGAAGGCAAGTATCCGACCTATCCGGCAAAAGCGCTGAAAGCACCGAAAAAGTTAGGTTATACCTGTAAACAGAAACCAAAAGAAAAGTTAAAAAAACAGAAGGAGCAAAATTATGAGCCAAGCATGTGATTCTCCAAAATCTTTTACTGCCGGCGAAGCCTTGGCGGATTTTCGGCGGGTGAAGTTTAATTCGTCATCAGCGGTCGTTTATGCCGATGCCGGAGAGATAGGAATCGGGGCAACACTCCAGGACGTGGCAAACGCAGCACATGCAGCCATCCAACTGGATAACGCCGGCGGCACGATGAAGGTAACGGCGGCGGGTGCAATCGCGGCCGGTGCGAGGTGTTTCCCGGCGGCGGACGGCAAGGTTTCGGCCGTACCCTCCGGGGCAAGCGTTGGTATTGCAATGGAGGCGTCAACGGCGGACGGTGACATTATCGAAATGATGCCGGTACAGGAACACCTGGATTGGCAGGGTCTGACATTTGAGGAAATCGACGACGACAAGACCCTGGACGCCCAGGATGCCGGTAAGGCCTTTTATGTTACGGCCGACGCAAAGACCATCACGCTGCCGGCGACGGACGTCAATCTCGGCCCCATCATTATCATCAACGGTGTGGCCGACGGCGGAGCCGCCGTGAATATCAGCCCGAACGCAAACGACCTCATTAAAGGCCCGGACTTCGACGGCACCGACAACAAGGACCATATCAACACGAAGGCAACAGCCGTTCTGCACGATTTCGTCAAAATTCGCGCCGATGGCGCCGAGGGATGGTGGGTCGAAGAAACCCGCGGAACGTGGGCCACCGAAGGTTAAAAAAAGTAAAGGCTATTTGCAAAAGTGAATAGTGGGTTTGATTTTATCGCAGGCCAGCGGTAAAACCGACGAAAGAACAAATCAAGCGGCAATTGGGTGCCCAGTCACCCGGTTGTCGCTTTTTTGTTGCCCACGCAAAACTTTTTTAAGAAGGAGTAAAATTATGATTCAGCAAACGACTTACGCAGTGCCGAGAGAGGATTTAGGCGAGGCCCTGCACGAGTACAACCCGGCATCGGACGGTTTTATCGCACAAGAGATACTGCCGGTCCGAGTGGTGAAGAAAAAGGCGGCGACGGTAAGCGTCGTAATTCGTGAAAATCTCAAGCGGGCCGATGCAATTCACGCCAACGGTTCGGCCTTTCATCGGATTACCATGACAACCGAGGACCTGGCTTACGCTTGCAAGGATTACGGACTCGAAGGCCCGCTCACCGATGATGACAGGGAAAACTTCGACAATGACTTTGATGCGGAACTCGAAACGACGATGCACGTCGAAAGGAGTCTGCTGATTGAACAAGAGATTCGAGTCGCAGCCAAAGTTTTCAACACTACAACCTTTACCGGTGCCGCCCTCTATACCGACGTCAGCAGCGCCCCCTGGGACGCCGCGGGAAGTGGGGCAATCGGCCATGTCGCGGATGCGCGGGAAAAGGTTAGGAAAAACACTGGATACGCAGCCGACTCGATGGTAATCGGTCCGGTTACCCTGAACAATTTGCTCAAAAACACAGCAATATTGGGCAAGTTTCCCGGCGCAACCATCATCACAGAGGCGATGCTCAGGGCAAATCTGGCTGGTATTCTCGGCATACAGAACCTTTTTGTCGGCAACGAAATCTACGACTCAGCGATTGAAGGCCAATCGTTCAGCGGGGCGGATATTTGGTCCGATGACTATGCCCTGATATTCAAGAGGCAGGAAGGCCCGGTATCGAGTGGCGGTCTGGGGCGAACGATCCTCTGGGGTCGCATGAGTCCGAACAACATCACGGTTGCTTCATACCGCGAGGAACAAACCGAAAGCGACATTTATCGCGTTCGTCATTACCTTGACGAAAAAATATTCGACCCGTATTTCGGACATCTTCTGAAAATTGATGCTTAATCGCATATCAGGGCGTACCAGTTAACCAACACCTGATTGCAAATCATAACCTTTGGTTTGGCAGGTTTGATGATATAGGTGGCGGGGCCGGGCAACCGGCCCGGCGCCGCCGGAATCAACGGAAAGGACTTGCAATGGACTCTCTGAGCGAGCAGGACAAGGAATGGATTCGGTTGACCGCGCGAGAGTTGGCGTTTCAGGCGATAAAAGAGACGCTCAGCGTACATATTCAAAGCTGCCCGCACGGACTGGCGATCATGAAGGCCAAGTGGCTGATTATCGGTGTTTCGATCGGCCCGATGCTGGTCGGCGGCGGCGCCGGATACGCCCTGGCAAAACTGTTTGCGACAATGTGATCTTGAAAGGTTAAAGGAAACCTGCGCGATGGAGTTTCCGGCAAAAGAATTTTACGAAATTAATCGCGTTCTGTTCCTGGCGTCCGGCGAGTGCAAAACCGAAGAGCAAACATCCGCCTGCCAAAAGGCAAACGAAGCTGTTGCGGCGGCGGCGGAAAAAATAAAAGAGTTTTTTGAAATATTGAATAGTTAAGGGAAATTTGTGCGATGGCTTTTCCAACAATAGCGACAATTGCTTCAGATTTACATGGGAGCACGGAATCATCCGGGTCAGGTCCGGGCGATAGGTCAGGATTTATTCGGCACTATGGGTCAAGAGACCGCAGGCTCGGCGAAATCGTATCAGTCGCAAATAGCAGCAGTTCGGATTTATTGGTTCTTGCCGGCGATAACGTGGATAGTGATTGTGCGGACGGCAGCAAGTTGTCGAATTTTACAAGTATGATTAATTACTTGGATGCAAATTTGAATTGTGATTTTATAACCACCATCGGAAATCATATTTGGACACCCACATCTCCGCCGTGGGATGGTGAAGGAGACGCTCCTTCCATGTCGGATTATTTTGACGCCCTTGACGCTTCAACGAGCGAGGGGGCAAAGGCAAACTATTACGGGCCGGATTCCGAGGCTTACTCTTTTTCTTACACGGACATCAACGGTATGTTATGGGTAGTGGTGTTATGCCCCGTGCATACATTTTTTGAGCAGGATGACCCGTATGATTATCTCGATTGGCTTGACACAAGATTGCAGGCAGCGGCTTCTGCCGGAACACCCTGTTGCGTAGTGACTCATGTTCATCTTTGGCAGAACTCGAACAACTCGAATCCGAACACTCTGCGGATTAGCGACACGGCGTGGTCGTCCTTACAAACCATATTTGACGATGCAGATACGTTGCAGTGTGTATTTGGCGGGCACCAGCATGCGGGGGGAGCTTGGATGAAAAGGAAAGGGGTGTGGTTTATCGATGTTGAGGGTTCGGTTTCGATGCCACCGAACCAGACAGATACAGCCAACGCGTATATGGTAGTAACCATAAATCCTCAACAAATTTGGACTCCAAACGGAATGAAAGCTCAGGTTAGGGTTGTACCTTATGGGTTGTGCAGGGTCAATAAACCAGAATACGACAAGTTCATTGTATGCTAATTTGATTAACCTTGGATGGCGGCGAGATATAAGCCATTCAAAATATTCAAAGGAGCTACATGAGTTTTTGATAGATAACTGTATTTGCCGCATGGACTGTCCGCCGACCGGCCCATGCTGCCCTAAAAATTGCAAACATCTTGGGCCGAATGGTTGCAAATTAGAAAGAAAAGACCGCCCCTATGTATGCTTGCACGCAATGTGTTCATATTCGTTCAGGAGATTATTAAATGATACAACTTAATACAGCATCGTCAGCAAAGGATTATGACTGTACGTCAGAAGTTGAATTAAGGGTTGATGATACAACCACTAACTTCCAAAACACGACCGGCAGGGCTATCCAGCCGGTGATAGAACTGGAAGTTACAGCTGTAAAGACGGACTATCGATTTACAAGCGGTGCAGTCGTTAAGTTCAGACTGTATATCAGCGATGACGGCTTAAAATCCAACGGCAATAAGGTAGTCTTTAATCAAGGAAACACAATCGCTGAATATATAGAATATACTGTCGGTGCCGACTTCAGCCCATTGATTATGCTGCAATTTGGCGATTTTGTATTCGGAACCTCCAAATACATGTTTATCACGGTCGAAAGCGACAATGTAAATGATGATGATGTACAGATTGGCAACTTGAAAATATACGACCGCACCTGTGCCACTGAGTACTCATCAACTGGCGGGCTACCGAGAGTTGACACCAAGACCGTACTTGACGACACGCCATCTGGGGATAGCGACTTTCAAGCCGCCTGTGATTTGGCTATAAAAGCATTAGAGCTTGACCATTTGATGAGTGCCGCATGTGTTTCTGACGACATAACAACTAATGTGGTTGATAATTCTGTTATAGCTAAAATACTCGCTGTTGGTGGGGACATTAGCGATTTTACAAACAGCCTACACTCGCTCGAAGGCATTATAAACTATTTGCAGTCAGACGAATTTGCTCGAAAAATCGCAAAAAAAATCCCAAGATGATAGGGGTCGAAAATGAAAAAGCTAATTATAACTATAGTTTGTTGTTTACTGGCGGCTCAGGTATTAGCGTCAAATGAAATCCGGATGCCAAACTTCCCATCTGGCGAAACGCTCTACGCCATAATCCGCAACGCAGCCGGCCAGGCGTGGGACCCTTCGGATCAGGCCTTTGAAAACTGGCCGGACCGTACCGACGATGGCGACAGCGCAAAACAATACGATATTTCTATGACAGATAAATCCGCCGATATGTACGTCGGCGACTTCGATTCCAACATATCGGCGGGTAGATACTATATCCAGATATGGTTACAAGACAGCACCGACCCGAATGAGGTCGATGATGACCTTGTCGGGCTGCGTGAAATCGTATGGAACGGCTCTGCCGAGGAATATGTAATTGATTCGAGCGGACGGGTCGATGTCGGCGCAGTGGGCGGAACCGCACAGACGGCCAGCGACAACGGCGCGGATATTAACGCAATCCTGGCCGATACCGCAGCGGTCGATACCACAGCCGAGATGCGTACCTTTTTGACCGGCGGCGACACGGCGGTCAGCACGGTTACAACCGCCGAGGTCAACGCCGAAGTTGACAATGCACTTAATACAGCAGTGCTTGGTTCGCCCACCAACAATTCTATTAATGAACGCATAAAATCAATTGATGATAAACTGCCGGGTAAATCCTTTCTGGCTGGTTCGGCGGACGCCGACGGCGGTTGGGACCAGGATTATTCTGACATGTGTAAGGGCGCGATTTGGGACGCTGAAACCAGTCAATGTCTGCAATCAGGAAGTATGGGCAAGCGGTTGACGGACATATTTAACGATACCGCCGAGATAGGCGCCGCAGGTGCCGGGCTTACCGACCTTGGCGGCATGAGCACAACGATGAAAGGGCAGGTAAACGCCGAGGCCGACACTGCAATCAGCGATGCGGCCCTTGCAACGGCGGCGGCCATTGCCACAATCGATACAAACGTCGATGCTGTGCTTTACGATACAGGCACTACTTTGAATGACAAGATAGACGTAATCGACACGAATGTCGATGACATCGAGACCGACACGGGCACTACTTTACCGGCGACACTTTCCACAATGAGCACAAACATCGATGACATCGAGACCGACACGGGCACTACTTTACCGGCGACACTGGCAACAATTGACGATAACGTTGATGATGTTCTGGTCGACACGGGCACCACTTTACCGGCGGCAATTTCCGGAGTTGAGGGAAAGGTTGATACGGTTGACGGTGTGGTCGATTCAATTCTCACCGACACCGCCGAGATAGGCGCTGCCGGCGCCGGTCTTACCGACCTTGGCGGCATGAGCACAACGATGAAAGGGCAGGTCAACGCTGAGGCCGATACGGCGATCAGCGATGCAGCCCTTGCCACGGCAGCCAACCTTGCAACGGCCAGCACAAATATCGATGCCGTGCTGGTTGACACCGCCGAGATAGGCGCTGCCGGCGCCGGTCTTACCGACCTGGGCGGCATGAGCACAACGATGAAGGGGCAGGTAAACACCGAGGCCGATACGGCGATCAGCGATGCGGCCCTTGCAACGGCGGCCAACCTTGCGACTGTCGATGGAAATGTTGATGATATTGAATCGGCGGTAGGATCGCCGGTTGCCCTCGACTCCGGTGCGGCAACACTGGCCGGTATGCTTACAAAAATTGCCGACGACAACGGTGGCGCCGATTTTGATGCGACAAACGATTCGCTTAAGGGCCTTCGGGCCTGGGGCGATGTCAACTGGGGAGCTGGAGCTGGGACTTACCTGTTAAGCACAGACGTTGCGACCGGCGATACGACAACATCATTTACAATGACTGACGGCGTGGCCGCCGACGATGCCTACAACAACGGTATCATCGCCGTTCAGGATGCCGGTGACAGCCATTGGGAGGCTCGCAGGATAAGCGATTATACTTCCGGCAAAGTTATCACCGTTGATACGGCATTCAGTTTCCCACCCGCAGAGTCCGACACCGTCAGGATTATTTACGGCATGGCGATGAGCGGCTCGGGTACTACACCGGCGGCGGTGTGGGCGTACGGGACAAGGGTGCTCACCGGCGCCGATAACATTGCCGCTCCGATTGCCGATGCGGTGTTTGACGAGACCGCAACCGGGCACACCGATGCGGGCAAGGCCGGAGCCCAGATATGGACCGACATTGATGCAATACTGACTGATACCGCAACCACCCTGCCGGCTTCACTTGCAGCCATCGACAGCGACACCGGTGATATACTTGTTGATACAGGAACTTCACTGCCCGCTTTGCTTGCAGTAATCGGCACGAATGTCGATGACATTGAAACGGACACGAGCACCACTTTGCCGGCGACACTTTCGTCAATGGATACGAACATCGACGCGGTACTGGTCGACACGGGTACCACGCTTCACGGTTTTATTGATACCGAAATCGCTGCGATCAAGGCGGTGACGGACCTGTTCAGCTTTACCGGCAACGATGTCAAGGCCACCCTGGACGGGGAAACAACCGCGTTAAGTTCGACCGGCCTGAATAATATCCCGATAACCGACCCGGCGGGCATCGCCGATACCTGGCCGGAAATGTCTGTGCAACTTTGGAGAAGGTTCTTCAAAAAAATTGATCGCACCACGACACAAATCCGCACCTACGACGACTCCGGCTCAAACGTGAGGACGACACAGACGGTTTCGGACGATGGGACGACAACGATTGTAGGAGCGGCTCAATAATGGCAGGAACCGACAGGATTGACATTGCCGATATTGACGAAATAGCACCACCGTTCGATCTGGACGGCGGCGAATCGCCCGCCGCTGTTACGCCGACTATCGAGGCAGAAAGTGAGTTCGACCAATTGTGTGTCGCCTCGATTGACGACTTCGAGCCGTTCTTCGAGACGGTTACGATTTACCCCGCCTCCGGCGGCAGCCGCGAAATTACAAGGGCGATCGTACACAACCGCCTGTTGCCTCAGAAACTTGCCGGCGTGCCTGGCGCCTCGGCCCCTTTGATTATTGTAGAGGTGCCAAACGATGCGACTACCGGATATGCAAGTTACGAACTTAACGATGGCAGAGATGAAATTGAACTGCCCGTCCGTCTGGGCCAGACGGCCCAGCGCCGCAGGATATTGAGATTGTTAAGTCACGATTACGCGTGGTGTAAATTAGAGGTGAGGTAATGGCAACCGATCCCGTGGTTGAGGTAAAGTTTGAAGAGCAAAAGTTAAAGGCAGTCGCCCGCCTGCTTCGCGGCATACCGAACGGGATGAACCTCGTAATCCCGCCGGCAATCAACCTTACCGCCACAACCGCCCGCGCCTGCCTGGCCCGAGACCTTAAGGAAGACGTGAACCTTAAAATATCCGCTATCAAAAAACGTATTATATTGCATAGGGCGAATAAAAAAAACTGGAGGGCCAGACTTCGACCAAGCAGAAAAGGGATACCTTTGATACTTTACGGTGCACGGCAAACAAAAAAAGGCGTCACTTATAAGGATGTAGAAGAACAAAGAGTTCTTATGGAAGGCGCATTTATACAGACGATGCCGATAACCGGGGCAAAACAAAAAAAGGGTCACAAGGGGGTATTTGAACGCGACCCAGATGATCTTTTTAGTACGGGTCGCGACACAAAGGGAAGGGTTCGAAAGGGCCGTTTGCCTATAAAAGAGTTGTATGGTGTTTCGCTGGCATGGTCTTTTGAAAATATTGGACAAATTAGAAATAAAACAATGGCCGAAACAGGGGAAATACTTGAAAAAAATATCGACAGCAAGGTTGCCTGGCTTTTATCAAGGAGGGCAAGCTGATGGCAGAGCCGATAGCAGAACTGATTGCACAGAATATCAAGGCAGCAATCGAGTCGGTCAACGCCGGCGAAGTTGTCGAGGGCAACGCGTATCACTACACGCTTAAGCCGCTCCGTCCGCTTCGCGTTGATTATGAAAATGTTAAATGGAACAATCACGATGTGATAATCCGCCAGATGGATTCCGGGCCGTCCGCGGCGGCCCAACTTAGAGTACGGCGGGTACTCAACTTTGCGCTTTCGGCGATTTGCATCGACTCGATCGACTCGTCAACCACCATCGACACCCACCAAAACCGCGTTGCCGCCGATATCGAAAAGGCGCTGCAGGTCGATACCACACGCGGCGGTTACGCCTTGTTCACCGAGGTAGGCGATGCGGTTCCGTTTGAAAGCGACGAACTCGAACTGACGGGGATACTCATCGATGTTGCCGTCCATTACTCGATAATGGAAAAAGATCCTTACACAAATGGTTAAAAATTAAAAAGGAGTATAAAAAATGCTTACACGCAAAAGAGTCGCAAAGGTGGCCCTTGAAAATACGATGGGTACAAAGGTGGCCGGCACCCAGGCGGTCAATATTTACGACATGGACGGGCCGGTATCCACCGCCGAATATCTAAGGCGGGCCGGGACAGGTCTTTATACGGGCAATACTGTTACCGGCGTTCACGGCGCAGAGACCGGACGGGCTTCGGGCAGGATACCGCTCATCGGGACGGGTTCCAGCGGTATGGGCCTGGCGGCGCTGATATTTTTACAGGCCGGCTGGCTGGTCAAATCTTCCGAGACTTATCAGGTATCGAGCAACGCGGCGAATTGGAAGGCGTTAAGTTTCGATGCCTGGCTGGACGGCAAGAAAAAGAGCCTGTTCGGCGCTATGTGCAATCTGGTGCTAAATTGGGAGCGGGGCCGTCCGGAGGGTGCAATGCTGGATTTTGAGTTACAAGGTATATTCTCATCGGTTACGGACGAGGCCCTGCCAGCGTTCAGCCCGGAGGACCGCCCGCCGATGCGGATGACGGCCTTTACTATTAATTCGGTTGCTAAAAAGATTCACTCGCTGAGCCTTGACATGCAAAGCGAAGTAGTTCCGCGAAGCGACCCTAACGCCACGCAGGATGAGACCTTGCAGTACATCATAACCGACAACAGTCCGCAAATAACCATCGACCCGGAGGACGAACTTGTTGCAAGCTACGACTTTGACGGGATTCGGCAGGGCCGTACCGAGCACGCGATTGTCGCCACGTTCAGCGATGGGACCGACACTGTTACGGTAACGCTGCCAAAGGTACAACTCACCGAGTGTCCCGAAGGCGAACGCGAAGGGTTGAGCACCATCCAATATGTCGGCCAGTGCAATCATTCTTCGGGCGACGATGCAGTACAGATAGCAGTTACATGACAGGTGCAAAAATGGCAAAAAAGAAAAGCAAAAATTTACTGGACCCGAAAATCAAACAAATGGTTTGTGCCAATCATGGCGGCATGGACAATGCCTCCGATGCGGCGATATTAAATTTGTGGAACCGCCTCGGCCCAGACGTTCAAAAAAGGTACGCCGAAAAACAGAAAGGGGCCCACGATGCCGATAGCGATTGACCCGGAAGCGACATTTCCGCTTATTTTACCCGGCGACGTCGACAAGCCAATCGCCGAACAGCCACGATTTATATACCGAAATCTGACGGCCCGGCAGTGGTTGGCCGTCTGCAACTCACTCGATAAGATGGATGAGTGCAAAACAAACGAAGATTTGATTACGCTGATATTCGACGGCTGCCGTACAGGGCTTGTCGGCTGGGAAAACATGGGCAGAAAATTTAACCCGAACGAACTTGAAGATGTGCTGACATTTATAGAGGCGACACAATTATTGGTCGCGTTGAAGGCGTCAAGCCTGCCGAGTCTGGAAAAAAAAACGCCTTCCGAATCGCTATCGGAATCAGATACGGCGCAATCTGTCAAAATTGCCCCGGACCCGACAGGTGCCGGGACAAACCAACAAAATTAGAACCGATAGAGATGGATTGTTCGTGCGGTTCAAGGTGTGATTTGTGTGAAAACGGCAAAATAAAAATAACACAATGCCCCTTAAATTTGATTACGCCGGATGTTGGTCAGGCGATTATGCACGCGGAATTATTTGAAAAAGGTATGCCGGTTGTTGCCGGCGGTCAACTCGACCAGACGCAGTGGTTTTTATGCGTTTATTATTTTGTGATGAATGAAAAGGCTTTTTGGAAAAAGAAATTCGGTATTTTTTAGATGGCTCGGCATAACGTAGAAATTGCGATAAAGGCACGCGACCAGGCAAGCAAAAAACTCGGCCTCATCGGCCGCACTGCCAATGCTCTCGGTAAGAACCTTCGCAATCTGGCCTACGGACTCGGCGTATATTTCGGGGGCAGGGCGATTTTTGGTCTGATGAAATCATCGATTGAACTGGCGGCCCAACAGGAGGAGGCAAACGCACTCTTAATTCAGTCGTTGAAAAATATCGGTGCGAAGTATCAGGTTGTTTTTCCAAGGCTCACGAGATTTTCGGCTGAAATTCAAAGGCAAACAAGACTCGGCGATGAGGAGGTCGAACAACTCTTACAACTCGGCCTTAATCTTGGCCTGACGACCGACAAGATAGAGGAGGCTACAAAGGGAGCTATCGGGCTTCGGTCGATAATGGCCGGCAGGCTCGGCATAACCGAGGCGATGAAATATATGGCACTGGCTTACCAGGGCGAATTTACCATGCTTCGCCGTTATATACCGGAATTAAGAAAGACGACCGATGCACAGGAGCAGTTAAACATCGTCCGCCGAAAAGGAATTGAAGGTTTCCGACTGGAGGCCGAGGCGGCCCGGCGAGGTTTGGGGCCTATGATTCAGCTTCGTAACACAATCGGCGATATAAAAGAGATTCTCGGGTCAGCCTTTTTACCGTCTGTTCAGAACGATGCCGACAAACTGAAAAGTTGGGCACAGGATTTTGCAATTACTATGCAGAGCGTAGCCTTCGACATCCGCAACATGGACCTTGCCTGGGATACGGCAATGACGGCTATGACGTTGTCGGCGACGCAGGCGGCCGAAAAAATATGGAAGGTTTTGAAATTTTTGCCGCCAATAGCGATAGGCAATCTTGCAAAAAAAGTGATAACTGGAAAATGGGTAGGAGATGAGCTTCCCGACACCAAGTTGCTGCAGAATCATTTGACGCAGCTAATTGCCCAAAGAGATCGAAAATTTCATGCTGAACTGAGGGGTATGGGCGCAGCAGGTATAGGCGGTGTAGGCGTTGCGGGGGCGGGTGCACCAACACCGCCCCAGGCAATTGCGGCGGCGGTGCGGGGTTCACTTTCGCCGGTTACCGGCAGGCTTTTGACCTTTGCGCCCGGCCAGGCGGCGGGAGAGGACCCAGCTGTTCGTGTGGCGCGGCAGCAGCTTGCGGTACAGAAAAAATCACAGGATCTGCTCGCACAAATCGCCCAGGCACTGGCGCCGGCGGGTATGCCGCAGCCTGCGACCGTGATGCAGGCGGCCAACTTTGATTATTAAGGACAGTTATGTCGGTTATTTCGGTTAAAGAAGATTACAGAAGTTCGGGACCGTCGAGCACGCGGCTCGATTTGATTACGCTTCGGGCGAGCAAAGACGATGCAAGGGTGTTTGATGTATTATTTTCGCAAGGCGAGACGGCGGCCGAAAGAAGGGTACTCGCCAAGACGGCGGTTGACCCCTTTTCCGGCGAAAAGATTCCTCAGTACTGGGAGCAGCACCCGGCCGATCCGTGGCTGTTTGTAACTTCAATTACATCGAGCCAGGGCACCGGGCCTTTTCATTATAAAGTTGCTGTCAATTACGTATCGGTGGGTAACCCGCTTGAGCAGCCGATGGAGATTGAATGGTTGCACAACATAACGAACGAACTGGTTGACCGCGAGGCGACCGGCAAGGCGATTACCAACTCGGCTAACGAATCGTTTGACCCGCCCATCACAAAAGAAGTGTACGATTTGGTGCTTAGACTCAAAAGGAACGAGGAATTATTTAACCCGATAAATGCGGTCAAATACACGGGCGCAATAAACAATGACAATTTTGTCTGCCCCGCCGATTATTCGGGTACTACCGTTCAATACCCCCCCGGCGTAGTTAAGTGTACACTACTTAAAGGAATCCCTAAACGGGCGGCGACATTGTATTATCACGAGGTGCATTATGAATTTCAGTTTCGACTCGGCGAAATAGAAGAAACCGAGCCGGGTACATGGGAGGTATTGGGCCTTGGCTGGAAAAAAAGAATCCTTGACCAGGGATTTCGTACATTAAAAAAAGAAGACGGCGAATGGACGGGTGAGTATGAGCCGATTCTGGACGCCGAGGGCAACCCCGTCCGTGAGCCGCAGCTTTTGGACGGCAAGGGCGAACAACTTAAAGAGCCCACAGAAGACGGCGACGGCATTGACGCCGACGGGACACCAGGCCAGTTTAACAGGTTTAAGGGAGTTTTTCTGACATTTGATGTAAATAAAAAATTACCGTTTAGTGATTTGATGCTGGCATAAAAAAAGGAGTATAAAAAAAATGCGAAAAATATTATTAATTGGTTTGTTTTTAATTTTGGCGGCCGCCTCACCAGCTGCCACCGTCCGCTGGCTTGGCAACGCGACCGCCGTGGCGCAGGTAGAAAGATACGATGCCGGAACGGTGGAGGTGGGCGATATATTTACGCTGACCGTAACCGGACTGGACGGTGTTACAAAGGCAATCAGCTTTACCGCCACGGCCGCGACCGCCGACAACGTGGAAGACGGCCTGGCTGCCGCATGGAACGCCTCGACAAATTCCAATTGCACCCCTGTTACAGCCGACCCGAACTATCATATTGTAATGACCGCCGATACGGCGGGCAATGCCTTTTCAATTACCGCCTCGACCACAGACGGCGGAGGAAACGACACGCAAACGCTGTCAAAAACGACAATTACAGCCAACGCCGGGCCGCAGGACTGGAGCAGCACCGACAACTGGTCGGGCGGCGCCCTACCCGGCGGCGCCGCAAGCCAGGATGTTTATATCAACGGAGCTACAATCCTGTACGGACTTGACCAGTCCGGAATATCAAACACACTCGACTCGCTCAATATCCAACAATCACAAATTGGTTCCAATCCTGCGGCCGGCTATTTGCCAACATATCTGCAAATCAAGGTGACCGCCGTCAATATCGGCGCCTTCTACGGTCCCGGCACACCCTCGGAATCTGCACCGATAAATATCGACACCGGCTCGACCGCATCGACTATTGCAGTTTATAACACCGGCACCAATTCCACGCAGCCGGCCTGCCGAATCAAGGCCAACTCCGGCTCGACTAATATCCGCGTGCTCAAGGGTTCCGTAGGCATAGCCTACGAAGACGGCGAGACGACTACCATCGGCACTCTAACCTCAAGTTATACCAGCAGGCCGACTTCTGACGCGGATATATTTATTGGGTCCGGCGTAACGATGACAACGCTGTCACAGACGGGCGGCGGTGTGGTGCTGCAATGCGGCTTGACGACCGCCACCAGCGAGGCGGGCACACTCGAAACCGCCGGCAGCGGCGCGATTACAACGCTCAACGCGAAGGGCGCAACCTGCACACTCAACTCGACCGGCACAATTACCACGCTGAATATAACTGGCGGGTCGGTCGATTTTTCAAAGTCGGCCGGCGGCCGAACGGTAACAACTTTGAAGCTCGACTCGGGCGGCAAGCTGATTTACGACCCGTCAATTGTAACGCTTACCAATAAAGTTGATTCCGACAATGCGGTAACGCTGACAGCGACGGAAGGTTAAATGGACGACAGATTTTTCTTAAATAGGCGGGATTTTGAAGGTATTCAGAAACTGCTTCGCGAATGGCGGGCGGGTTTTCCCTGGCTCCGCAACCGCCTTCGCAGGCGGGGAGGCAACACCGCGGGCGGGGGCACTAAAATCAGGCAGGCCCAAATTGCCGAGGTGGCGCCGGCCGCCGACCACGTAAAAGGGTCTTTATTAAATGAATCGACCGGCGTTGCGGTTACTGATGGTGTTTTTTTTGAGCTCGACATATACGCCAGGATTTCAAACGGGGTTCGTCTGGACAGGGCCTCGCCAAAAATACAAATCGGCGACATCTATCCTGTTTATCAATCCAAATATAATAATAACGGCACACCTGAATCCAGGTGGTATTTCGTACAAAATTTTCAGGGCGCCGAAGTATATATCGGGGAGAATGAATAATGCCGGCGGCGACCGTACACGGTGAAAGCGACAGCCTCTGTACGCTGAAAAACGACAAAATACTGATTAGTACCGGGCGGATTTATGGTCGAGGCAGGATGTACGGCACACAGGATGATTACAATTGTGATACGGTTCAGTGTTTTATGGGCAATGGCGGATTGCTTTTTTTCTCGACAATAGAAGAGCCGCCCTTTGACCCGGCAATTAGTTACGGCCACAAAATTTCAAATATCATCGCTGACGGCACCAATTATTTGTATGTGCTCGGAATGAGAGCCGACTCCGGCGGCGACAACATAGTTAAATTAAATATCATCGACCTGGCCGCCGATTACTGGCAGCAGGTTTGGACATCGCGAGTCGGCGCAGCAAATCAGGACGTGACATTGGAGGACATGTGCTTTGACAGGTCCGGTGATATTATTGTTGTGGGCTATTACGAAGATCCCGGCCAGGGCAGCGAAAAATATATTTGGAAAGTTGACCACATCACCGGCGCTGTTATATGGTCGTCCGGTTCGCCGTTAGGCAAATGTCACCGGGTTGACGTTGATTCGGACAATAATATTTATGTAACCTGTGAGAGAGAGGCGCAGTACGGCAGAGGATTATCGAGGGGGGTGCTGCAAAAATATGACACAAATGGAAATTTTTTATGGGGTTGGGATTCGGGCAACGATGAGCACAACGGCCGGGCGGTGGCGGTATCACCGGCTGACGAAATATTTTTCTCGACAAGGATCGCCGTCACCGACCAAGACAGCAGGCGTTGGATTATTTATGTTTTTGACAAAAACGGTAACCTGAACCGCAAATTAGAGTCCGGTTACGAACCGGATTTTGTTTATGAATTTGTTTCTTTTATGAAATTTGACGATGAGGGCAATTTATATTACATTGTTATATACGATATTCCGTACCAAAACACTGTTTATATTTGCAAGAGCGACACGGACTTTAAAAATAAATGGACCAAGACTCTGACCGCTTCGAGATGGCCGAAAGATAAAATTGCAATTCGTTTTACACCTTCAAAAAGATTTTTTTTGACGACAGAATCTTCTACCTTGTCGGCAAATGAATTTGAAGAACAGAGTATCCGCGATGATGCGGACGGCTCGGTAATATGGGAGTCCGACACTATGGTTTCCGGATTTTACCGCGTTTTAACCGCCGCTTCGCTTTACCAGGAGTTGCAAACCCCTTCTTTTCATACGCCAAAAGTATAGCTCAACCAGTACATGACGCCCTACCCGTCGAGGGCACGCGTTCCTGTTCGAGATTCAGGCTGTTTTATTCAGCCGGGCAGCCCTTTCTGGAAGGGAAACAACCCAAACTACAACCCCCCCGCTTCGATAAGTGCCGGCGATATATTTTTTCATTGCGGCACATCTATCACCGACCCGGGACTTTTTCGCGCAAGAAACAACTGGACCGACTGGGATGCGAACCATATTCTTTTAGAGGCGTACATGAAAAGGTTATGTCGCTGTTTTCCGAAGCCCTTTCAGTGCTGGCCCGGCAAGGAAGGCGCCTGGTATCCAACCGATGACTATCTCGATTATAAACCATATTTTGTCAACGCTTTGGTTTGTTACGAAGGCAAATATTACCGGTGTATAAAATATGACGGCTTTCTTGAAGACCCGCCCGACCCGGAGTACTGGGCCGAGGTTGACCCGCCCGACCCGGCGTGGAACAGTTTTAACGGTTTCGGCGGTATCGGCGAACTCGATTCGGCTGCCTCACCACAGACATACACGCTTACGGTCAAAGATGTAAAAGACACCGCCGGCAATATTCACGAACTGAACGGCATATTTTATCTTACAAAAGACCTTGGCCGCGACAAATGGTCACGCTGGTATTTTATTAAACATCGGCCGGGCGGCAAAAACATTCGCATTGAATTTGTGATGTTTGGCGGCATCGAAGCCCCGTACCCCTACACTTATTCTAATCCTGAGTCTTGGATAAAGGTTGAGATTGGATGGCTGCCAGAGATACCCGCTTACAACTTAACCACAAATTACAAGGCGGGTGATTGTGTTATTTATCATTCAGTCGACAACATTCAGCGATGCTACACCTGCATACAGGACCATTCCGGCCACGCTCCGACCGACACCGACTACTGGACCGAGCAGTCCGAACCGTGGGATACATGGTCGGCCGCCTTCAATTACAGCGTAGATGATTACTGCCTGCACCGCGGCGAATGGTACAAATGTGTCACAAGCGAACGTGTACAACTTTCGTCAACCGGATATGTGGATTGCGTGCCTTCTGACATCGGTAAGATGGTTGAGGTAACAGACGATAACTTTGAGACGGGTGATTATTGGGATGAAGGCAAACTTTTGGCTTACGACAATACAGCCCGGCAATGGTGGATAGAGACGGATGGCAATGTTTACAACGATTACAAACTCAGAATCAAGGCCGGCTCCGGCTACGGCACAGCAAGCGGCAACTCGACAACCGCCGGCGGCGCCCATTTTGATGTCGAGCCGCCAAACGGTATATACTGGCGGCATCTCGACAGTGGGGACGAAGACTACCCCGATGATTACAAGACCGTGTTCCAGTCAAATGACTGCGAGGACAATTACGGATGCATGTATGACTGGCGGGATGCTGAGAATCAAAATCTGCCGCACTTGATAGGGGAAGCCGGCGCCGGCTCGGTATATCCGGGCGCAATTTATCAGTGGTCGAGCCGGCGGCAATATGCCGCCGCCGATATAGTGGTATGGTCCGGCCGATTCTGGAGGGCCGTTTCCGGCAACACCGATTCCGAACCTCCCTCCGGCAACTGGGAACTTCTCGGCCACCCCGAGTCGTAAATAATCCTGTCAATAATT
>Ga0180438_10003070_pt1 | contig 25892 bp, 9 predicted proteins | sample SS_ome_12_FD_132455 | JGI IMG/M metagenome (GOLD analysis project Ga0180438, IMG submission 132455) | Hypersaline lake sediment archaeal communities from the Salton Sea, California, USA - SS_3_D_2 metaG | ecosystem: Environmental > Aquatic > Non-marine Saline and Alkaline > Hypersaline >... | reverse complement strand
TGGCAACCGGCGTGCCGACGCTGATGTCTTCCTGACCGCTCATCCGATACAGGAGCGCTTGGAAAGCCGCCAGCAGTGTCATGAACAACGTCACCCCCTCCTGCTGGCTCAGCGCCTTCAGCTCCCCATACAGCCTGTCGGGCAAATCGAACGCCTCATGAGCGCCATGATAGCTCTGCATTCGCGGCCGGGGATGGTCGGTGGGCAACGCCAGAACCGGGGGCGCATCGCCCAGCCGCTGTCTCCAGTACGTCAGGTCCTTCTCCACCACTGCCCCCTGGAGCCATTGGCGCTGCCACTCCGCATAGTCCGCGTACTGGATCGGCAGCTCCGGCAGCGGCGAGGGACGCCCGTTCGAAAAAGCATCGTAGAGCGCCGAGAGCTCCCTGCCCAGCACGCCCGTCGACCAACCGTCGAACACGATGTGATGCACCGTCAGCAGCAGGACGTGCGCCGCCTCATCCAGCCGTACCAGCCGCGCGCGCAGCAATGGCCCTTCCGCCAGGTCGAAGGGCCGTCGCGCCTCCTCCGTCGCCAGCCGCCGAGCCTCTGCCTCGCGCGCCCGCTCGGGCAGATGCCGCAGATCGGTCACCGGCACGGTCAGCGCCATTTCGGGCGCGATGACGGTCATCGCTGGCGCGATGACTTGGACCGGTCTGCCGTTCACTGCTATGAACGTGGCCCGCAGAACCTCGTGCCGTCGCACGATTTCGTTCAGGCTTTGTGTCAACGCTGCCACGTTCAGCGGACCGACCAGGCGGATCGCCGCGGGGATGTTGTAGAAAGGGCTCCCCGGTTCCAATTGATCCAGAAACCACAGCCGTTGCTGGGCAAAGGACAGCGGGAACGAATCTCGTGCATCCCGCCTGCCGATGACTCCTTCCCCAGCAGCCTCCCTCCTCTCTCTACTCAGACGCAACGTCAGCAATGCCCGTTTCTCTGGAGAGAGATCGGCGATGCGCCTCGCAAAATCACTCATGGGCTCGCTCCAACACGTCCTTCCATCTCTTGCAACAGCAGCGCTTCCACCTCGGCTTCCGAAAGCTGCTCCAGTTCCGCCACCAGGTCAGCCACCTCTTCGTCGTCCTCCGGCTCGGCCAGTCGTTGCGCAATAGACACCGCCAGCTCAGCCACCGTCGGCGCCTCGAAGATCTCGCGCAACGGCAGCCCAACACCGAAGGAATCCCGCAGCCGTGTCGTGAGTTGGGTGGCCATCAGCGAGTGTCCCCCCAACTCGAAAAAGTTGTCGTGGATCCCCACTCGCTCGATGCCCAGCACCGTGGCCCAAGTTGCGGCCAACTCCTCCTCGATCGGGTCGCGCGGCGCCACGTAGGAGCCTTCAAAATCGGGTCGCGCGCGCTCCGGAGCTGGCAACGCCCGTCGATCCACCTTCCCGCTGGACGTCACCGGCAGCGCGTCCAGCGTCACAAAGGCCGACGGCACCATGTATGCCGGCAACTTCCCCTTCAAAAAGCCCCGCAGTTCCCTCCCCATTTCCTTCAAAGGGCCATTCCGATGGCGCCCCAGCCCCCTTGTATCCCTCTCCCCTGCATCCTTACCACTTTGCCCAGGCACCACATAGGCCACCAACCGCTTGTCACCCTGGTCATCCCCCCGCACCACAACTGCTACCTCTCTCACCTCCGGGTGCCGGCCCAGCACCGTCTCAATCTCCCCCAATTCGATGCGGAACCCACGGATCTTGACCTGCTGATCGACCCGCCCCAGGAACTCGATGTTGCCGTCCGGCAGGTAGCGCGCCAGGTCGCCCGTCCTGTAAAGCCGCGCCCCTGCCCTATCGAAAGGATCCGGCACAAACCGCTCCGCCGTCAACGCGGGCCGGTTCAGATAGCCCCGCGCCAGTCCAGCGCCGCCCAGATATAGCTCGCCAGGGACACCGACGGGCACGGGGTTGCCCCGTTTGTCCAGAATGTAGACCGTCCGGTTGGCCGGAGGACGGCCGATGGGGATCCTAGGGCCGTCAAATCCCGCAGGGATCTCGAAGGTCAACGCCGTGACCGTCGTCTCCGTAGGACCGTAGGCGTTCAACAGCCGCGCACAGCCCATCGGCGTCTCCTGCCATAGACGCAGGCTCGCCGCTGGCATCACGTCCCCCCCGCTGATGACCAGTCGAAGTTGATCCTCGGGAATCCCCTTGGCCTCCGCACCGTCTTGACGAGGCCAGTCTTGAACCCATTGGTGCCAATAGGCCGGGGGCAGATTCACCACCGTCAGTCCAAAATCGGAGACCACGCTGGAAAAGTCCATCGGCGCGGCGCCCGCCCGGGGCGCGCCGGGCGCCGCGCCCGTTGGCCATACCTCTGGGCCACGTAGCACCAGTGTCGCCCCTGTGATTAGCGTGGCCAGAATCTGCTCCACGGATTGGTCGAAGACGTAGGAGGCGAACTGAAGCACTCTGTCGCTGGTACGTAGCTCAAAATGCTTCCGGATGTCCCGGCAGTGATTGGCGATCGCCCTGTTGGAGATCAGAACACCTTTCGGCCTCCCGGTCGAGCCCGAGGTGTAGATCACGTACGCCAGATTGTCGGGTACCGTTTCATAGATGGGATTGCTATCCGGCTCCCGGGCAACAGTCGGCCAGTCGGCGTCAAGCAGAAGCAGGGAGTAGGGAGACTGACCGCCCCCCCCTGTACCCATACCCTCTGGCCGCGGAAGACGCTCCACCAGATCCGCCTGCGTCACCACCACCCCCACCCCAGCATCCGCCAACATGAAGGCCAGCCGTTCCTGCGGGTTGGCCGGGTCCAGGGGCACGTAGGCCCCCCCGGCTTTGAGAATGCCCAGGATTCCCACGATCGCTTCGATCGAGCGTTCCACGAACAATCCAACGATGACCTCGGGCCCTACCCCCAATCTACGCAGCCGATGCGCCAGCCGATTCGCCCGCCGGTTGAGGGCCTCATACGTGAGTCGCGCGGGGTCGTTCCCCGCCAGCACCACCGCCGTTGCATCTGGACTCTGCGCAACCTGCGCTTCAAAAAGTTGGGGGATGCTCTCATATTGCTTGGGCGCCACGTGCGTGTGATTCCACTCACCCAGCAACCGGTCCCGTTCGGCCTCCGTCGTCAGCGGCAGCATCGAGATCGGCAGGTCTGGATTGGCGACGATACCCGCCAGCAGCGTCTGGAACTGATCCAGCATCCGGGCCACCGTCGACCCATCGAACAGATCGGCGTTGTATTCCATCAGCCCGACCAGTTCGTCGCCCGCTTCGGCCATGAGCAGCGAAAGCTCGAACGGAACCAGCCGCTGCTGGATGGCCACCGACTCAAGCACAATCTCCCCCAGATCGATGCCTCCCCCTGCCTCATTCAGCGCAAACGACGTCAGTTGCTGGTTGTTGACCAGCCTCGTCGTCTTCTGCCATGCAAACATCACCTGGAACAGCATGGGCCGGCTCAGCTCCCGTTCCGGCTGCAACTGCTCCACCAACAGCGGAAACGGATAGGCGTCGTGTTCAAACGCCCGCGCCACAGTCTGGCAGGCCCGCTTGAGCAACGCCGGGAACGCCGGATCGCCAGAGAGATCCGCCCTCATCACCACCGGGTTGACGAAGTACCCCACCACCCGCGCCACCCTCGGTTTCCTGCCCGCCTTGGGATAGCCCACCAGGATATCTTCCTGGCCGGTGTAGCGCTGGAGGAACACCTGAAACGCCGCAAGCAACGTCACGTGAAGAGCTGTCTCGTTCGCCGCGCTGAGCGATTCCAGTCCCTGTGTGAGATCGGCGTTCAACCGAAAAGACCGTGCCCCACCTCGATAGGTCTGGATCGCCGGCCGCGGCCGGTCCGTCAGCAGGTTCAGCTCCGGCAACTCGCCTGACAGTTGCTCCTGCCAATACGACCGCAGCCGCTCCCCCTCCGGACTTGCCAGCATCTCTTCCTGCCAGCGGATGTAATCGGTGTACTCCGCCCGCAACGGCTTCAAGGGTGCCGGCACACCGGCCCGCTCCGCGCTGTACACTACGCCTAGCTCGTACATCAGTACCGCCAGGGACCACAGGTCCGTCACAATGTGGTGCATCGCTACCAGCAGAATGTCTCCCCGCGGCGACGCGGTGAACAAATGCAGCCGCAGCAGCGGGCCATTCTCCAGATCGAAGCGGTGAAAGACCTCCTGGCCAATCCGTTCGTCTAGACGCGCTGCGCTCCACGTCGAAGCATCTTCCACACAGAAGTAGACGTCCACATGCTCGTAGATTCTCTGCACGGGTTCTCCGTCACGGACCCCGAAGGTGGTCCGCAAGGCAGCGTGGCGATCCACCAGCTTCTGAAACGTTCGCCGTAAGGCAGGGACGTCCAATTCACCCCGGATGCGCATCGCCTGCACCAGGTTGTAGGACCCGCGCTCCGGCGTCAAGTTCTGCAAGAACCACAGGGCTCGCTGACCGTGAGAGAGAGAATGCTCCATAGTGAACAATTCCTCGCCTTTCATAGATCGCCGGTCTCCATTTGAAGAAGGTCCAGACTTCTCCTCAAGGGCATCGGGGGAATGGGCATGCAGGGCTGTCCGGCGTGGTGAAGCAAAAGAGGCCCACGGGAGGCCCCGTGAGCCCAACCTGCCACCTCCGAGAGTTCAGCCGCGCGACCGAACGTCCAGCACGGCCAAGAGTCTCCGAGTGAATCGCGCACACTCATGGCTTCTTGAAGGCTACACAGGTCCCCGCCACCTGATACCCCGCTTCCCGTTACTGTTTGATTTGGTTACCCCAATGCCCGGTCACCTGATCTGGTGACTGGACGGTCCTACAACCCGTAACGAAACCCGTCTACATACGTTATACGATACAGGTGTGGTAGATTTTCTGTTTGAAACTTCTAGGTATGTCAAATAGCTGCCAACATAATAACAGACAAGGCTCACAGGAACCCCTGTGAGCCTTGTCTGCTGTGGCAGCCTAGGGCCCAACGAAGTGAATTCGACGCCAAAGCCCTCAACAACGAGGTGACAACATCTGGCGACTATGGTATAATGAAGCTGCACAGGGTGCTTCGCCATCCAGTGCCTCAGCCCCGGTGGTGGCAGCCACGCGGGGCTAACTATTAAGTTGGCAGAAACCTACGATCCGAAGTACCGCCTAAGCAACGAACCGCCATCCCCTAGACTATGGGAACAGCGGTTTTCGCCTCCTTTCGCAACTCTCCCCACCCCCTCGCAGAGCGCGTCCTCCAGCCAAACCATTGGCTAAGGTCACATACAGTACATTCATACTCAGTATAGCACATAGATTGCATCTGTCAAGGACTTTGGCGGCCTATTATGAGGATTTTAATAGTTTCTTAACCGCTGATTGCACGGAACCCAGAACAACGCTGGTGATTGTCATCATCATTATAGCACCGAAAGGCGACACCACCGTTGCAGTAGGATTGCAGACGCATTGCGAAACAATGAATGAAAGGCAGATCCCCCTACCGCCTGAGGCAAGGCGGACCGATCAGCGGACAAAGAGGTAGCCTGCACCCGATATGGTACGGATCAGGCGAGGATGAACCGGGTCAGGCTCGATCTTTTTGCGGAGGCGGCATATGTGAGGGCGGACGATGTTCTGTGCTGAGGTCTCGTTGACGTCATACCCCAGTGCTGCTCGAGCCAACTCGCGACAGGACAGAACGACACCTGGATGCTGCATCAGATAGGCCAGCAACGCAGTCTCGCTCGAGGTAAGCTTTGCTTTGGAATCACAGGCGCTATCCCCGCCTGCCACGACCGCGACCCGCATCTCCTGATCCAGCATGACGGGCCCGGCACGCAGGAAGGGTCCCAATGGCGGTGTCAACGGCTTCTCTTCCGCCACTTCGATCCTGCGGATCTCATCCATTGCCCGCCCCATCAAGTGGAGCAAATGGCGCCGACGCAACTCGGTTGTACGCTGCTGGAGGGCATTGGCGACCGCGGCGGCGATATCGTGGACGCTGGACGGCTTGAGCAGATAGTCAACCGCACCGGCCTTGACAGCGGCGATGGCTGTCTCCAAGGTAGCGTAGCCGGTGAGGATAATGATGCTCAGGTCCGGCCATATCTGATATGCCTGCTGCATGACGGCGACGCCGCTCATATCGGGCATACGGATGTCCAACACCATCGCGTCGTAGGCAGTGCTTTCCAGCATCTCCAGGGCCTCGTGCCCAGATGCGGCCTCATCGGCGCAGTAGCCTCGTAGAACCAGCGAGCGCACCAGCGCTGAGCGCACGTGTGCCTCGTCATCTACGATCAGCACACGGGGCTGAAGTTCAGTGGACGTAGTCGCAAGTTGGGTCACGCAGCCACCTTCTGTCCCTTGACGGTACGGGAGGTCGGCAGCTTCACTGCAAAAGTCACGCCCCGGTCACCCTTCAGATTGTGTACACTGATGGTGCCGCCGTGTTTTCGAACGATACTGTAACTGACGGCCAGCCCTAGGCCGGTGCCTTTCGGCTTGGTCGTGAAGAAGGGATCAAAGACGCGCTCGACGTACGCCGGCGGAATCGGCAGACCATCGTTGGTCAAAGAGACTGCCAGCATTTCCCCATCCACGTGAGCTTCCGCGTGCACGTGACCGCCATCGGGCATCGCCTCAACGGCGTTGACCATCAGGTTAAGCAGAACCTGGATGATCTGATTGGGCGCGACGAAGACAGGGGGCAGGTCTGCAGGGAAATCGGTGGTCACCTGGACCCGGGCTCGACGTAGTTGTGCGTCGAGCAAAGTCAACGTCTGTTCCATCAGATGGCCAAAACAGATTGGACAACGCGTGTCTTCAGGAAGCTGGGCGAAGTGAAGCACACATTTGGTGAGCTCAGTCAACCGGTCGATCTCCTGGCGGATGACTTGCAGGTATTGCTCCCTTTCGCCTGACTCCAGATCAAAGTCGAGCACCAGTTCGAGGTTGCTGCGAATAGCCTGAAGCGGGTTGTTCAACTCGTGGGCCAACGCCGACGCCAGGCGTCCCATAGCAGTCAGGCGTTCAGCCCGCAGCAACTGCCGCTCCATGTGCTTGCTCGCGGTGATGTCCTGCGCCGCGCCATAGATGCGGACCACGCGCTCTCGCCCCTCATCCCATACAGGACGACCGGTGTCGCGCACCCAGCGTACTTCCCCACCCTTGGTGACGATGCGAAACTCGCTGATGTCCGGGGAGCCTGAGATCAACGTCTCAACGTGGTTATTGGCAATGTGCACGTCATCGGGATGGACAACGCTTGGCCAACCACCCCGCGCAATTGCCTCCTCGGCGGTGAAACCGGTGAGACGAACGAAGGAGCCGGTCACCCACTCGTACACAACATCGCCGTCCGACTTCACGCCGAGGGCATACGCGAAATTGGATATCAGCTCGGAGATAGCGCGGTAACGAGCCTCAGAGTCGCGCAGCATCTTCTCCGTTCGCTTCTGCTCAGCGAAGAGCGCTCTGTAAGTCCGTTCCTGCTCAGCCAGGATCATCTTGCGCATATGCTGGAGAAAACCGGCCGCCAACCCAGCGAGCAATGCAGCCAGACGAGGCTGCAGCGCCGCCGCCTGCTCGGCCGGCAATCCGATGAGAAGCTGGCTTCCCAGTGTCTGCTGCGTTCTTGCCAATGTCTCAGGTTGGGGATAGTAATGGTGTACCAGCGACGTGCCGACCGCCTCCGCGCGCAGAGGCTCGAAACGTTCCGCAAGCAGAAGTGCAATCACCTGGTCGGTCAACCCAACCAGGTGACGGCGCGCTTCTGGTGCGCTGGAGGAATTGAGACTACTCCATGCAATAGCTTCGTGCCAACTGTCGGCGATCAGGTCACGACGGCCTTGTAAGATCTGCAGGAGTTGCGCCCGGTCCACTGCGTTCATCGTTCTTTCCCCGCCACAGGGACACTTCCCCGAACTGCCTGGGTGGCCGCCCTGAATATCTATCAGAGCGGAGGGCACCGTAACATACAAGATCACGCTAGAGAATTCTTATGCAATCCTCATTATTATACAAAAACTTCAAGCACTTGTCAAGTGACATGCACTGAGCACAGCATTTTGCAGGATTTGTTCAAGTTGGATTGAGCGACCGGGACCGCAAGACCTTCGATCTGCTACCAGTCAAGGCTTTGTTCATCAATAACGAGGGACGGGAAGCAAAGCGATGCAACAACAGGGGGCTCGAACAGCGAGCCCCCTGCGACTACGCGAAGACTGAACGTCAGACTAGATTTGACGGATCTTCACTCACCTGACGGCAGCGTCGGACGACGGAGCGGACGGCGAACCAGGGCCGCCACCGTGACCTGGATAGGCCCGTGTAGCGTGCTGGCACCGGTGTACTCCACGTCCTCCAGCTTGTAGAAGAATGTGCCCGGACCAGGGGTATCCGTGAAGCTGTAGCTGGCCCCGGAGACGGCGTCACCCTTGGCGGCGATGAGTGCATCGTTGATCTGCGCGTAGGGTCCGTCTGGAGCGGTGGCGCGGTAGAGGTTGAAGCCAGCGTTGTCGACCTCGGTGCCTGTCTCCCAGGCAACAGTGACATCTGCAGCGTTTGCCTGTGCGGTGAAGGACGCTAGGCTGACGGCGGTGGGTTCCTCTTGATTGCCGAACAGGACAGTGGGGGCACCTCCGCATTCGATGAAGCCGGTCGCCGTGCTGTAGCCGGCGCTCCCACGCCACGTCTTGACACCCAACTGGATGGTGCATTGGAAGATGTCGCTTTCAACAGGCAAGTAGTACAGGCCATCGTCGAAACCCTCGCTGACATCCCACTCGATGAGATAGCGTGGATCAAGCGCGCCCGCCTCCTCAATCAGCAGGTCTGGGTCTGCCACGACGAGTTGCCCCAGCAGACACAGCCATGGCTCTGAGAGGCGGCTGATCAACTCCTCATCGTCCGGATCGTCCAGATCGAGACCCCTCAAGTTAAGGCCCAAGTAGGAGAGTCGGAATTCGTGGGCGCCAGGGTGATCTATGAAGGCGAACAACGGGCCTGACCCAGGCCCACGGCCATCGTCAGTCACCGTGACCGGCTTGCAAGGAGGATCGCTGCCCGGGTCGGTGTTGATCCAACCATCCTGGGGCGTCTCGCAGACGAAGTAGTCACCTGGGGCCACGTCCTCGAACAAGACCCAGCCAGGTTCCTGGCCTACGGTATGCGTGGTATCGCTCGTGACCTCATTCCACTCTGCATCGTAGAGCGTGATTGTCCAACCGTTCAGCCCAGACTCCCCCTCGCCCCTGGCCCCATCGCCATCCAGATCCTCATACTTCTGGGCGTGGACGGAATTGATGTGGCACGGGCCGTCGGTGGGAGGAGAATTGTCCCAGGGCCAGAACTCGACACCTGCGGTCACGTGATCGCCTGTGCCAGGGCCAACCGGGCCAGGGCCAGAAGCGGAGCCCCACCAGTTATACGTGGCGTCAACTGCGGGGATGCCTTTGCCCTGGGCCAACTGCTGCAGACCATATTCCCCATTGCGGCAGAACTGGTTGAAGTTGACCAATGTGCTGACGCTGCCCAGATCAAGAATGGAAAGGCCACTGATTCCGTTGTCATGGATGATGTTTCCAGCCAGATACGTGTCGGCCGAGCCCGAATCTAGTGCGACACCGTAGCTGTTGCCATAGACATCGTTGTCGTAAATGGCATTGCCATCGGAGACGGTCAGATAGATCCCTTTCTCGTGGCCGAAAATCTCGTTGAATTCAATGATGCTCCCGTCGGCCTTCCAGAGCTGGACGCCATATGCCGCTTCTTCAAGCCCGTTGTCGTAGATCACGTTGTTCCCAATGAGGTTGTCGTTCGCGATCTGGGTTTCATCTGGTACGCAGAAGGTATACATCGAGGCTTTGGGGTCATCTGAGAAGCCGAGGAGGACACCCTGCTGACCATTGTTGTAGATCTCGTTGCCCTCAATCGCGTTCTCGTCACTGTCGCCCCAAAGGAGGATGCCCTGCCGATCGTTGTTGAAGATCACATTGTCCGCGATCGCGTTCTGATTGTTTGCGCCTTGAAGTAGAATGCCGACGCCGTCTGAGCCAGTGACGTTCTGATTATCGTGGATGACGTTGAAGGTGATTGCCGAGGTGGAGGTCTCGCCGGCGATGCCGTTGTAGCCGTTGCGGATCTCGAAGCCCTGAATGGCTACCTCATCTGCGGCGATTGTGATGACGGTGCCATCGGGAACAGTATCTCCGTCGACGTCGCCGTCGATGATGGGGCTAGTGCCAGGCGCCGCAGTGAGAGTCAGGCTCTTGTCAATCGTCACCAGCTCTGCATACGTCCCTCCGGCTACGGTGATGGTGTCGTAAAGCACGGCGGCATCTACTGCGGCTTGGATGGTGCAGTAGGCCGGTAAGCCTGAGCTGTCGTCACAGATACAAGTGTTGTCAACAACCAGCGTTGCTGCCCGCGCCACTGGCGTCGCCCTTCCGAGCGGGGCCAGACCAACGAGCACCAACAAGAGCCCAGTGAGAGCTATTCTTATCGCTTTCATCGTCGTTCTCCTTTATTCCAGTAGAGATAGGCTTCTTTCATTCCCCCATCGTCCCACCGGTCACCGCCCTTCGGCACGCTCGCGAAGAACGACAGAGGTCGATACAGACTCTGTTGTCAATGCCAGATCATCACCTCCTTCTCATCCACGAGCCGCCTGTGCTGGACTCAGCGATCAGTCCTGACGAACCCGAGCGACCACCCTAGCCAGCCTGTCCAGTGTGCTCATCCGGTCCAACGTCTCGATCTCAACCAAGACGAGCGCACCAGGATTGATGAAAGACCAATCTTATTATACCACGCGGGTTGACTTTTATGTGTGAACATTCAATAAAATTCGTGCTAGAAATTGTTTAAAGGTGATGGTGGGAAACGTGGGGGGGCAAGTGCAGTGAATTCTTAAATTACTGCTAAAATTCATTGACTTCGAGGTACCCTTATGCTATACTGAACCTCGATCAGACGGCCGGGGATCCCCCTAGTTTGTTGCAGTCGCGAGCCTAGCCGGGGTAACACGAGTACCTTGGCGGTAAACATCAAAGTATATCTAGCCCGTACGCATCAGGCCTGCGGGCTTTTTCTGTAGGGACACAGCTCGCTGAACTACCCGGGTTCGAAGAAGGAACTGCACGTAGCCTTCCATCCAACTGGATTGCCAATACAGACGCCCGTGTGACGCCAGGCGCGATCGCCTGTGCATGGCGCCACCCACAGGCATGTGCGGCTGCCAGCAAGACATCCAAGTGCACAGCATTGCGTTCTGGCGTATCCGACCGCGCACACTGCTCTCGTCTTCGCCATCGGTCGGAGAAGATGGATCAGCTCGAAAGGAGGTGGTTTACACACACCTGAATGAATGAAGGACGAAGACTGGGCCAGGCTTCGCTTGAAACTGACAGATATAGGAAACGCAAGAAGTGGACCGTGAAACATACTAGGAGATGAATCAAGATGAAGAAATTCAGAACTATCCTTGCCGTCGTGGCCATCCTCGCCATGGTCGTCCCTGCGTCCGCTCAGGCGCCGAAGGCCAAGGCGCAGCGCGACAGCTATGTGGTCCTGATGGCCGCCGATCCGACGATCGCCTATGAAGGCGACGTCAAGGGACTACCCGCGACCAAGCCAGGCAAGGGCGGGAAGATCAATCCCAACAGCGCGCACGTAAAGAAGTACGTCCAGTTCCTGGAGAAAGAACACGACAAGGCGCTGAAGGGCGCTGGCGCTAACGTGGGCGACAAGGTGCACGACTACGTCTATGCCGCCAATGGCTTCTCCGCGATACTCACTGCCGCAGAAGCAGCAGAACTGGCCAAGCAACCCGGCGTCGTCCGGGTGATGCCCGATGAGATGCATTACCCAACCACCGACAGCGCCCCGGACTTCTTGGGGCTGACCGATCCGGCCGGCCCGTGGGCCCAGGGGTATGACGGTGAGGATGTCGTGGTGGGCATCATCGACACGGGCATCTGGCCCGAGCACCCCAGCTTTGCCGACGATGGGAGCTACGCGCCGCTGGCGGACTACGCGGATATACCGTGTGAATTCGGCAACACGGCGCACAACCCCGACGACGTGCCCTTTGAGTGCAACAACAAGCTGTTGGGCGCACGCCAGATGCTGGGCACCTACCGGTACTACATCGGCGCTGAACCTTACGAGTACGACTCGGCGCGCGACGACTGCGGGCACGGGACCCACACCGCATCGACGGCCGCCGGCAATGCTGGCGTCGAAGCCAGTATCTACGGCATCCCCAGGGGCACCATCTCTGGCATCGCCCCGCGGGCGCGCGTCATCGCCTACAAGGGCCTGGGCTATCTAGGCGGCTTTGGCTCTGACCTCGCCGCGGCGATCGATCAGGCGGTAGCCGACGGGGTGGACGTGATCAACTACTCGATCGGCGGCGGCGCCGGCGAGCCTGGCCCTGACGAGATTGCTTTCCTGTTCGCTGCCAACGCAGGCATTTTCGTCGCTACCTCGGCCGGCAACTCCGGTCCTGGGACTGCGACCCTCGGCAGTCCAGGTACTATGCCCTGGATCACGACGGTGGGCGCCAACACCCAGAGCCGTTTCTTCCAGAGCACGATCGTGCTTGGCGATGGTAGCGAGTACTATGGCGCATCAATCACCGCTGGGACGTATGAGCTGCCCCTGGTGGACGCCGAGTTCGCCGGCGGAGATCTGTGCCTCCCGGGCACATTGGATCCGGCTGTAGTCGCTGGCAAGATCGTCCTCTGCCGGCGCGGTTCCATTGCCCGCGCAGAAAAAAGCCAGGCGGTGTGGATGGCTGGCGGTGCAGGCATGATCATGTACAACAACGACGACGTTGGCACCCTGGCCAGTGACACCCACTGGGTCCCCTCGGTGCACATCGATCAGACCCCCGGTCTGGCTATCAAGGCCTACATCGCTTCCGCAGCATATCCAACTGCCACGATCGTAGGTGGGGAGGCCAGTGAGTGGCCATACACCCCCTCGATGACCAAGTTCTCCTCGCGCGGCCCGAACCCCGTCGCTCCAGACATCATCAAGCCCGACATCACCGCACCCGGCACCCACATTCTGGCCGGCTACTCGCCGACCCCCTATGAGGCCTTTGACCTTCCGGGGGAGCTTTTCGCCGCCATCCAGGGCACTTCTATGTCCAGTCCAGTCATGGCCGGCGTGTTCGCCTTGATCAAGCAGGCGCATCCGGACTGGAGCGCGGCGATGGCCAAGTCGGCGATCATGACCACCGCTTACCAGGATGTAGTGGACAACGATCGGATGAGCGCGGCCGATCCCTTTGACATGGGCGCCGGTCACGTCAATCCCGGTGGCAAGGCAAACAAGGGCTCTGCCTTTGAGCCCGGTTTGGCCTATGATGCCGGCCTGTTCGAATACGCAGCGTTCACCTGTGGAATGGATTGGGGCGTCTTCACCCCAGGAAGCTGCGACTTCCTGGAGTCGATCGGCGTCCCCAGCGAGCCGTACAACCTGAACTATCCCTCCATCGGCATCGCCGAGCTACCTGGCAGCCAGACCGTCCAGCGCACGGTGACCAGCGTGGCCAAGGAAAACGGCTGGCGGACGTACAACGTTTCTGTCGAGGCGCCTCCTGGGTACGACGTGACCGTCTCCCCGTCCTCGTTCCGATTGAAGAAAGGACAGTCGGCGACGTATGAGGTTACGATCACTAACGTGAGCGCGCCTAGTGGCGAATGGCGCTTCGGGTCACTGATCTGGAAAGACGAGACAGGCCACTACGATGTGTACAGCCCAATCGCGGTGAAGGCTGCTATGTTCAGCGCCCCGGCCGCGATCTCCGGCAGCGGCGAGACCGGAACCGCCAGCTTCGACGTGCTCTTCGGCTACACCGGCAGCTACGTAGCCGCGGCCCATGGCCTCGAACCGGCCACGGTGACTTCGGACAACGTATTGCAGGATGGGGACCAGACCTTCTCCCCCGATGACGTAGCGACCGGCGGCGCCAACCTGCACCAGTTCACCCTCTCCGGCGCGGCCTTCTTCCGCATCGCTATGCCACCGGAGGCCACGGAAGCGGATGCGGACCTGGATATCTTCGTCTTTGGTCCGGGGGGTGAGTATTTCGAAAGCACCTCGGGTGGCACGAATGAGCTGATCGACATCCCTCTTCCATCTGATGGAACTTGGGACGTCTACGTTCATGGCTGGTCAGCACCAGGCGGCGACTCCGAATACAACATGTACACCTGGGCCATCTCGGCAACGCCGGGTGGCAACCTGACCATCGACTCTGCACCGACCTCGGCCACGCTGGGAGCGGTGGAGACCATCGACCTCAGTTGGACCGGTGCAACGGCCGGGGCGTGGCACCTTGGAGCTGTCTCTCACACCGGCGATGCCGGCCTTATGGGCCTGACGCTGGTCGACATCGACAACCGATAGATCTTCATCAGGCTGGGTCTTTCCCTCGTGGAAAGACCCGGTCTCGAGAATCCGGAAACCGGGTTGCCGCCCACAGGGCCTGCTCTGTGGGCGGCAATCTGTCAGTTGACGGCAAGCCCGCTCTAGCGATCTTCAGAGTCGGGCGGGACCGCAAAAAGGTCAAGCTGCGGAGACGTCGATTTGGGAGTTCCGGCCGGCTGCTCACAGAGGAACAAGCCGCGCGTGCCACCGTTGTGGTACTCATACACGCGCCCTTCTGCCTGGAGGCGGATCAGCGCACCGTCCTGAGGCACCTGCCTGTACCGCATGCCGGGCTGCGGGCAGCCGACGCTGGCATCGGGCCACACCACCGATTTCGCTTCGATAACCTCGATCTGCTCAACCTTGATGGAGAGCCTCTGAGCCAGATCCTCCTGGGCCGAGTGAACGAGGCTGTTCAACCCGGACTCGACAGGACTGAGGACCGTTGGTGGACCCATCACGGGCTCCTCCTCGCAAAGCACCGCCGTCTGTTCTCTGTCAGTATGATACTCATATCTCTCTCCTCTCACCTCCAGCACGACCCGGAAGCCAGGCGTGGCTACCTGAGCGACCATCTCATCCGGCCGCGGACACCCCAGGCTTGCATCCGGCCACTCCACCGCCTCAATAGAGATCACCTCGATCGCATCCCGATCCACGTCCAGCCTGCGCGCCAGATCCTCTCGCCCGGTGGCGACCACTTCCGTCGCATCCGGCGGGAGGTCGGCCTCCGTCGGCTCGGGAGACGGCGCGATAGATCTGGTCACCGCCTGCGACTCCACCTCCGGCGTTCGGGACGTGACCCAGTCACCAGAAGTGGTGGTGCGAACGCTGGCACCGCTGCATCCGGCGCTTGACAGGCTTATGAGGAGAATTAGGAGTATGGCGACGAACAAAGTGTACCTCATTGGATCCCTCCATCGAGCGTAAGTTCTACTTCTTGGACGCTCCATGGAGGGTAGAAGTTCCAAGCCAAGATGGATTGAGCAACCCGGCCCGGCGCTATCGTCGCATGAAGCGCCGTTCAAGCTCCTCAACCGTGAGCAGGACAAATGCCGGGCGACCGTGGGGGCAGGTTGCGGGAGACCAGGCGGCCTCCAGGCTACAGAGCAGCACCCGCATCTGCTCAATGGTGAGCACGTCGCCCGCTTTGATCGCCGCCGTACACGCAGCCTTCATCGCCAACCGCTCCCGCACGACCTCGGGGTCCAGCCTACGACACCTGGGCAATTCGTCCAGCAAGGCGTCCAGCAGAGCCTGTGGCTCCTGATCCACCAGAGGCGCAGGGACGGTCCGCAGCAGGAAGCTATGTCCCCCGAAGGGCTCTATCTCCAACCCCAGGTCGGCCAAATGTCCCAGGAAAGGCTCCAGCAACTCGGCCTCACGGGCGGTCAGTTCGACCCGCAGCGGAGGATGTAGTCGCTCCCTCTCCCCCACCCCCAGCAGGCGCTCAAAGAGCACCTGCTCGTGGGCGGCGTGCTGGTCCACGATGAGCAAACCATCCCGACTGCGGGCGACGATGTAGGCATTCTGAAACTGTCCCATCGGCTCCAGGTTCCCGGCGCCATCAGAATGGCCCCCTCCAAGTAATGACGTCCCATAGCCGGCCTGCGGCTCCCGCAACGTCCCCAGCTCTACCGGCACGTCGCCAAAGGGCCACTCCAACGAGGGGAAGTCCTGCTGCTCTGAACGCGGGTAAGGAGACAGCGCCTCGCCCACCGCCTTGGTCACGGCCCCGTAGATGGATCGTTCCTGGCTCAGGCGCACTTCATCCTTGCGAGGATGGACGTTGACGTCCACCAGGTGAGGATCGAGCCGGATGTGGATTACGGCCAGGGGGCGTCGCTCGGGCGGGAGCCGGCCGGCGTAGGGGCGCTCCAGCATCACGGCCAGGAGGCCGGAGCGGATCGGGCGGCCGTTGACGAAAAAGTACTGGCCCCGCCGGTCCCGCCGCCCGACCGTGGGTGCCCCGACGTGACCCCAGACGCGTAGATCGGCCGCCTCCCAGGCCACGTCCACCATCTCGGCTGCCACGTCTCGCCCCAGGGCAACGCCGATCCGCCCTAGCGACGTGGTGGGCGGTGCCACGTAGGTCTCCCGCCCGTTGACGACCAGCCGAAAGGCGATGGCAGGATAGGCCAGTGAGTAGCGCACGACCACCGCGCGGACGAGTTGTCCTTCGCGCATGGGGGACTTGAGGAATTTGCGGCGGGCGGGGGTGTTGTAGAACAAGTCCTGCACGGTGACACTGGTTCCAACAGGACTGGCCGCCGGTTCGATCTGCACCTGACCGCCGGCGGCCTGGACACGCGTGCCCTCCAGTTGGTCATTTTCGCGGGAGCGGGTGAGGATCTCCAAACGGGCGACGGCAGCGACTGAGGAGAGGGCCTCCCCTCGGAAGCCCAGCGTGGCAATGCCCTCCAGATCAGCCAGCGTGCGGACCTTGCTGGTGCTGAAGCGCTCGAGAGCCGTGGAGGCATCGGCGCGGGTCATCCCGCAGCCGTCGTCGGAGACGCGGACCAGCGAGAGACCGCCGTCGCGGATCTCCACGCTCACCGCGGCCGCCCCGGCATCCAGGCTGTTCTCGATCAGCTCCTTGACGACCGAGGCAGGCCGTTCCACGACCTCCCCGGCGGCGATGCGCTCGGCAACCTCGGGGGGTAGGACTTGGATCGTGCGTTGGCTAGTCATCTCTGATATGAAGCGTGAAACGTGTTGCGTCTTGCGTGTTCAGCGCTCGCCCCGCAGTCGCTGCTGCCACTCGTGCAATATCACCAGTGCCCGGACCGGGGTCAAATTGGCGACGTCGATCCCAAAGAGCTCGTGGAGCACCGCCCACACTACCTCATCGTCGGCGGGAACGAACAATCGCTCCGGAACAGCGCGTTCCTGTCCCTTCCCCGCCGGATACAGCGCGCGGAGCTCGCCCACCACCATCGCATCCTGCCCCACGGTCCCCTCGTCCTGTATCTTGGGTCTTGCCTCCTGCCCCTTGCTTCCTGCCTCTTGCCTCCTGCTTCCTGCCTCTTGCCTCCTGCCTCCTGCTCCCTGCTCCCTGGTCAGCCGCTCCATCACCTCCCGCGCCCGCTCAATCACGTGGTCGGGGATGCCCGCCAGCCGGGCCACCTGGACACCGTAGCTGCGGTCCGCTCCCCCCTCCACCAGCCGGTAGAGAAACACGACGTCGTGGCCCTGCTCCTTGACCGCCAGGCTGGCGTTGCGTGCCCCATCCAGTTCGTCCGCCAGCTCAGTCAACTCGTGGAAGTGGGTGGCGAAGAGAGTGCGGGCGGCGATACGATTGTGCAGATCCTCGCCCACCGCCCAGGCCAGCGCCATGCCGTCGTAGGTGGAAGTACCCCGCCCCACTTCGTCCAACACAACCAGGCTGCGGGAGGTAGCGTGGCGCAGAATGTAGGCCGTCTCGTTCATCTCGACCAGGAAAGTCGAACGACCCTGGGATATATCGTCGGTGGCGCCGGCCCGGACGAAGACCCGGTCCACCAGGCCCACCCGGGCCGACCGGGCGGGGACAAAACTGCCCATCTGGGCCATCAGCACAATCAGCGCCACCTGACGGATGTAGACACTCTTGCCGCTCATATTCGGCCCGGTGATTATCACGAAGCGCTGATCCCCGGTGTCCAGCGTGGCGTCGTTGGCGACGAAGCGGGTCCCGCCGGGCATTCTCCACTCAACGACGGGGTGGCGGCCCTCTTTGATCTCTATGACTGCCCCGTCGTCGACATCGGGCCGGGTATATCCGCGGTGGGCGGCCACCTCCGCCAGCGTGGCCAGCACGTCCAGCTCGGCCAGCACACGCGCCGCCCGCTGCAGACGATCGGTGTGGACCGCCACCCGTTGTCTCAGCTCGACGAACAACTCGTATTCCAGCTCATTGGCCCGGTCCTCGGTGGAAAGAATCTCCGCCTCGCGGGCCTGCAGCTCCGGCGTGGTGAATCGTTCGGCGTGGCTGATTGTCGCCCGCCGCTCATATTCGGGCGGGACCTGATCGCTCTTGGAACGCGGGACCTCGACGAAGAAGCCAAAAACCTGGTTGTAACGCACCCGCAGGGTGGGAATACCGGTCCGCTCCCGCTCGCGGGCCTCGTATGCCATCAGCCAGTCCCGACCCTCGGCAGCGGTCCGGCGCAGGCGGTTCAGTTCCTCGTGATAGCCACTGCGGATAAGGCCGCCCTCGCGCAGGAGGATGGGCGGATTCTCCACCAGAGCATCCCTGATCAGAGACGCCACGTCCTGGAGTTCGTCCAGCCCCTCATCCAGCGCCCGGATCCGAGGGGAACAGGTCGGCGCCAACAAAGCCTTGATACGCGGGATGCGCTCCAGCGTCCGGCGCAGGGCCGCAAGATCACGAGCGTTGGCCGTGCCGAAGCCGACGCGGCCCACCAACCGCTCCATATCGTGGAGGCCGGCCAGAGAGTCGCGGAGGTCGGTGCGGAGGAATGGGGCTTTCCCCTCATCGCGGCAGGTAGAGGACTCAGGGGTGATGATAGCGTGAGGGCAAAGCTCATCCACGGCATCCAGGCGTTCGTGAATGCGCTCCAGGTCGACCAGGGGCTGCTGAATCCAGCGCCTCAGAAGCCGGGCGCCCATCGGCGTCACGGTCCGGTCCAGCACGCCAAGCAAAGTGCCCTCCCGCGGCGTACCCCGCCGCGGGCTACCTTGTATTCCACCATCGCGCAGCGGGCAGGTCAACTCCAGGTTGCGGCGGGTCACAGCGTCCAGCCCGACGCTGGCCTCGGGATGCTGTGTCTCCAAATCCCGCAGGTGGGCCAGGCCAGAGATCTGGCTCTCCTGCAGATAGGTCAGGACGGCCCCGGCGGCGGCCGTCGCCAGCGGCAGACCCTCGCAGCCATACGGCTCCAGCGAGACAGCCCCGAGGTGAGCCAAGAGGCACTCGCGAGCCGCCGCAGTGTCAAACCGGGCAGGATCCACGGGGGAGAGCCGGGCCGGTCGCACTCCCTCCAGACAGGCCGTCCACGCTTCGTCTTCGATCAGATCGGCGGGCAACAGGATCTCGCTGGGGCGAAGCACGTCGAGTTCCTCGGACAACCGAGACCAGGCCTGATCTCCCTCGAACTGCGCAGTGACGAACTCGCCGGTGGAGAGGTCCACCGCCGCCAGGCCCCAACCGGCCGCCCCGGCTGGATCCTGAACCGGGCGTCGAGGAGCCAGCGCGACCAGGAAGTTCTGAGTCTTCTCCGCCAGCAGCGCATCCTCCACCACCGTGCCCGGGGTGATGACGCGCACGACCTCCCGCCGCATCAGTCCCCGCGTCTTGCGGAAGCCGCCATCCATTTGCTCAGCGATGGCAACCTTGTGGCCCAGATCCAGGAGCTTGGAGACGTAGGTCGTGAGCTGGCGATAGGGAACGCCGCACATCGGCAGTCTCACGCTCTTGGAGAAGCGCCGGGAGGTGAGGACCAGGCCCAGTTGGCGGGAGACGAGGCAGGCGTCCTCCTCGAACATCTCGTAGAAGTCACCCAGGCGGAACAAGAGGATCGCGTCGGGGAAGCGAGCCTTCAGTTGGCGATACTGCCGCGCCATCCCCTTCAAAGGGCCATTCTGATGGCGCAGCATCGGCGTGGACTTCGCCATTCCAGGATCTCCTCTCCAGGGATTATAGACCAGTCGGACGCATCGTCAAGTGTAATCCAGGCAGGACGGAGGGCCCATCGGGAAACGCGCACGCGCGTTGACTTTGAATGGATTGTGTGCTATGGTAGCTCAATAGACCAGGGGAAAAAGATGCGAGCAGAATTGATCTACAATGCGTACGCAGGACGCTACGTGGTTCGGCGGGAATTGGATGCCGTAATCGAGTACCTGGAATGCAACGGGTGGGAGACCTCCATCCACGAGACCCAGGCACCACTGGAGGCCACGGAACTGGCCCGCCGGGCCGCCGCAAGGGGCACAGACGTGGTGATCGCCGCCGGTGGCGATGGCACGTTGAACGAGGTCGCCTGCGGTCTGGTGAACACGGATACCGCCCTGGGCGTGCTTCCTGTTGGGACGACCAACGTATGGGCCTTGCAGATGCGAATCCCCGCCCTGAATCCTTTGGGTCTGAGCGCCGGTCTGGCCAAGTTGGCGGTCGACCTGGAAGAGCGTGTAGATCACCCGCTGCCTGTCAAGACCTACCGATCTGTCTTGCTCGACGCGGCACGGGTGCTGGTGGAAGGGAACACCCGCGCCGTCGATGTGGGCCAGGCCAACGACCGTTACTTCTTGATGTGGGCGGGCGTCGGCCTGGATGCGGCAGTGACAGCGAGCGTCTCCCCTGACGAGAAGAAGGCGCTCGGACCGTGGGCCTTTGTGGGCTCGGCGCTGGACGTCGTCCGCGAGTACAAGAGCGCGGAGGTCAGACTGGTCCTGGATGGGCAGGTCAGGAAAGTCAACGCTTCGCTGATCGTCGCTAGCAACATCCAACTCTATGCTGGCCTGGTGGCTCTCGGCGCCCGAGCCCGCGTGGACGATGGGAAACTGGACGTGTGTATCTTCAAGGGCGAGGGATTGTTCAACTACGTTCAGTATATCATCAAGGTAGCCGCGGGCCTCCACCTTTCAGAGGGCACCGTCTCCATATCAAGGGAAGCGAAGCGGCCCATCTCTGTATCAAGGGAAGCGAAGCGGCCCATTTCTGTATCAAGGGAAGCGAAGCGGCCCATTATGACGGCGCGCCAGCACCTCCAGGATCCCCAGATCGAGTACCACCAATGCCAAGAGCTCGCCGTTGCGTCTTCAACACCTCTCCCTGTTCACGCAGACGACGAGCCCTTTGCCGAGACACCGGTGACCATCCGCGTGGTCCCGGGTGCGCTCAGGGTCATCCTGCCCCAGGATGCGCCGCGGGACCTATTCGCCGGCGGGCAATAGGTACACGTCTTGCCCCACCAGCCGTGGCAATGTCCTCGATGCCAAGAACGCCCCAAACCGGATTGCCCCCCACCGGAACCGGCCTATCATCCTGGTTATGGCTGATGCCCCCAGCGCTGTCGCCGGTGACGGCGATGGGCTCGCCCACGCAGTCGGAAGCAGCGGACACGGTGTTGTTCTTGATGATGGGCAGGTAGATTGTGCTACTCGTGGGCGTGGAGGCGCAAACGTGGATCGTTGCCACGCCTTCCAGGCCACTGTATTCTCCGGTCACCGTCCAGTCACCCGCGACCTCGCTGGTGTAGACGTTGTTCGCCCAGGAGCCGCCGGCTTCAGGGTCGATACTGAAGATGGTCTTGGCGGTCACGTCCCAGGTGTTATGGGAAGCATCGCCGGCCGTGGCGTGGAACGTCACACGCTCGCCCACCGTCACTGTCTCGTGGGCAGGTGAGATCTGAATGGAAACGGCCGCACCATGCCCGGTCCTCAGGCCGGCAGAGGCCTGATCATCCTCGGATGGATCGTCGTTGTCGGGGATCGAATCCGGATCGAACTGGTCAGCAGCCAAGACCTGGGCGGTGTTGGTGAAGGTACCGGAATCAGCGACAGTGACGGTTAGCGTCAGCGTAACCGCATCGCCGCCGGCCAGGCTTCCCACCTCCCAGACGCCGGTGCCTGGGTCATAAGCGCCGGCGCCGTCGTCAGAGACGTAGCTGAGTCCGGCGGGCAGGATATCCTCGACCTCGATGCCGGTGGCTACGTCCGGCCCACTGTTGGCGAGCGCGATGGCAAAGACAACGTCGTCCCCCACACGGGGAAAACCGTCGTCGACGATCTTCTGCAGCTCCAGGTCGGCCTCTGGCGTGCTCACGGCAACCTCGTCCTGATCATCCTCGGACGGATCATCGTTGCCGGGGGTCGAGTCCGGGTCAAACTGGTCGGCAGCCGAGACCTGGGCGGAGTTGGTGAAGGTACCGTGATCAGCGACGGTGGCGATGAGCGTCAACGTCACCAGGTCTCCACTGGCCAGGCTTCCCACCTCCCAGACGCCGGTACCAGGATCATAGGCGCCGTCGCTATCGTCAGAGACGTAGCTGAATCCAGCAAGGAGGGCGTCCTCCACCTCGACGCCGGTGGCAGCGGCAGGCCCGTTGTTGGTGAGCGCGACGGTGAAGACCACGTCCTCGCCTGTGTGGGGACTGGCATTGTCGACGCTCTTGTCCAACTCCAGGTCGGCCTCGGGCACAATCACAAACGACCCTGGATCGTTCTGATTGTTGTAGCTCGTCGAAATCCACCCTGCGCTTCTAGCCACGTTGGATAGTCTTACCTCGTCAATGATCCCATTGAAGTACTGCTTATCATCAGCGCCTTCAACACCACCGTCGGCGAGAGAGGCACCGATTATCGTCGGAAGGTCGTTCGTGATATCCCCATAGCTTCCCACCGGCACGGTGCCGTCGAGACCACCGTTTGCGTAGAACCTCAATTCTTGATCGGCATCATAGACCATCACCACCTGAACCCACTGCCTGTATCCATAGGTGGTCGTTCCTTCGTAGCTCTGATAATTGTCAGCCGCATCGTCGATACTGCAGTCTCTGAACTTCCACTGACCCGCTGCATCTGCGATCTTCAGTTGCCAGCCCTTGTGTTGTCCACCACCGCCCGTCCCCCTGTTGTTGACGATTCTGGCACCGCCGGCGTCCCGAACGGACTCTGGGTAGATCCATGCTTCAGCCGTGAAGCCGCCTTCGCCGAACTGAAGGCTGGCGTCATTGGGGACCCTGACAAAAGTGATCGTTCCGTCAAACCTATCGGCGCCGTCGATCTGTCCTGCGGCATCCTGGTCCATGACCACAACCGTCGTCCCATCATTGTCGTTCAGAGTCGAATCGTAATGCGTCCCCGATGTCTCGTCGAGGTGTTGCACCATCACGAAATTGCTGTCCCACACACCCTGAGCATTTTCCTGGTTGCCCGCGCTGGCATTCCCATAGTACATGTACAGCACAGTGTCCCGTGTCGCCGACAAGAACGGGACCCTCACCCAGACGGTCAGACCTCCCGTTGTGGAATCATAGTCCTCGATTTCGTGATCCAGCTTGACCCCATGCGAATCGGCAAAAAGGATGTCGTCGCCATCACTCTGCGCCATAGACGCAAGGTGATCATCCGTGACCTGGATCAACACTGGAAAGTCGGTCAAATCATCGTTCACTTTCGTATGGTCGATGATGACCATCCTTCTATACGGCCAACCGTCGTCATACCGAACCGGCAGTACGTTTATCTCTCTCTGAGCCCCCCAGGCAGATTGATTGTCCGATTGAACGAGCCTGATATTCCAGTCAACCGTGTATGGCAGAGAATAACTGGCAAAGTCAAAATCTACGTGATTCACCACACCATCGACGATTGGTGTGTCACTCACATTCGCGAGCTGCCACGACGTGGTGATCAGCCCCAGATTGGTCAATCCGCCGGGCACATACCCAGTATGATGTACGTTCCCGTGCAATGGATAATAGTCGACCGATTCCCCTGCTCCGATGCGATAGATGTCCAAGACGTTGCCACCCTGGTCCGCGTAGCCGCCGCCCGTGGCCACGTAACCGCCGCTCACCGCCGGCGGGAAACACCAGTAGCCTCTGTCACCACCCGCGCTGATCTTCGCCAGGGTCGCGCCCGTCGTCGCGTCCAGCACATACAGGTAGTCCGTGCTGCCGTTGTTGTCTGTCTTGAATACCAGGTAATTCCCCGATGCGGTAACCGGCCTGGCGAACTTGTCGGTGCCATCGCCGTGACTGACCCACGCCACCGATCCGTCGTTCACGTGAAGCGCATAGATACTTCCTGGCAACGGTAGATTCAGACCCGAATCCGTGTATCCGGTCGCGTCCGAGACGTAGATCAATCCCGTATTCGGATTGTACGTCGCAGATGCTCTCACCGGCTTCTCGGTCCAGGTCCAGACGATATTGCCATCGAAATCCACCGCATAGGTGTAGTCCTGTGGGAAGGTCGTGAATATGGTGAGAGCCTGCCCCGAATGTGAATCGTCGACCAGTATCGGCCCCCCTCTCGTATCCCTGCCACCGTTCGCCACGATCGGAATACTCCAGATTTCCGAGAACGTAATCAGATCGATGGCATAGTAGTGGCTGTCTCCCAGAGCGTACAGCCGGTCGTTGTCAGCATCGACGAGCATATGAGCTTTCAGACGATCACTTCCCGTGTTCTCCAGCGCCATACTGGCCACTTCTGTTCCGGTGGCCATGGCTATCTTGTGGATGACAAAATCAGCAGATTGCACGTAGATGTGTCCGTCATACACCTCCATGCTGTTCGACGTCGTGGAATAGCTGCCTCCCGGTCCAACGTTCGTCTGCCAGACCACCGCCTCGGTGACCTCATTCCAGGCCAGCATCGCGCCATCCGTGCAGATGCCGTAGATGATGTCCCCCTCGATGACCACGGAAGTATTGCTGTGATTGCCCGTTCCAAATACGGGACTCTCTTTCAAGATATTGCCCGCCGGGAAATCCCTCACCGTGATCCGGCAGCCGTGGCCTGTGCCTTCACTCTGGACCAACTTGCCGTCCTTGATCACGGCCCTCTGGGGTGCATAGGTGTTGTCCGTGTAGACGACGCCACCCTGAACCGTCTCGGTGATGTTCAACCACAACTCCGCCCGCGTCGCTCCACCAGGGGAATAACTCTGAGGAATGAATCCGAAGGATACCGGAGCTTCCTCGATCGCCCTATCCTCAGGTGAAACCAGCGTCACGGTTGGAGGCTGATAGGTGGCATCGGGCTCCTGCGTTATGGTGGTGAACGCGCCGGGGTTCACCTGATTGTTGTAGCTGGTCTGAATCCAACCCGGGCTCCTCAGGACCTTCGAGACCCGGATCTCATCTAGAACGCCATCCAACGAACCGCTCTCAGACCGGTCTGTTCCTATCTTGTAGGTATCGTCTCGCCTGTTCCAATCCTCACTGGCGCGAGGCGCTATGCTTGCCGAATGCACGGAGCCACCGTCCACCCACAGGTCTATGTCACCATCCCGGTCCGCAGTCACGCCCACGTAGTGCCAGTTCGTATCTCCAACTGCGCTGACGGAAGATGCCACGTCGATGGTGTTGCCCGGCGATAGGAATTTCAGATCATCCTCATTCTGCCACGCCGTGCCGAAGAACATGCCACCGTCCGAGTCCGAACCCGACGAGAAGAACCCATGGACGTTGGCCACATCGTCTCTCTTCACCCACGCGAAGATGCTGAAGTCCTGGTCAGGTCCAAAGACGTCGAGCGAGGGGTCGGTCCCGACGTCAATCAGGTCGGCACGATCGTGGAACTCATCCGCGCCGTCGATCTGTCCAGCAGCATCCTGAGACGCCAGGTTGTGCGGCGTACCGTCATTGCCATAAGCCGTGCTATCGTAGTGGGTCCCGGACGTCTCGTCCAGATGGTGCACCAGCACATAGTCTTGGTCCCAAACTGGTTCTGGATTCTCCTGATTGCTTGCCTCACTGTTGCCGTAGTACATATAGAGCGTGGTGTCCTCCATCGAGGAGAGACTCGGTACCCTGACCCAGGCCACCAACGCCCCTGTCGC
>Ga0180438_10003069_pt1 | contig 25894 bp, 22 predicted proteins | sample SS_ome_12_FD_132455 | JGI IMG/M metagenome (GOLD analysis project Ga0180438, IMG submission 132455) | Hypersaline lake sediment archaeal communities from the Salton Sea, California, USA - SS_3_D_2 metaG | ecosystem: Environmental > Aquatic > Non-marine Saline and Alkaline > Hypersaline >... | reverse complement strand
TTGTTGGTCTCGTCCGTGATCTCGTCCACCAGAGCAGCGATCCGGTTCTGCTCGGCCTCGCGCCGCGCGCCCGTCGCCTTGCGCCCCATGTGGGCGATGTTGTCGACGCTGTCGATCAGCGCTTCCATGTGCTCGCTGGTCAGCTCGGTGTACGGGATCTTGCGGCTGGCCAGCAGCACCTCGGGAGCGACGCCCATCTCGTCGAGACGGTCCTGCTCGGCCAGCACGTTGATCAACTCGGCGAGCGACTTGCGCTCGGCGATCTGCTTCTGCGTCAGCTTGCCCAGCTCGTACTGGTCGAGCAGGGTGTCGATCGTGTTGATGTACGGCGCGCCGATGTTCTCGCGGATGCTCTTCTTCTGCATCCTGCGGAAGCGCCGGATCGCCTTCTCGATCTTCATCGAGCGTTCGCGAGCGATCCTGTAGATGTGTTCGTTCAGGAGCTGCTTCTGCTTGGCCCTGTACGCCGCGCTCAGGTCGGTCGTGGCACCCGGCTGGGGGGTAGGACCGGCCTTGCGGACCACGCCTGCAAGGGCCCTCTGAGCGTCTCTGGCGGCCTTCTGTGCCGCACGCATGTGCGAGCGGTACTGCATGACTTCGCGCACGGTCATGCGATTGACGATCTGCTCGGCCTGCTGACGCGAGTCACGGTTCTGGCGCTGCCACCGGGTCTGCCGGCCGAGCGCCCGGCCCAGCACCGCGGCCTCGCGCGCTGTGGTCTCGGCGTGCGACGTGTTGGCGATCGCCGCCATCGCCTCGTCGCGCAGGGCTTCGGGCGACAGCACGTCGCCGTACTTGTCCTCCATCCTGCGGTCGGCTTCGAGTTCGACCGCGGCCTCGAACCTGACCGCGGCGCGCAGCGCCTCGACCATCGCGTTCTGGCTCTTGAAGCCGAACGCCTCAGCCGCGAGCTTCAGCGGCATGCCCTGCGGCTGGTAGACGTTTCTGGCGCCGCCGATCTTCGACCGGGCCAGATCCTTCAGCACATCCTCCCCGAAGACCCGGGTCAACTCGTCCTTGTCCAGCCGGGTGGCCTCGCTGCCGCGCGCCGTCAGCGTGCCCAGCAGCCGGTATAGCGGCGTGGCGGCCAGCTCCTCGGCCACCTGCGGCAGCATGGCCTTGCGCTCCACCGCCCACTCGCGCGAGCGCCGGCGGCGGATCTTGTCCATCGTCTTGGCCAGCAACCTGCGGGTGGCTTCGTCCTCGCTGCGCCGGGCGCTGTTGCGGTATGCCTCCCACTCCTCCGTCGACATCCCGGGCGGCGGCGCATCGAACAACGGGCCGGCGTCGGCCTCTGCCCGGGCCGCGGCCAGCTCCTGATCGGTGGCGAGGATCTGGTCGAAGACCTCCTTGATCTCGCTGGACGGGCGCATGCCGAGGCCGGTCAGGTTGCGGTAGAGCGCGACCAACCATTTCCGCATGCTCTCGAAGGCCGAACCCAGCGCGCGCGTCGGGGCCTTGCCTTCCATGAGGTAGCCCTCGAACGCCTGCGCGAACGCTTCGTGCTGGTCAACGGTGAACTGGCTGGTGTCGCGTTCGTCGCGGCCCAGCCAGCGGTTGATCTGCCCGAGCATCGCCGCGCCTTCGGCCGTGGCGCCGCCGGCTTCGAGGATGATCTGCAGGTACAGGTGCGCGGCTTCGTGCATGAAGGTCGACGCGTCGGCCTTCTCGAACATGCTGATGACGACGTCGCCGCCCCGCAGGATCGTGTCGATGTCGAACGTGATCTGGCCGCGCGCGTCCTGCTGCAGGGGCAGCGTCTCGGCCAGCGCGGCCTGCTGGGCGGCCATGCCGTCATCGTACTCGGCGACGACGTTGTCGGTCACCTCGCTGGCGTTGGCCGGGTCGTAGACCATGAAGGCGATGTCAGGGTCACTGTTGCCGAAGTTCTCGGCAAAGTAGCCGTAGTCCCAGCCGGGCGGCGCGTAGTCGCGGTTGAACGCCAAGCGCGCCACGGCCCGGAAACCGGCCCGGGCGTAGACCTTCGGCAAGAAGGTGTTGAACGCGTCGAGGCGGCGCCCGCCTTCGGCAACCGCCACAGGCATCATGGTCTCGACTACGCCGGGCTGGCTGTTCGGCGAGCTGAACACCGAGATGATGTCGTCGCCATCGAGGGCGAAGCCGCTGGCGCCGTCGTCGAACAGGAACAGCCGCTTGCCGGCATAGTCGTCGTAGGCCGTGACCTGCGCGCCGATCGGGCCGAGCGCGGCCTTCGCAGACCGGATCAGGTCTCCGAAGAGCCCGGGGTCGTCGACTTCGTAGACCGGCCGGGCTTCGGTTCCGAAGGCCGCAACAGGGCGGACTTCTCGTCCTCCGAGAGCAACGAACCCGCCATCACGTCCACGAAGGCGCGCGCCGGGTTGGTTGAGCGCGACCGTTCCGCCGCCAACATCAGTTCCCTGTCCTGATCCAGCTGCGCCTCGTCCTGCGGCTGCTCCGCCTCCATCTTGTCCCAGTCTATTCCTGACAAGGGCGCGGGCAGCGTTTCCGTAGTCTGGGGCTTCGTCGTCTTCATAGCTCTTGATCTCCTCGCCTGCTTTCTTCTTGGCGCTCTCGTACAGCAGTTTCTCAGGATACCACAGCAGCGCCTGCAGGTCTGCCATGGTCAGCTTCTCAAGGCCGGGTTTCTGCTGCAGCCGGGCAAGCGCGTCGCGGAAGGCGCCGCGAATGAACGCGCGCTCCTTGGCGCCGGCCGGCGCCTCGACCTGACCATCGAGGTACTTGGCCTGCGCGTTCAGCAGCTTGCGCATGCTGTCGCCGCGCTTGTTCGCCGCGGCCGAGAACCGGCCGCGCCAGTCTGGTACCATCGAACGCTTCGCGCCCTCCTCCGCGAGGGCGTCGATCTGCTCGTCTGTCATCTCGCGAGCGATCTGGGCGTCGGCACCATTGAAGAACCCGTTCAGGTAATCGATCTGCTCGTCGGTCAGCTTGGCGATGTCGGCGCGGATCTCGCCGCGCTTCTTGACCAGCATCGGCTCGTTGATCGAGATCAGCGATCCGCGCCACCGGCCGACCGAGCGCATCAGCCAGCGGTCCATCGTCAGCCCGTCGAAATAGCCGTACAGGTTCGAGAAGAACCCGTTGCCGATCTTCGGGCCGAGGATGGCGGCGCCGCGCACCAGCTCGCCTTTGCCTTCGCCGCTGATCGAGATGCCGGTCAGCTTCTCGATGTCGCGCACCGGCAGCTCGCCGGTCATGAAGTCGCGCGCCTTCTCCCAGTCGCCGTCGAAAATGTCGAGCAGCGTCTGGTAGTAGGCGAGACCTTGGTTGATGCCGGCCGCGGCCTGCCCGATGCCGATGTTGGTCGGGAACCTGCCCGTCGCCTTCCACGCCTCGTAGGCCTGCGCGGCGAGCTGGAAGTTCTTGTCGACCTTCAGGCCGTTCGACGTGACCGCCAGCGCCCAGATGAACGCGAACTCGGCCTCGCCTCCTTGGGCGATCTCCGGGTACAGCTTCGCCAGCTCGGTCTTGGCGCGGGTGACCGCGTCGTCGTACCAGCCGATGGCGTTCTGGTTGTCCTGCACCGCCTCCAGCGCGTCTTCGACGATGAAGTCCGCGATCTTGGCCCGGGTCTCGTCGTCCAGCTTCAGCAGATCTTCGCCGTGTTCAGCGCGTGCGATCTCCTGCAGGGCGAGCTTGAAGTCTCGCCCTGTCTTGAAGCGGTTGTCGAGGGCGAGCTTGGACGCCGACGCCAAGTTGGTCGGCATGGCGACGCCCGTCTGCTCCCCGGTGCTGGAAGGCTCCCGGCGGTCTACTTGCCGTTGGTAGAGGAGGACCGGGCCTTCTTGTAGCCCTTGGGCATTATCCCCTCCGTCAGCATCTGTTCTACCGTCCGGTTGTCCTCCATCCACATATCCATCATCAGCTCGTTCCCCCAAGGGCTGTCCACTGACTCTGGTGTCTTCGAGGACGATGGCGGGTTCCCCGAAGGGCCCGTTGTTGTCGAGGTTGGCGTAGCCATCTGCAACTCCTTCTGCTTTCAGGAACTCGTAAGTCTGGGTCGGCTTGGTGCCGATGCTCAGGGCGTAGGCGGGCGGGATCAAGCGGCCGGTGCCGATGAAGCGGCCCACCATGCGCTGGAACGCGTTCTCGGCGGTCACCGCCATGTTCACGACGTTGACCGTGTAGCCCTGCGCTTTGAACCTCTCGATCTCTGCCTTCATCTTGGCCGGGTTGTCGCCGACCTTGGGCAGGATGATGTTGTCGCCGCGCGCCATCGCCGTGGCCAGATGCACCTTGCCCAGCGCACTGCTCTCTTCGTGCACGGCCGCGGCGCCGATGCCCCGTCATACTCGGGGATCATCTTCTTGATGTCGTCACTGTCGACGATCCTCGCACCGATCTGCGGCGCGATCTCTTCGGCGATGGTGGACTTGCCGGCGGCGGGCGGCCCCAGCAGGATGTCGATCCTGCGTTCCTGCCTCACCCCTGCAACACCAGCATAGTCGCCTGAAACGCGATCCGCAACCTCCAACAGCGCGCGAACACCGTAAACCAAGTCCTTGGTTACCGGATCGATAAAGACCCGGCGGTCGGCGTAGGCCGGGTCGTCGAGGTCGAACTGGTTCTCCGGGCGCGCCTTCATTTCGCGCTCGGCCATGACCATGGCTTCGTCGGTCAGCAGCTCCTCGGGCGGGATTTGCTCCTGAAGCTTCATCTGCAGCGCGTCCAGCAGGCGAACCGGGACGCCCGCCTTCATCGGCTCGCCGGCCTGCTCCAGCGTGACGGTCGTCTCGCCTGTCATCGCCCGGGCCTGCGCCTCGGCGGCGACCTCGTATTCCGGTGTGCGCGTGACGCCGTCGGCCTCGAAGCCCTGCCGCGCCAGCCGCTGGGGCTCGCCCTCGACCGTGATATTCAGCAGCCCGGGCAGGTCGACGCCGAGGCGCTCGCTCAGGGTGGTGATGGCGGCGGCGTGCAGCGACGCGTTCGCCTTCGCCCGTTCATGGGCGACGCCGGCAGAGCGCAGCTGGTTGTAGCTGGCTTCGTACACCTGACGGCGCTTGGCGCTGGTCTCGCTCAGCTGGGCCGCGTCAGCGGCTGCCTCGGTCCTGATCTCTTCGGCGAGCTGCTGGATCTCCTCCAGCTCCGTCTGGGTGTAGCCCTCCTTGCGGACAGACGCGTTCGCCTCGAACCACGTCCCGAGGTTGGTGCCGGCGATTTTGGCGGTGAACGCCGCGGCGCTCACGCCGACCTTGTCGCCGGCAGCGACGGCGTCGTCGACCTGCTGCTGGGTCAGCTCCAGCTCGGCGAGGCTGGTCTGGCCGGTTGCGATCTGCTCCTGCAGCTGCGCGGCGTCGACCCAGAAGAACGTCTCGCCCATGCCCGCGGTCTGCAGGAACTGGCGGAACTTTTCCGGCGAGCGCTGGCGCAGCTTGCTGTCTGGCGCGATCCGGTTCAGCTCGCGGATCGTCATGATCTCCTGACCGGACTGCTGGGCCTCCTGCTGCAAGCGCGATATCCTGCGGTTGGCCCCCAGCTCGAAGACGGTGCCGTAGACGCCGCCGGTGGCCGCCGCCGTCAAGGCGGTGATCATCTTCTCGCGCAGGCCGTCCCATGTCAGGTCGACCTCGCCTTCGACGAACAACTCGACGACGGCGTCCTGCAAGACCTCGTTCAGCGCCTCTTCGGCCGCGTTCGCGGCAAAGGACCGGCCGCTCCGGGCCAGAACGCCGCGCACCGCCCGCTCGGCCAGCTGCTCGGGGATCTCGCGGAAGAACCCGCGGGCAATGCGCCCGACCGGGCCGAGCAGCTCCGCGGCGCCGTACAGGAACCCGGCGCTCTCGCGCGCCCGGGTGGCTTCAGCCGACGCCGCGTTCTGGCCGGCGTCGATCTGCGCTGCCAGCGTCTCGGCCCGGCCCATGGCCTCGCCGGTCGCCGGCACCGCCAGCAGGCCGAGCCCCCCGGACATGGCCGAGATCGCGGCAAGCGGCAGCATGATCGGCGCCTGCTCGAAAACCGTCTCGGCCAGCCAGCTGGGGAAGTCTGACCAGCGGTCGAGCTTGGCTCCCTCGCCGTACTGGCTCTGGTAGAAAAACCCGGCCGCGACCAGCTGGGCGATGGCGTCGCGGTTGTCCTGAATGCTGGTGTCGTAGCCGCTCCTGATCCGCGCGCGCTCGGCCTCGTCCATCTCGGCGTAACGCAGGTAGTTGGCGATGTTCGGGCCGGGCGTCAGCCCCTCGCGCTGGCTCTGGGTCTGCGGGACCAGTTGCGACAGGAAAGCCTGATCGATCGCCTCGCCTGCCGCGAGCTTGCGGTCGATCTCGTCATAGATGGCGCGCTCGCCCATGACCCGGCCAAGATCGGCAAGGCGCCCGCTGGCGCCCATGAACTTGGTGATGCTCGGGGCCACCGAGCGCAGGCCGCGCTCAAGACCGCGCACCGGGGCGACGTCGGGGAGGTAGTCGAAGACCGTCGACAACGCGCGCAGGTAGCCGAAGTCGTCGTGCGCCAGCAGGGCGTTGTCGGGGTCTTCGAGAACCCACGCCTGCAGCGTCGGGCTTTTCTTGATCTCCTCGAACGCAGACATCTCGGCCTGCATGGCCTGCAGCGCCCGGGGGTCTTGCATCAGCCGAACAGGGCTTGTGCCGAGCTGGGGGGCCAGCCTGATGGCGCTGGCGTAGTTGTCGGCGTTGTACTGCATGCCGAGGCCAACGGCCGTCTGCGCGGCGCTCCGGGCCTGTGCGTCGACCTTCGGCTGGACGATCGCGTCGAACAGCTCGTTGTCGGTCAGCTGGGTGAGGTCTTTGGCCACGGCTCAGGGTGCCCCTTGATCAACGATTTCGCCGCCGTAGCGGCGCGCCATCTCGGCGAGGAACGCGTAGTCGGCCTGCAGGATCGCCATGACGATGTCGTCCGGGGCGGAGATGCCTTTGCCGGTGTAGACATCGACAAGGCTGCGCATCATGCGCTTCGGGATCTCCAGCTCGGCCATGGTTCCGTCTGGCTTGCGCACCGGGATCGTCATGCTGCTGCGCGACAGCTCCTCTGGGCTGCTGGTGGCCAGATCTCCGATCAACTCGCCGTAAGTCGCGTTTTCGGCCTCGTTCATGATACCGGGCGGGTTGAAGCGGGAGATGCGCTGCTCCAGCAGGGCGCGCGCGGTGTCGCGGATCGTGAGCGGATCGTAGCGGAACCCGCCCGGGTCTGCCCGGAACTGGCGCTCCAGCTGCGTCGTCACCTGAGCTTCGACCAGCGCCGCGTAGGCCTTGCCCTCGTCGCTGGATGGGTCGATGTCGGCGCGGATCAGCTGGTCGGTGATCAGGTTGCCGAGGGCGCCGCTGATCTCGGACTGGCCGACCGGGAAGCGCTGGGCCTGCTCGATGGCCTCGGACTGCGCGGAGCGCATCGACGCCTGCCGCTCGATAAGGGCGACGCGGTCGTCTGGTGAGATGTCGTTGATGTCCGCGGTCTCGAAATCCATCGCCAAGAACGCCTGCCGCTGGGCAGGGTCTGTGCTGGTCGCCTGCGCGATGTAGCCGACGATCTTCCTCTGGCCTTCGGGGGTGGTCACGACGTACTCACCAGTCGCCATCTTGCGCCCGTACTCAAGGATCGCGTCGTACTTGTCGCCCAGCAGCGCCCGCTCTTCCGCCGTCAGCCGGGCGGTCAGGTCCATCGGGTCGATCGGGGCGCCGCCGGCGTGTGCGTTGTTGATGTCGCCCACCAGCGTCGACGTCAGCTGGCTGATCCGCTGCTGGGTCGCCTGCGTCTGGAAGCTCGTCATCGCCGTGTACGTCGTCATCGCCGCCTGCCGCTCGATCGGGTCAGCGATACCGAGGATCAGCTGGGTCGGGTCTGTCTGCGCGCCGTCCGGGTTGACGCCGGGCGCCGAGGCGTCCCGGGCCGCCGCGGTGGCCGCGGCCAGCTGCTCTGGCGTCCCGCCCTCTGGTCCGAACTCAGGCCCGCCGATCGGCTCGACGTGCCAAGGTTCGTTGCCGAGGCGGAAGGTGAGGCCGAAGCGCTCGGCGTTGTTGTGCATCCACTGGCGCACCTCGTCGCTGGCGTAACCAAGGTCCGCGGCGCCGCGCCGCTGATGGCTCGACATGCCCGGCAGCCCGATCCACGCCCGGAACGGCGTGCCATAGTCATCATCGTTCGTAGTGCGCGTCGCCGCGTCGAACACAGGCGCCCATTTCTGGCCAGCGGCCACGGCGCCCATGGTGTTGACGTCGGCCATCCAGCGCTCGCGGTCCTGCGGGTTCAGGTCGAACTTGTGCCAGTTCCCGTAGATGATGTTCGCCTGCTCCTGCGGCGTCCTGTAGCCAGAGGTGATCGTGACCGCGCCCGGGCCAAACGTCGCCTCGGCCTCTGCCATCGCCTGAGACAGCCCGACGCTGAACCTGCCGTACAGGCCCCGGTTCTGCGTCTGCGAGATGTAGTAGGCGGTGCGGCCTTGGATCTGGCCGTTCCACTCCTTGATCTTGGGCTCCAACTGGCCGGCCAGCTCGACGTAGACCTGCGGGTCGACGTTGTCGCGGTAGGCGTCGAGCAGCTCCATCGCCTTGACCGGGCTGTAGCGCGACAGATCCTGCACGCTGCTGGCGATCGCCGCGCTCTGCTGGGCTTCGATCTCGCCGCGGATCGCGATCTCGGGCGAACCAGAGAAGGCCCCAGAGCTGCGCACCGAGCTTTCGATGCGTAGCAGGTTGGCGTCGCGGGCCTCCGGGTCGTTGATCTCGCGCACGAAACGGTCGATCGACGCCTCGACGTCGGCGGCCAGCAGGCTCTTCTGATAGTTCTGGCCCTCGCCGTATTCGTGCGTTGCTGCCTTGCCGACCAGACGCTGCTGTTGCCCGAGCAGGTAGCGCTCGACAGCGCGGCGGCTGGCGCCGCTGAGCTTGGAGTTCCCGAGGATGCCGGCCGTCAACTTGCTCAGGGTCTCTTCCATCTCTTGGGAAGCGCCCATGGCGTTCGCGCCGTGACGCGTGAAGATCCCGGTGTTGGGGTCGAAGGCCGCGGTCTCGAAGTCAGCGATCTGCTTCTGGGCTTCCAGCAGGGCGATGTCTTGCTGCTGCTGGGCGATCGCGGTGCCCAGTGACCCGAGCGCGTTGCCGAACTCCTGCAGCTGGGCGCCCTGCCTGCCCCAGCCGCTCGCCTGCACGCTCTGGTACGGCGTGGTGGCGTCGGCCATCTGCACGTTGCCGATCGGGCTGGCACCCTGCGTTTCAGGCGTCGGGATCTTGACCATGGGTCACCTCACCTGATCAGGTCGTAGTTGCGGGAAAGCCCGCCGACCCCGGCGGTGAGCGCGGCAAACGTCGGGTTGATGCTGCGCTTCTCCATGTCGAACAGATCCTCTCGCGCCTTGAACTCGTTCTTCTGGATCAGCGCCCGCCGCTCCTCAAGCTCGGCGTTGTACTTGAGCGTCATGATGTCGGCGGCGCCGGCCGTGGTGATGTCGTCCAGCAGGGCTTGGCTGGTGCTGTCTTGGTAGTCGTCGACCAGCAGGCCCTTGGACGCCATCACCGCCCGGGCAGTGCCGATGTTCTGGACGAGCTTGCGACGCTGGTCCTGCACGGCGACGCGCGCCTGCTTGCGCACCACGTCAGCGTTCTGCTGGGCGATGATCTGGTTGTTGCGCTGGACCTGCGCGTTGTAGTCGGCCTGCGCCTGCTGGGCTTTCGCCTGCTGCATCGCGCCGACTGCGGACATCGCTGCGCCAGCGATACCGAGGATCATCGAGATACACATGGTCAGCGCACCTTCTTGTAAATGCCGCCCGCGTCTTCGTAGCCCATTCTCAACAGCAGCTGACCGGCGCGGTCGTTGTTCACGCCAGCATACACTACGGGCCTGACGACGTCAGCCCCCCGTTCCCACGCCCACTCCTCGAAGCCGCGGATCATGGCCACGGCGCCGCGTCCGCCCCGCGCGCTGGGCCTGATGTAGAACGCGTGGTCGGTCGCGATCTTCATGTCGACCCACAGGTCTTCGATGATCTCGCCGGCCATGAACCCGACCAGCTGGTCGTGCTTGTCGAACCAGCCCTTGGTGTAGACGTCGTCCTCTCCGATCAGGTACTGCATGATGTAGGCGGTGCGTTCCTCGTTCAACGGGAAGTCGCGGTGGACACCCTCGGCGTGCATCTGCCTCGCCAGCTGCATCATGTGACCGTAGTCCCGGGCGAAGACCAGATCCTTCAGCATCAGTTGCCGCCTGTCACGATGTCGGGGATCATGGCCAAGATCGTGATCGGCTGGGGCGTGCGCTGCTCGATTACGACGCGCTTGTTCTTGTCCCAGCCGGGTTTCATGGTCAGGTCGATGTCGTCGGTGATCATGGTCAGCGGCTGGCCCCAGACGTCTGGCAAACCGAACTTGGCCTCGCGGACCTCGTCGAAGTTCGGGCCATACCACATGCCCATCGTGCGCTCGACCTGCATGGTCAGGCGGTTGATGTTCTTGGCCTGACCCTTGTTCGTCCTGCCGTCAGAGTAGACCGTCAGCGGCAAGGTCGACATCCTGCAAGCGTAGGACAGGCCGATGTGGATGCGGCTGGCGGGGGCCGACAGCGTAACCGAACCGTTCGTGACCGTCAGGTCCGTTTCGGCGTAGCCGTTGGCGGCGGCCACCACGGTAGCCCCCTCAAGGTGCCAAAGCCCTGAGACCGTGGTGACCGCCTTCCGCACCCGCCCCCCGGAGGAATAGGCGGCGAACGCGGAACTATCGACCGGGTCACCGGAAGACGTCAGCACCGTGAAATTGGTTCCTCCCGGGCTGACGGTGCCGACGATGAAGCCGGTGCCGTTGTAGTCCGCGGAGAGGGTTTCGCCGCATGTGCAGTTGTCCTCGTTCACCTCGAAGATGTCCGAGATGTCGATGATGTCACCGGGCGACAGGCCGCTGTCCCCGTCTACCGTGATCGCCATCGGCAAGGCTTGGGACACGTTGGTGACCGTCATCGGCTGGTCATAGGTCAGGCCGCAGTCGACGCAGAACGCGTCCTGCAGGTCGTTGAACTGGCGCGCGTCCAGCTTCTCGATGAACGTCGCCCGGCTGCCGTCGGGCAGAGGGCGGCGCACGGCGAAGTAGACCTCGTCGATGCTGCCCTCGCGCACGACCGCGACGGACTTGTAATCGCCGCGGGTGACCGCGCGGCACCACGCGTAGACGTCTTGCTCTGGTTGGTAGGTCAGGATCAGGCCAAGCCCGTCGTCGCGCAGGGCCCAGATCGTCGAGTACGGGGCAGACGAGTACGCCCAGTCGACCAGCTCGCGGTTGTCGAACAGGTGCCGCGCCAGCACCGTGATGTCGCGGCCGACGAACTTGTCGTCCGAGAACTGGTACTTCATGTCGCGAATGTACTGGCCGGGCGATACGAACAGGGCGACGTCACCGGACACGATCGGCGGCAAGGACGTCGACCCATAGTAGCTCTGCGACTTGATGTTGATGGTCGACGGGGTCATCACGCCCTGATCCCCGAACACCCGGAACTCGCCGCCGCTGGTCATGACCAGCAGGTCGTTCAGGTGCACGAAGTGCTGGATCGCGTTGATCCTCCGCGCGATCACCGAGGCGATGATCGCGTCGTCGTCGCGCAGCGGGCTCGACCGGGAGAAGTTGTAGAGCCGCCCGGTCTGGCTCATCAGCATCTTGTTCGGGGCTTCGTTCGTGTTGCCGAAGAGCCGGCGCTGCTCGAAGAAGCCGACGGCGCCCGGGTACTTGTCGCCGGTCCCGGTCAGGTCGAAGAACGGGTTGGCCGGGTCGGGCGGCGTCTTGTTCGGGTCCGGGGAGATGTAGTTGTCGCGGAACTGCGGCCCGGTCGTCGTGCCGATGTACTGCAACTGGCCGCCGGTCTCCGACGCGTAGACGTTGTAGCGCGCGGTGCCCTCGACGGCGTTCCAGTAGATGTAGTTCTCCCAGTCGTCGGCCTTGCTGTTGACCATCTCGAAGTAGGTCCGGTAGGCCGCGCCGCCGCTGGTGTAGGTCGTCGCGTCGGTCGTGTCGACGTAATTGCCATAGAGGTCCAGCAGGTTGAACGTCGTGTTGTCGACGTACTCGGCCCGGAACCTGCGGCCGTTCAGTTCTGTCATGCCGCCGACGGAAAGGATCTCAAGCTCATCGCCAGTGCGGAAGCCGTGGCCGCGGCTGGTCGTGATGACGCACGGGTTGGCCTTCGTGATGCCGGTGATATCTGCCCGGTAGGCCGTGGCCGTGACCAGAGCGAGGAAGCTCTCCTCGCCGGTGTCTGCGCTGATCGCCGTCACGCCGTACTTGCGCGGCTGCTCGTAGCTGCCGACCTCGGCCCGGGCGCCGCTGGTGTAGGCCGAGAAGCCGCTGGTGTCGATGCTGGCGCCGGTGTCGCGGTGGATCAGGGAGAACGTCGTCGTCGACAGGACGTCGACCTCGTAGACGAAGTTCTTGATTTCGTCCATGCCGGTGCCGGCCCAGATCCTGACCATGTCGCCGTCCACCATCCCGTGCGCGGTGCTGGTCGTGACGACGCCGGGGTTGGCCCGGGTGATGCTGCTGATCGACAGGTAGCCCGGGTCCGGGCTGTTCTTGGCCTCGGCCAGCAGCGACGTCGGAGCCGGGTGGTCGGGCACGAAATCGATCGCGGCGATGCTCCAGTTGTCGTTGTCGAGGCGCACGATCTCCTGCGGCGGGTAGTCGGGGTGGACGATCGAGATGACATCCCCGGACTGGTCGTAGCGCAAGTCGAACAGGATGCTGTCGGGCCACGGCGTGGCGATCTCGTAGACCTTGGTCGCGGTGCCGCCGCTGGCGTAGGCGGTATAGGCGGTCGTGTTGACCGCGACGCCGTCCAGCGTCTTCAGGGTGAACGTGTTCGCGGTCGCGTTGTCGACGATCAGGTTGCGCCCGTTCAGCTCTTCCATCCCGACGACGCCGGTGATGAAGATCTCGTCGTCGTCGGAGAACCCGTGCGCCGTCGCCGTGATCACGCCGGGAGACGCCTGCGTCGCCGCGGTGATGGTGGCCGTCGACGAGCTGTCGAGGATCTGGGCGCCGTCGGTGTGGAAACGTGCGTACTGGTTGCCCAGCTCGATGATGAACGTCTGCTCGGTGTTGAACTCGAACGGGATCAGGCGCACGGTGTCGCCCTTGGCCCGGGCGACGAAGCGTTGGCCGGGCCGGCTCTCCAGAGACCCGGATACCCGGGCGAAGAAGTTCTGCGCCAGCTCAACGGAAACGGCGCGCTTCGACAGGTCGATCCGCGCGCCGATAGGGGGAGATATCTCACCGCCGACAAGGCTCGGCTGGATGAACTTGGTCATCAGGCCCTCGCTTCAATCCACGACGCGTCCCGCCTGTGATCGTCTTCCACGCCCTCGTTGGCGTCGTCGGCCCGCGCCATGGACATCATCCGGTCGGCCTCGTTCCTGAGCCCCTCGGCAAGACCGCGGTCTCCGGTCAGGGGCACGGCGAGGAACTGGGCCAGCCGCATGCTGAACGCCATGACGAAGCTGGGGTCGAACCGCGCGCTGTCAGTCACGCGCGAGATGTACCGGAACTCGGGCTCTTCGACGTCGCAGACGATAACCTTCACGTCGTCCGAGTTGAGCATGATGTCGAACTCCAGAGGGTCGGCATCCTTGCCCAGCGGGTTGACGATTTCGATCATCTTCAGGCAGTCGCTCGGGTAGACGAACATGTAGGTCCACAGACCCGGCACGGTGCCCGTGAGCTGTGCCGGGCTGTCGTGCTTCACGGCGAACTTCCACGGGTGCTGCCTGAGCACCATGTCGCGGACGTCGTCGAACAGCAGGTTGACCTGCTCTGCCTCAGGCGTCGCCTCGTCCAGCGAGGTGATGTCGTAGCGATCGCCGACGTGCTGGAGCGCCAGCTTCGCGATCTGGACAGAGCTGGCCATTCATCAGTCCTCGTCGAGCTTGCGGCGCCGCGCCGACATCTCGGACGCCGGCTCGGGCATCGGGGGCGGAGCGACGGCCTGCTCGTACTGGGTCTCGTCGACGACCTTCGGCTTGATCGGCTTGGTCACCTCGGCCTCTTCCAGAGCGGCATCGACTTCGTCGCCCTTGATGATCCGGGCGCTGGCCGGCAGGCGGCCCTTGTTCTTGAAGGCGTCGGGCAGGACGTAGGGGATGCCTTGGTTCTTGCCGAGGCCCATGCGGCCGTAGGCGGGATGGTAGAAACCGGACTTGTCGAAGACAACGGTAATGGACATGGGGCTTTCCTTCGTTGGCTGGGGAAAGGGGGGCCGTCAGGCCCCCCTCAGGTCTTAGCTGGTGGCGTCGGCGTAGGCCTTCCACTTGTACGGGTCTTTGGTCAGGAACGCGTTGATCGCGCCCGCCGTGACCGTGGTCGTGGCGATCGTCGACAGGATGCCGAGGTAGCGCTCGTAGGGCCGGCCGGCCCCGGTGGGCAGCGCGCCCACGAAGGCCACGTCGCCGGCGTCGAGATCGTTGAGCGCAGCGTCATCGGTCACGAAGGTGCCGGTGTCGATGTGCACGGTCGCGGAGCCGTCAACGGCGATCGCCGCCTGAGCATCCGACGCCAGCTGGAACTTGATGGTCCCGGCCGCGCCGCCCGTGATGATCGACGTGTCGACGGTGATGACGAGGTACATCGGCTCGCCGTCGCCCAGATCCTGAGGCGTGGCCCCAAGATCGATTACGTCCCCGACGAGCGCGGTGCCGGCACCAGCCGCCACCGACGTCGCGTCGCAGAACTCCAGAAGTTCGTCCATGATCATGTCATGTCCTCCTTACGAAACGGTGGCTTCGTTGGTGCGCAGGGCATCAACGCGGCGGATCGGGTACCCGCCCCACGAAGTTTGCATGGTGCCGCCGACCATCTCGGTCGTCAGCGTCGAGTTGGCCACCGCGTTGGCGGTCTGCCGGCGCAGGAAGCCGAGAACCTGCTTGTCCATGTACCAGACGCACCGACCGAACGAGGGGTTCGGGATCTCGGTGAGAGCCTTGTGCATGAGATCGTTCAGGTCCGCGCCCGTCGAGATGTCGTTCGTCAGGAGCGAGCGGTCGATGTTGGCGATGCGCACGACATAGCGCCAGTCGCGGACGCAGAGCCCGGCATCCCAGCGATAGTGCGTGCGGTACGCCTGCATGCGGCCGTTCGAGCCGTCGGCGTTCTCGATGGTGACTTCGCCCAGATCGCGCTGCTGGATACCGGCGGTCGAACCCTTCGGCACGATGCCGTGCACGGTGTTCGGCGACCAGCAGATCAGCCAGATCGAAGCGTTGTCGGAGCCGCTGCCGCCGCCGGAAATGATGTTGTCACCATTCTCGGCCGAGAGCGAGTTGAACCGCGGAGCGAGGCCGGTGAACTCTTCCGGCGCCGTGGCTTCGTCGCCGTAGAACAGCGTCGCGGCCATCTCTTGGTTCATGCCCTCGATGTGCGGGCGGTCTTCCTGCAGGCGGAACGCCGCAGGGTCGCCGGCCATATCGACCAGCGCCTTGTCGACTTCGGCATAGTCTTCGAGCATGCCGCAGTTGTCGGTGACCTGCACGGCGCGGCTCTTGGTCGGCTGGACGCCGCCGTAGAGCTTCCGCCAAGTCGGGGTGGGGAGACCGGAACGGATCGTCGAGCGATGGCCGGTGGTGAGGTTGCCCTCGATCCACGTCATGTCCATCAGGATCTCGTTGGTCTGGTTCAGGATTTCGACCACGTCGGCAATCGAGCCGTCCGGGTCCATGACCTTCGCGAGGTCCGCGAGGGTGGGGTTCTTGACGCTGAGCGTGGCCATCTAGCCCTCCTTTACGCCGATTTGTCGAACATCGTCGGGTAGAGCTTCTTGAGCGTCCCCTCATCGTCGACCTTGCTGTCGCCTTCGATGACGGGGGGCTCATCGAGCGCCCGGCCGATGCGGTTCAGAAGCCGAAGCATGGCAGGATGGTTGCCGAGGGCCAGACCTTCAGGGTTCTCGGTGCTCGGGCTCTTCAGGAGGGCTTTCAGCTCGGGATCTCCGTAACTGTTGACCACCTTCTGAGCCGTCGCGATGGAAGCCTTGAACTGCTCCCCGCCGATCTCCTTGTCAGCGCGGGCGGCCTCTTTCCAGCCGTTCACGCGTCCGTGCCAACCCTCGACAGCCGCCTGTTCCATGAGCTGTCCCCGCTGGATGTCGTACTCGATCAGCTTCTGGAACTGGTCCTGAGACAGGCCCATCTCCTTGGCAGTCGTGCCGAACTCTTCCAGTCGGCCCTGAAACTCTTCGTTTGCGTCGAAGCCTTCAGGGGGGTCGAAGGTGTACTGGTCTGGCACCCCTCCATTCCCGGCAGCCTCGTCATCCGACAGCAGGTCACCGGCGTCTTGCTGTTGTGCCGTATCAGCTGCTGCCGTGTCAACAGGCTTCTGCTCGTCAGCAGGTTGCGCCGGGGCGTCGGCGCCTTCGTCGAGGATGTCGCCCTCTGGGGCTTGAGTCGCTTCCGTCATAGCTGATTTTCCTCCAGCATCTTGATGTACATGGCCGGCCACGCGTCGCGGATCTCGCCGAGTAGACGCTGGCCTACTGCCCTGCCGCCCTCGTTGAAGGCTGTCGTCTGCTCATCTCCGGGCACAAAGCTGGGCAGCTCGACATGGCAGGTGTTGAAGATGAACTCGTACAACCAGCGCCGCCCGCGCGGCTCCTTCAGGATGTAGCGGATGTCGTTCTGGACATCCTGCTCCTGTTTCTCCGCGGCCCTGACCTGTTCGGGATCGGAGCTGTCGTAGACGACCTTGCGCGCCATGTCAGATCACCGACTGCCGTCCGCCGCCCCCAGTGGCCTGCAGGAGGGCCGTCAGGGCGTTTGGACTCTGGGTATCCGCTTCCGACAGAACCTTGGCTCCCTGAGCCGCTGCGAGCCCCTGCTGCATCTGCTGCTCCTGTGCCGCGGCCTCGGCGCGCTGCGCCCGGAGCGCCTGCACCTCCTCGCTGTCGCGGGTGATGCCCGGGCCGTTGCCGAGGATCTCGCTGTACTGGCGCAGCGCCTCGTCGCCGTTGAGGTTGTCGAGGATGTCAGGCATGACGGCCGCGAGGTTGCCGGCGAACGCGAAGGTGCGCTCGATCCCGGTGGCCGCGACGGCCTCCTGAGCCTGCGCCAGCAGCGAGACGTACTTGACGTCGATGTCGACATCCATCAGCGCCTCGGGCGTCTCTGGCAGCAGGCCGGCCTCGAAGGAGAACAGGAACGCGTCCTCGATCAACGGGTCCAACAGCTCTGTGTTCAGGCGCTGCAGGACCGGGCCCAGCAGCACCAGCTTCTCTTCGTGCCGCTCGGCCACCTCGGTCGCCGTCATCTGGCGCCGATCGGAGTTGATCATCATGGCGAACAGGTCAGCGTAGAAGCCGCGCTGGATGCGCTCCTGCACCTCTTGGATATCCATCATCAGCTCCTGCACGCGGGGCTGGACGAGGTAGGCAGGCTGGAACCCGTTGTTGCCATTGACCGGGTCGACGTAGGTCGTGCCGCCCGGCAGCACGGTCGTCGGTTTGCCCTTGAGAGCGGTGGTGGCGACCATGGGCGGGTCGACCATCTTGTCGATCGCCTGCGCTTTGCGCTTCTGTTCGTGCTGCAGCTGCTTGATGTCGCCGAGGTACTCCATGCCCGGGCAGGTGCCGTAGACGTCGCCGCCCAGCACGTCCCAGCGCGGGACGTAGGCCGGGAAGCGGTCGAACCCGCTCTCCTGCAGGAAGATGTCCTTGTCGGCGCCGACCTCGAAGTAGACGTCCATGAACGCGCGGTTGCGCCCGTCGCGCCGCGTCAGGTCGCGGTCCTCCTTGCGGCGCGGCTGGATCATGTGGATGATCTGGATGTTCTCGTCGTAATTCTTCTTGTCCCACAAGGACTTAACGGCCTTGCTGACCTTGTCCCAGTCTTCCTCTCCGGTGACCTTGTTGATCACGAACTGTTCGACGATCTGGGAAACCGTCATCGTGAACTCGCGGCCGAGCGTGTTGACGCGGCCGTACTCGTCCTCGGCGATGACGTACTCGCCCGCCGTGAACGGGCGGTAGTGGATGACGTCCTCGGGATGGCGGCGCCGCAACAGGGCGTGCGTGCCGAAGGCGCCAAGCTCGGTGTAGCAGGTGGCGAGGCTGTTGTAGCAGTTCGACGCCGCCAGCACGCGGCGCACGACCTGCTCCGCGATGCCGAGGTAATCCTTGACCCCGGGCATGTCCATCAGGTCGTCGTCGACGATCAGCCTGAACCACGGCCGCGCCGGGCTGGTCATGCCCGACATCAGGCCTGCCTGCAGCGTGCGCAGGGCGATGCCGGCGGTGTTGTCGATGATCTTGGTGTTCCGCTTGCGGCCCTTGGTGCTCTGGCTCTCGACGAGGTAGCGCCCGCGCCGCGGCAGCAGGTAGTCCGAGATCTCGATCCACTGGCCGCGCCAGCTGGAGCGATCGGTCTCCAGCCGGCGAAACCGCTTGAAGCACGCCTGACGCTTGCCCGTCAGGGGGCCGGATAGCATGTTTTCAGGCGTGACAGCGATCATGGTTCACATCCCTGTCAGGGCTTTGAGGGCGGTCTGCGCGAGGCCTCCAGTGGTGTCGCGGGGGGCCTGTTTTGGGGGGGCGTAAGGACGCAGGCCGCGCTGAGCGGTGGTGACGCTGGTCGTGCCGCGGGCTCCGCCGACGTTGCGCACGATGCCGCCGCCGTAGCTGCCAGCGGCCATGCCGACGCTGCGGCGCCCGGCGGTGATCGAGGCGGCCTCGGGTGCGACGGTGCGAGCCGCGTCAGCAGCTGCGTTCGCCTGCACGGGAGGCGCGGGCGGGTTCGGGGGCGGCGGCGGCGGGGCCGGCGCCTGCACCACCTTGGTGCGGCCGAAGCCGGGAAGGGTCAGGTTGATCATGGTCAGCTCCCTAGCAGCTGCTTCTTGTTGGCCCGGTAGGCCGCGGCCTTCTGTTGCTCGCTGGCGCCAGTCTTGTTGGCGCCTGCGGCGGCGGTCAGCATCGCCCACAGGTGCGCCGATGCCGGGTTGCCCTGCATGGGCGCCCGCTTGGGGCGGGCCTTGGCGCCGATCTTGTCGGGGTTGAACGGGGCGGGCGCGGCGCTGCGGTCCCCGGTCATGCCGGCCTTGATGATGCCGCCGACAGGTGCGTTCTCCATGCTCCCACCTGCGGGCTTGGGCCGGTTTCCCGGGTTCATGGGGAACGGGACGCCAGACTTGTCCCCGGTCACGGCGGCGTTGAGGATGCCGCGGATCGGGGAGTTGGCCATGCGATCAGGCGGCGTGTCGCTGCCGTCCTGCGTCCATGTCGGGCGGAGCTGGCCGAGGCCGCGCCCGAACTTGTCGACCGGCCCGGTCTGGTAGCGCAGCATGGTCGGGCCGCCACCGGGCAGGGTCAGGTTAAGGCGAAGCTGCGCCATGCGGCGTCCTCCTGTACTGCCAGCCTGCGGACATCCTTGCGCAGCTGGTACGGGGTGATGGCCCAAGACCTGATGCCGCACACTGCCTTGGTCAGGGCGACGCAGTTGTTCAGCATCACGGGCCACAAAACGAGCGGTGGTTGCCGCTCGATGACGTAAACTTCATTGCCGCAGTCGCGGGCGTAACCGACGATGTCGAAGTCCGCGGCGCTTTCGACGACGATTTCATGGCCGTCTGCGCCGAAGTTGTGGCTGACCCAGACGTTGGCGCGCTCGTCGAGAACCATGCACCAGACGTGCCTGTAGCTGGGGTGCAGGATGCCCGCGCCCCAGTGGCTGTTGACCGAATTGAAAGCGACGATCGCTGGCTTCATGAGAACGGATCATAGTCCTTTCTGGTCTCGGTGTACATGCCATCGTACCCGGGGCGGTTCGGCATGACCGGCAGGGCGTAGGTCAGGGCCAGAGCGTCGGCCAGATCCGGGCTGCGCAGGCCGCGCTTCTTCATGTCGTCCTTGGCTTCGAGCTTCAGCAGGTTGGTCACGGTGTAGCCGTACTCGACGCCGCTCAGATCGCTCATCAGATCCTGATCATTTGGCAGGCGAACACCTTCCTTCAGGGCTTCGCGCATGTTCGACCACATCTGGGCGCGCATGTTGGCGAACCCGTGCTGCGTCGGCTTGGCCCCGAAGTTGATCTCGATCACCTCGACGCCGAGCTGGCGAGCCCTGTCGATCACGCCGCCGCCAACGCCGCCGCCGTCGATCATCACCGCGTCGGGCCGGTACTGGCGAGCGAAGCGCGCGATCTCGCTGGCCAGCGTCATCGTGTCGACCTTGGTGTAGCGCTTGAAACCGGGAGTGCTGCAGTCGCGGCCGTGCCGCATGTAGATCACGCTGTCGTCGTCCCCGAACCGGGCGACGTCGACGCCCATGATCAGGGGGTCGTGCGGGCCGACGTAAATGTCGCGGTCGACGTTGTGCTCGATCAGCGACATCGGGATGAACTGCAGCGAGCCGGCATCCGGGAACATTCCGCGGACACGAACCTTGAAGAAGTCGCTGTCCTCGCCGTAGTCCTGAGCCCACTGGTCGAACAGGGCCTTGTTGGTCTGCTCGACGGTGCGGCTGTCGATGTGGCGGCGGTTGTAGCGCTTCGAGAACTGGCCTGCCATGTTCTGAAAGAAGCGCCCGGTGTTCCGGGTCGGGTTCCCGAAGTCGAACACCATGGGCTCGCCGTCTGTCAGGCCGCCCTCGCGCACCTCGAAGATCTTGTCGGGCACACCGGACGCCTCGTCGAAGATGTAGAACGGGGTCGAGTTGGCGGCGTGCAGGCCGGCGAACGCTTCGCTGTTCTCTTCGCGGCAGGTCTGGGCGTCGCAGCGCCACTGCTCGCGGTAGTCCTGATGGTAGTAGTTCATCGAGCCGGCGCCGCTGTTCAGGTGCCACCAGTGGCTGGTGATGCCCATGTTGTGCCACTTGGCCAGCTCGGCCCATGTCTTCGTGCGCAGCTGCTCGCCGGTGTTCGCGGTGACGATGCCCTTGGCGAACGGTCTGGTGTCCATGATCCAGCGGATCAGCCACGCGACGAGGGCCGACTTGCCGATCCCGTGGCCCGAGGCGGTGCTGTACATCAGCGGAGGCACGGCGTGGACGCCATCGAAGCGACGAGAGCGCACGGCAGCCCCGACATCACGCAGGAACTCCTCCTGCCATGCTTGCGGCCCGGAGCGCCCAGTGAGCGGGCCTTCGCCCCATGGGTACGAAAACAGGACGTGGCCGAGCGGGTCGTCGTAGAACTGACCGATCTGCTTCGCCAGCTCGCGCTGTGGGTTGAAGCCCGCGTTCACGGCGCCCCTCCTAGACAGCCTGCCACAAGGCCGGGACAGCCGCCGGGGTCCACCCAGCGAGCGACGTATGCGCCTGCAAGCAGCGGTAAGTCGCGCCCCGATACGTCACCTCGTCCCCGACCGCGTAAGCCACCCCAGTGGCCCATTCAGGCGTGGCAGGCGGGTCAGGCTGGACAACCTCGGCCCAGCCCTGCGGATACTGCGTCGGAGACCAGACGTTGAAGTCGATCAGGCTTTCGTAAGTCACGCCGCCGAACTCGCGCTGATCGCCCGTCATCACGTTGCTGAAGGCCCACAGGCGCGGATCGGACCAGTTGTTCGCGACACCCAGCACACCGCCCCACAGCGGCGCACCGCCAGCCTGCACGGTGGCCCGCAGGTCTTCCGGGTCGAGGATCGTCACGCCCTCGCCGCCGACGCCAGCCACGCCGTCAAGGACAGACACGGCGGTGGAGGTTTCGACCCAGTTCCGCAGCTTGGTTTTATGCGGGATCGGGTTGCCTTCCTCGTCCAGTTCCGGCTCACCGTTCTCGGGGATTTCGTCCAAGCGGAGAAGCGCGAAGAACCCGGCGAAGTTGGTGACGACCGGGTTCTCGGGATCGGTGTTGTCGATGGACTTGGTGACGACGCCGCTGGGATGGTTCCACCAGAGAAACGTCCCGACCCGGTGGGTGTATTGATACTCGCCAAAGGTCGGGCTGACCGGGTCGGTGTCTTGGATGTTGTCGCCCAGATCACGGGCGTCGAGCCACTGGTGCAGCGCGAACTTGGTTCCGGCGTGGAGGATCAGGTCGATGCTCATGTCGTCGCCTCCTCCAGACCAGTATCGCCGATGTCAGCAGCCCAGACGCGGACTTTGCCAATGTTGCCCATGAACCCGCTGTTTGTATCGTCCCCAATAGCAAGGTCAGCCGTTTCAAGATTCGCCGGGAAAGATGTCGGCGTGGTGTCGGCCGCAAACGCCGCTCCATCTGCGGCCCCGTTTACAAAGGTAGACCCGTGTCTTCCAGCCACGTTAAACGAGACGTTTACACCCGGAGAATACTGATTTGGTCCAGATCCTACAGAATCTAGCACCCCATCAGATTGCATGAATGAAACTCGCCCCACAGCTGTTCCCGTTGTTCCAACTCTATATTGGATATAATTAAGTGATGGTGTCGTTTCTAGCCAGTTAAGCAGCCTAAACTCCGGGTTGAGGTCATTATCCGCATACGTCATCGTACCATCCATCTGGATCGACACGGCGAGGGGGTCGATTTCGCGGACGGAGATGTTGTCGATGGTGCCGGTGAATACACCGGACCTAAAAACTATATTAGAACCACTAACGGTCGCAAAAATAACCAGAGAAGCACGACCGGAGCCAGTGTAAATTTTATAAGAAGTAGGAGAGCCAGCAAGTTCAACTGACAGGTTCCCGGAAGCCCCAGAATAATCAAACTGGACTTCATAAACCCCTACGTCATACGCCGCCAACGTCGGCGAGAAGGCCCGGTCTGCCGCCGTTCCACTCCCCACCAAGGCACCGCCAGAAATTGTCCAGTTTGACTGAAGGCTCCAACCGCTCCCATCTGAAAAATCTCCGTCAACCATCACGTCCGCCCCGATCACGTTGGGCGTCGGCCACGGCATATTCGCCGCCGGGGCGGTCAGGGTTTCCGCAGCGCGGGTGACAGTCGAGCCGGATGTGGGGATGTAGGACGAGGGGGTGCTTGCCGCCTCAAGCTGCGCGTTAGTGACGGTGCCGCTCACGGTGCAGGTCAGCGTTCCGGCGGATGGCGTGAACGTCAGGTTGACCCGGTTGTTCTCGCCGGTCCCGGTGCCGACCAGCGGCCCGTCCGTAGATGCTCCCGAAAGCGTGATCGTCCCGGTGCCGGTAAAGCTGAGGGTGTGCGGAACCGCCGTTACCGTCACGTTCTGCGTGGACAGGGTGCCGCTGTTCAGAAGAAGGTTCGTCCGCGCCTCGGACTCCAGCAGCAGCCCCTCGTTCACCCAAGACGTGCCGCTGTAGACGTGATTACCCCGGCGCGGCAGATACACCGCCGCAGAGGTGGTGGGGACGTAGCTGTCGCCACGGTCGGGGTTGTTGACCATCGGGAGGTCGGAGCGGTGAACCCATGCTTGCTTAATTTCAATGGAAGACGCGCCATTCCCTTGGTAGGTAATGTTGGTGCCTTCCGCCATTTGAATAAACAGGCTTGAATTGTTGTTTGTCGCGGTGGCAACGGCAGAAACAGAAACGGTGATATATCCATCATCGTCAATCGTGCCGTCTTGCGGCGTCCCGCTCAGAGCAATAGAACCGTTTGCCGCTGTTGAAATGAACTCGCCTGTCCCCCCGTTGAAAAATGCACGAAGAGAACCATCGTGCGTTCCAAGACGGACACACATATTCCGCGTCCCGACCACGCGCTTGAACGTGACGTAGGCCGTGCGCTTTGCTTGAGTCGTGGTGAATGTATCGGAGATGTAATGCTGGCTGTTGCTACTGTCCTCAACCATGATGTTAGACGAAACGCTGACGTTGGTCTCCACCCACTCGCCGCCGGAGTTGAAGTTCGAGCTATTCACCAGCAAATTATGCGGTGCCCACTTCAACACCCCATCGCTGTCCACCATCGTCCGCAGGCCGTCGCCGCTGTAGGTCAGCGCGGACGAGAACGTGCTGGTGCTGCCGTTGACGCGGTATGTCTCGTTCACGAAGTCGAGGACGAGTTCGGGTTCGAGACCAGCAACAGCGTAGGCGCTGAGGGAGCCCCCGCTCAGGAGCCTGCGGCGGATCAGGACGGGGACGCCCATGGGTCAGTGCCCGACGACGCGTGCGTAGACGTCCACGTCGGTGATCGAGGCGCCTGCGCTGGGGCGAATGGCGTGCACGGCCGTGGCGATCTCTGCGTACCCTGCCGCGGTGAAGGTCACCTCAGATCCGCCCGGGCTCGACAGCAGCGTGAACCAGTTGGTGCCGTCGATCGTGCCCTGCATCGTCAGGGTGTCGCCGAAGGTGCCGGTGACGTGGATCGCGACCTGCGCGCCGCCGCTGGGCAGTGGAAGAGCTTCACCGACGTCGCTGCCGGTCACGGTTTCCCAGACGTGGTTCTCGTTGTCGGTGCGAGCCAGACTGATCGTCGCCATGCTGATCTCCTCGATGCGGCGCCGTTTCCGGCCTGTGTATCACGAAACACCGGGTCAGGGCAACGGGTCGTACTGGTGCTCGGTTTCGACGATGGTTTCGCCGTGCGCGTTACACGCGGTCTGGTCGACGCCCGGCAGCCGGCGCAGCCCGCAGATCTGGCAGATCTCGACGCTGCCCTGACCGGGCGGGGGAGGCGCCCAGTCGTGCCCTCTGGGGGCGCTACGGTTCATCAGTGACATCGACCACCTCCGCGTCCTCGATCACCTCTCCACGCGCCGCTGCGAGCTTCTGGCGGCGTTCCTGCAGCAGGTTCAGCAGGTCTTGGTTCACGACACGCAGCTCGGCCTTGAGTTCCTGCGGCATCGCCTTGGCGACCAGCGACGCGAAGGCCTTGGGGTGCTCGTCTGCCAAGTTCATCAGGTACTGGACGCCGCCCTTGTTCTCCAGCGCCTCGATCACGGCCTTGCGCAGGTCGGTGACAGGCTTGAAGCCCTTCGGACGGCCCGGCCCGGGCCCGGGCAGGTTGGCCTGCTGCCCGGTGCGGAAGGACGGGTGCTTGTCCTCAAGCTTCTGTTTCGCCTTGGCCATTTGGTTCGATTTCGTACTGGTCTATTTTGGTCTAGCTTACAGCCAATGGTCGCCCCGCACAATCCGCTGGATCTGCGAGCGGTCGACGCCGTACTCCTCGGCCAAAGCCTTGGTGCTGTTCGGGCCATTACGCACTCCGCGGACGTGACGGCGCCGGATGTCCTCGACGTCGAAACCCGTCAACTTGGCGCGCGGGTTTTTCCGGCCGCGGACGTCGCGAGAGAAGTTTCCACGGCCCTTCTGATCGCGATCCCTGATGTTGTCCGCATGCGTCCCAACGCGCAGGTGGTCAGGGTTGATGCAGGACGGGTTGTCGCAGGTGTGCATGACGACAAGATCACCTGCCAGTGCGCCGTCCCGCCCCTCGACTACCAGCCTGTGAACGCGGCGGTTCTTCGCCTTCACGTCTCCGGGCAGCTTGATGCACGTCACCGGGTACCCGTCCTTGTCCCGGTGGCCGTGCCAGACAAGACACGGGCCAACCCAGCTGGCATACTTCTCGATGCGGGCTTCAAGCGGAAACGCGGTCATGGTGCGCGCGCTCCCCGGGTTTCCGCCCACCACAACGCAATCAGCGCCGCCTCGCTTATGCCTTCGTTGGCGAGCACATCCCAAAGGTTGGCCGGGCCGAAGCGAAGCTTGCACATGTCGAGACTTGCGCGCTTCGACTGTCCGAGCCCGAAGTGCTTCTTCCAGACGGCTGGCGTGACGTAGGTCATCGGAGCCTTGAGGTACATCGCCATCGTCTCGACGCCGCCAAATAGCCGGCCGAACTGGAACGTGGAGCTGACGCCCTGCCCCGGCATCGCGTGCACCTGCTCGATCACGATCTGGTCGAGCTTGTGCCGGGAGATGTGCTCGCCGAAGAAATCCTCGAAGCCGTTCGGATCGAAGGCGCGCTTGCCGCGGTACTCGACGACCGGCATGCGGCAGGCGATGCGCATGCGCAGGTCGTCGCCCAGCAGGGCCACGCCGCCCTTGGCGCCCGGGTCGATGCCGAGGATCACTGGAGCCTCCCACGCATCAG
>Ga0180438_10003068_pt1 | contig 25895 bp, 25 predicted proteins | sample SS_ome_12_FD_132455 | JGI IMG/M metagenome (GOLD analysis project Ga0180438, IMG submission 132455) | Hypersaline lake sediment archaeal communities from the Salton Sea, California, USA - SS_3_D_2 metaG | ecosystem: Environmental > Aquatic > Non-marine Saline and Alkaline > Hypersaline >... | reverse complement strand
TTCCGCCAGATCGAATCCGATGCGCTGTACAGCGTGCGGGAAATGAACAGGCTGGTGATCGCCACAGGCGGCGGCGCTCCGGTCCGCCAGGAGAATCAGGAGTTCTTCGAAAATCTGGCCGCGACCTTCTACCTCGAGGTATCCTTTGAGGAGTTTCTCAGCCGCACCGGCAGGGATCACGCCCGGCCGCTGCTCGATCGATCCAAAAAACAGCTCGAAAAGCTGTACAAATCCCGGGTGCCCATCTACAGGGGTCTCGGGCAGCGCATCATCACCGATTCGCGGAAACCTCAGGATGTCGCTGCGGAGATCCTGAAAAAACTCTCGGTGGTGTGACCGTCACGGGATACCCCATCGTGAATCCTGATTACGTCAACACGGTCCTATCGCTGCGTTGGGACGATCTTCCGCCGGTGGTGCAGCTGCAGGCCAAGCGCTGTCTCAAGGACATCCTGGCCGTGGCGGCGGCAAGCCATTCGCTGCCCGCATCCACAAAGTGGCGGAAGTTGGTGGAAAGCCAGTACGGCCCGGGACCGGTTCCGATGTGGTTTGCTGGCCGGTCGGGCAGTCTCTGCGGCTCCTCGCTGTTCAACGCGGCTACCATCGACTCCCTGGACTGGCACGACGGTTTCCGGCCCGTCAAAGGACATGCCGGAGCCACCGTGGTTCCGCTGGTGCTGGGAAGCTGCGCTCTCAGCCCTGTCGATGGGAAACAGCTGCTCACCGCCCTGGTCATCGGCTATGAGATCGCCTGCCGCGCAGGGCTGGCTCTGCACCGTATGTACCATCCCGCTTATCACGCCTCCGGTTCCTGGGCGGCTCTTGGAGCGGCTGCGGCTGGAGCCAGGATTCTATCAGTCCCTGCCGAGCGTTTCGACGCGGTGCTCGGAGCAGCGGAGTACTACGCCCCCATCTCCCCGATGATGCGGGTCGTCGACAGCCCGGCCAGCGTCAAGGATTCCGCAGCCGCCGGGGCTCTGGCCGCAGCCACTGCCCTCAGCATGGACGCAGGCGGCTTGAGCGGACCACCCTCCCTGCTTCAGGCCGAAACCGAGGCGGCCGGGCCCATCGCCACCCTGGGAGGGGAGTGGCTGATCCTCAAACAGTACTTCAAACCCTATCCAACGTGTCGCTGGTCTCAGCCGGCGGTGGAAGCGGTCCTGATGCTTCAAAAAGAGAACGGTTTCTCGTGCCGGGAGGTGGATCGGATCCACGTAGAGACCTTTGCCGCCGGAGCACGATTGACCCGCTTTCCCCCGAAGCACAGCGACGACGCCCAGTACAGCACTCCCTGGGCCGTGGCGGCCGCCCTGGTGGACGCGGAGCTCGGGATGAGGCAGGTACACCCGGATCGGCTGGCAGACCCGGAGATCCTGCGGATAGGGTCGAGGGTATCCGTCTCCGAGTCGAAGGACCTGGAAGCTCGATTCCCCGATGAGTGTCTGGTCCGCCTCAGGGTAGATCTGCGGAACGGCCGGAGCTTCCACTGCCCGGCGATTGCAGCCCCGGGAGATTGGGACAATCCCCTGAGCGAGGAACAACTGAACCGCAAGTTTGCAGCCGCAGCCGTGCCCGTACTTGGGGCGAGGCGCTGGGGCCGACTGGTGGAGCTGATCGATACCTTGGAGCGCTACGACTCGACCGGCCTGCTCCAGCTGGTCGCGGCAGCTCCCCCCGGCGGTCAGACGGGCTGAACAGAGACAGTGGAAGCTACGGTACTGCAGGGCAAGGTGATCCGGGGCGCGGATCGGGGAAAGGATCTGGGCTTTCGCACGGCCAATCTCGATATCCCCTCCCGGGCGCTGCCGCAGACCGGTGTGTACGCCGTTTGGGTGCGCGTCGAAGCAGAGGAGCGGTGGCGTCCCGGGGCTGCGCAAATCGGATTCAACCGCACCTTCGACGAGAGGACCAAGAAGCTGGAGGTACACCTCCTGGAGTTCAAAGGCGATCTGTACGGGAAGACCCTGGAGGTCCTCCCCGTCTATTACCTGCGCCCGGAGAAGCGCTACAAAAGTGCGGCCGCCCTGATCCGCCAGATGCGCCGGGACTGCAGGCGTGCAGCAAGACTGCTCGATCGAAGCGCACCTCCTTGAACAAAGTCCAGCGTTTCTCCAATAATGAGGCCGATGAAACGGATCGGCATCGACATCGGCTCTCTGTATCTGGGTGCCGTGGTTCTGGATAACGGGGAAATCCGGGACATTCAGTACCGCGAGCATCGAGGCGACATCCGGGCGGAGCTGGAGAGCATCACGGCTGCCCCGGAGTACAAGGATTTCGACACCCTCGGCATCACCGGCAACTTCCCGGAACGCCGGGAGGAGGTCATCGACAACACCCTGGCTCTGATCGAAGGAGCCCGGGTACTCCTGCCGGAATGCAGAAACGTGTTCGCCATCGGCGGGCAGACCTTCTCCCTGATCTTCTTCGACGAGCACGGCGGGTACAAGGAACATTCGGTAAATGCGCCCTGCGCCGCAGGCACCGGTTCGTTCATCGAGCAGCAGGCCGAGCGGCTGGGACTCTCCGTGGTGGATCTGGCCGCCAAGGCCGCCGCCTTTGCCGGGAAACGCCCGGTGATCGCCACCCGCTGCGCCGTATTCGCCAAGACCGACATCATCCACGCCATGCAGGAGGGTTATTCCCTGGAGGCTGTCTGCTCCGGCTTGTGCGAAGGAATCGCCCGCAATGTACTGGACGCCCTGATCAAGGGACGGGATATCCAGGATCCCGCCGGCTTCATCGGGGGGGTGTCCCTCAACCGAGCCATTGCCGGCAGCATGGAGAAGATTCTGAGCAGGGAGGTTCGAGTTCCGGGTTACTCCCAGGTTGCCGGGGCGGTCGGGGCGGCTACGTTGGGGAAATTGAAGGAGTTTAGGCCCGAGCTCATCGGCAGGCAGTCCCGCAGCCGCGAGTCCCGCGAGCCGCTTCGCCTGTTCTTGAGCAACTATCCGGATTTCGACACCTTTTACATCGAGCTCCGCCACGGGGTGGAGGTGTTCCTGCACGGCGGGAGGCAATACGGCGGAAAGCTGCGCAGCGGGAAGCCGGACGGTAAAACCCCGGTCCCCGCCGAAGGCGTGTACATCGGGATCGACATCGGCTCCACCAGCACCAAGGCGGTGCTGATTGACGAGAACCAGAACATCCTGGGCGGTTTCTACACAGCCACCGCCGGAGATCCGATCCGGGCGGTGCAGAAGCTCATCCGCCGCATCAACGATACATTCGATGCCGAACAGTTGGAAATCCTCAGCGTGGCTACCACGGGCTCGGGGCGGATGATCATCAAGGAGCTGTTCAACGCCGACATGGCCGTGAATGAGATCACCGCTCACGCCAGGGCGGCTGTGTTCCTGCATCCCAAGGCGGATACGATCATCGAAATCGGCGGCCAGGATTCCAAGTTCACCCTGCTCCGGGATGGCGAGGTCTACTACTCGACCATGAACTATGTCTGCGCGGCCGGAACGGGGAGCTTCATCGAGGAACAGGCCAAGCGGCTGGAGGTCACCCTCAAGGACTTCTCGGAAATGGCTTTCGGCGCCAGGGCCCCCTTCACCAGCGACCGCTGCACCGTGTACATGGAACGGGATCTCAACGCCCTTCTGGGGGAGGGTTGGTCCAAAGAGGCGCTGGCTGCGGCGGTGCTGAACTCGGTTCGGGACAACTACCTTGCCAAGGTCGTGTCCAAGTCGCTCCTGGGGGATTACATCGTGTTTCAGGGCGCCACGGGGCGCAACAAGGCCCTGGTGGCCGCCTTCGAGCAGTTGATCGAAAAGCCGATCCACGTGTCCCCGTACTGCCATTTGACAGGGGCTCTGGGGGCCGCCCTGCTCTGCCGGGAAGCGGAGTCGGAAGCGGGAACGGAGAAGAGGAAATCAGCTTTCATCTGGGAGCTCCAGGACCTCGAGATCAGCGAAGAGATCTGCCGCCGCTGCGCCAACCACTGCCTGCTGACAGTCGTGGAGACGGGGGGCCGGAAATCCGGATGGGGCATGAAGTGCGGGCGGGACTACAGCTCCAGAGGCCAGACCAAACCTGAACCCAGTGCGCCGGAAAAGCGCTTCGCCCGGATCATGGCTCCCCTGTACGACCAGGGTCCGGGTAGCAGCCGCTCTGAAGGCCCAAAAAGTATAAAACGAGCCTCCATAACCATCGGAATCCCTCAGGGGTTGTACAACCTGGGCTACGCGCCCCTGTGGCACGCATTCCTGAGCCGGCTCGGCTTTACGGTGCAGCTGTCGAAAACCAACAGAGCTGCTCTTGAGGAGGGCAAAGCCCTGGTCAACTCAGACTTCTGCGCGCCCATGATCCTGGCCCACGGCTACGTGGGCCAGCTCATCAAAGAGAAAACGGATTACCTGTTCTATCCCGCCGTGACCAATGAGCGGGATCCTGATTTCGACGGGGAGCTCAAGTACAAGCGGAAAACCCGGGATTCCTACTACTGCTACTACTCCCAGTACCTGCCCACCATCGTCAACAAGCTGACCGCAATCGAGGTGGAGCCCAAGCTGATCTCTGCCCTGATCTCCTTCAACAACATGAGCCTGGAGCAGATAGCGGATGCAGTGCACACCGAGATGGAACGAAAAATTCCGGCGGATCTGGACCGCGGGGAGGTGGCCGAGGCTCTGGCACAGGCTCATGCCGCCTTCGCCGAACAGAAAAAGCGCTGGAGCCTAACTTTCAGCGAACAAATATCAGAGGATGGAGAGGATCGGCCCAACATCCTGCTGCTGGGAAGACCCTATGTGCTTTTCGATCCGGTGATGAACCTGGGGCTTCCGGCCAAGCTGGAGCGGGAGGGGGCGCGGTTGTTCTGGCAGGAAGAGATAGACCTGGACGGATTCGACCCCGAGTACGCTGGCCGCTACTACGAGCGTATGCACTGGCAGTACGGAAAGCAAATCCTCAAGGCGGCGGAGTACTGCGCCAAACAGCCGAATCTTTTCGCCGTGTACCTGACCTGTTTCCGCTGCAGCCCCGACTCGTTTCTCCTCTCCTACATCAAGGACATCATGGGGGAGTATCAGAAACCCTTTCTCATCCTCCAGCTGGACGAGCACGGCTCCGATATCGGCTACGCCACCCGCATCGAAGCGGGCCTGCAGTCGTTCCGCAACTATCTGAAGGCGGAAAAGAAAGCGCCTTCACCTACCAGGACCCGACCCCGAAACGATCTGCCTGAGAAGGGAGACACGGTCCTGCTTCCCAACCTCGATCCCCTGACCGGCCACTTCTGGGAAGCCTGTTTCCGCAGGGCCGGATACGACGGGACCCTCCTGGACCCGGATGAGCGTGCCCTCAACACAGGCTACCGCTACACCAACGGCGGGGAGTGCATGCCCCTGGTCTCCCTGATCGGGGGAGTGATCGAGAAGGTCAAAAAGGAAGCTCTGGATCCGGAAAAGACCTTCTTCTTCATCCCCACCACCTGCATGGCCTGCAACTTCAGCAACTTTCCCATCCTCTCCGACCTGGCCTTCGAATCGGCCGGGTTGAAGGGTTTGAAGGTCGGCCTGATCAACGCCATGGCTCCCGGTGAGATTCTGCCCCAGACCCTGGCTGCAAAGATGTTGGAGTCCAACATCCTGGGCGGAATCATCTACAAGATGTTTCACCGGATCATGCCCTACGAGAGCCGCACCGGGGAGGCGGAACAGGTGCTGTGGGAATCGAGGGAACGAGTAGCACGGGCGATCCTGGAGGGAGAGGAGCTGCGGTCGGTCCTCTCCGGGATCGTAGAGCGCTTTCAAAACATCGAGAGGGACGAATCGGGAGGAAGGAAGCCACGGATCGGTTTGATCGGGGATCTGTACGTGAAGTACAACAACCTGGTCAATCAGAATGTGCAAAAGGTCGTTCAGGAGCTGGGAGGCGAGCTGTGGGTCCCCACTCTGACCGAGTTACCCTTTCACTTCTACGACGCCGATGTGCGCCTCTACGGCGATGACCCCCGCCATTACAGGCTGCTGAAAACCATAGAGAAGCGCTACGAGCGGCTGGCCTCGAGCCTGATCGAAGAGCAGGAAGAGCCGGATTTCGGCGAATGCGTCCGGCTGATGGAGGAGTACGGGATTACCCACTACCTCGTCGGGGAGACCTCGATCAACATCGGCCGCGCTCTCCATTACATCAAGCACAAGCTGGTCGACGCCATCCTGCACGTGAATCCGATCTTCTGCTGCCCGGGAGTGGTGACCGCCTCGGTCTACCGCAAGATCCAGGAGGACTTCGGGATTCCGATCATCGACATCTTCTACGACGGCACGGGCAATCCCAACAAGGTGCTGATTCCCCACCTTCACTATCTGAAGTCTTAGGAACCTTGCAGAATCTACGGGTCAGTACGGAACAATTCCTCCGGATCCACCCGGCCCCGGTAGATCGCCTTGCCGATGATCAACCCTTCCACGCCCGGATGCCGCCGTTCTGAGACCTGCCGCACATGCTCCATGCTGCCGATACCCCCGGAGAGGATAACCGGCAGGCCAGATACCTCGGCTATGCGGTTGGTGCGCTCGATATCCGGACCCTCCAGGGTTCCGTCCCGCCCGATGCTCGTATATACGATCCCGGCCAGACCCATCTGCCGCACCTGTTCGGCCAGCTCTACATCCTGAAGTTCCGCCGCCCGTTGCCAGCCGGAGATCTTCACCGCTCCGCGATTCGCATCGATTCCCGCCCACAGGGTACCGCGGTAAAGAGCGCACCAGCGGCTCACCTCCTCCGCATCCTTCACCAGGGCCGTCCCCAGGATCAACCGCTTCGCCCCCGCCTCCAATAGCTCTTCCACATCCCGAAGGCTGCGGATTCCTCCGCCCACTTCAACGCAGCAGGAAAGCGCCCCGGCGATGCGGCGAATAATTAGGCGATTGTGAACGGCGGCTGCCGCCGGGGAGTTGGAGCTGCGGGGGATGGATGAATCTGGAACCGACGGAGCGCGGGCTGCATCCAGATCCACCAGATGGATCCACTGCGCACCGGCCGCCGCAAATCGCCCGGCAACCTCGAGGGGATCCCCGGAGTAGTGCTCTACCCGATCGTAGTTCCCTTTGGTCAGGCGCACGCACGCGCCGCCCAGAAGATCGATGGCCGGTATAAGGGTCATTGGGGATGATTAATTGGAGACCGTACCGTACTTGTCCAGACACTCGCTGAAGGCCTGACAGATCTTCAGCTCGATTTCTTGCGGCGGGGCGGTTGCTCTCAAGGACTCCCGGAAGGCTTCATCCCGAACAAGGCGGGTTACCGCAGAGAGGGCGACCAGGTACTCCATCTGCCTGCCCGGCGGGTTGGTAATGACGAACAACAGATGCACCGGAGCCTGATCAAAGGAATCGAAATCGATGCCCTGCTCGGAAATCCCCAGAGCGATTACGATCTCCTTGATCGTGTCGGTGGTACCGTGAGCCACCGCCACCCCCCGCCCCAGGCCCGTGGAGAGGATCCGCTCACGCTGAACCACGGCTTCCTCGAGCTCGTCCCGACATCCGAGGCCGGCAAATACGGGAGCCTTGTGGATGAGCTCCCGGATTGCGTCGAACTTGTCCTGGCTGGAGAGGCTCTGTACAACCGTGCCTCCCTGGAAACAGCTCAACATAGTCTATCCCTATAGCATCACTGACGATCCACTGTCAAGGTCTTTTTTCAACCCTTTCAGTATACGTCTAAATTCTAGTCTCGGCTATAGTTACCCGCCTGTTTACCCCTTTGGCTGCTGCCTGAGCGACTACGCCGGCTCGGGCAAGCCTGGATCATCTGTATTGACAAAGGGCCGGAGCATTACTATTATTCACAAGTATTGTTCCGGGGGCGTAGCTCAGTTGGCTAGAGCGCGTGAATGGCATTCACGAGGTCGTGGGTTCGATTCCCGTCGCCTCCAAAACCGATGGCTAACGAATTTACCTCAGGCCAGTTAGATCCAGAGATCGCGGATCTCATGGGGATACAACCGACTACCCAGACTGAGAAACCCGAGTTCGGCGACCTGTTCGAGGAGGAAGTCAAGGTAGACAAGAAGGGTCCCGAGAAAGTAGACCTGAGCAAGAAAAGCTTCGACATCCAAACCCATTTCGAAGAGAAACCCAAACCCTACTTCCGAGATAAGAACTACTATAAAAACCTCCTCGCCGATCAAGGAGAGATCGGCCGTCGCGTACATCAGCTGCTTACCCAGTTCGCCACGGCCAAGGATCCCAAGGATAAATCCGTTTATCGGGCCCGCCTGACTACGGCTTATTGGGAGTTGGCCGGGCGGATCGCCGCCAGGATATCACCGAATATGCCGATTCCCAAGCGACTGCTCCTGCGGTTCGGAATTCTCTCTCCTACACTGATTTCCACTGAACAGCGGGACGTGATCAGCCGCATCATCTTCGAAAACAAAACCGATGAGCCGATTCACTACCTGGATGAGTGGCTGACCAAAATCGCCCAGGGATCGGCCCGACCCTCCGCTACCGACGAGGTCAAAAAAGCCCGTTTGGATGATAACCAGAAAACCGTAGAGATCGTGGAGAAACGCAGAGGCCAGCGACAGGCCGAGCTGTCCCTGCTTCAGAACAAGATCGGCCAGCTGGATGAGTTGGAATCCAACCTGCAGAATCGGGTTCAGGCGATCCTGCGCCACCACACCCGGCCGGAGTTCGGGGGCTTGAAGGACGTGTTCAGCCCCGAACAGAGAGAGGCGATCAGCCAGGTGAATACGATCCTGCGACAGCTGAGCAATCTGGACCGGGATATCAAATCATCCTATACCACCCTGGAAAACATGGATGAGGAGTTGCGGGAACTGCAGGATAAAGCCGACGGAGTCGATCTGTCCGTGGACAGGGGTGTGGTCACCAGCGAGTTCCAGTCCCTGCGGCAGATGTCCAAAATGTGCGTCGGCCGGCAGGGAAATCACTTCCCCGTCCTGATGAAACAGTACTTCCGTCCCAACATCCGGGAAATCTGCACCCGGGAAAACGTGATCAACGCCATGGCCAAGGTGGAATCCCTGGATCCCGGAGTATTCGAACGAACCTTCAAGGGGCAGACCAGCCGTATCGTACCGTATGTATTGCTGCTGCCAAACTACGGGGACACCGGCATCTGTTGGGAACCTTTCGAGCGCTTCAACCGGGCTTCCAGCCGGGGTCGTGTAGCCCTGCCCCTTTTTCCCAAAGATGTCGAATTGGCCGTGATTTCGGCGCTGGCGGATCTCCGCTGGCAGGTGGCCAAGGAGAAGGCCCAGCACTACTGGATGGAGGAGGGGATCACCGGCCGCTACTACCAGTGGTTCCAGGAGCAGAGGCTGCGGGGGGATGTGAAGGACTACTTCATCCGGGACTACATTCTGTGGATCACTAAAGAGAGTCAGGGAACGCAGAAATTGGAGCGGGAAGTACGGGGGATCTTCTGGCGTCTGATGCCCTTCCCGCAGACTATCAAGGACAACCTCAAGAACCGCGGCTTCGTGTACGGGGAGCTGTACAAGAAGGACATCAACATTTCGATGTCCGACGGGTATTGATACCGGCTCTATTTCTTCCTGCGAAACAGCGGCAAAAAGTACTTCTCCATATCGATCTTCCGGGACAACCACTTGACCACCCGCCCGTAAATGAAAAACGCGGCGGCAATCGAACCGACGAACACCACGATCATGAGGATCGAGAGTACATTCGGATTCAAGGATTCTCTGAAGATCGCCGAGATGAGGACGAGAAAAAGCACGATCAGCATAAACATGATCAGCAGATTGAAAACAGTAGCCCCCAGCAGGAACAAAACAGTGTTAACTTTTTTGTTCATTCTTCTCTTTCACTCCCGTCACTAGATAACTGATCAGCAGGGTAATGCCTGCCACCACCACCGTGGAATCGGCTATGTTGAACACAGGCCACCTTTCAAATCCAAAGATGCCGTAAAACTTGAAATCGATGAAATCAATCACTCCACCCGGCCGGAAGTAGCGGTCCACCTGATTGCCCAGACCGCCGCCCATGATCGCCGCCAAGATCCAACGCTGACCCTGGGTGATATCCTTGCCGGCCAGGAAGTAGTACAGCACGAAGGCCACCACCAGCATAGGCAGGACCATCGTGAGGATGATCCGCCCGGTATCGCCGAAGCCGCGGCCGATGCTGAAGGAGAGGGCCGGATTCTGAACCAAGGTAAAACGCAGGAAGTCGCCGATGATCTGTACCGGCCGGCCGTAGGGCAGATTCTTGGAGGCCGCCAACTTGACGATCTGGTCTACCAGTATGACCCCGCCGGTCAGCACCAGGGGGAGGAGTTTTTTACGTAGATTCAAACGGTGTACCCTCCATTTCTGTGTCCTACAACCCCGTCGGGATATCGAAGAAACGGGTCTGCAGATCCGTTTCGGTCTTCAGCTTCTCGGCCAAGGCCGTGACTCCGGAGGTTTCGGTCAGATAGTGTCCGCCGAAGATCACGTTGATTCGACCCTCCAGGCAGTGATGATAGATCGTGTGATCGGCATCGCCGGTAATAAACAGATCGAGATTCTCCTCGATGGCCTGGTTTGCCTCATCCGCGGCTCCCCCGGAGACAATCCCCACCGTGGTGATGGCTTCGGGTCCGAAGGGTAGCACGCTGATTCCCTGTTCATTGCTTCCGCAGCAGACTCGCACGACCTGCTCCAGGCTCATCGCTTCCGGTAGGGTTCCCTTGAATCCGATCTTCGTCCCCTTGTACTCCCCGAACGACTCCAGCTGCCGCAAACCGATCCGCCGGGCCAACCCCACGTTGTTGCCGAGCTCGGGATGCATATCCAGGGGCAGATGAACGGCGTACAGGGCCAGATCCGTCTGGATCAGCGCCCGCAGCCGCTGGTAGTGACCGCCGGTAACGGCCAGAGGCCTGCCCCAGAACAGCCCGTGATGAACGAACAGCAGGTCCGCCCCCCACTCTGCAGCCCGGCGGATGCTCTCCAAACAGGCATCCACGGCAAAGGCAGCCTTCTCTACGCTTTGCTTGTCATTGGCGACCTGAAGCCCGTTCAAGGCCACATCGGTCCCGGCGAAACCGTCCAGATCGAGGATCTGCCGGATCAGAGTGTCGAAATCCTTCAGATGCATGAGGCGCTCATTATAGCAGCTCCCGATCGGGGGAGGCAACCGTGATCGGAAGAGTCAGTCGCCCAGGCTTCGAACCACCGAATCCAGATCCTCGAATATCTGCTCGATGCCGTCGAAGCTCTCCGAGGCGGCCGAGAGGGCGATGCCGGTCTGCACATCCACGACCTTGGTGTCCAGGATATACTTCTCGCCAATCTTGCTCAGATCCACGAACACGATCACCTCGGCTGCGATGAGGCGGCCGGCCTCCAGCTGCTGTTTCTCATCCGCGGTTATGTCCAGGGAGCTGCTTATCTCCTCCAGAAGCCGGTCCTTCTGTTCCCGGCTGATCACCCGGTAGCGCCCGCTCTCGTGAAAGGCCGTGGACAGGGCTTTCTGCAGGGTTGGTCCGTAGGACACATCAATATCCCTGGAAAACTCCGGATCGTTCACCGCCAGGGATATCTTCCGGGCCGGAGCGGCGTTTCGGGATTTCCAGACCTCCTTCTCCTCCTGCGCGACAGCCGAGGGGATTTCTCCCCGTTCCAGGGAGCTGCGCACCGAGGCGATCAGCTCCAGCTGGTCGAGAAGGTGGGGGGTGTTGTAGGGGTTGATGGCCAGGTCCACGCAGCCCTCATTCAGGCCGACGACGTGAGTGCCCCCCGGCACGCTTCCGGTGACCAGGAACTCCCTGCAGACCAGAAACAATCCTGTCCCCCAGCGCTTGACCGTAGAGGTGAGGATCCACTTGCCGAACGGTTCCTCGGCGAACTGCAAGCCCTGGTCCACATCCACGCCGATCACCCACTTGTCGAGATCCGAAGCCGCTTCCAGCACGCCGATGCCCGCAGTACCGGCAGCCTGGTAGATGCAGACCACACCGCGATCGTACAAGCTGCGTGCCAGTTCGTAACCCTGCTCCCGCCTATCGAAGCCGTTGGCGAACTCGACGAGCAGCTCCGTATCCATCCCCCGGAGGGAGTCGGCATAGGCCAAGCCCTCGGCAAAACCGCCGAGGAAATCATCCCGGATGAGGGGGATGTCCAAGCCGCCGACGAATCCGATCGGCACCCCGCCGAACTTGTCCCCCGCCACAACGCCGGCCATGAAGGCGGCATCCCGGATGTTGAACACCAGAAAGGTGAGGTTGTCTCCCGTATCGCCGAGCGGCAGGTTGTCCACATTCACGAAGTGGGTCTGCGGATAATCCCGGTGAATAGCGGCCAGAGGTTCACCATACATGAAGCCGCAGCCCAACACCAGGTCGTACTGTCCCGGGTCGAGATTCCGGAGCTCTCTCTCGATTGCATCTGCTTCGAATGAGGTAGGAACCACCCTGATCTCCACCTTCTCGCCGAAAGCGATTGGCTTCTCTCTGCCCACGATCGTTCCCTCGAATTCCTGGGCGGTCCGGGACACCCCGATCATGATCTCCTCCCCGAAGGGACCGTTCTTCAGATTCTCACTCGTCAACAGGACGGCGATCCGCGGCACTCCTTCCCCTGCCGCCTGCGCCCCTCCTCCCGCCGGCACGTCGCTTTTGGGGGGCGGCGTGGTACAGGCCGGTATGATGAGAAACACCAGTAGAGAAAGAATCACAGCCCTGCCAACCTTCATATTTCTCCTCCAACAAGCCGCTTGAATCGTGTAAACAGGGTAGAAGATTTTTCCAGGCAACGCAAGTTTGGATTCTCCCGAATTCTTTCGACCTACAGCAAAAACCAAACACCTATCTTGTCTTGACATCGGCTGGTTGGGAAGATATTCTCAAAAACAGAAAAAAGCTGGATGGATCTATGCCTCCGCAAGTAAACGTAGAACAGGTAAAAAGAGCAGCTCATAATTCGGTACCCCTGACATTCAAGACCTTCACCCTTCCCCACGACACGGAGGAGTACCTGGACGAGGTTCTCAACATATTCCTGGCGGAGCTCGGCTTTTCCGAAATCAAGGACCAGCTGTCCTACTGCCTGCGGGAGCTGGCGGTCAACGCAAAAAAAGCCAACACCAAACGTGCCTATTTTCAAGAAAGGGGCCTGGACCTGAACAACCCCCAGCACTACGCGGAGGGAATGAAGAGCTTCAAAGCGGACACCCTCGATAACATCGAGCATTACCTGCAGAAGCAGAAGGAGCTGGGCCTGTATCTCAAGATCGTGTATCACACCCGGGAGAAGACCTTTACGATCTCCGTGCGCAACAATGTGGAAATCACCAAGATCGAACAGATCCGCATCTTTGACCGTATTGCCCGTTCCCGGGCATTCACCAGCATGGAGGAGGCCTTTGCCACGGTGCTCGACCAGACCGAGGGGGCGGGCCTGGGTATCGTTATCCTGATTCTGATGCTCAAAAAAATCGGCCTGGATGAGGAGTCCTTTGCCATCGATGTGGAGGACGGGGAGACCGTGGCTACCTTGACAATTCCCTTCAACGAGATCCAGGTAGAGAAGATGGGTGCCTTGACCCAGGAGATTATCCGGGAGGTCAAGGAGCTGCCCCAGTTTCCGGACAACATCCTGCACCTGCAGCGGTTGATCTCCGATCCTGACTCGGAAATAACCGATATCGCCCGACAGATCTCCACCGATCCGATGCTGACCGCGGATCTGCTCAAGTTGGTCAACTCGGCCCAGTTCATGCTTCCCAAGAGGGTCGACAACATCGTGGAAGCCGTCAAACTGGTCGGCATGAAGGGGGTGCGGAACCTCCTGTACACCCACGGAACCCAGAAGATCCTGGGTCAGAAGTACCGGGAAATGCGGGAGCTGTGGCAGCATTCCTATCGAACCGCCTTCTACGCCTACAATCTGGCCAAGAGCTTCCGTCGCCGCAAGGAGATTCTGGATGACGTGTACGTAGGCGGTATTCTACATGACCTCGGTAAGATCATCCTGGCCTCGCTTCATCCGGATCTGCTGGAGCGGATCCGCGGTTTCTGCACGGAGAAAGAGATTCCATCAAATATGCTGGAAAACTTCGCCGCCGGTATGAATCATGCCGAAGTGGGAGCCTTGATCGCCGAAAAGTGGAACTTCCCGGATCAGTTGGTTGACGCAATTCGTTTTCACCACTCTCCGCTGGAGTGCAAGGAGCAAAACCGGGATATCGTGTTCAGCGTCTATCTGGCCAATGCCCTGACCGATTTGGAGCGGGAGATGATCGTGTTCGAACAGATGGATCGCTGGGTCCTGGGAGATTTTGGAATCCAGAATGCAGAGCAGCTGACCCGCATCCAACAGCGTCTGACCGGCGCCTTCGACCAGCAGCGCTCCCGCTTCTAGTCGCCTCGCTTCCGGGGCAAAGAAAGCGGTACTCTAGAAACGCATCCCATGGTTGTTCGGAAGTTCCTGAGAAGCTACTCCGGGCTGGACCGCAGCATCTACTTCCTCTGTCTGGCCCAAGTTGTCAATAGCATCGGCCACTTCGTACATCCCTTTCTCACGATGTTTCTCACCCGGAAGATCGGCATGGATCCGGTGGAGGCGGGTTCCTACGTGATGCTTTCCGCGGCAGCCTGGGTGCCGGGCTCTCTGCTGGGGGGAAAGGTCGTCGATCAGATCGGACGCAAGAGGATCCTGGTGTTATTTCAATCCCTGGCTGCCGCCGTGCTGGTTCCCTGCGCCTTTCTCGGCGTATCCCGGATCATCCCCTGGTTGTTGATCGGCTCTTCCTTCCTGAACGGCGTGGCCGAACCTGTCAACGATGCCATGATCACCGATCTGACAGTGGCGGAGCAGCGCAAGGGGGCCTTCAGCCTGCTGTACCTGTCCCACAACATTGGGTTCGCTTTGGGACCCGTGATCGCGGGCTTCCTCTTCAATCGTTATCTGACCTGGATTTTTCTGGGAGACGCGATTACCACGGGAGTGGCCGTGGTGCTGATAGCGCTGTTCACCAAAGAAACTGCACCGTCGGAAAAACAAATTGCGGAGAGTTTCGCCGAGGATCGGAGCGAAGAGCGGGCAGAGCGAGGATCGCTTATTGGGGTGCTGCTGAAACGACCCTTCCTGGTGGCCTTCATGTTCATCCACATGATCCTCTCCTTCGTATATTCCCAGACCGCCTTCAGCCTGCCCCTGCAGCTGAGCGCCGTGTTTGCCGAGGGAGGTCCGGAGCGTTACGGAACGATCATGAGCTTCAATGCGGTGGTGGTCATCATCCTAACGACCTTCGTGATCCACCGCACCGAGCGCATCAAACCGGCCCTCACCGTAGCTATTGCCGGCCTGTTCTTCGCCGCCGGCTTCGGCATGATCGCTCTTGTACGTACCCTGCCTCTGCTGCTGCTCTCCACCTTGATCTGGACGGTCGGGGAAATCCTGGAAGCGACCAACACCAGCGTGTACGTGGCCAACCATGCCCCCATTACCCATCGGGGACGGATCAACGCCATAGCACCGATTATCATGTGGAGCGGCTTCGGGCTGGGTCCGCCCCTGTCCGCTCAATTCATCGAGCGTTTTTCCCTGGCCCGTATCTGGCCTCTGTGCTTCTTCTTGTCCCTGCTGGCCGCGGGGCTGCTCTTCGGCATGCATCTTTTAGAGACCAGAGCCGGAAAGAAAAGGGACAACCCTCCAGCAGTAAAAACACGGTATTGACTTTAAATTCTATATATAGTAGTTTTTATATGTAACCAATCTATGGTATAGTAAGGCCAGGAGGAAAGATATGGCAGTAACTCTCTATTCTACACCGACCTGCGGGTTCTGCATGAAGGCAAAGCAGTACTTCCGGGAACAACACATTCCCTTTACCGAGTACAACGTGGCCTCGGATCAGAGAAAAGCGGAAGAGATGGTCCGCAAATCCGGTCAAATGGGAGTTCCGGTCATTGATGTTCACGGGAAGATCATCGTAGGATTCAACCAACCGGAAATCGAGCGCGCCCTGAAACGATAGGCAGCGCCAAGACGGAACAAAAGAGGAGGAAGTAGTGGCTCACAAGACTACCGTCACCTGGACCGAAGATCTTGCCTTTAATGTCGAGTTGGACGGCCACAATTTTATGGTTGATGCAGATGCGCAGTTTGGAGGCAAGAACCGGGGTCCCAAGCCCAAGGGGCTGCTTCTCTCCGCTCTGGCGGGCTGCACCGGTATGGATGTAGCCTCGCTGCTCACCAAAATGAAGATGCCCTTCGACAGCTTCTCCCTGGAAGTAGAGGGTGATGTGGCCGAGGAGCACCCAAAGATGTACACCGATATCGTGATACGCTACATCTTTCACGGAAATGGGCTGGACCGGGACAAGATCGAAAAATCCGTCAAACTGTCGTTGGACAAGTACTGCGGGGTCCACGCCATGCTCACGAAATCTTCGAATCTGCGGCACGAGATCGTATTGAATCCCAGTTAACCATCCCGGCCAGTCGCCCCGCAGCATTCCCTACGGCTCAGTAAATATGGGCGGCAACTAGAAGCGCTGCGGAGAAAATCCCCGTTGTTGCTAACGGAGCTAGTGTAGCAAACGGGGGTTTTTTTATGCATAGACAAAAAGGCCGTGTCCAGGCTGTGCAGCCTTTGATCGAGGGCAGCCGCCTCAGGGTCCGGCTCACAGTGTGCCGGCCCGACGGCCGCCGGCATTTCGCCTTTCTGCCCGATCGAGAGCTTTCCACTCTGCTGCCCCGATCGATCCTGCTCGCCTCTCTGAGAGATGTTCCACGGGAGCTGCTGGATACCATCCAGCCCATGCTCAGGCATTTGGTCAGGGGGAGAATGGTTCGTCTCTGGCAGTATTCGGATCGTTGGTACGCTTCGTTCCTGTCTTGGCGCACCGTACGGTTCACCGACCCGTAAGTGAGGCGTGCCAGGCCTGCAGTACTATGCCTACGGCCACAGCAACGTTCAGAGACCGCTTCGCGCCGGCCATGGGGATAGAAACCCTTCCAGCCCTTGAGGCGGCCAGAGCCAAGCTCTGCGGGCTTAAGCCCAGCTCTTCGGATCCGACCAGCATCATTCCCCGCTGGGGAAAACGAAACTCCCCCAGGGGTGTACCTCCCAGCTCCAGGGCAAATGTCCCTTCCTGGTTCTCGATCTCTTCAAGCTCGGCGAAGCGCCACGGCATGATCTTGACCGCGCCGCGGGCCGATTTCACGGCCCGAGGATGCAGAGGAGAGGCGGTGGTCGGCGAAAGCAGCAGACTCTCGACACCGAAGGCCTCGGAGGAGCGGAAGATCGCCCCCACGTTGTAGGGAGAGCGGATCTCCTCCAGGTACACGTGGACCGGAAGTACGGTTCGCGCTGCAGCATCGAGCTGTTCAGAAGCCGGGACCAACAGGTCCCACTCCGCCGGCTCTGCTCCCAAAAAACGCAAGAGGGCATGCCGGACCAGGTTGACCTGACGACGGATCGCGTAACTCTGCGAAGCGGCGGAGGCACACAGCGTTTGGCAGGCCTCGGCGGCCTCATGGATCTCCCGGCCGCAACCTTCGTCGTGGATGAGCACCATGCACAGTGAACCCACGTAATCCCGGTGGGGTTCTCTTCCCAGCTCCAGCTCCCGTTCCTCCGCCTGCAGCAGCAGAACGATCTTTCGCAGCCGGGTTTTGCGGGGCAGGCTTCTCAGCTTCTTGATCGAGATCACGAAGACGACGATGACTAGTATGCGGATTTGATGAGCTCGTACAGATCTTCCGCCGATATGCTTCGCGGCAGGTAGTTCATCATGTCGAAATTGCGGGCAATACCGGCGATATCTACCATATCGTCCAGATTGAGATCAAAGTCCCGCAACCTGGTCGGCAGACCCAATGAGCCGATGATGCGGCGAACCGCCTCCACTGCCCTGCCGGCTCCCTCCACCGGAGCCTCATCATCCACCTCCTCACCCAAATAGCGGGCAACCGCGGTTAGCTTTTCCGAGGCGATTCCGGAGTAGAACTCCATTACGTGGGGCAGCATAATCGAAGATACCCAGGACTTGGGCACCATGAAACTTCCGTTGATGGCGTAGGCCAGGGCGGTGCCCACACCGGACTTGCTGATCGTTAATCCCAGAGAAGCCAGCAGTCCCGCCATAGAGGCGTTCATCCGCACCCTCAAATCATCCGGTTGATTGACAAGGGGATCTATGATTTTCCCAATCAACTCACAGGCACGAAGGAAAAATGTGTCGGAGAGAAAGCTGCTTCTCGAGGATAGATATCCCTCCACGGCGACGAGCAGAGTATCCATCAGCGTAGTCGCAGTGTATTTCGGCGGCAGAGTAATGGTGAGCTTGGGATCCACGATCACCGCCTTGTTGATGCGCTTTTGGGTGCGCCCAATCTTGGCGCTCCGATCCCGTCCGTCGGTGAGCAGATACTCATCCACCAGGAGGAATGGATCCCGGCAGGTGGTGGGAATACTGATGTAGGCAAGCGGCTGAACGGAGGGTTGAACACCTGACAGATACTCGTCCATATCCACGTCTCCCGGGCTCGCCATGGCGATGCACTTGGCCACCGACAGGGTACGCAGCCCACCCAGACCGACGATGATCTCCGCTCGGGCGCTTCGAGCCAGGTTCACTCCCTCATCCACGACCTTGCTGGTCGCGTGGGGAACGACCTCATCGAATACGATGTACTGAATCCCCTTTTTCTCGAACAGTCCCTGGATTCTGTCGATCACCTTGCCTTCGTACAGTATCGCCTCGGTAACCAGCAGTACCCGCTCTCCATACTGACTGACAACCGCGGCAATCCTGTTGACGACATCCAATCCGAAACGCACGTCGGTGGGAATGGAAAAGGACAGGTCAGGCATCTTACCGGTTCTCTCCTTGAAGTATCAAAAAGGCGGAAGGCCCATGTTTGGACCCTCCGCCCGTAATTTGTCAACCTTGTAGCCCACCTTTGCTACAGGTCAGGTAATCTCGAAGTATTCCATCAGGCGATCGGCCACCGAACTGATCACTTTCTCTGAGATGTAGGAGGGATCCTGAAGTTTCTTCTTCGCGGCCTCAACGAGCTCCCAGCGGATCTCCGGCGCCTGCTTGGCCATGCTGGTGGCCTGGTAGACTTCGGCCTTGCTCTTTGCCTCTTCGCTGAGATTGATAGAGTCCGCCCCTTGGCTCTTCTTGGGCTTGTCCGCGGGCTTTGTCTTTTTGAAACTCTGTACCGGATCCTGAGGTCCGATTCGTTCAATCGTCATCGCCAGCCGTATTCCTTTCACTTACCAGTATCGTCACGCTTGACATTCAACTTGATGCTTTTTATCGCCCATGACGAACAGGCTGAATTCACCTCTAATTTTCGTCCTTCCCTCCAATTCCGTCAAGAGCTTTTTCGGTTTTCCCTGCAATAATTCCTCGTGGACTTTTGTCATCTCCCTGCCGATCAGACAGACCCTGTCGGGGGCCAAAGAGTGCAGATCCTGAAGCAGCTTGAGAATCCGGTGGGGGGATTCGAACAGGACGAGCCCCTCCCCGCGTTCGAGCAGCCCCTTCAGCTGATTGCGCCTGCGCCCCCTTTTGGGAGAGAGAAATCCGGCAAAGGTGATCTGACCGCTGGCGGCTCCGCTGACGCTTAAGAGAGTCGACAGGGCCGAGGGGCCGGGAATGGGTACTATTTTCACATCCTGCTCCCGTGCCAGAGAAACCAGGTAAGATCCGGGATCGGAAATCCCTGGTGTTCCCCCATCCGTGACCAGGGCGATCCGCTTTCCCTGCCGGAGCAGCTCCAGCAAGCGGGGAGCGGCTTTCTTCATGTTGTGGCTGTGAAAAGGCATTAGAGAGGCTTTGAGGCCGTAATGATTCAGCAGCTTCAGGCTCTGCCGCGTGTCTTCGCAGGCGATCAGATCCACCTCTCCCAGCACCCTGAGCGCCCGTCCGGAGATATCCTCCAGGTTGCCGATCGGCGTGGCCACGATGTACAGCATCGGTTCAATGTACACGAAGAAACGTAAATTTGCCAACGGCGGAATCTGGCATTACCATTGAACTGGGAGCAATATGATGAAGAAGAAGCGAAAGACACAGCCCAAGCAAAAGGAGAGCAAACCCAAGGAGCCGATCCGTACTCTTCTCAAGCAGGAGGGCAAGATGGTCCACGGCACGCGGGGCAAACCGACACGGGGACCCCGCGGGAACAAGCACTGAGGCACTATGGGGAGGCCTGCAGCCTACGGCTTCGCAGCCTCCCGCGCCTTGTCAACTTCCCGACTACGATCTATTATCACCACCATGTTGGACCTCAAGTTTATCCGGGATAACCTCGAACAGGTCGTCGAAAACACGAACAACCGCCAGGTAGCTGCCAATCCCGAGCGGGTTGTCGAGCTCTACGACCGGCGAAATCAGCTGCTTCAGGAAACCGAAGCTCTCAGGCACCGGCGAAATCTCAACGCCCAGGCCATGAAGCAGAAGTTGGATCCCGAGGAACGGCAGCGACTCATCGAGGAGGGAAAAAGCCTAAAAGGACAGATATCCGAACAGGAACAGACCCTGGAACAACTGGCCGCTGAGCTGAACGCCGAGCTTGTCAAAGTACCCAACCTCTCCCACCCGGACGCCCCCCTGGGCAAGGGGGATGAGAACAATCGTGAGCTCAAGCGCTGGGGCGAACCGCCGAGCTTTTCATTCCCGGCGAAGGATCACCTCCAGCTGGCTCTGGAGCTCGATCTGATAGATTTTGAAAGCGCCGCCAGGGTGAGCGGTCCGAAGTTCTACTATCTGAAAAATGAAGCCGTACACCTGGACCTGGCGTTGACCCGCTATGCCCTGGACACCCTGCAGAGCGAGGGTTTCGTGCCGACCATTACCCCGGATATCGCCAAGGAAGAGGTGGTGGAGGGAATCGGGTTCAATCCGCGGGGAGAAGAGTCCAACATCTACTCGGTGGAGGGAACCGGCACCTGCCTGGTCGGCACCGCGGAAATCACCTTGGGCGGCTACTACGCCGGACAAATTCTCGATGCGGAGGATCTGCCCGTCAAGATGGCCGGCATCTCCCACTGCTTTCGCCGGGAGGCGGGCGCAGCCGGACAGTACTCCAAAGGCCTGTACAGGGTACACCAGTTCAGCAAGGTGGAGATGTTCATTTTCTGCAAACCCGATCAGTCGGATTCCATGCATCGGTACCTCCTGGACATCGAAGAGCGGATCTTCCAGGGACTGGAAATTCCCTACCGCGTTGTCGACACCTGCACCGGGGAGCTGGGCGGTCCGGCCTACCGCAAGTTCGATGTAGAGGCCTGGATGCCCGGCAGAGGAGAGAATGGGGACTGGGGCGAGGTCACCAGCGCGTCCAACTGCACCGACTACCAGGCCCGGCGCCTGGCCGTTCGCTTCAAAGAGGAGGGGCGAAATCAGTTCGTACACATGCTCAACGGCACGGCCGTGGCCATATCTAGAGCCCTGATTTCGATTCTGGAGAATCATCAGCGCTCCGACGGCTCGGTACGCATTCCCGAAAAACTGGTACCCTATACCGGATTTGACCGGATATCGGCAAAATGAAAACCCCGATCGAAGTCCTGCAGGATTGCGGCTACAAAGTGTACCACAGCAATACCTCGGCGCTGGATCGCTACTTTCACATTCCTTCCGGACCTTCCTCCTACCTGTTGACGGATTGTTCCCTGATCAACCTGGCCGGCATCTTCGAAGATTTGGAGTATCCCGGTCTGGTATACGAGGAAGCGTTGGTTCGACGGGGGAAAAAACGCTACCTGTTTCGCTGCTATGACGAAGATGTGGTTCCTCCCCCCAGACCTTTTACCGTCCAGGAGCTTCTCTACGACCCGGACCGAGGCATCTTTCTCGATGCGCTGGAGGTATACCCGGACCTGCGCAAACCGCAGCTGATTCGCCAAAAGGGGGGTTCATCACTCCTGTACCTGACAGAGGCGGCCGTACTGATCTCCCGGTATCACTACCAGGTGGATCCGGAATCTTTCACCCTTGAACCTCCCTTCGCCGAACCGGACACGGCTTTTCAACGGGAGCTGCTACTGGCCGTCCTGACCGGCGCCAATCCCTACAAGGGTCTGTCTCTCCTGTACTCCAGCGGTTTTATCGAAACCTACTGGCCGGAGCTGCAGAAGATGTCCGGGATTCCTCATCACAAGGACTACCACCCGGAGGGAAACGGCTGGGAACATACCCTGGAAACCTTCAAATACCGAAAGGGGCACGACCCGGTTCTCTCCCTGGCTCTGCTGCTCCACGATATAGGCAAACCCGAGGCGGAAAGCACTCCGGAAAGAGCCTTCGACGGTCACGCCGAGCTGGGGGCCAGGATAGCCGCGCGTTTCCTCGGCCGACTCGGCTTCGACCTCTCCTGGACCCGGGATGTGACCTTTCTGATACGCTACCACATGATGCCGGCGGCGCTGAAGCAGCTTCCCATCTACCGCTCCGAACGGATCATGGATTCTCCCCTGTTCCCGCAGCTGCTCGAGCTGTATCGGGCGGATCTATCCGCCTCCTACTGGAGCCCGGAGGGCTACTACCAGGCCTGCCAGGTGTACCGTAACTACCGCAAACACAAGGCCAACCCCTACCGGCACAAAGACGGCAGGAAGCACTCCCGACCGATGCTGCACTGAAAGCGCCTCGCGGCCCCGGACCGCTTCATTACAGCGCTACTGAAAGATTGCCCGTTCCCGGGAACTTGCCAATGCAACTATCTTTCCTATACTTGGATAGTAGCGACGGAGGTATGCTTATGGACGTTGAATACCTGTTTGAGCTCGAGTTCCTGGTTCGAGACTACGAGTGCGATCTTCTCGGGGTCGTGAACAACGCAGTCTATCAAAACTATTTGGAGCACGGCCGACACGAATTCATGCATGCTGCCGGCATCGATTTTGCCAAACTACATGATGAAGGTATTGATCCCGTCGTGGCAAGAGTTGAAATAGACTACAAATTTCCTCTCAGAAGCCGAGATCGATTCGTATTGCGGATGGGCGTCCAGAGAGAAGGGCGACTGCGCTTTGTTTTTTATCAGGATATTTTCAGACTGCCGGATGAGAAGCTCATTCTAAATGGAAAAGTAACGGGAGTCTGTTTACAGAACGGCAGGCCGATGGTCCCGGACAAAGTTGCCGGAATGCTGGAAAAATACAAGATCAAACAGGGCTAGGCGTAACGGTCCAGCAAAAACTCACGGAGAAGGCCGAGGGTCGGCTCGAGGGGGATCGCCTTTTTTTTCTTCGACAAGGCTTCCTTCAAGTTGGCCGGCAAATCCGGGGCGGCTCCTGTGGCCTGCTCTACGATGTCGACGAACTTCCCCGGATGGGCCGTAGCCAAAGAGAGGATCTGCCCGGAGAATCGGGAACCTTTACGGTACCTGCGGGAGGCGAGCACCCCCACTGCAGTGTGGGGATCGATCAGCATCCCGCTTTCCTCGTACACCTGGCGCATGGTATTCCGGGTCTCCTCATCGGTGATCGCGATGCCCTTGATCCGCTTTCGCATCTTTTTCACGCTGCCCTCGAACACGACCACCAGCCGTTCGAAGTTGCTCGGATAACCCACATCCATGGCATTGGAGATGGTTTTCAGCGAACGTCGCGGCCGGAACTCCCCGGTGATCAGGTACTCGGGAACCACGTCATTGATGTTGGTGGCGGCGATGAAACCATCAACCCCCATACCCCACTGCCAGGCGTACACGCCTGCGGTGAGATTACCGAAATTGCCGCTGGGAACGCAGATCATCCTCTTACTACCGGTTCCCGGCGCCCAGCGCAGACTGCCGTAGATGTAGTAGAGAGCTTGGGGCAGCAGCCGGCCGAGATTGATCGAATTGGCCGAGCTCAAAGACACACTTCGGCGCAGCTCCGAATCCACAAATGCCTGTTTGACCAGTCGTTGGCAGTCGTCAAAACTGCCCTGGATCTCCAGGGCGGTGACATTGCCGCCCATCGTGGTCAGCTGCTGCTCCTGCAGCGTGCTGACCCGGCCCGAAGGGTAGAGGATCACCACTTCGATGTTCGCTTTGCCGTGGAATGCCCGCGCCACGGCGCTGCCGGTGTCTCCGGAGGTGGCAACCAGAATCACCGCCCGGCGACTCTCCTGCAGAAGGAACTCTTCCATAACCGAGGCCAGAAAAGCGGCGCCGAAATCTTTGAATGCGCAAGTCGGCCCGTGAAACAGCTCGAGCAGGGTCAGATTCTCATCCAACCGCTGTAGAGCCGGTTCGAAGGTGAAAGCCCGCCGGCACACGCGCCGCACCTCATCCGAGCTCAGCTCATCACCGATCAACTCTTCGACAACCGCCGCCGCAAGCTCCTGGAAACTCGTCTGTTCCGAGAATCCTGCAATCCGGGCGCGCAGGTTCGGCTGTTCAACGGGAACGTAGAGGCCGCCGTCCGCGGGCAGCCCTGAAAACACGGCCTGCCGGAAGGCGACAGGCGTTTTTCCGGTTGCCGATCCGACCCGGGTACTGATGAACTTCATCGCTGTCCACCTTCCTGGGAATCCAAAACCACGGGTCCGGACTCGTTGATCCCGGACAGATACACGTCGCTTTCCAGGCCCACTTGAGTAAAAGCACTCTGCATGGCCACGCCCACGGTTCGGGCCGCCTGCATCGATCGGCAGAGAGAAAAAACCGAGGGACCGGAGCCGGAGATCGAACATCCCAGGGCACCGTCCTCCAATGCCGCCTGCTTGACCTTGGCGAAACCCGGGATCAGCAATCCCCGGCGCGGTTCGGCAACGACGTCCTGCAGGGAACGGCTCAACAGATCCAGATCTCCCTGATACAGCGCTGCAACCAATGCGGCCAGGTTACCCCACTGTCGAACCGCGTCACTCAAGCGCAGCTCTTTTTTCAGAATACGGCGGGCATCCTCGGTCTTGATCTCCGTATGGGGGTGCACCGTGGCTACCGCCAGTCCGGAGGGCACGGGTAGCTGCACCACATCGAGAGGATCGTAGCTGCGGATCAGTACGAACCCACCCAGGAGCGCAGGAGCGACGTTGTCGGCATGGGCCGATCCGCAGGCCACTTCCTCGGCTTTCATGGTAAAGGGAAGCAGCTGTCTTACGGTAAAGGGGCTACCGGCCAGTACATTGGCAGCGTAGACCGCAGCAACCGAGCTGGCCGCGGAGCTGCCCAATCCGGAGCTCATCGGCATCTGTTTGCGCACGGTTACCTCCAGGCCAAAGGGAAAATCGATTGCCTCGAGAAAATGCCGGGCCGCTACCGAGGCTGTATTCTTGTCCGGATCCCTGGGAAGTTGACCGTCATCCCCCTCCACGGCGAGAATGTCGACCCGTCTTTCCGGGATTCTTCGCAATACGACAGTGTCCCCCGGGCGCTCCAGGGCAAAACCCAGCACGTCGAAACCGGAGGCCACGTTGGCCACGGTAGCCGGCGCAAACACGGTGACCGTTTCTTTGTCTGTTGCTGAATCTTTCTGATTCATCATCGATTTTTCCATTGACGTTGGTCAAACCGGCTCATGATTCAACCAAGAAAAGCCAGATGAACGGTTCTCAAGGCTTCCGGCTCCGCCGCCTTCTCGATGACGAAGGAGATGTTCGTCTCCGAGGAACCCTGAGCAATCGCCAGGATGTTGATTTTGGCCTTTCCGAGGGCACTGAACAACCTCCCTGAGATTCCGGGAGTACCCCTCATATTCTCGCCGATTGCCGCCAGGATGGCCAGGTCTTTTCGCAGATCGAAATTCTGAATCTGCTTGGCCCGAATTTCCGGCGCCAGCTCCTCCCGCAGAGCCTCCAGCGCCCTCTCCGCCTCCTGCTGCCGAAACACGACGCAGATGCTGTGCTCCGAAGAGGCCTGGGAGATCATTATGATATTCACCGCGGCCTTCGCCAGGGTAGCGAAGATACGCGCGGCAATTCCCGGAACGCCGACCATGCCGCCA
>Ga0180438_10003067_pt1 | contig 25901 bp, 15 predicted proteins | sample SS_ome_12_FD_132455 | JGI IMG/M metagenome (GOLD analysis project Ga0180438, IMG submission 132455) | Hypersaline lake sediment archaeal communities from the Salton Sea, California, USA - SS_3_D_2 metaG | ecosystem: Environmental > Aquatic > Non-marine Saline and Alkaline > Hypersaline >... | reverse complement strand
TATTGGGCCAGGACCAGGACTCGCTCGGCGGGGGCTTCGATCCCAGCCAGGCGTTCGACGGGGGGCTGGACGAACTGCGGTTCTGGGACCGTGCCCGGACCTCCGGCGAGATCGCCGCCGACTTGGCTCGAACGTTGCGGGGGGACGAAGAGGGCTTGCTGGCGTATTACCCATTTGACGAGATTGGCCCGATGGCCGGGCTGGAGGGTTCGTACTGGCGGACGTTCGTCACGGACGCCGATTGGTATACCACCCCCGATCTGCGCCAGATCGACCCGGTCGTGGACTTCCCGTATACGGATGCGTCGGTTGATTTCAACGGGATCGCCGACCTGAGGCAGTGGTTCTCTGTCAGGTGGACCGGCGTTGTCCGCGTCGATGCGCCCGGTTCGTATACGTTCCGTACCAGAAGCGACGATGATAGCTGGCTGTACGTCGACGGGGATCTGGTCGTCGACAACGGCGGGCCCCACCACCCGCAGTCTGCGTACTCCACTGCCATTGCCCTGTCCGCGGGCTACCACTCTGTGGACGTCCGTTACAACAACCGTACCGGATCGAAAGAGATGGAGCTGTCCTGGCTGCCCCCCGGCGGGGCCTGGCAGCCCATCCCCGGCTCGGCGCTGTATCATGACTTGAGCGGCGATTCGACGGGACACGGCTTTGCCGCCATGCTGGGTGAGCTCGGCGCGCCCCCGCAGCGCACCGACGGGCCCGTTGCCCCCTTTGGCGAGACCCTCCCCTTCGTTGAGATTGAACTCGACGCCGCCGACGCGGATGGTGACGCCGTGACCTACACGGTCAGCTCGGATGACCTCGTCGCGGGCGTCGTCGGCAGCACGCTGACGCTTCAGGACCCGCCGGCAGGCTTCACGGGCCCGACGCGAGTGACCGTGACGGCCGAGGACGAGCACGGCCGGACCGACACGCGGACCTTCGACGTCCACTTGGGCACCAATGCCGTCTACGGCACGAAGTACGCCGACGACAGCGCGAGCGGCCAGCGCGTCGACCTCGAGCCGGGCCTGCTCGGGGAGTATTACCGGACGGGCGAGGCGATCACGGCCTTCCCCGTCTACGACGGCCTGCAACCGGTGCACACGAACGTGGTTCCGGTGGTGGACTTCGCGGGCGTCAGCGACACGCAGCCGTTCGCGGGCTTTGACGACCTGGTGAACGACTTTGCGGCCCGATGGACGGGCAAGCTCTTCATCGACATCGACACAGCGGGGCCGGTGACGTTCTGGCTCCACAGCGACGACGGCGCCCGGCTGTATGTGGACGGGCAACTGGTGGTGAACAGCCCGGGCCCTCACGGGCCGAAATTCGAATCGGGCGGCGCGACCCTCTCCGCCGGCCTCCACGACATCCGGATGGAGTTCTACGAACACACGGACGATGCCTGGGCAAGGCTGTGGTGGCAGCTGCCCGGGGACCTCCCCCAGGCCGTGCCGGCTGACCTGCTCTTCCACGCTGTCGTCAAGCCCGGCCTGGACGGCTGGGAGATCACTTGCACGGGGGCCGACCCGACCTTCACCGACGTGAACGGCGACTACGTCTTCGCCGACCTGGACGCCGGCGTGACCTACACGCTCGCGGAGGTCCAGCAGGACGGCTGGCAGCGGACCGGCGGCGGGACGCCGGAGCTGACGTTCGCCACGCTCGGCGAGCTGGCCAGGGGCGTCGACTTCGGGAACCTGAGGCTGGACACCGACCCGCCGACGGTGGTGGACGTGCTCGTGGCGGGCACGGGGTGGGATCAGGGCTTCCTCGACTTCCTCGAGGCGGAAGGGCTCGGCAGCGGGGGGTACGCACTGCCCGTCGGCTCGACGGCTCAGCTCGGCACGCTGCCGTGGGTCAATGTCGACCGGGTCAGGATCGCCTTCAGCGAGGGCGTCACCATCGAGCAAGGCGATCTGGCGGTCCTTGGGGTCAGCGCTGCCCAGTACGGCTTCAGCGGCTTTGCCTACGACCCAGCCACCTTCACGGCCACCTGGACGCTGGCGGCGCCCGTGGAGGCCGACAAGCTGCTGCTGGCGCTGGGCGGCGACCTGACCGATGCCGCGGGCAATCCGGTGGACGGCGAGTGGACCGACGCGGTCAGCACGTACCCGTCGGGCGACGGGTCGGCCGGCGGTGACTTCCTGTTCCGCCTCAACGTCCTGCCGGGCGACGCCGACGCGAACGGTGAGGTGCGAAGCGGCGACGTGATCAAGGTTCGGCGGACGGGCAACACCGCGCCGGGCGATGCGGACTACTCGTGCTACTACGACGTGGACTGCTCCAGCGAGATCCGCAGCAGCGACGTGATCAAGGTCCGGCGGAGGGGCAACACGGTGCTCCCACCCGGCGAGCCGATGATGCCGAAGCCGACGGCGAATCTGGCGTACCCGACCCACGGCAGCACGGTTTCGGCGGCGGCGATCAACGCGGCGGGGTACATCGACGTGACGTTCATCGATCCGAGCGGCAGCGGCCTGAACGCCTCGTCGATCCTGGACGGCGAGCACGAGTTCGCGCTGAGCACGGATACAGAGACGGTATTCGTCAACAGCGGCACGCCGACGCATCTGGCCGGCAACACATACCGCTACTTCTTCACACACACTTTCGTCGGCGGCCCGGCGTACGTGGACTTCGTGGCCGCGAGCTTCGCCGACAACCAGGGGACCGCCAACGATAGCGAGCGGGAGAGCTTCACCGTGGAGGAACTCCCGCCGGGCGGGCAGGACGCAGGCGGGAACTCGGTTTCGTGGCAAGCCAGCTCCTCTCCTGGTGACCTGGCGTCCATATCCGCCGCGGCCGCGGAGGCCCACAGCGCGGCCGCGCGCGGACGCGTCCGGTTGCCCGGGCGAGAGGCACGGTCCCGCCGCCGGGACGTGCGTCAGGCTCCCGCAAATGGCCGAGACGGCACCGCCGCGCTGCCCTACCTGGAAACGCGTTTGGCGGACGTGCTGTCACTGGTCGAGACCGTCCCGCTGGCCCTGTGAAGGTCCCGGACGTTCCAGTCGGCCTGATGGGAGGACCCCGCCAGGCCCCCGCGCGAGCGGTGACCGGCCGATGCCCCCGGTCGGGCGCCGCGGCCGGGGCGGCAGCCGCGAGATGGCGGAAAAGCTCCCTTGGGCCCCGTCCATCGATGGCGAACGCGACGGGTGGGAAGAGGGCCCTACCTGACCGAATCGTCCGGGGGCAGGCCCAGCTTCTGGTACAGCTTCCGCCGGCCCGCCTTGTCGCCCTGCATGGTCGCCCGCGCGTAGGCGGCGACCTCGTCCGCGCTGCGGCGGGGGACGGCGATCACGCCGTCGCCGTCGGCGACGACCACGTCGCCGGGCACGACCGTCACCCCGCCGATCACAACGGGGCGATTGACGGACTCGATCTCGTTGCGGCCCGGACGGATGCCCCGGCCGGGCCCGTGGTAGTAGAGGGGAATGCCCTGGGCAGCGATCTCGTCGGTGTCCCTCGCCGTCGCGCTGGTGACCACGCCGACGCAGCCTCGCAGCTTCCAGCCCATGATGTTGTTGGAACCGATCGAGCCCACGTCGGCGCCGGCGGCATCCTCGATCACGAGCGCCGTGCCCGGGCGGATCAGGGAGACGAAAGGCTCGGACGACAGGTCTTTGTACCACTGGCCGACCCACCTGTCGAAGGCCTTCGTCTCTCGGCGGCCGGCGGGGGGCCTGTTGGTCGGCACGTACCGGGCGGTGACCGCAACGCCGACGAACCGGTGTGTGAAGCGTTGGGTATCGCGCCAGAGCGGGCGGATGTCGGCCGACACGAGGCCGATGTTCTGGAGCCCGGCCTTGTCCATCCCGTCGCTGACATCGGCAACGCGGAGGGAAGCAAAGAGCTTCAGGATTCTCTGGTCGGCCTCGGCACTGTAGACCGCCGTGGGCATGAAGATCTTGCCCGCGCGCAGTTCTGCGGCCGCCCCGTCCTGCCGTGCCGGTTCTTCGACATCCGGCCGGTCGGAGGCGGCAGCGCGGCCGGCGGCACCTGCCGCCGCGAGCGTAACGGTCCGGCCCAAGAATCGCCGACGTGACGGCTGGCATGTATCGCTCATCCTGGTCTCTCCCTGTTGGCTGGCGGGCCCGCGTGTTGAGGCCCGGGTTCCGTGCGTCGGACAATCGCTGCTCGTGACGAATTGCTCCCTGCCCGCCGGAGCATACCAGAATGGGGAGGCCGGCGCAACGGACGCGCTGGCGCGGTCACTGTCCGGTGTAGAGCCGGCCGAAGTACGCCCGCCACGCCGGGTAGCCCGGCCAGCCGTCGTAGTGGCGGACCTCGCCCGGAAAGCCCTCCCCGCCGCCGGAACGAAACCAATCCATCACCGCCGGATTGGCGCCCCGACGCTCGATCTCCCGGACGCCCGCCGCACGCAGGCGTTCCACCACGGCGGGATGATCGCCCGAGACATCCTCCAACTCGCCCATCCGGACGAGTCGGCACTGCTCGGTCTTCGCGGCCACCTCGAGGGCCCACTCGCCGTCGAAGACGGTGAAGCATATCGGCTGGTTCGGCTGATTCCAGTTGCCCGTCGGGCGACCCGCCACGGCTACCTGGCGGGTCGGCTCGGCTCGGCCGGTCGCGACGGCGAGGACGTCGTGGCTGTCCAGCCCGGCCGGGGCGGGCCCGTCGACGATGCCCATCACTGTTGCCCAGAGGTCCTGGGGCTGAACGATCGCATCGCTCCGCCCCGTGCCGCCGTCGGGCACGTAGACGATGAACGGCGTGTGCGCTTCGCCTTCGCGGACCGGGAAGCTCTTGCCGAATCGGCCGTCGCGTCCGTCGTTCGTGCCGTGGTCGGCCGTCAGGATCACGGCCGTGTTCTTCTTCAGGCCCGTCTGCTCCAGGGCGTCCCAGAACCGGCCGAACCACCGATCGACCAGCGAGACCTTCGCCGCGTAGGCGGCCTGCACGCGCCGAAAGGCCGCCTCGGGCAGGTCCGGTCGGTTCCGCGTGACGAACTGCCGCGGATCAATCGTGCCGTCATAGCCGTCGGACGTGTCGTAGCGGCACATCAGGTCGGGCGGCGCGTCCCACGGCTCGTGGGGGTCGAAGCAGTCCACCCACAGGAAGAAGTTCTCCCGCCGCCTGTTGTCGCCGACAAACCGGGCCGCCGCCTGCCAGAGCTTGGCGCAGTTCCAGTCCTCGGGCCGCTTGCGCCTGGCGTTGGCCCGGGCGTAGGAGGCGATCATGGGGCTGTCGTAGAAAGGCGGCTGCCTGTCGCCCTCGAGACCGTCGAACAGCGGGTCCCGCCTCCAGTTCTCCGGCCAGTCGTCCGAATCGGTGATCCAGGGGCGGTCGACCTCCGCGCCGCGGATGAAGGTCCAGGCGTGAAAGGGCCAGTCGAAGTGATGCCCGCCGTTGACGAGGTGCGGCGTGTCGTGGATCAACTGCGTGCAGTAGCCCATGCGGGCGACGGCCTCGGGCAGCGTGGGGACGTCGAACGCCAGCGGCTGCCATACGTGGAACGGCCCGCCGTGGCGGCCGGTGATGGCGTCCGTGCGGTGGGGGATCGTCGGGTACGCGGCGGTGAAGCTGTTGTTGAAGACCCACGACTCGGCCGCAAGACGGTCCAGGTTGGGCGTCTTTACGATCTCGTTGGCGCCGTGGAATCCGATGTAGTCGTACCGCAGTGTGTCGATCACCAGGACACAGACGTTCATCGCACGCTCCCAACTGCGGCAGTACCGGTCTTGCCAGGGCCTGAAGCCTCTATAGAATCATCCGAAAGGCCCACAACGGTCGTGGGCAGGAGTCTATCCGGGGCATTCTCACTCCATTGGATAGGGAACCGCAAGTGGAGAAGCACGGCATGGACGGGAACAGACTGAAGGGCGCACGGGGACTGGCCGTAGCGGCGCTTGGCATTGGCGTTCTCGTGATGCCGGTCCGCGCAGAGACCGGTTCGGCGGAGGACTCGGTTCCCTACACGGTGCCGGAGAGTCCGTGGCCGGAACAGTACGGGCTGCACCGGGCCGTGGTCGAGGTCAAAGCGGCGGGCGATGCGGTAAAGGTCCGCCTGCCGTGGCGGCGGCGAGACGAGCCGGCCGGGAAACGTCTGATCGTCATGGACGCCCACGGCAGGCAGGTCCGGAACGTCTTTCGCGTCGCCCTGAACCGGTGGCGTGCGGATCTCGTTGTCGGCCCCGTGCCCGCCGGCGGGCGCTGGTTCGTCTATTACCTTCCCTTCCCTGTAAAGACAAGTTGGGGCGGGTACGGCCACAACTACCTGCCGCCGGAGGCCGCGCCGGACGGGGCGTGGGTGAGGAAGCACCGGCTGGCGGCCGGCATGGATCTCGACGCGAGGAAGGACATCCCGGCGGCGCGTCTCGTTGCGTTCCAGGCGAGGACGGCGTTCGACAGCTTCTGGCCGATGGAAGTGCCCATGACCGACGCCCAAGTGCAGGCTCTCCTCGGGAAACATGCCGGTCCCTATCTGCTTTTTCCGGAAGACCGCCGCCATCCCATCCGGATGCCCGAGGCGCTGCCTGCGCGTTGGCGGAAGGGCCCGAGCGACCACTTCACCGGTGAGGCGCTGAGGAACGAGTACTACGCGTTCCAGGTAGGCGTCTTTGCCGCGCGACAGGAGCTGAAGGCCGTTACCGTGACGTTCTCCGACCTGAGCAGCGAAGATGCTGTCCTGCCGGCATCGCGGCTGACCTGCTTCAACACCGGCGGGATCGACTGCTACGGCAGGCCCTTCAAGAAGGACCTGAGCGTGCCGAAGGGAAAGGTCCAGGCCCTCTGGATGGGAGTGGACGTGCCGCCTGATGTCAGACCGGGCAGGTACCGCGGCACGGTCAGGATCGGGGCGGAGAACGCAAAGCCGTCGGCCGTGACCGTGGCGCTTACGGTGAACAACCAGGTGCTCGATGACCGGGGGGATTCCGATCTGTGGCGGCATGCTCGTCTTCGGTGGCTGAACTCCACGCGCGGCACGGGTGACAGTCCGATTCCACCGTACACCCCGCTGAAGCGGACCGGCCGCGCCGTCACCTGTCTGGGGCGGTCGGTGACGGTTGCCCCGACGGGTCTGCCCGAACGCATCCGGAGCTTCGGGGGCGAAGTCCTTGCCGGCCCCATGCAGCTCGCCGTCGAGACGGCCGGCGCGCGGGCACGTTTGCGGCAGGGCCCGCTTCGGTTCGTCCACGAGTCGGCGGGGAGCGTCCACTGGGAGGCCCGCGGCCGGGGCGACGGCCTCCGGTTGGCGTGTCGGGCAGCGATGGAGTTCGACGGGCACTTGCTCTTCCGGGCGACCCTCACCGCGGGCGCCGACGTGCGGGTGAAGGACGTTCGCCTGGAGATCCCGTTCCGCGTCGACGCCGCCGAGTACATGATGGGAATGGGGCGCGGCGGGGGGTACGTCCCCCAGCGGCACGACTGGAAGTGGAAGGGGCCGCAGGACAGCTTCTGGATAGGCAGCGCCGACGCCGGGCTGCACTGCGAGCTGCGCGGCTCGACGTATCATGGCCCTCTGCTGAATCGCATTCGCCCGCCGCATCCCCCGGCGTGGCACAACGGCGGGCGCGGCGGGTTGCGGGTCCGGAAGACCGCCGACCGGGTGACGGCGTGCGTGTACAGCGGCGAGCGATCGCTCGAGGCCGGGCAGCCCGCCGAGTTCGAATTCGCGCTGCTCATCACGCCGGTCAAGCCGCTGGACACGGCGGCGCAATTCCGCAACCGCTATTTCCATCACGTCGAGCCGACCGAAGAGCACGTGAAGGCCGGCGTGCGGATCATCAACGTTCATCACGGCAACGAGCTGAACCCGTACATCAACTACCCGTTCGTGCCGGAGGCCGGCAAGCGGCTCAAGGCGTTCGCGGACAAGTGGCACCGGCGCGGGCTGAAGGTGAAGATCTACTACACGCTCCGCGAGCTGACGAACCACATCCAGGAGATCTGGGCCCTGCGGAGTCTCGGCACGGAGGTGCTCGCCGCAGGAGGCGGGGGCGGCTATCCGTGGCTCCGGGAGCATTTTCGCACGAACTACTGGCCTCGCTGGTACCACCACTTCCCCGACGGCCGTGTCTGCGCCGCCGTGGCCAACAGCGGCGAGTCGCGCTGGTACAACTACTACGTCGAGAGTCTCGCCCGGGCCCTGAATAACCTCGGCGTGGACGGGCTCTACCTCGACGACGTGACCTATGACCGGCGCATCCTCAAGCGCATGCGCCGCGTGATGGCCGAGGTGAAGCCCGACTGCATCATCGACCTGCACTCCAACACGGGTTTCTCCATAGGCCCGGCCACGCAGTACGCGGAGTTCTTCCCCTACGTGGACAAGCTGTGGTTCGGAGAGAGCTTCCAGTACGACCGGATGTCGCCCGACCAGTGGCTGGTCGAGGTGTCGGGCATCCCCTTCGGGCTCATGGGCGACATGCTGCAAGGAGGGGGGAACCGATGGCTGGGGATGGTGTACGGAATGACGGCCCGCATGCCGTGGACGGTCGCTGCCGATCCGAGGCCCGTCTGGAAGGTCTGGGACGACTTCGGGATCGAGAAGGCCCGCATGATCGGGTATTGGCGGAAGAACTGTCCCGTGAAGGCGGACAGAGGTGACGTGAAGGTCACTGCCTACGTGAGGAAGGGCAGGACGCTCCTGGCCGTCGGCAGTTGGGCGAAGCAGAAGGTCGGCGTTCGACTTACGTTCGACTGGAGAGCCCTCGGGCTGGATCCGGCGAGGGCATTTCTGCATGCCCCGCCCGTCGATGGATTCCAGTCTGAAGCACGGTGGCAACCTGCCGAGGCGATCCCCGTCTTGCCGCTGAAAGGATGGTTGATCTACGTGGACCAGGCGCCCCGCCGCGCCCGCGCGCGCCGGAAAGACGGATGGCGGCTGGCGGGGCAGAACTGGTCAGGCTCGTGATATTGGCGAGGCCCAAGCGGATCGCTCGCGAGGCTCCGTAACGGTGCTGCAGCCCCCGTTCCTGCGGCTTCCGCTGGGCGGTCCCGTGCACACCGGCGGATCACTGCCCGTCCAGCACGACCATCCGCGCCTTCCGCCGCCACCGCCGCCCGTACTTGAAGATGCACCAGATCGCCTTCAGTCCGTCCTTCCAGCCGATCTTCTTGCCCTCCTCGTGTGTCCGACTGTCGTAGCGGATGGGCAGCTCGCCGATCCGCATTTCGCGGCGGGCGATCTTCGCCGTCACCTCCGGCTCGAAGCCGAACCGGTTCTGCTCCAGCGAAAGCTCCCGCAGCACGTCGCGGCGGAACATCTTGTAACACGTCTCCATGTCCGTCAGCTTCAGCCCCGTCGTCAGGTTCGACAGGCAGGTGAGGAAGCGGTTGGCCAGGTAGTTCTTCCAGTACCCTTTTCGGCCTTCGCGGCCGCGGAAGCGGCTGCCATAGACCACGTCGGCCCGCCCGGCGAGGATGGGCTCCAGCAGGCGGGGATGGTCGTTCGGGTCGTATTCCAGGTCGGCATCCTGGATGACCACCACGTCCCCGTCGGCCGCCGCGAAACCCGTCCGCAGCGCCGCCCCCTTGCCCTGGTTCTGCTCGTGGAAGACGACCTTGTAGCGAATCTCGTCGGCGGCGGGCCTCGCCTCGCCGGCCCCGGCCTGCTCGGCCGCGAAGGCCGACAACTGCTCCCGCGTCCCGTCTGTCGAGCCGTCGTCGACCAGGATCAACTGCCGGCCCAGCCCGGGCAGCGCCACGCCCTCGACGTGCCCCACCAGCTCGCGCCACGTGTCGAGCTCGTTGTAAACGGGGATCACGACGGACAGGACCTTCGCGTTGGGCTGCTGCTCGGACATCACTGCTCGATCGTCTGCCGGTTTGGTTCTCCCCGGCCGGGTTGCGAAGCGGCCGGGAACTGCTCGGCGTGCCACACCACGCGAAACAGAATAGCGTCCGGCCGGTCCCTTTGGAAGGACGCTGCCGGCCGCAGCCACGCCGGACAGTATCCGGGCCGGTCCGAAACGACGAACACGTTCGCCTGCCCGACCGTGACCGCGTCCTGTGACGCCTGGCCCGCCGGGAGCACCGTCGGCCCGCGACCGCCTCGAAGCTCCCGGGCCCACAGCAGCGGGTACAGGCTCGTCGAGTCGGCGAGGATCACCCCGTCCGACGGTGTCTGCTCCAACGCCGCCTGGGCGAACATCCCGGCCGAGTTCTCCCCGGACTTCCACGGGCTCAGCCAGTACCGGGCGTGATCGCGATACGGCAGGTCCTTCCGCCCAGGCACGGGCAGCCGTGCCGTCTTCGCCACGGTCGGCATGGCCGCGTACAGCGCCGGGGCGATCAGCACGCTGCCCAGCGCCGCCCCCGCCAGCCACCCCAGCCGCGGGCGCCCGGCCAGCCAGCCGTAGCCCACACCCGCCAGCACCGCCACCACCGCGTAGAACGGCACGAAAAACATGAACTGGTCCACGACGGTGTATCGAATGGCGAACAGAAGGTATATGGCCGCCAATGCGGCGAACGTCCGCGCCCGCCAGGTACCCTCGCGCCGCCGCAGCGCGAAGTACCCCGCCACCGCCAGCGGCAGCGCGGCATTGGGCAGACTATAGAGCACATACCCCGCGCCGAGGGCAACGGCCCGCATCGACCCGCCCAGCACGTCCGACTGCCATCGCTGCCCGAACAGAGCGCTGTGAATCGCCGCCCCGGCCCCCGTCTGCCTCGCCTGATGCGCCACGATCACCAACAGCCCCGCCGCACCAACCGCCCAGCCGAGCATCAGCAGCCCCACCGCGCGCAGACGCAGCCGGCCCGTCGCGCACGACCCCAGCACCACCAGCCCGTAGACCGGCCCCGCCAACAGCGCCAGGTTGTGCGCCGTCACGCCCAGCCCGTTCAGCCCGCCCAGCAGCAGCACCAGGTGCATCCGCGGGCGGCGCGTCAGCGACAGCAGGACGTTCAGCTCGGCCGTGAACAACGCCGCCAGAACCATCTGGCTTTCGCAGATCGTCGACAGCCACCACGGCGTGTGCGCCAGGGCAAGCACGCCCGCCGCCAGGTGCGCCGCGACCGGACGATCGGGAACGAGCCGGCGGACCAGGACGGCCACGTTCGCAGCCGCCAGGGCCCCGCAGACGGCTGAGACGAAGTTGATCCGCCACGCCAACGGGCCCAGCGGCAGGTGGCCAAACGCCTTGCCCAACAGGATCAGCAGCGGGTGCGACAGCGCCAGCCCCAGCCACCCGACCAGGTCGAACCGCAGGATCCGCCACTGGTAGATCCCGCTGTCCTGCCAGGCCGGCCCCCGCTGGGCCGTCAGGGCGTAGATCGCCAGGACCATAGCGAGGACGGCGACGTACAGCGGCCAGACCGCCGCCCGGGGCCTCCGCTCGCCGTCCATCCCGCCGCCTGTGGTCTGTGCATTCATGTCGTGTCCGGCCTCGCGCCGTTACGGCGCCTTGGGTTGCCCGGCCACCGCCGCCATCGCACGGATCAGCCCCACGCGCCAGGCCTCCATCTGCTCGAAAGGCACGCCTCGAAGCCCTCCACGACGACCGATTCGCCGGCCGCGGCGCAACCGACACAGAACCACCCGCAGGCGGCTCCCACGGCGGCCGAAAGCCGCTGCACGTCGGCGTTGATGGTGGTCGCTTCGCGCAACACGGTGACCCGTCCCGGTCGATCCCGCCGTAGCCGCCAAGGTATTCCCCGGGCCGGACGGAACCTGACGGCGACAGAAATCGTCTATATTAGAGTGATCCCGGAGCCGCATTAGGCCGTATAATATCATATAGGACTGAGGGTTCGAAAGATGACTGCGCAGGATTCGGCACTCGCGAGGGTGGCCTTGGCGGCTGCGGGGGCTGTTGTGCTTCTGTTGGTCCCCCATGCCAACGCCCAGGGCAGCAGAAAAAGCATCGGCTTGAGCTCACCGGGCCTCCGGAGGATCGGCCAGGGGACGTCGGTGCACGACTTCAACCGGTATTCTCAAGGCATCGGCGGGCTGGGCCGTGCGAGCACAAAATACTCCGGAGGGCCGCTGCGAAGCTCCATGGCGCGGCGAGGCTACCCGATGGGGCAGAGCATGCAGTTCAGCCGCCCCGAATCGGGCTTGATGAGCCGCCGGACAAGCAGGAACCTCCAAGTCGCCAGGCCGGGTGGATCCGTGGGCTCCGAAGGCCATTACTTCCGGCGCGTCGGGCCCGGGACCATTTCGTCGATCAAACCGCCTCCGATCCCGACCGTCTCCCTGCCCGGGCCGCTGGAGGGGCTGGCGGCGCTGACCTCGCTGGCAGGAACGGTCGATACACTCGACGACCTGGGCGGCGCGGGCGCGGTGAAGGTCCTGTTGGATCAGGAAGAGACGGCCATGGGCGCCGCCCGCGCCTATCTGAGGTCGATCGAGCAGTCGACGGCCTCGCGGCTCCGCAGCAAGGTCAAGGAGATCACCACCCTCGTGCCCGTCTCGGCCAGCCCATACCGCGACTACATGTTCCAGGGCGAGCGAGCCTTCCGGGCCAACAACTTCCTGACCGCGTACACCGATTTCCAGATCGCCAGCGACATGGGCGACCGGGGCCCGGAGAGCCTGATCGAGCTGACCCACACGCAGTTCGCGCTATCCCGGTACTCCTACGCGAAGGCATCGTACTTCCTCCAGGAGGCGTTGAAGGCCATGCCGGAGCTGCCGACGGTGGTCGGCCTCCGCCCGCGCAAGTTCTACGGCAGTGAGACGAAGTACGCCGAGCATCTGGTCTCTCTCCAGGAGCACGTCGAGAAGCACACCAGCGACGGGGAGGCCCAATTGCTGCTGGCTTACTTCCGCTGGTTCGAGGACCCTGGTGGGGAAGACCCCGCCGCCCGCAAGGCCGCCCGCCAGGCCCTTGTTGCCGCCGCTCACCGGGCCCTTGCCCAGGGGCTGGCCTCAGCGGTCGAGGCCAACAACACTCACCTCGTCGAGGCGATTGAGACGTTCTGGGACGGAATGGTCGCCGTCGGCGAGGTCAGCGGAAAGCTCAAGCCCGCCCCGCAGCCCGCCGCCGGCAAGCCGGCCGGGGCCGCCTCCGTCCGTGCCGCGAAGCGGGCTTCCTGACCCGTCGCCGATTCCGTCGGAGCCCCCTGCCGCACATCGGCCAGCCTCTGCTGCGCACTGTGCGCGTGCGCCGACTCGCCGGAGCGGCCGCGCGGAATGCGCCCCGCCGGACTTTGCGAATTGACAGATCTCCTTCCCGGCGTATAATGCAGCGTCGGGTGGACGATTGCATATAGTCAGCCCCCTGGCGGAAGCGGCCCGCCCTGCCGGCGCGGTCCGGGCTGCTCCCGCCGCGGGGATACAAGTCGCAGGGACCACTCGTGGAACCGTCGGCCGTCGAACGCTGCCAGCGGGTCATCGGTCATGTTTTTGCCCAACAGGACCTGCTGGCCCTCTCGTTGACTCACGCCTCCGTCGCTCCCGCGCGCCTCGACAGCAACGAGCGGATGGAGTTCCTTGGGGACGCCGTTCTCGGGCTGGTCGTCTGCCAGGAACTCTACGAGCGGTTCGACGGCCTGCTTGAGGGGCAGATGACGAAGATCAAGTCCGCCGTCGTCTCCCGCCGAACCTGCGCCAAGATCGCCGAAGAGACCGGCATGGTCGATCTGCTGGTGCTCGGCAAGGGCATGCCTCTTCACAACGGGCTGCCGCAATCGGTGACCGCCGCCGTCTTCGAGGCCGTCATCGGCGCGATCTATCTCGACGGCGGCCTCGAGCCGGCCCGGAAGTTCATCCTCTCCCACATCGGCTCCCACATCGACGAGGCCTTCGCCAACGAGCATCAGCGGAACTTCAAGTCTCTCCTCCAGCAGCACTCTCAACGCCAGTGGAACACCACGCCCGACTACCAGTTGCTCGATGAGAAAGGACCCGACCACAGCAAGTGCTTCGAGGTGGCCGTCTCCATCGGCGGTCGCCACTTCACCAGCGCCTGGGGAATGAGCAAGAAAGAGGCCGAGCAAAGCGCCGCACGCCGGGCCCTGGCCGAACTGGGCCTGATGGACGAGGAAGAAGACGACGAGCCCCCTCTCGACGAAATCGAGGAAACCGACGGCTGACGCGGCCCCGCATCCCTCTTCCCAGACACCCCGCCATCTGCTACCCTGCCCCCTATGCCCGACACGCAGATCCAGCCCGTCTACGTCCTCTACGGTGACGACGCCTATCTTCGCGACGAGCATCGCAAGCAGATCGTCGACCTCGTCGTCGGCGACGCCGATCCCCATCTCTGCCTGACGACGTTCGACGGCTCGCCCGAGCCGGTTGAGGTGTTCGACGAGCTGCGAACGATGCCCTTTCTGGCACCCCGCCGCCTCGTCATCGTTCGCGAGGCCGACGACTTCGTCTCCGCCCACAGGGCGGCGATCGAGAAATTCCTCCAGAATCCGCCGTCGGCCGGTGTGCTGATGCTGACCGTCACCCGATGGCCGAGCAACACCCGGCTGGCCAAGTTGGTGGCGAAGATCGGGCAGGCGATCGACTGCAGCGTGCCGGAGAAGGGCAACCTCGGCCGCTGGCTGGCCCGCTCGGCCGACCGACGCGGTAAGCAGATCGCCCCCGACGCCGCCAAGCTGATGGGCGAGTGGATCGGACGGGACCTGGCTGCCCTCGACGCGGAGATCGAGAAGCTCTCCCTGTACGTCGGCGACCGCCCGGCGATCACGCTGGAGGACGTCTGCACGCTGGTGACCGCCTCGGCCGGACCGGCGGCCTTCGAGTTGACCAACGCGATCACGGCGGGGGACGCGGCCGCGGCGCTGAAGGCTCTGGCCGGCATGCTCCAGGTCCGCGGCGACGAGTTCAAGACGCTCGGCATGCTCGGCTGGCACCTCCGCCGGGCGGTGGCGGCCAAAGAGCAGCTCGACGCCGGCCGCCCGCAGCGGGAGGCCGTCCCCCGCATGCCCTCCTCGCAGCGGAACGCCTTCCTCACCATGCTCCGCCGCCGCCCCTTGCCCGCCTTCCGTCGCGACTTCCGCCGGCTGATTCGCGCGGACCTCGCGATGAAGTCGGGCGCGGACCCGGCGGCAGCACTCCAGGAGCTCGTCGTCGGCCTCTGCTCGTAAGCGCCGAAAAAGGGGACGGGAGTCTTTTCCTAAAAAGACTCCCGTCCCCTTTTTCGGGCCGGCGATGCATCCGGTCTCTTGCGGCCTGTGCCGTTGGAGGCCGCGCTGCCTCGTCACCATCGGACACCTGAGCCATGCCTCGAAGACCCCGGGGACGGTGGCGGCCCCCCCGCACGCTTGCTCACAGATTCTCCGGGGAAGCGTAAGAAAGTGCCTGTCGCTGAATTGCGGTGCTGTCCCCAATCGGCGGAATCCGTGTGATCTGTGGACACATGGCCCTCAGATGCCGAACGTCTCCCAGTTGCCCTCTTCGGCGAACTCGTCTCGGACGACGGGCAGTTCCGGCAGGGCTCGGAGGAACTGGCGGCCGTAATGCCTCGTGGCGATGCGGTGGTCGAGGACGACAACGAAGCCGCGATCGCTCGTCGAGCGGATCAGGCGCCCGAAGCCCTGCTTGAAGCGGATGATCGCCTCGGGCAGTTGGTAGTCGCGGAAGGGGTTTCCCCCGGCCGTGCGGATCGCATCGATCCGCGCTTCGACCAGCGGCGCGTCGGGAACGGCGAACGGGAGCTTGGTGATGATCACGTTGCTCAGCGCCTCGCCCGCCACGTCCACCCCCTGCCAGAAGCTCGCCGTCCCCAGCAGCACGGTCCGGGGGTCGGCGCGGAACTGCTCGAGCATCCTGCCGCGCGGCAGCCGCCGGCCCTGCACGAGCAGACGGTAGCCCCCCGCAGCGCAGAACTCCTCCAACTCCTCGGCCAGCGCCTCCAGCATCCGGTAGCTGGTCAGCAACACAAAGCACCGGCCGCGGGACTTCTCGACGTAGTGCGCCACGGCCCCCGCCGCGGCGGGCACGAAGCGGGCCAGGTCGTTCGGGTCCCCCAGCCGCGTCTCGACGTACAGCCTCGCCTGCGCAGCGAAGTCGAAGGGGCTGTCCAGCAGAAGTTCCTCGGCCTCCTCGAGCCCGAGGCGGCTTCGGCAATACTCGAAGCCGTGCTCGCCCCCGCGGGCCGTCGCGAGCGTCGCGCTGGTCACGACGGCGGACTTGACGCCCTCGAACAGCAGGCTGCGGAGGATCGGCGCCACGTCGATCGGCGCGGAGGCCAGCGTCACCGTCCGCCCGCCCCGGCGGGGGCGTGTCGTGATCCAATAGGCGTGGGAATCGTCCGCCTGTCCGATCAGCCGCTCGACCTGCCCGGCCAGCTCTCGCGACCGGTTCTCGCAGCCGGCCAGCTCCTGCCGGCGCTCGTCGTCGCGCAGGCCGGTGCGGAGCCCCTTCAGCACGTCGGCCAGCTCCTTCAGCGCCGGCGACAGGCCGTTGGAGACGACGCCCGGCTCGGTGATCCGTCCGTTCGGCGCCCGCGCGGGCCCGCGATAGTCGGCCAGGGCATTGAAGAACTCGTCGGCCGCCCCGGCGGCGCGGTTGGCCGCCGCGATCGCGTTGCGGTCGCCCATCAACGCCAGGATGCCCCGGTCGGTCCGGTCGTTGTACAGCTCGCGCAGGAGGAACTCGACCGTCGAGGACGCCACCGCCTGCCCGAAGTGGTCGCTGGCGACCTGCTCGGCGGTGTGGGCCTCGTCCAGGACCACCAACTCGTAGTTGCCCAGCAGCCTCGCGCGGGCCGCCTGCAACGCCAGGTCCGAAAACAGCAGCGCGTGGTTGACCACGACCACGTCGGCGCCCTGCATCTTCCGCCGGGCCGCCTGGAGGTGACACTTGCCGTAGGAGCCGCACTGGCTGCCCCGGCAGAGCCCGGCCTCGCTGCGGACCTTGTTCCAGACGGGCGGGGCCACGTGGAAGTCCAGGTCCTGAAGCGATCCCTCGGCCGTCTCCATCGCCCACTCGGCCAGCCGGAGCAGCTGCTCCTTCTGCTTGGGCGCCGCCAGCAGCTTGTCTCGTCCGCGGACGGCCATCGTCAGCCGGCGGAAGCAGACGTAGTTGTTGCGCCCCTTGCCCAGCACGGCGGAGAAGCCCACCGGCAGGACGTCGGCGAGGAAGGGCAGGTCCTTGCGGATCAACTGCTCCTGGAGGGCGATGGTATAGGTCGAGACGACCGCGCGCCGGCGCTCCTCAGCGGCGGCGAGGATGGCCGGTACGAGATACGCGAAGCTCTTGCCGACGCCCGCGGGCGCCTCGACGATCAGGTGCCGGTTGGCGGCGAACGCTTCGGCAACGGCGCGGGCCATATGCGTCTGCTGCTCGCGGTGCTCCCAGCCGTCGAGGTGGCGGCTGATCAGCCCGCCGGGGGCGAAGATATCCTCCACACTCTCATCCATCAGGCCGGCCGGGCAGGGCGGGTCGCGGCGGGCGGCTTCCGCGGGCGCGGCGTGGTCAGCCGGTTGGCGAACTGGAGGATGAACCAGACCGTCCAGACAACCACGATCATGGTGATGATCGTCGCGAGGATGGTGATCATGGTCCGCCCTCGGACGACCGTGCGGCGCATCGACGAGACGACGCGGTCCTTCGCCAACGTCAGCATCGCCAGCATGATCGCGCCGACCGTCGGGGCGATGCTGATCGAGTGGACGCCGCTGTAGATGAAGACCGCCCGGGAGACCTGCTGGCCGGACTGGAGGAAGTATCGCAGCTGCCCCCCGTGGTCCTCGACGCGCCCGTTGACCGCTTCGCCCCAGATGAACCAATAGAGGATCACGTAGGCCAGGAAGTTCGCCAGCCCGGCGAAGATCACCCAGATGCAGATTCTCGTTCGGCGGTCCATGGCTAGGTCGGTCTGCGGCGCCGGAATAGGGGGCAGCCACCTTCGCTGCGCCGCGGAGCCCGTCCCCTGTCCCTCGGCCGCCCCACCAAGGCCGGAGCGAAGGGAATCCGCAATCCGCAATCCGCAATCCGCAGTTGCCTCTCCTCAATCCGCAATTCTCAGGCTCCGATCACGCCGTCCAGCGGCGAGGAGGCGGTGGCGTAGAGCTTGCGGGGGATCCGCCCCGCCCGGTGGGCGAGCAGGCCGCTCTGAAGCGCCAGCCGCATCGAGTGGGCCATCGTCACCGGGTCCGACGCCCCCGCGATGCCCGTGTTCAGCAGCACGCCGTCGGCGCCGAGCTCCATGGCGATCGTCACGTCGCTCGCCGTGCCGACCCCCGCGTCGACGATCACGGGGAACGACTCGTCGCCCTCCTTGAGCTGTTGGAGGATGATGCGGATGTTCCAGGGGTTCAGCACGCCCTGCCCCGAGCCGATGGGGCTGCCGGCCGGCATGACCGAATCGGCGCCGGCCTTCTTCAGCCGCATCGCCATGATGGGGTCGTCGGACGTGTAGCACAGCACGGTGAAGCCCTCGCCCTTCAGCACTTTCAGGGCCTCCAGCGTGCCGACCGGGTCCGGCAGGAGCGTCTTCTTGTCACCGAGCACCTCGAGCTTCACCCAGCCGGCGCCGGCGTTCTCCAGCCCCTCGAGCAGCTCGCGCCCCAGCCGGGCCGTGCGGATCGCGTCGTCGGCGCTGAAGCAGCCGGCCGTGTTCGGCAGGAGCGTGTACTTGCCCGGATCGAGGAAGTCCAGGATGTTCCGGCCGTCGGCGTCGGTCAGGCGCTCGCGCCGGACGGCGACGGTGACGACCTCGCAGCCGCTGGCGGCCAGGGCGTCACGCATCAGCTCGAACGTCTCGTACTTGCCCGTCCCCACGAACAGGCGGTTGCCGATCTCGAACTCTCCGATTCGCAGCACGTTCTCGTCCATTATCGCGGCCTCACGTTGGTCCGGCCGCCGCCGTAGCGCGGCCGCCTCCCATATACCTCACAAGCCCCCGGGCGAACAATGCAATTCCGGTTCATCCGCCGCCGACAAGCGTCACGATCTCCAGGGCGTCGTTTTCGCCAAGACGTGTTTCGGCGTACTGCGCGCGGGGGAGGATCTCGCGGTTCATCTCCACGGCCACTCGGCGGGCCGGCAGCGACAACGACTCGAGCAGATCGGCCACCGTCGTCTGTTCCGCAAGCTCCTGCCATTGCCCGTTGACCTGAACGCGCATCGCATCCTCCGCCCACCAACAGCGCCTATCGGACTCCCGAATCCCCCGCCGCCGGCTTGCCCTTCGCCGCCTTCCGCTTCTCCCTCCGTCTCCCGCCTCCGGTCGCGCCGCCTCGCGTCTTGCCCCGCGCCCCCACCTGGGCCGCCCACTTGTCCCACAGGCCCGCCAACTCCGCGGCCAACTCCGGCCGGGACTTGGCCAGGTCGTTCAGCTCCGTTCGGTCGACGTCCATGTCGTACAGCTCCCACGGCCCGCCGCGGGCCGAGACGAGCTTCCACTTGCCCTTGCGGACGGCGCGGTTGTTGGAGAACTGGAAGTACAGCACGTCGTGCCCCTCGCGCTGCCGGCCCCGGAAGATCGGCAGCAGGCTCCTGCCGCGGAGCGGCTTGATCGGCTGGCCGTTGTGCTCGGTGGGGTAATCGCTGCCGGCCACCTCCAGGCAGGTGGCCATCACGTCGACCAGGTGGCCCGGCTGGTGCGTGACCGAGCCGCCCTTGACCGTCAGCCCCTTGGGCCAATGGGCGATCAGCGGCGTGGCGATGCCGCCCTCGTGCTGGTTCTGCTTGTACCAGCGGAACGGCGTGTTGCAGGCGTGGGCCCACTTCTTGTCGTACGTCCAGTAGGACTGCGGGTCCCACGGCGGCAGGTGCGTGCGCTTGGACCGCTGGAACGGGCACGCCCCGTTGTCCGACAGGAACAGGATCAGCGTCTCGTCGGTCACCCCCAGCTTGTCCAGGCATGCCGTGAGCTTGCCGACGTTCTGGTCGACCCGGTCGACCATCCCCGCGAAGGTCGCCATCCGCAGGTCCTCGACGTCCTGCTCCTTCTCGCCGAGCGTCTCCCAGGCCGGCACGTCCTTCGGGCGGGGCGAGAGCTTCCATCGCTTGCGGAACAGGCCCATCTCCATCTGGCGCTCATACCGCCGGCGCCGCAGCTCGTCCCAGCCGCACTTGTACTTGCCGCGGTACTTCTCGACCTCCTCCTTGGGTGCCTGAAGCGGGTAGTGCGGCGCGTTGTAGGCGATGTAGAGCAGGAACGGCTTGCCGGTCCTGGCGGCCTCCTCGACGAACCGGATGGCGTAGTCCGTGTCGGCGTCGGTGGTGTAGAAGCCGCTCTTGGGCACGTCGAACGGCTCGCCGTTGAGACGGAATGTCTTGTCGCCGGTGAAGAAGTTCGTCGCGCCCGACAGGTGCCCGAAGTAGCGGTCGAACCCGCGGTCGGTGGGCTGCTTGGTGAGGTGCCACTTGCCGGTCATGATCGTGAAGTACCCCGCCCGCTTCATCGCCTCGGCAAGCGTCATGCAGTTGCGCAGCGCGCCGACGCCGACCTCCGTGTGGTACAGGCCCGACAGCAGCGACGCTCGTGTCGGGGCGCACTTGGCGGTGTTGTAGAACTGCGTGAAGCGAAGTCCCCGCGCCGCGAGCCGGTCCACGTTCGGCGTGCGGATCTCCCCGCCATAGCAGCCGAGGTCCGAGAAGCCCATGTCGTCGACGAGGATCACGACGATGTTCGGCTTCCGCGCCGCATCGGCGGCCCGCGCCCAGGGAGGGGGCATTAACGCCGCCGCACCGGCAGCCCCCGCCGCCCGGGAAAGCAACTCGCGTCGACTCAGACGTCTCATGCCATCATCCTCCCAACAGGCTTGACCGGCGAAACTCTCACTCCCCGGCGCGCCCGCCGGGCGCCCCAAAGCCTATCGCGCCACGCCACGTTCTGCATTCTATTTAGCCCCCGGTCCCGTGGCCGGGGGCTCTTCGAGCACACACCCGCGTTCCACCACGCCTGCACTCCCGCCCCCAAAGAATCCCGATCCCCCCGACCCCGCGAACCGTTACAATGATGCCGTCGTTCGGGGTCGCCGAACGGACCGGTTCGTAACGGTCGAGTGATTCCCCCGTGGAAAGCGGAGTTGTCAAGTCATGATGTCCAGACGTCGCGTAGCCGCAGCCGTCCTCCCGTTGTTCCTGTTGTCTTTCGCCGCCCCCGCGGCCGACTGGCCCACGTGGCGATGCGACCCGAACCGCTCGGGCTCCGCCGCCGAGAACCTGCCCGACGAACTGCACCTCCAGTGGACGCTCCGCCTCGGCGCGCTCCAGCCGGCCTGGCCGGACGAGCCGCGCATGCGGTTCGACACGGCCTACCAGCCGGTCGTGATCGGCGAGACGATGTTCGTCGGCTCCAGCCGCAACGACTCCGTGACGGCCTACGATCTGGCCGGCGGGTCGGTGAAGTGGCGGGCCTACTTCGACGGCCCCGTGCGGTTTGCCCCCGCTTGCTGGAACGGACGCCTTTACGTCGCGGCCGATGACGGATGCCTCTACTGCCTCGACGCAACCGACGGCTCGATCCTGTGGACCCGCCGAGGCGGCCCCACCGGCAGGAAGCTGCTCGGCAACGAGCGGCTGACCTCCGCCTGGCCGGCCCGCGGCGGGCCCGTCGTCCTGCCCGCCCCCTCCAGCCGGGCGGGCAAGACGGAGGTCTACTTCGCCGCCGGCATCTGGCCGTTCATGGGCGTGTTCGTCTACGCACTCGACGCCGAGACCGGCAAGGTGATCTGGTGTAACGACAGTTCCGGGTCGATCTACATCAAGCAGCCTCACGACAGCCCGGCCTTCAGCGGGCTGGCCCCGCAGGGGTACCTCGCGGCCAGCGGGGACGTTCTCGTCGTGCCCAACGGCCGGGCCGCGGCGGCCGGGCTCGACAGGAACACCGGCAAGCTCCTCTACTTCCATCACGCCAAGAACAAGCGCACCGGTCACAGCGAAGCCGCCATCGCCGGCGATCACCTCATCAACAGCGCGATGGTCGCCGACCTGGCAACGGGCAAGGGGCTGTTCAACTACGCTCCGGGCACCCGCGGCGTCGGCATGCGGTACGCGATGAGTTCGATGGTCTTCGCCGACGAGGGCTCCGGCGAGGAGGTCGCCGCCGCCGGCGAGATCGGCGTGCTGGCAGGCACGACGTGCTACCTGTCCGGCGGGGTGAAGATCCTTGCCCAGGACACCTCCAAGGTGGTCGAAATCACCACCGTCGACAGCTCCGGCAAGCGCCGAAAGACGAAGGGCATGGCCCGCCTCTGGGAGTTCCGATCGACCGCCAAGCCCATGCTCCGCGCCGGCAGACGCCTTTACGCCGGCGGGCCCGGCGACCTCTTGGCCATCGACCTGCCCCGGCAAGCACGGGCCGGCTCCGGCCGCGCCAAGCCCAGGCCGAAGCTCGGGTGGCGAAAGGGCATCGACGGGACCCCGGCAGCGATGATCGCCGCCAACGGCCGGCTGATCGTCGTCACGCTGGAAGGCGACATCCGCTGCTATGGCGCCGATCCGGTCGCCGAAGCGGCCGAGATCGGCCCGGCCGCCCCGCCCGCCGCGGCAGCCGACGAGCACGATGGGCTTGCCGGCGAGATCCTCAAGGCGACCGGCGTGACGGAAGGCTACTGCCTGGTGCTCGGCCTACGGGACGGCGGGCTTGCGGAGCGGCTGACGCGGCTGTCGAAGCTGCGCGTGATCGTGGTGGACGACGACGCGGCGGGCGTGGCGGCCTTCCGCCGCCGCATCGACGCGGCCGGCGTGCCGTTCAAGCGCTTGTCGGCCGTAGTGGGCGACCCGCACGCGACGGGCCTGCCGCCGTATCTGGCGAGCCTGATCGTCACCGAAGACGTCGGCAAGCTCGGCCCCGCCGAGGATGCGCCGGTGGCGGAGGTCTTCCGCGCCCTGAGGCCGTACGGCGGGACGGTGTGCCTGGCCCTGGCCGAGGAGGACCGGGCGGGCGTGGTGCAAATGATCGCCGATGCGAACCTGCCCGGCGCGTCGGTCACGCAGGTCGGCGAGTTGACGCTCGTGACTCGTGCCGGGCCGCTGCCCGGAGCGGGGGCGTGGACCGGCCAGTACGGCGACCCGTCCAATACCGTCGTCTCGCCCGACTCGCTCGTGAAGGCGCCGCTGGGGCTGCTGTGGTTCGGCGGGCCCAGCAACGAGTCCATCCTGCCCCGCCACGGCCACGGGCCGCCCGAGCAGGTCATCGGCGGGCGGCTGTTCATCGAGGGCCCCGACCTCCTCCGCGCCCTGGACGTCTACACCGGCCGACGGCTGTGGGAGACCGTCCTGCCCGGCGTCGGGGCGAACTTCGACTATACCAGCCACGTGCCCAGCGCCAACGCTCTGGGCACGAACTACATCGCCGCCCGCGACGCCGTCTACGTCGTGCACGGCCGCCGATGCCTCCGCCTGGACCCGGCCACGGGCAGGATCGTCGGCCAGTTCGTCCTGCCGAAGCCGGCCGCCGCGGACGAGCCGCCCGAATGGGGCTACGTCGGCGTCTGGAAGGACCTGCTGATCGCCGGCTCGGCGCCGATTGCCTTCTGGAAGCCCACGTTCGCGGTGAGCGAGTTCAAGAAGAGCAAGAGAAGCAAGGAGATCAGCAGCGACGAACTCGACGCCCTCCGCGAAGCCGTCGAGGCCTGGCAGGACTTCGAGCCGGCCCGGCCGAAGAACGTCTTCGTCCCCCCGTCGATCCGCGAGTTGGACAAACCGCTGAAGACCAAGCCGGCCGACCTGCTCGACTTCGTCGTCGCGGACCTCAACAAGATGTTGGGCGAGGAGGACGTCCTGTCGAAGATCCCCGCCGACGTGGTCGCCGAGGCGAAGAAGCGCGAGCGGAAGCCCGTGGCGCAGTGGGAGGAGGCCCGCTGGAATGACGACTACTTCGCCAGGCCCAAGCCGCCCACCGTCGACGACCTTGCCGAGGCCGTCGGGCAATTCCGCGCCTCGGGGCAGGGGGGCCCGCCCGACGGGCGCGGCCTCGCTCTGCTCAACCGCCGGCTGCTCGAACACCTCTATCCGAAGCTGCCGACCGCCAGCAAGCCCAGGCTCGGCACGTACACCGTCGACCACACCGCCAGCGGCGAGATCGTCGTGATGAACCGGCAGACGGGCGATCTGCTGTGGCGCCGACCGGCCGCCTCGGCCATCGGGCACAACACCATCTGCCTCGGGGCGGGCAAGCTCTTCTGTATCGACCGGATGCCGCAGCGCGTCGCCGCCCGCCTGCTGCGGCGCGGCCGGCGCCCGTCTGCCCCCGATACGCTGCTGGCACTCGACATCCGCACCGGCAAGACCGTCTGGTCGACGACCGAGGGCGTTTTCGGCACGTGGCTGAGCTATTCGGCCGAGCACGACCTGCTGCTCCAGGCCGGCCGGGCCAGCCGCGATATGCTCGCCGACGAGCCCAAGCGACGGATGACGGCCTACCGCGGCGAGACCGGCAAGGTGATCTGGGACCGCCACGACAGCAAGTTCTCCTACTCCGGCCCGTGCATGCTTCACGGCCGGACGATCGTCACCCAGACGAAGGCCTTCGACCTGCTGACCGGCAAGACGAAGAAGCGCACCCATCCGCTGACGGGCGAGTCGATCGACTGGAAGTACAAGCGCAACTACGGATGCAACACCGTGGTCGCCAGCCGCCATCTGCTGACGTTCCGCTCGGCGGCGGCGGGGTTTTACGACCTGCTCGGCGACAGCGGGACGGGCAACATCGGCGGGTTCAAGAGCAGTTGCACGTCGAACCTCGTCGTCGCCGACGGCGTGCTCAACGCGCCCGACTACACCCGAACGTGCACGTGCAGCTACCAGAACCAGTCGTCCCTGGCCCTCGTCCACATGCCGGACGTGGAGATGTGGACCTTCCAGGAGTTCAGCCGCGGAAAGGGCTCGATCCGCAGGCTCGGGATCAACTTCGGCGCGCCCGGCGACCGCCTCGCCGACAACGGGACGCTCTGGCTGGAGTATCCCTACGTCGGCGGGCCCAGCCCAAAGGTCGAGATCAAGATCAGCAAGCCGGCCGCCGAGGGCGACGATCTGGAGAAGCTCAGCGGACTCCACGACGACGGAAAGCCCGACAAGCCCGACAAGGCCGCACCGGCCGTGAAGTACTTCAGCCGACACTCCTCGGGCGTCGGCGGCGACGGGCCGAAGTGGATCGCCGCCTCCGGCCTCGAGGGCCCGGCCGAGATCACCATCTCCCTGCGAAGCAGCCGCGCCGCGGGAACCAGAAAGCACACCGTCGTCCTGCACTTCGCCGAGCCCGGCACGGCCGGGCGCGGGCAGCGCGTCTTCGACGTGGCCCTCCAGGGCGAGCGGGTGCTCGACGATTTCGACGTGATCGCCGAGGCCGGCGCGGCCCTCGCGCCGGTGGTCAGGACCTTCAAGTCCGTCGCCGTCAAGAGCAAGCTGACGATCACGCTCACCCCCGCCGCCGGCGCATCGGCAGAACCGATCCTCTGCGGTGTCGAGATAGTCCGGGAGGAGTAGGCCAAGCCATGTGGGGCTCGGAGCCCTTCGGATGGACAGGCATTGGCGAAACAGGCCCCACAACTTACTCGACCAGCGGAGAAGAAAGCGCATCGCTCTGTCGTACGATTGCCGGCCGTGCGTCGGCCTGCGTGCCAGCCGTCTGCTCCCCCGTCATCCCTCCTGACGTTCTTCGTACAGCGCTTCGATGAACCTGACTGCTTCTTTTGCCGGCACCCAGCGCGGCCAGCCCGCTTCCGTGTCCAGCAACAGCATCAGCTCAGCGGCAGTCTTCGGAGGGCTCTGGCCCACCATATACGGATGGGAACTCAGCAATACCAAGGAGAAAAGGTCTGCGTCACGCTCCTCGGTTTCACTGTACTCAACCAAGTTCGTCTCCGGATCAACCTTCCGGCCCTGATCCATCGGCTGGTGCTTCCAGAGGTGAAACAACTCGTGGGCCACCAAGCGTGCGGCTTGCGCAGGAGGCTGAGCGTGTATAGCTCGGGGTTCCTGGGGCGCAGGGATGTGTTAGGCTTCTTTGGTTGAGATCGTAGGATCGAGAGAGCTGAAGGAGCCAAGCAGATGGGCAGGAAGTCCGAGTTGAGCCCGGCCG
>Ga0180438_10003066_pt1 | contig 25902 bp, 25 predicted proteins | sample SS_ome_12_FD_132455 | JGI IMG/M metagenome (GOLD analysis project Ga0180438, IMG submission 132455) | Hypersaline lake sediment archaeal communities from the Salton Sea, California, USA - SS_3_D_2 metaG | ecosystem: Environmental > Aquatic > Non-marine Saline and Alkaline > Hypersaline >... | reverse complement strand
GCTAGCGGCCAATAGAGATAGGGGCAACAGATCACAAGACTTGAAGGAGGGAAAGCCAATGCGTGAAGAGAGCCAAAGGAACTATGGCAAGTTTCTGCGTGTAGACCTGACCAGCGGCCGAATCTGGTCAGAACAACCTGACGAGGAGACCTATCGAAAACACCTGGGCGGCACCGGCTATGGCACCAAGGTGCTGTACGAGGAGGTCCCCCCCGGCGTGGAGTGGTCGGACTCGGAAAACCGGCTGATCGTCGCTTCCGGTCCCCTGGGCGGCACGCCGATCAACGGCTCCGGTACCGTTTCAGTCGTCACCAAGGGCCCCCTGACCAACGGCGCGGCCGCCTCCCAGGCCAATGGCTTCCTGGGAGCCTATATGCGGCTCAACGGCTTCGATGGCGTCGTGATGCACGGAGCAGCTGAAAGCCTCAAGTATCTCTATATTCACGATGGTCAGGCGGAACTGCGCGACGCCGATCACCTGGCCGGGGTGGATACCTGGGAGATGATCGACCTCCTCAAGGAGGAACTGGGGGTGGACGAGCGCCAGCTCAGCGTCTTTGGCATTGGACCGGCAGGCGAGAACCTGGTGCGCTTTGCCGCCTTTGTGGGCGACCGGGGCCACGTCGCCGGTCACAACGGGATCGGGGCGGTGATGGGCTCGAAACGACTGAAGGCGATCGTCGCCCGGCGTGCACCAGGCCCGGTACCGTCGCACGATCGGTCGGCACTGGCCGATGTGGCGAAGGCGCTTATCCGCCGCATCGCCGACGATCCTGCGGCCCGGGAAGGAGTCTATCGCTGGGGGACCCTGCGGAGCGTTGCCCGGAGCACCCAAGGGGGCACCGGGACGCTGCCGGTGAAGAATTATACGACCAGCATTTACAAGATCTCTCCCCAGGAGCTGGAGAAATGGGATGGGCCCTACCTGCAGGACAACTATGTGTCCAGCCGGCACAACTGCTGGGCCTGCCGCTTCCAGCACTGCACGATGTTCACCATCACCGAAGGCCCCTACAAGGGCTTCGTGGGCGAGGAGCCGGAATACGAGCAATTTGCCGCCTTTGGCCCGGCCATCGCCAACACCGACGTCACGGCGGCTATCGTCCTGGCCAACGAGTGCGACCGGCTGGGCTTCGAGAACAACGAGATGGGCTGGCTGATGGGCCTGGTGATGGAATGCTACGCCAAGGGCATCCTCACCCAGGAGCAGCTCGATGGCCTGGATATGCGCTGGGGGAACGTCGAGGCCGTGCGGGTCTTGATGCACAAGATTGCCCACCGGGAAGGCAATGGAAACCTGCTGGCAGAGGGTGTCATGCGGGCGGCCCAGGAGATCGGGGGACAGGCCACGAACTTTGCCATCCATACCATGAAGGGCAATACCCCTCGCGGTCACGACCACCGCGCCCGCTGGACCGAGATGTTTGACACTGCCACCTCCAATACCGGCACTTTGGAGACAGGCAATCTGCTCAATATGCCCCGGGACGCGCTGGAAGCTATCGGCGTTGAGGGCGCGATCGATCTCTTTTCCGCCCAAGAGGTCAGCACCTACACCGCCAAAACCAAGGGGGCGATGGTATTCGAGGATTCACTGGGCGTATGCCGCTTCAACACCCGTACCGACCTGCCCTATCTCACCAGGGCAGTGAATGCGCTCACTGGGTGGGACATGGATGTACAGGAGGCGATGCGTATCGGCCGGCGGGCGGTGAACCTGCTGCGGGCCTTCAATATCCGGCACGGAATCAGCCCCAATCTGGACGCTCCCTCCACACGTTACGGTTCGACACCGATCGATGGACCAGCAGCCGGGGTGAGCATTCAGCCCGCCTGGGACGGGATGTTGGCCAATTACTACCGGCTTTTGGGCTGGGACGAGAAAGGGGTGCCCAGGCGGGAGACGCTGGAGGCGCTGGGGATCGGTCACGTAGCCGGCGATCTCAAGATCGCGGGGTAGAAGAAAAGGAACAGGACAGGCCGCCCTAATCAGGGCGGCCTCTGAGTTGGTGATGAGCATGACCCACAAGAAGCGACTGGACACGCTGCTGGTAGAGCGCGGGCTGGCCGACAGCCGGAGCAAAGCCCAGCGGCTGATCATGGCCGGGCAGGTTCGCTCTGGCGACAGAGTGCTCGACAAACCGGGCATGAGAGTTCCCGTCACCGTCGAACTTGTCGTCCGGGAAAAACTGCCCTTTGTCAGCCGTGGAGGGTTGAAACTGCAAGCCGCCCTGGCTGCCTTTGACGTGCCCCTGGCAGGTGTCGTCGCCGCCGACGTGGGCGCGTCCACCGGCGGCTTCACCGACTGCCTCCTCCAGCACGGCGTCGCCCGGGTGTATGCCATTGACGTGGGCCATGGCCAACTGGCCTGGAAACTCCGTACCGACCCGCGCGTGGTCGTCATGGAACGCACAAATGCCCGCTACCTGACGGCGCTGCCAGAATCGATTGACCTGGCGACGATAGACGTATCATTCATCTCGCTGCGCCTGGTGCTGCCGGCCGTGATGGGCTGGCTCAAACCAGAGGGACACATCCTGCCGCTCATCAAACCGCAGTTTGAGGCAGGACGCGGCCAGGTGAGCAAAGGCGGCGTTGTCCGGGACAAGGCCATCCATCGCCAGGCCCTGCGTAGCGTCCTGGGCTGGGCAGCAGATCACGGCCTCTACCTGCAAGGGCTCATCCAGTCGCCTATCACCGGCCCGGCGGGCAACGTCGAATTTCTGGCCCACCTGACGACGGCGGCTGGACAGAACCAGGAGATCGAGACGGCCATTGCCCGCTGCCTGACCAGAACCTGATCCTACATCAGCCCAATCACTGCTTCATCAAAGGGGAAGACAGAGGCAAAGTGTCTCTCTCTTCCCCTTTTCGGTTCCCTGTTACTCACATCTCACAAGATCAACAAAGATTTATCAAAGCTTTACCCTATTTGTGTCTAACTTATGATAAAATATCGTCAATATGCTCTAATCATTGTCTCAAATCGATAAGCTGAGATGCAAGTCTCCAAGGGGTCCCCATGAACCAAGACGTCTACGCTCTGTCCTTGACCTGTCTGGTCTTGGCAGTTCTGGTGAACCGGGGCAACGGTAACAGGAAGCATCACGCGATCCAATTGTATCTGACTGCACTGGTGTTGTTGTGCACGCTGGTTGCGTTTGGCAGGCTATAGTCCCCCACAGTTCTGATCGTTTGCCCGTATCTCAAGGCGGCCAGAAGTGTTTTATAGGGCAAAAGCCTTCACCCAAACCACCTTGGCAATTCCCCAAAAATCCAAATAACCCTTGACCTGTAACCCGTTTGGTGGTAATATATTATGGACGAGGCAAGGGGGCCCTGCGGCTTCGACATCCCAGTATTCGTTCTTCTTGCTCGACCCTTTTGCGCATGCCAAAGGGTCGGTGTCGTTGTTGGAGCGAAAGGAGGTGATGAAACAACCAGATAGCGGTTTTCCGATTGGGCTTTACCAACGATTCTCGTGCTCAACTCAGGGGGTTGAGCGACCGTATCACAGAGAAAAGGAGTACGAGAAATGAACGCTATCGTGGTACTGATTCTGGCCGTCTTGGGCATCGGGATAGGCTACGGTTTCTACGCCAGGACGATAGACAAAAGCATCATCCAGCCCGATCCCAACAAGACCACGCCGGCCAAAATGTACATGGACGGCGTAGATTTTACCCCAGCCGGCCGCAACGTCTTGTTCGGCTACCAATTCAAGTCCATCGCCGCTCTAGGACCCATCACCGGTCCCATCATCGCCGTCCAATGGGGCTGGCTACCCGCCTTACTGTGGGTCATCCTCGGCACTTTCTTCATTGGCTGGGTACAGGACTATGCCAGCGCTGTGATCGCCATGCGTGAGGATGGCAAGACTTTCGGCGCTCTGAGCTACACCCTTATTTCACCGCGTGCTCGAACGCTACTCCTCATCTTCATCTACTTCTATCTCTGGACCATCATGGGTGCTTTTGGCAACCTGGTGGGCTTCAGCCTGATGACCAATCCCAAGGTTCCTTTCGGCATCCTGGCAGTCATCCTGATGGGCGTGCTTGCTGGTCAGATGACCTATCGGTGGAAGCAAGATATCATCCTGACGACCGTCATCACCGTGGTCATCTCCTTCGTCGGCATCTGGGTGAGTACCTTGCCATTCATGGCAAACATCTTTACTGCCATCTACGGTCTGCCCGACTCGCCCACGTGGTTCCTAGAGGTGACCCAGGCCAAGTTCATCGGCAGCCTGCTGGTGGTTGTCATTTGCTACCTTGGCGCGGTGCTACCTATCTGGCGCTGGGCCCAGCCGATCAACTTTGTCAGCTTCTGGATCGTCCTCCTGGGCGTCGTTGGCGGGGTTATCGGTCTGCTGATCTGGCGCCCAGGCATGGGCGACTTTCCGGCCTTCACCCAGTTCAGCGTACCGGGGCTGGGTTGGCTGTGGCCCATCATGTTCGTCACGATCGCCTGTGGGGCCATCTCCGGCTGGCACAGCCTGGTGTCCAGCTCAGGCACCGCCCGCCAGCTTGAGAATGAAACCGATGCACTGTTCGTAGGCGGCGGTTCCATGTTCTTGGAAATGTTCTTCGCCAGCATTGCCTTCCTGACAGCCACAACAGCCTTTGGCAGCTTCGCCGCCTACAAGGAGCAATTCGGCAAAGGGGCATTGACCGTGTTCGCCGGTGGTCTGGCCAACTTCCTGGAGCGGATCGGCATACCGCACGACTTTGGCGTAGCCTACGGCTCGGTCTTTTTGACCATCATGGCACTGACCATCATGTACCTGGTGGTGCGTTTCATGCGCGTGGCCAGCGCCGAGTTCCTGGGCGATCAGATCCCGGCACTCAGAAATGTTCACGTGGGCAGTATCGTCGCCCTCGTCTTTACCCTTGCCCTGATCTGGATCGTCCCCTTCTTAAGAATTTGGGTCGTCTTTGGCGCCGCCAACCAGCTCATGGCCTCTCTTGCCCTGCTCCTCATCACCCTCTGGCTGATGGAGAAGGGCAAGAATTACAACTGGACTGTCTTCCCCTTCCTGTTCATGTTCGTCACGACCATCGCCGCCCTGGTGTTACAAGCAGTAGGCGCTTTCGGCAACCTGGCTGGCGTGGACGCCAAGACTTTCATCGCCAACCTGATCATCGGTCTGGTAACGGCCTTCCTCACCATTGCCGCCCTGGTGCTCGGCTGGGATGCCTGGCAGGCGGTGCAGCGCGCACGCGCAGCCGCCAAGGCCGAGGCGTAGCAGCCTGTGCGTCCCCTTGCTTCTTAAAGTGGGAGAGCCTCCGCGTGGGGCTCTCCCACTCTAGTGTGGCGCGCATTCCGCGCATCCGTCCCTTCCTCACTTGATTTGACCATTTCAGCAGATGGGTGTATCATTTCCTTTGCCAACCTGAGGAGTTGCGCATGAAGCCAGTTCAGGTAGAAGTTATAGCTCCGGTGTTGGAGGGATACGGTCTCTGCCCAACCTGCGAGCTGCTGTTGAGCGAAGCCGACCTGGATGGCGGGCCGGTGGAACGCGGCGTGGACGAATACCCGCCGGACTGGGTGGAAGACTATCAGCGCCTCACGGGCTGGCTGGCGGACTTGAGCGCGCGCTATGGCGAGTGCATTCTCATCAAAGTGATCGATCCGCAGTCGCTGGGAGGGTTCTTCAAGTGCCTGCGATACCGGGTGCGGCGATACCCGACGTTCATGATCGGGGAGCAGCCGAAGCGCAGGGTGACCGGCTGGGACAGAGAAGCCGTGGAGATCGCCCTGCAGGCACACATGGTACCAGCTAGAGAGTAAGACCGATGTATCGCAAGATCCTCGTTCCTGTGGAAGCCAAGGGATCCGCGTCGGCTGTTCTAGACCACGCCGCCGATCTGGCCGGGCACCTGGGAGCGCAACTCGTCGTCCTCCAAGTCATACCCGTCGTACCCTCTGAGGACTATTTCTTTAAACAGATCCAGGTAGAGGTCGGCTCGGCTGCCCACAGAGCGCAAGGGGCCGCTGAGGCCTATCTGGCAGAGGTGGAGACGGATCTGCGGGCTCAGGGGATCACGGCCAGTGGACACGTGGTCGTCAGCGACAAGATCGAAGCAGAAGCTATCGTCACCTACGCGCAAGAGACCGGCTGTGACCTCATCGTCGTACCCAACCGGGCGAGCGCGGGCATCGGTCGCTGGCTGTTCAGCAGCCTGGGCGAAAAAGTGCGTCGCCGTTCGGCAGTGCCTGTGCTGTTTGTCTAGAGGGCTGGAGAGGAAAGACCTGTGACACGCCAAGAGATCATTGCCGCGCTCAACAACGCCTTGAACGCCGAACTTGGTGCGATAGAGATGTACACCGCCCACGCCCGCGCCATTCAGGAGCCCGGCATCGCCCAGGCGGTGCAAGCCATCCGCGACGTCGAACGGGGACACGCACGGGCGCTGGCAGAGCGGGTTCGCGCACTCGGTGGGGAGCCTGTCTTGCCGGGAGGAGCAGCGACCGTCGCTGGCCGGGCAGCCGGAGCAGTCACCGCCCAAATGGGAACGGCAGACATGCTGCGCCTGGAACTGGCGGAAGAGCAAAAGGCGATCCTGGATTACGCCGAGGCCATCGCCAACGTCATGGACGACGAGATGACGCTGGACTTGCTGGAGGAGAACCTCCTGGACGAGATACGTCACTCCCGCTGGATGAAGGCCAGGATCCTAGAACTGGACTAGCCGGCCGGGATGCCCGGAGAGAGCATGAAGACCCATCCCAGCATTGAGGACATTGCGCATAGACTACGAGACATGATCCACGCCGTGGGTGAGATGATCTACGGCGCGACGATCTATGAGATGGTACGTGACCTGCAGCAACAGCGGGCGCGGATCGAACACCTATTCGTTCTGGTCGTCTTTGGGGACTTGCTGGGGGTTCCAGTCTTGCCGCCTTATTATGCTCTCCAATTGCTGCCTTACATTGTGCCCTCCATTGAGACCTGGAAGCGCAGCATGTTGCGCGAGCGCGATCTGACCGAATTGACGGACTTTGACACATAATCGGCGGAACGTGAGGCGTGAAACGTAAGAAGTGAGGGTTACGTTTTACGCTTCATTGCACGTTATTCTCCAGAAAGAGAGGCAACGACAAGTGACAGAAGAAGAGAAAAGATCCAAGCTTCGACAGGTGTTTGACGCGGCCAAAGCGACGTTGTACGGCATGGCGGGGCATGACATGGCCCGCTTTGCTCTCAAGACACGGGGCAGCATGGAGCATCTGTTCATTCTCATTACGATGGGCGACCTGTTGGGCATCCCCATCTTACCACCCTACTACTCACTTCGCCTGCTGCCCTACGTCGTGCCACAGATTGCGACCTGGAAGCGTCGCATGCTACGCGAGCGCGACCTGACCGACGCACTGGCATAGTGCAACATAACCACAACAAGGAGGCAACCTTGTCACTGGCAAAGATCTTCGAGGAATACCCCGAACGGCGATACATCATGTTCGGTGGAAAGGGAGGTCTGGGCAAGACCACGTTCTCAGCCGCCGCGGCCTACTGGCTTGCCAAGCAGGGACACAAAGTGTTGGTCTTTTCCGTAGATCCCCAGGCCTCTCTGAGTGACATCTTTCAGCAAGACATATTTGGCAAAGGGGCCGTGGAGATCGTCCCCAATCTCTTTGCCCAGGAAATTGATGCCGACCGGCGGATCAAGGAGTATCAGGACGAGATCCGCCAGAGAATCCTGGACATGTATGGCATGGATCAGGTACCGCCAGAGATTGACGACTATATCCAGGCCGCAGCCGCCGAGCCGGCCATGGAAGAGAGCGCCATCTTTGATCGGGTCGTAGACATTGTCGTCGGCGGCGAGTACGATTACTACATCTACGACCTGGTGCCATTGGGTCACGCCCTTTACTACCTGAGCATGGCCAGCGTCTACGACGAGTGGATCGGCAAGATCACGGCTCTGCGCGAAGAGATGGAAGAATACGCCCAGGTCGCAGCGGTGATGAAGCGGGACAAGGAGAGTGACGAAGACAAAATCCTTCGCGAGCTTCAGGACATCAAGTACCGCATCAACACCTCTTCCAGCATTCTCACAGACAAGCAAAAGACAGCTTTCTTTTTCGTCATCATCCCAGAAGAGATGGCTATTCTTGACACGCAAAAGGCTGCTGGACTCTTTGCCAAGTTTCAGGTGCCGCTCTCCGGTTACGTCGTCAACCGGGTCATCCCGCCGGAACTGGGAGACCAGAACATCCCCGACTACCTGAAACACCGGCTGGAGATGCAACACGGATACCTGGATCGCATAGACCAATTATTCGGCGAAGAGGTGCTGGCACGCATCCCCGAGTTCGAGCGAGACATCACCGGCCTGCACATGATCGAACGGATGGCCGAGGTCATGTTTGGAGGTGCGGCATGATTGACAAGAATATGACCCAATTCCTTGCAGAGCACCCAGGCCTCAAGTATGCTTTCTTTGGCGGCAAGGGAGGCGTGGGCAAGACGGTGCTGGCCGGTGCGGCGGCGCTCTGGTTGGCCGAGCGGGGCAAACGCACCCTGCTGGCCTCCACCAACCCGGTGCACAGCCTGACTTCCATGCTCGATCAGGACGTCTTTGGCAGGCCCACAGCGGTAAAGGGCGCAGCCAATCTCTGGGCTCACGAGATTGATACCCGGGAAACCATCGAAAAGTCGAAACAAGAGATCCGCGAGAAAATCGAGTGGTTCCTCAAGTTTGCCGACATCAAGACCAAAGCTGACGAATTCGTCGAGTCGGCCACCATGAACCCGGCCTTTGAGGAATCGGCCATGTTCGAAAACATGATTGACATCATGTTCCAGGACGAATACGAGGCCTATGTCTTTGACACCGCCCCCACGGCCAACGCCCGCCGGTTGCTGGGCATGTCGTCGGTCTATGGCCTGTGGGTCAACAAGATGATGCAAAGCCGGGAAGAGGCCCAGAGCCTGCGAGATCTGCTCTCCTTCAGCAAGAAGAAAAAACAAAAAGACCCGCTGATGGAATACCTGACGAACTTTCGGGAGCGGATGGAAAATGCCAAGATCCTGCTCACCGACGACGCCAAGACCGCCTTCTTCTTCGTCACCCTGCCCGAGGCATTACCCATCGCCGTCATCAAGCGCTTCATCGCCTGGTTCCACGATTTCGGCATCCCGGTGGGTGGGGTGGTGGTCAACATGCTCATTGAAAAGGCGACGGTCAGCGACGACGCGCCAGAGTTCGTACGCAACCGTGTGGCCATGCAGGACGAGTACATGGATGAGATCTGGCGTAGCTTTCCCAACACACGGGCGATCGTCCCCCTCTTTGAGACCGAAGTGCGCGGTGTGGAGATGCTGAAGCGCACAGCGGAGCAAATGTTCGCCTGAACGTGATTCTACGCACCGGAAGGGGGGCCCCTATCACATTCAGGCGATAGGGGCCTTCAAGTGTAAGTGACGGAACACGAGATACGCGACACGCAATACTCAATACGGGCTGGGAGAACCTGCTGTGAATCCTCATCTGCTCCTGATCCTAGTAGCTCTACTATACATACTCATGGTTGGTGGCCTGTCGGCGCTACGGCGGGAGGGGCTCTCCCTCCAATTCGCCCTCGAGGTCATCGTCGTCGCCGGCCTCGCGGTGGTCTTCTCTCTGGTCACAGGACAGGTCATCCACCCGGCCATTTTCCTGATCGTCATCTACCTGGCGACGATGCGCGCGCGGCTGTTGGTCGATCTGGGCAATTTGCTTGCCCGCAGAGGGTATCACGATAGGGCATCGAACCTCTATAACCTGGCCCTCCAGCTAAAACCGGACGGTCCTGGTCGCCAGATCGTGACGCTCAATCTGGCCGTGCACCGCCTCAAACGGGGCCAGCTATCCCAGGCTGTCACCATGCTGGAGAACCTGTTAACCGACTCGCAGGGCCATCTCGGCCTCAAATACGAGGCCGCCGCCCGCTATAACCTTGCTGTCGGCTATCGCCGCCAGGGAAACGAAACCAAAGCTGTTGTAGAATTCAACAAAGTCATCGACGTCATGCCAGGCTCTCTCTACGCTTCCAGCGCGCAGATAGCCCTGGAGAAAGGCAAGCAACGAAAGACGCCCTCCGAGGAGGAATCAAAAGACTAGACTTTTCCTCCATCTTGTAGTAAACTATACGGGCCATCATAACTGTCGTGGAGAGACCATGCAGCGCATTCTGGCCATCAATCCTGGTTCGACTTCGACCAAGGTCGCCTTCTTTGAGGGCGAGAGGCCGGTTTTTGTCGAAACCATCCATCATGCCACGGAAAAAGTCGCTGCCTTTGAACAGATTGCCGATCAATACGCAATGCGTCACGAAACCATCGTGGCCTTGCTGCAGGACAAAGCCGTTGACCTGAAAGCCTTGGACGCCGTTGTGGGACGCGGCGGCGTCTTGAGGCCTATCCCCAGCGGCACATATACCGTCAATCAAAAGATGCTGGACGAACTCTGTGCGCCAAAAGAGAGAGAGCACGCCAGCAACCTGGGTGCCATCCTGGCCTACGAGATCGCCTCCACTGCCGGCGTCCCGGCTTTTATCGTCGACCCGGTCTGTGTAGATGAGTTCGATCCGATCGCCCGTGTCTCCGGCCTGCCAGAGATCGAACGGCGTAGCCTGTCACACGCGCTCAATCTCAAGGCGGCAGCCCGCCGTGCCGCCAGGGAGATGGGCAGGCAGTATTCCGAGGTCAACCTGGTCGTCGTCCACCTGGGCGGCGGCATTTCGGTAGCCGCCCACCGCCGAGGGCGCCAGGTAGACGTCAACCAAGCGCTCGATGGCACGGGGCCCTTTGCCCCGGAGCGCTCCGGGGGCCTGCCGGTGGGCGACGTGGTGCGGATCTGCTATTCGGTGCCACCCTACGAAGGCGTCCACCTGACCTACGAGGAGATGTTCAAGAAACTGGCCGGCAGAGGCGGCCTGGTCGCCCACCTGGGCACGAACGATGCCGTCGAGGTGGAGCGGCGCATCGCCGCTGGCGACGACCATGCCCGGCTGGTCTATGAGGCCATGGCCTACCAGATTGCCAAGGAAATCGGCCTCATGGCGACCGTTCTAAAAGGCGATCTGGACGCGGTCGTCATCACTGGCAGCCTGGCGCATTCGGAGGTGCTCCTGAACTGGATTCGAGAGCGAGTTACCTGGATCGCTCCTGTCATGGTATACCCCGGCGAAGATGAGATGCTGTCCATGGCTCAAGGCGCGCTCCGCGTCCTGAGAGGCGAGGAAGAGCCACGAACCTACTAGCCCCCGGCCACCTTCAACGGGACGGCGGCTGATCAAAAGAAAGGGAGAAAAGGACAATGGCCCAAGAACCCAAAAAGGTGCTGTGCATCGAAGACGATCAGGAAATGATAGACCTCATCAAACTCATCCTGGAAAGAAAGGGGTTTCAGTTCGTGGGTGCCGTTGGGGGCCGGGAGGGACTGGAAGCCATCGCCCGCGAAAAGCCCGACCTCGTCTTATTGGACATCATGATGCCCGACATTGATGGGTGGGACGTCTATCGCCAGATGAAGGCCAACGAAGAGTTCAAAGACCTGCCCGTGATTGTCGTCACGGCCAAAGCGCAGAGCATTGACAAGGTTCTTGGGCTGCACATCGCCAAAGTGGACGACTATGTCACCAAGCCCTTCGGCCCGAAGGAGCTCCTGCGCAGCATCAACAAAGTTCTCAATCTCGAAGAATAGGTCGGCCTGCCTCATCCAGAGTAACGGGCGCCACAGCCGCATCCAGCGGCCCGATCAAGAGACAATCGACCGGCGACCAGATAGACTGGCCGCCAGTGATTGTCTCTTTGTTCTTTCGTGACTCGCGTTTTTTCACGATCTTTCTAGTCCAAGCCCCCCCCGCCTGTGGGTCTCAGCACAGCAAAGTCTTTCTCTTGCGAGCTCAATCAATTCTAGCGGATGCGCCTTTTATGACGCGATACCGCTCTTTGGCGCGCGCCAATTCAACCGGGCTGCCCAGGGCCTCGAGGCGCATGATGGCGGACGCAAAGTAGCTGGCAGCCGCTTCGGTCTGGCCATCCTGGGCCAGTGCGAGGGCCAACGTCTCTTCGGCGGTGGCGATTTCATAGGGCTGCTTGTGCGCGGTGGCGATTTCCAGCGCCTCACGCGCGTGGGTCACCGCGGTCTCGATGTCGCCCTCTCCCAGGTAGGCCAGGGCCAGGGTCTGGTGAAAATCCGACTTTAGCCAGGGAGCTGCGGCATCGACCTCGTTCTCGTCGGTCTGGGTGAGGAGCGCCAGGGCACGATCCCAGTTCCCCTGCTCAACGAAGAGCATGGCCTGAACGAGGCGGGTCAGGGCCAGGAGAGCAGAGCTACCCAATTCCTGGGCAATCGCCTCAGCCTGTCCGAGGTGCTCCCAGGCGCGAGGCCAATCCTGGCGGCCTGCGTCTATGTAAATGGCCGCCAGGTAGATGTGGTGTTGGGCCGTGTGGTCACGCTCCCGGATCTTTTCGGCGATCTCCAAGCCACGGGTGACGTGGTGCTCAGCCTCGTCCAATCGGCCCTGACGCCACAGCGTGGTGCCCAGGATTCGATGGGCATAGCTCATCCCCCGATATTCGCCCACCTTTTCAGCCAGCGACAACGCCTCCTCGGCCCGTGCGATCGACTTGTCCCACTCGCCCGCAATGCGTAGGACGAACCCCAGGTTGCCCAATGCGGCGACGACGCCTTCCATATCGTTGGCCCGGCGGGCCATCTCCAGGCTCTGATGGTGGTGGTGCAGGGCCTCCTCTGTTTTCCCCTCTCGAATGCGGATGTTGCCCAGTGTGCGCTGCAGAAAGGCGAGCTGTGAATAATGTACGGAATCTTCCAGTTGCGCCAGCCCGACCAGGCACGTCTCGCGAGCGCGCTGCAGTTCGCCGAGGCGGAAATAGATGTCCGCCCGGCTGGCACAGATGAGGGCGCGCTCCTGGCTGGCATCGCCGTCCGCCACCGTGTCCAGTGCCGATTGCGCCTGCTCCAGGTGGCGTAAGGCTAGCTCGTAATCGCCACGACGGTCGTGGACGAGGCCTAACTTGCGCTCCAGCGCAGCACGGGTTTTACCCTCAGTGAAGAAATCCAGGGCGCAGCGATAGGCTTCCAGCGCCGGGTTATAGCGACCGATGAGGTAACTGATGTCGCCCACAGCCTCCCAGACGCGACCCTGGCGGGGATCGCGCGCTTTATCTTCCAACAGATCCAGCACCACGCCGTAATAGCGCAGCGCCTCCTCGTGCGCGTATACCTCCCGGGCACGGTCACCAGCGCGGACGTTGTAGGCGATGGCTTTCCCTTCGTCTTCGTCACCGCCGTAGGCCTGGGCAAAGTGATGGGCCAGTTCTTCCACCCAGTCGTCCATCTCCTCCGCGTGGATGCTCTCGATAGCCCGTCCCACGCGTGCGTGCAGGCGGGCACGGCGACGGACGTTCAATTCCTCGTACAGCGTCTGGGCAATGAGTGTGTGCTGAAAGGCATACGTCTCACCCGAGCCAGGGCGAGGGGGCTGGATCAATTGCCTTGCCACAGCCTCGTCCAGGGCATCGAGGGCGACATCTTCGGCCAGGTCGGTGATGATCAGCAACACATCCAGGGAGAAACGGCGACCGACGACCGCCGCCTGCGCCAGGAGCCGGGCACTATCCGGGCTCACCTGCTCCAGGCGGCGGCTGATCGTCGCGCGGATGCTTTGCGGAATGCGCAACGTTTCCAACTCGAGGTCCGAGCAGGGCGACTGGTCCGGGCGCAATGTCCCTTCTTCGATCAGCGTCTTGATAACCTCCTCCACAAAGAAGGGATTGCCCTCCGTCTCCTGATAGATGGCGTCTATGAGAGACGAGGCGATTTCCGTGTCGCACATGACCTGGATCATGTCGCCGACGGCCTGGCGGTCGAGCCGTGGCAGGGGAAGGCGCGTGATCAACCGTTCCTGGTTGAGCTCTACCAGCACTTTTTGCAGAGGATGCTTCCGAGCCAGTTCGGCCTCTCGGTAGGCGCCCAGGATGAGAAAGGGGAGGTCGTAAACGTGACGGGCGAGATGTTGCAGCAGCAGCAAGCTCGCTTCGTCGGCCCAATGGAGGTCGTCAATGAAAAGAAGTACAGACCGCTCCTTAGCCACCGTTCGCAGGTAAGCAGCCACGTGGTCGAACAGCCGCAGCCGCTGCTCGGGGAGATTCAGAGGTGGATTGGGAACGATAGTGCCCAGTTTTCCACCCAGGGCTGGGACGAGTCGAGCCAACTCGGCAGCCGACTCACCAATCTGCCGGCGCAACGTTTCTACGGATTGATCGGCAATGTAGTCTTGGAAAGCGTCGGTGAAGGGCCGGTAGGGCACGGCGACTTCTTGCTCGTAGCAACGACCCCACAGTACGGCTGCCCCCTGCAGCCGGGCGTAGACCATCAATTCACGGGCCAGGCGAGTCTTGCCGATACCTGGCTCGCCAGACAGCAAGATCAGGTGAGATTGTCCCTCCACCGCGCGTTGCCAGTGCGCTTTGAGTTCCTCCAGCTCTCGTTCGCGACCGATGAGCCGGCCCCGGGCGATGCGATTTAGCAGGGTTGCACCAGCGGCCTCACCCACTGGCGCGGCGGCTTGTTCGATCAAGGCCTGCCCTTCCAGTTGGCGCCGGACGCGCTCCAGCTCAGCGCCGACCTCTTTGGCGGAGGTGTAGCGGTCTTGGGGGCGTTTGGCCAGCAGGCGCAGAATTATCATCTCCAGATCGGGGGGCAAGTCAGGGCGGTGACTGCGCGGCGGCGCGGGAGACACGTCTACGTGCTGAGAGATGATGGCCAGCGGCGTCTGGCCGCTGAAAGGGAGATGGCCGACCGTCAGCTCGTAGAGTGTGACGCCCAGGCTGTAGAGATCGGCGAGGCCGTCCGGCGGATGCCCCACCGCCAGCTCTGGCGGCAGATAGGCAGCATCCTTCAAGCCAATGTCGGGGCTGACCCGGAGCGGGATGAGGCTGAAACCGACGAGCTGCACCATGCCATCGTCGCTCACAAAGATGTTCGCCGGACGCACGTCGCCGTGGAGGACGCCGTGTTGGTGGGCGTAACTTAGGGCGCTGGCGACCTGTTCCATGGCGTCCAGAAGGTCTGTCAGCGAGAGAGAATTGTGCGACGAAAGCGATCTGCCGATGGCAGGCTGAAGTGCCACGTAGGGCGTCTCGCCCAGATAGCCCGCATCGTAGGTCGAGGCAATGTTGGGATGCGCCAGGCGGGCCAGGTGGAAGGCAGCGTCCAGCAGTCTCTGAGCCGCAGCGGGGTCGTCGGCGACGCTGGTGAGCAGCTTGAGCGCGACGGGCCGGTTCAGCAGCCTGTCGTGAGCCGCGCGAACGATACCACTGCTCCCTTCGCCCAGAATCTCTTCAATCCGGTAGCGGCTGCGGGCATCCAGGGGGATCATTCGATCGGCCGTCCCATTCGTTTGCAGAATGAGCTGATAGAGCGCAGTGGTTTCCGGCTCTGGCTCGGCACCCAACTCGTGCCACAGTGTGTCTTTGCAGATCTGATACTGCCGCAGTGCAGCGTTTCTCTTGCCGCGCTGCTGATAGAGACGCATGAGTTGGCGATGCGCGTGTTCTTGTAGCGGGTCGTGACTCACCAGCCGCGAGGCATACTCCACCGCGCGGTCGAGGTCTCCGGCACCGGCCAGTGCGTCGCTCAATCGGCCGAGCGCCGTCAGATGTTGGCGCTCCAGCCGGTCCCGTTCAAAAAAGAGCCACTCATCGAAGACCAGGCTGTCTTTGACGACCAGCCCGGCCAAGAACTCGCCCCGGTAAAGGCCTACCGCAGCTGTCAGGCTCTCAACGGAGAACTGTGACACCAGCGTCGAGAATTCCTCCACGTCCAGCCAATAATCGCTCTTTGCATCAAAGGCGACACTGGTCAGTTCTACGGTGAGGTAAGGAGCAAGGACCTGGCGCAGAGTGTGGAGTGCCTGGCGCAAGCTGTGCCGGGCGCGCTCTTCGGGGAAATTCCCCCACAGAAGGGAGGCCATCTGCTCTCGCGATAACATCTGACCGGGGCGCATGACCAGGTAAGCGAGCAAAGCCTGAGTCTTTTGCGTGCCAAGCCGGCTGATAGCTTTTTGTCCCAAGGTCAGATTCAGCCCGCCGAGCAGGCGAATGTCTAATCGGTTCATTGTCGCTTGTGTCTTTTGACGTTTCAATGACGTCAGCCAGGTATAATAAAGCTGGCAGACTGGATGATGACCTGCCCGCAAGGCAGTTGATAGGAAAGGTAATTCAACATGACTCCGCAGGAAAGACTAAAATTCTTCTGGACGGCCGGTGTTCTGCCCGGAACGATTTTCGATGACTTTGGATACTCTGTGAACCATGAATTGGCGCAACCTCGTCGCCGGTGGCCCAACTGGCTACGACGTCTCTCTCTGGGATGGCAAAAATAATACGCTTCTCCTGATCTGATCGGAAACGGGAAGACAGCCGATCCCCTCCGGCAGACTGCACGGAACATCAATGGTGCTGTTCCGGTTTACAGCCTCACCGCTGAATTGCGGCGAGGCTGTTTTCCTATCCCTCCAGGAGGACCTCGAGTATGCCAGACGCGACGTTGGTGATGGCAGTGGCGTTTCGGAAGGCATCCGCACCCGGGCCGGCCACCAGCAGCGGCACGGGGTTGCGGGTGTGCGTCTTCGAGTGGACGTTTTCCAGGTTGCCGTGGTCAGAGCTGACGACGATGGTGGCCCCTGGCGCAATGGCCGCCAGGAGCCCCGCAAAGAAAGGATCGAGCATGTCGTCGAGAAAGTCGGTCGAGGCAATGTGTGCCCGGCGATGGCCTACCAGGTCGGGCAGAAAGGTCTCGTACATCACCAGGTCGTGTGTCTTCGATAGGCGGGCGAGGCGCGCCCCGGCCATTCCCGGCGCGATGAGTGGCACGTCAAATTGGTTGTATTCGCGCGCCGCCAGATGGGTGATGTCCCAGTAAACCGCATCCCCTCGGCGCAGGTCGTCCAATGTGCGAAAGGGGAGACCGGCAGCCATGTTGGTCAACGTGCTGGCGGAGTGACGCAACCTGCGCTGTCCGACCAACTGCCAATAGCGTTCCGAGTAGGCATTGGCAAAGGTGACCCGAAAACCGGCCTCGACGGCACGTTTGAGCAGGCTGTGCCGGGCGATGATGTCGCGCAACGGAGCCGTGGGCCAGGGGGAGATATGCATTCCCACGACTGCAGCCGCGTTGACGCCGGTAAACAGGGCCGTCTGGCCTGTCGCACTCTGGGGCAGTCCTTCCACACCCAGGCAGGCATCCACTCCCCTCATCAGCAGGCCGGGCCGGCGGACTGCCAGGCCATCGGCCATCGGAGCGCCCAACAGGCCACGCAGGGCCGGCGTGCGAGCCATCCACAGTGGATTGGATTCGTCGGCGGGACCCAGGCCCAGGCCATCGAGAAAGACGAACACGACGGGTGCCATAGTGGGCGTATTATATCACCGCTGGGTCAAACGCACAAAGGGAATCCACACCGCTTCGACCCACCACCAGGTGAGGCAGGCCGGACTACAGCTTGTAACCGATGGCGCGTAGAAAGCCTTTGCGCTGCTCCACGTCTTTTTCTGTCTCGATCCCTTTGCTCAAGAATCCGTCCACCACGCCGAGAATGCCACGGCCCTGTTCGGTCTCAACCACGACGACCTGGGTGGGATTGGCGGTGGCGCAAAAGATGCGGCAAACCTCAGGCACAGCTTTGATGCTGTTGAGAAAGTTGATAGGATAAAACCCTTCGCCCAACATGACGATGAAACTGTGTCCGGCCGATAGGGCCAGAGCGTTCTTTTTGGCCAGCTCCACCAATTCACCGTCGGTGCCGCTGGCGCGTACCAGGCACGGGCCGGAGGCTTCACAGAAGGCCAGCCCAAACTTGGCGCCCGGCACGACGGTGACCATGGTTTCGTGAATATCTTCCACAGATTTGATGAAATGCGTCTGGCCGAGGATGAAATTCATGTCGTCAGGCTTTTCGATGGCGACCAGCTTGAGGGTCATTTGTGTCTCCACCTGCAACCTCCTTATCGTGGCTAGAATAGTTCTCCGACGGCGTTGAGAAAGCTGTGGTATATCATCCCGCGCAGCAAGGGGTGCTCTTCCAGCTGGAAAAGCGAATCGTCTTCCAGCGCGTCGGCGGCGACCAAAGCCCATCTGGGAATGTCCTCGTCTTCGTAGATCTGTGCCAGCAGCCAGGCCTGCCTTCGCAACCGGTCGCGCAACTGTTGAATGCGCTCCTTGTCTACGATGCGCCGCACAGCCTGTGTAACCAGGGCATCTTCTGCTTCTTCATTGGCCGGGTCTCTGCCCTGCAGGCGGCGGTACTGGCGATCCAGGCCGCGCAAATCTGGCACGTTAAAGAACCAGCTATTGAACTCTTCCACACTGAGGAGTTCATCACAATCAGCCAGCAGAGCATCCCTTTCGGCGGGAGGAATCTCGGGCAGGGGAAATGTCTCCGGCGGGTCAGGGTCCTCGCCCAACGCCCAGTTTCGCCAGGCCATGAACCCTACTGGCAACCGGCGGTGGGCCTCCCGCGTCGTCTCGATCGCGCGGCCAAGCTCTTCTCTGGCCCGCTCCAGGCTGACATCCACCAATTCGATGCCCATGGCGCCTAACCCGTCACCGATCACCCCTCTTATCTCTTCTACGGTCGGACTCAAGCCCCCATAACAGTCTTTGATGCCCTCATGGTCGTTGAACATGACGTCGAGGAATTTGCAGCGGTCGTCAGCCGTCTGGCGAGCGATGACAAGAACCTGGCCACCGCTGCCGTCAATGGAGGTGATAAAGCAACTCTGTAATGGCTCATCTGGAGGAGCAAGCCATTCGCCGCGCCTTCCCACCTCGGCAGCCAGGCGCTCAGCAGTTCCCCTGGCCGCTCGTCGCACCTGGCGGTCGGGGTCATAAGCCGCCCTTTCTTCCAGGTACGGCACGGCTTCGGGCAACCCAAGCGCCTCCAGGCCCTTGATAGCAGTCGTGACCACGCGGTTCTGGGGAGAATGCAAGAGGCACAGCAACAGCGAGAACACGGCCGGACCGCCGGTCTCGACATAGTGTTGCATGGCGTCAGGCGACTTGAAAATTTGAAGATCTTGAATGTCCCCATCGAGAAAGTTACCGAGTTCCAGGGGATCTTGCAGTTGGGCCAACAGTTCCTGTTGTGACCGCAGCACGGCGCCTTCGGGATCGCGCATGTATCCAAAGGGGTCTTCGCCAGGCTCCAGGCCGTCCAGATGCATCAGGGCAGTGATGATGTCCAACTTGTAGTCGTCGATCACCTTTGGATCTCTCAGCTTGCGGCGCAGCGGTTCGACTGCCAGATCGCTATCCAGCCGAACCAGAACCTGGCAGGCCAGCTGGTGTTGTCTCCGATCCCTCGAAGCGACAAAGCACATCAACTGGGAGACGGCTTTGTCTTCGACCAATCTCAGCGTATCGATTTCCTCTTCCGCTTCGTCCTGGGTCAGCAGAGTGGTGAGCAGGCGTTGCACGGTGGCTTTGACCTCCTCGTCACTGAGTGGCTCAGAGTCACCACGGTCCGCGCTCAAGTCTTGCATGGTCATGGGCCGGCCGTATCTGATCTCAAAGGGGCCAGGAACATAGTCAGAATCGTCGGCACGGGCGTAACCCCTGAGACCAGCATCTCGGAAACGGTCATCGCTCTCCAGCACCTCCTCCAATGCATCGGGGGGGCAGGGGTTGCGGTACAGGCCCCGTGCCACGAGTTTAGGCGCCAAATTGTAGGCCGGTTCGGCGTGGCCTCTACGGATGAGTTTATAGGCTGCATCGGCCAGTTCCTGGTTGCGTGCCTTGACGCGGGTCTCATCACGCTGGTGAGCGGGCTGATGTTCCAACCTGTAGTGGCGGGGGGACGCGTCGGCATCTATCACAACCAGGACGAGGTCGTCGCCGGAGCGAACGCGCTGGTCCTTGTACCATTTGACCAGTTCCGGGCAGGGGTTGAACCCCCAGTTGGCGTCACCCAGGTGCTCAACGGGCCGTTCCAGGACAGGACCGTCGGCCAGTTCTATGTGGACGGTAAGATCGCCCATTCGTGACCGGGCGCCAAAAAAGTTAGGTAGCAAGCCTAACCTGGCTTCGTCGGTGATGGACAACCGGCCCTGCCCCAGGTCCTCAGTTGAGAGGTGCAGACGGAACCGGTTCTCTCTTAGCAGGTGGGGCATCCACCAGTATCGCCCATCGCCCAGGCTGGTACACAGGGGAGACTGGCCGATAGCGTTGTGCATGGCGGACCGGACATTCTTGGCGGTGAGCGGACGCATCTCGCCCACGGTATGGATCAGTGCATCCATAGACACGGGCGCTGGCGCAGCCTGCAAAACGCGATGGACACATTCTGCATAGGAAAGGGGTTTTTCGCTCATATCATCCCTTCTGGATAAGTCTTCTTGCGAAAGGTTTCTCTGTCTGAGTAGGGGCCGGGCTGTTCCAGCGAATTTTACCACAACTGGTACAAAAGGAAAAGTAGGACGGGAGGAAAAGGTTGTCTGGCTGGGAAAAGTCTGGTATACTGGTGGCGCCATGCGCATCAAGGTGCTTCCAGACGACTTTGCCGTTAAAGAGGTATTGGCCGTGCCGCTCGCCGCGGGTGGTCGCTACGCCGTCTACCGGGCGCAGAAGCGGGCCATCACCACCCTTCAGCTTCGGAATCGGCTGGCAGCAGCGCTGGACCTGTCACCCTCGGCGGTGACGTTCCCGGCGCTGAAGGATCGGCAGGCGGTTGCCGTGCAGTTTGGCACGGTGCGCGGCGCTGGGCCGCGGCAGGTGAAAGGGCAGGGATTCACCGCCGAGCGCGTCGGCTGGCTGGACCGGCCGCTGTCACCCGGCGACGTGGCTGGCAATCGTTTCTCGGTGGTGCTGCGTGACTTGAGCCGGGGTGAGGTGGCACAGGTGACAGCCCGGTTGGCAGACATGGCTCGCTGGGGACTGCCCAACTACTTCGATGACCAGCGGTTTGGCTCGCGCCTGGCGGGCGGCGAGTTTCCCGGCAGGTTGATCCTTCGCCGGGACGAGTCAGGCGCGCTGCGAGCGCACCTAACCGGGCGACAAATCGGCGACCCGCCGGAGGTACGCACTTTCAAGGCGTTTGCCGCCGAGCACTGGGGCGATTGGCAGGCGCTTCTTGCGCGCGCGCCCAGGCCTTCCAACTATCGCAGTGTGCTCACCTACCTGTGCGATCACCCGGAGGGCTATCGCCGGGCGCTGAATCTGATCACGCCGCGCGTGTTGTCGCTCTACCTGGCGGCCTATCAAAGCTTCTTGTGGAACCGATTGGCAGGGCGCTACCTCCAGGCCCAACTGGCAGCAGCGAACGTGCCGCTGGTGACGATAGACGTCGCCGGAGAGTCGTTGCCCGTCTACGGCCAGTTGACCGAGGATCTCGTCGCCTCCTTGAGCGACTTGAAGCTGCCACTGCTGCACCACCGTGCCCAGCCAGACAGCCCGATGGTCGCTTCGTTCATCGAGACAATTCTTCAAGAAGAGGGCTTTCTGTTGCGCGATCTGAAAGCGCGGGTACTCAAGAAAGCGTACCTGAGCAAAGGCGCTCGGGCGCTGCTGCTTTTCCCTCAGGACGTGACCTGGGGGGCAGCCGAAGCAGACGAACGTTTTTCCGGCCGCCACAAACTGACGGCCCGCTTTTTTCTCGCCCGGGGCGGTTATGCCACGCTTCTATTCAAGGCAGCCGGTACAGCGGACGAGCGATTCGACACAGGGTAGAACGGCGGTCGACTTTTGAGTATCCGGTCTACAGACAACTCTTTGCTGTGCTGTGGCAGCGGAGAGAGAAGGAGATGAGAGGATGAGTAGAATTTTCCGTGGGTTGGGGATCCTGCTGGCAACCATAGGCCTGTGGGCCAGTGGCCCGCGCCCGTGGCCCAAGGCCCAGGAACCACAAAACCTGCTGGCCAATCCCAGCTTTGAGGAGGGTTTCTACCACGCCGACCACGTGCCAGAGTTGCAGGTCGCGAAGGGCTGGAAGCCGTGGTGGATCGAAGGCACGCGAGAGGAAACCAAGCAGGGTCTCCTGCACCGTCCAGAGTACAAAGCCGAAGATCGATTGCTTTACGGCGACCGGCGCATCAGAAGCGGGCGGTTCGCCCAGAAATTCTTTACCAGCTTTTCCACCCACCACGCTGGCTTTTTTCAGCGTGCCGACGCGCCCCAGGGCAGCCAGGTCACCTTTTGCATCTGGCTCCAGGCGTGGAGCAGCAGCAAAGACAATCCCAACGACTCGCAGGACCCGGGCAACGTCCGCGCCTCGGTGGGCATTGACCCGCTGGGCCGTTCCGACCCGTATTACCCCGAAGTCATCTGGTCGGAGCCGGTGATCGAATACGACAAATGGGTGCACTTGTGTGTCAGCGGGCCGGTGCTGTCAAACGGCGTCACCGTCTGGACGCGTAGCGTCGTCGAGTGGCCAACAAAGCACAACGACACCTACTGGGAGGACGCGACGCTTGTCCTCAGCCAGCCGCCGCCCACCGCCACCCCGCCCCCTACCGCGACGCCGCTGCCGACGGCCACACCGACAACGCCACCCACGACGGTCGCCACCGTGACGCCAACCGCCGAGCCGTCCCCTACGCCGACCCCTCCCGCGACTCCCACGGTCACGCCGACGCCCCTGCCACCGGCGGTCACCGTTCATGTCATCCGCCCCGGCGAGATGCTACTAGGCCTGGCTGCCGAGTACGGCACGTCGGTCAGCGCGCTGACCCGGGCCAATGCCTTGACCGATCCGAATGTTATTTATGTAAACCAACGGCTCCTCGTTCCCCTGGGCCAGGACGGCACCCCACCGTTGGAGGTGACGACGTACCTTACCCAGCCTGGCGATACCCTGGCCCTTCTCGCCTACCGCTACCGTACGGCGGCTGAAACCATCGCTCACGCCAACGGCATCCTGCACCCCGGCCTCCCCCTGCCCGGTGGCTTGCGCCTGGCGATGCCTGCCCCTGCCGGCGGTCTCCGCCTCGAACGGGCCACCCACGCCGTACAGCCCGGGGACACCCCCATCGCCCTGGCCCTGGTCTACAGTACCACGCCGTGGGCCACAGATCTGGCCAATGGGCTGCGCTTTCCGTACCTGCTGCCCGCTGAGCAGATGCTCATCATTCCCTAGTTGCAATGTCTATTTGGCTTTGTTTGACTCCTCTCAACAAAAACCTTATAATGTACACCAGCGATACACAATTGATGTATATCAAGATCCGCATAGAAGGGATCGGAATATGATCACGACCAGAATACTGCCCGTGCGAGAAGTGCGGGAGAAAATATCCCAATTGTTGACCGAGACGGCCAAGGGAGGAGAGCCCATCATCATCACCCGACATGGCCGACCGGTCGGCTACCTCATCAACTACGAGGTCTTTAACCGTCTGCTGGAAAAGCTCGAAGACCTGGAAGACATCCGCACCATGCGCGAGGCCGAGACCACCTGGAGAGCTGGTGAAGGCCGCGATTTTGAGGAATTCGTTACGGAGCTTGAGGGCGCAGCATGACTGGCGTCCAGTACCGCGTGCAGACGACAGGCCATCGCGTGGAGAAGGAAATTGCCAGGATTCACCCATCCGACCGAAAGCGCATCGTTGCGGCTATCCGGCAACTGCCCGAGGATCCACGCCCGCCTGGCATCCGGCAGTTGGAACCCAACGTTTTCCGCTTGCGCATAGGCGACTACCGTGTCATCTACAAGGTCCTCGATGCAGAAAAAGTCATTCTTGTCGGGAGGGTAGCCCGCCGGTCGGAAAGCACATACCGAGACTTGAGACACTTGTTTGAATAGACACACACCCACTGCTGGACAGATCAGCGAACTCGCGCCTGCCGGGCAGAAATGACAAATGTCAATGGAATCTGCTGCTTGCACTAGCCACTGAGCAGCGCGCGGCGACTCCAGACGTAGGTAATAGCCAACAGACCCAGGGCCACCGTCCATAGGTGAATGAACAACTCGATCGCCACCTCACCGGTCAGAGGGAGATAGAGGCCGTTCTGCAGGAAAAACAGGACGTCCATCAACCCCAGGAAGACCATCGCTCCGCCACTCACCAGCCCGAACAGCAGCCCGGACGGCCGTATACGCCACAGCCCCACGGCGGCCAGGATGGCGGTGGCGGCCATCCATCCGTCGGCCAGCGGAAAAGAGATCTCCCAGGCAAACCAGGCGTCGCTCCGGGAGGCCAGATAACCGCCGCGCTGGACCTCCACGTCGGCAAAGAAGGTGACCCAGAAAAGGAGGGTGCCGGCAGCGGTCAGGAACATCAGCACCGCAGTGACAATCAGACCTGTAGGGCGCTTCACCTCGTCTCCTCCTCACTCTCTCCGTCCAGCGCACCGGGCGGCCAGCACATCGGCACCCTGGGGATCTGATCGTGGTGGCCCATGGCCCGCTCGATGGCCCACAGGTAACTCTCTTCACCGACCAGGTGCATCCCCCCGTCCACGGGGATACTCGCCCCGGTGATCCAATCCGACCAGGGAGAGGCCAGAAAGGCCACGACCTTGGCCACGTCCTCCGGCTTCCCCAGTCGCCCGAAAGGAACCTGCTTCAGGTGGGTCGCGTGCAACTCGGGGACGACACTCACCTCCTCGATCATCGGCGTCTGGATCATCGCCGGGGCAACGGCGTTGACGTGGATGCCGTAGGGAGCCAGTTCCAGCGCTGCGGCGCGGGTGAACATCATCACCCCCCCTTTGGAGGCACAGTAATGGGCCTCGCCGGCCAGCGGCACGGCCTCGTTGATCGAGGACAGATTGATGATCTTGCCCCGCCGCCCGTTGCGCAGCCACCAGCGGGCGACAGCGCGCGTGCACAGGAAGGTGCCTTTGAGGTTGACGCCCAGCACCCAATCCCATTCCTCGTCCAGCATGTCCACGATGGACGACAAGGTCCCCACGCCGGCCGAATTGACCAGGATGTCCACCCCGCCAAAGCGAGCGACGGTCTGTTCGACCAGCGCGTCCACTTGCGCCGCGTCCTGCACATCTACCTGGCACAACAGGACGGGGTAGCCGGCCTGCTCCAACTCGGCGACGACCTCGCTCGCTGTTTCCATCTCTACGTCGCCAATGACCAGGTTGGCACCCAGCGCGCCAAAGGTACGGGCAATGCCGGCTCCAATGCCAGAGCCTCCCCCGGTAATGACCGCCGTCTGCCCGCTCAGGTCAATCGCGCCTTTGGCCATCGCTCACCCCTCCGTCCTGGAGAAACTCTGATCGGCGTACCCCCCCTCGAACTCGGTGGGGAGAGTCTGCAGCACCTGCAGCCAGCGGATGGTGGCGTCGGCTGTCTTGAGCAGTTGCAGCAGGTTGCCCTTGACCTTCATCTTGCGCATCATCATCGCCTTGTTCGGATCGAGCTTGCCCGTCAGGATCTGGACCCACACACCATAGGGTGCCTGCAGGACAAAGTCCGTCTCCCGCTCGCCAATCCACACCTCGGTGATGGTGCCGTGCTCGGCGGCATAGCCGACGGTCACCGTCTCTGGAACACCCTTGCCAGGCTCCGCCTTGATGATCATCAGGTAAGAATCGCTTTCGTCTTTGGCCAGACGCTGGTACACCTCGTCGGCGTTGCTGCGCCGTTTGACCTCCTCCAGGTATGCCATACTACCGAATTTCATGATGCCCCCCCTCTTCAGTCCCTCAGGGTTATATTCCAGTGAAAGCTCGAGCCCGGTCCAAAATCCGGGATCGTGCCAAAATGAGACCCCTCGGGCTTTCAGAAAACCCGAGGGGTCTTTAGCGATCAGCGCCGGATAGAAACCGGCGTACCGATCTCGGCCCAGTTGTACAACCGCTGCGCCTCGTCCGTCCCCAGCACCACGCAGCCGTACGACACCGGCCGGCCCAGGTAGCCAGCCCACAG
>Ga0180438_10003064_pt1 | contig 25914 bp, 27 predicted proteins | sample SS_ome_12_FD_132455 | JGI IMG/M metagenome (GOLD analysis project Ga0180438, IMG submission 132455) | Hypersaline lake sediment archaeal communities from the Salton Sea, California, USA - SS_3_D_2 metaG | ecosystem: Environmental > Aquatic > Non-marine Saline and Alkaline > Hypersaline >... | reverse complement strand
GTGCCCGTCCGTTAGCTAAACGTAGACAACGACAGGGGAATAAGGGAACGGAGCCAGCCTCCCACAAGTGCGATTCTTTAACCTCTTCCCCCATACAGAACATAACACCCCATCCCAACCACCTCCCCCATGACCAAACGCCTCCCACTGAAAACAACCACGCCGAAGGCGAGGAGCTTTTAACTAACTCCAATTCCTCTCTCGATTCCCAACTTAACACCCCTTATGTTGAAGGAACCAACTTAATCGACTTTAAGTTGGACCTCGATGCCCACACAGTAAATGATAACCAGGAAAAAGATGAAGATTCTATTTTCTTAGACGGGTCGGGGGGTGGCGACGTCACTCCGTACGAACCGGATGGGGAGTTGGGGAAAAACGCTGCCGATGGTCCTGTGGCCCTGCCACCAGATCTCGGGGAGCGGGAACGGGCAGATGACAACAGGACATCTACTGGTAGTAAGGGTTCTACAGATAACAACATTAAAGGTAGGGCTAAGAGACGGGCAGCGGGGGGTAGGAAACCTGCGATAATAAATGAATCGAAGCACCCCTTAGAGACCGGTACAGGCCTGTTAGAAGAACGGAACTTGAGTTTAAGTGGTAGGGTACAGGTCGATGCCGGTATGTATAACCGAATGTGGGATGCCTGGTGCGAGAAGCAGAGCATAGCGCACGTAGCCAAGGTGGTGGGCGTGGCCGAGAGCACGGCCAAGCGATACATCGACGGGGTAGGCTGCCCAGAAGCGGGGATGGTGCCAATCAAGAAACGGTGGCTGCGAGTACAGGCGAGAGTGCAGGCAGAGGAAGAGCTTTCTTTAATTAAGTTCAGAAGAGAACAGATGGGCATAGTCTCCGATGCCATTAGTGCAGCGGCAGGGGAACTGGTACTCATGAAGAAGGACGTGGAGCAGCGTATAGAGGAGATGAAGAACGCCAACCCCGATGAGCTGCCACGCGCCTCCACTTCCCTTGATAAGCTAACACAGAGCATAGACAGAATGGTACGGCTCGGCGAAAGGTTATTAGGCGGGCCGGATAATATCAACGAAAACAGGGACGGCAGCGAACGATATGAGACGTGGACCGTGGAAGAGCTAATAGAATACAGCACTACTGGCAAGGTGCCGGACCATGACAGGAGCGATGTGATGATTATTACGCCTGATGGCAACCGAGAGTAACCAACGCCATGCCACTCCCCTTCTTCAGTGAGCTGCAGCTACTTGTACCAAAGCGTACAGCTAAGAGACTGGTACACGTCTACGCCCTGCAACCTGTAAACCATGGCCAACCGCACCATGCCCCCCCACGCCCTACCACACGACCCCCTGACTCGCGTTCTCCTTGTGCCAGTTACCTGGGAACGGAGCAACCTTACAGCCCGCTACAAAGTCGCACAGGGGGTCAGCCACACCCAGCGAGACCGGACCCCGTCCCTTTTTTTTTCGTAACGTATTCTAAGTATGGAATGGATCACCCCCTCATAACCGTCTCCAAAAAATTCAAACTTCGGTCGTACACCGATGGATTAATTAGGGCATTGGGATGGGTGGTAGAAATCTGTACGCGTGTAGGAGTGGGTTTAGGGAGGGGTATTATTATGTGGGAAAAAAATTTTAAACTTTGGGTAGTGGGGTGGTGTTTTAAAGGAGATATTATGGTTTGGCTGAAAAAAAATTTTTACGGCGCGGCGGCGCGGCTGGGCTGCGCCCATGCGTAGTGGTGGGAGTAGTGGGAAGGTGGTGGAGGTAGATTTTAGTGGTGTAAGGATTCGTGTGAGGAGGAGGAGTGAGTGTCGGCATAGGAATGTTGAGGTGGACGAGTGTACGCGGGAGGTGCTTTGTTCTTCGTGTGGAGTTCGATTGGACGCGATTCGGGTGTTGTTGGAGTACGCGGAGCACGAGCGGGAGTTTGTGAGCGCGGGGGAGGTGTTGGGTGGCCGACGCGCCGAGCTGAGGAGCGAGATAGAAGACCTAACCAAAGAACGGAACGAGCTTGAGTTAGAGATTGGTAGGCTGCTTAAAAAACGTGGTAGGATTGTGAATCGGAAAACAGGCGGTATGCCTATGCACAAAAAAATGAAAGGTAAAGAAGGAGGATAACATGCTACGCAAAAACGTTACGCCGAAGATTGCAGTGGCTATTCTGAACAATGCGCTCGAGCTGGACCGCGAAGCGGTACAGGCCTTGATAGAAACAAGGGTTCCGTGCAACTCCAAGCTGGCAGAACACGACACCATACAAGTTGCGGAAGAGGGCCCGAGCGTCGTGGGCGGGGAAATGGAGTACAACGTAGGCCTAATGGGCCTGCTCAACGGCATGTTCGGCGTGGACGAGCGCACCGGATTCGGGCCAATAACAGCAGTGTTCGAAAATCAAGACCCCAACGACGACGGGCCAGGTAAATTACTGCACTTCACACCCACCGTGTTCAATAAGCTGCCTAATCGACCGCCTGGTCGGAAACCAAAGCCCGTAAAAACAGAAGTAACGACTGTGGACGAGGCCGTGGAAGAGAACGAACGACCAAAAGAAGAGATAAAAGACAGCAACAAAGCTACAAAGGCAGGCAAAAGGAAAAGATAGAGGCCCAAAATGCAAAAAAACGCCCTGGCCGTTTTCGTTTTCTCCGTTTCGCTCCCCTACGTGGGGTTAACCCTCCTCTTCCTCGCCATAACAGGCTGCGAAAACGAATGCCAACCCGAAGAGATGAGATGCAGAGATAACATAGTAGAGCTCTGCAACGCAGACGGAGAATGGCAAACAGTGGACGACTGCAATACCACCGAACCGGTAGAGCTGGATTGGACGTGCTGCGAAGAAGACGGCACGCTGGCGTGTATACCGGCTGATTACTGCACGGAAAATGACTCCTAATTCAAAACACTGGTCCGTAAAGCTCGTCGAACCACCCGTGCCGCAAAAAGAAAAAATACTGCATGACTCTAAACGCGCCAAGCTCCTCTCCGTACTGTTCGAAGCATGGTGGGAAGAGTGCGGCCTTAACCCGGCAGACATCGGAGAGAACGAAACCGTACGCGCCAAAGCGATCGTCAACCTCTACAACTCCGGTCACCTGCGCCTCGACGTGGATTGGCAAGAAGCCGAAGACATCTCCGGCATTTAATAAGGAGGTATTATGTCCACTAAAGAATTATCGCCAGAACTGGTCATAGACTTCTGGCATTACATGCAAAAAAAATACGATACCAAAGTGGTGAATAAAAAGAAGTCCAAACTCATGCGCGCCGTCGCTAACTTCATGGACGACTTCGGCATCATGTCCGGTAAGAAATTCATGAACGACTTCACCACTACACTGTTCGGCAAGATATACGTCCCGTTCACTATCGGAGACGCCAACACCAAACGCCTGGAAAGCCAAATAGCTATCTGCGTACACGAGCACCAACACATCCAACAGAATAGACGCGACAACGGCTACTCCAGAAAGTACATCTTCAACAAAGCATACCGCGCATACGTCGAGGCCGAAGCGTACGGAGCCAACATGGAGCTCCACTTCTGGTACGCCGGCCACGTCCTGGACCCAGTGGCGCTGGCAGAGAAGCTGTACGACTACGGCTGCAAAGATAAACACATCCGCGTCGCCCAAAAACACCTGGAAAGCATGGCCATCACCGTTAAGTACGGAGGCGTTATAAACGACTCCTCCAAAACAGCCATAGCATGGCTCAATGAGTACGCCGCAGAATACAGAGGAACAGGCCAGGCCGTGGCGTTACCAACACCACGTCTGCAACCTCTGTTATTAAAACGATAGATCGTACGAAGTGACGTTAGCAGGGCATTGAAACTTCCTAGCCCGTACCTGCAAAGGTAGGCTGTTAGAGGTAAAGGAAAAAACATGAACGAGATCGGCAACCTGCACCCCAACTACAAAGCACCAAAAGGACACCTGCCCCGCGTGCCGCCCTCAAGAAGAATAACAGCAGAATCCCTAGCCGAAGAAAAACGCAGAGTAGCCGCTCTACAACTAGCCCACGTGCGCCTCGCCAGACAGAACTTCGGAGCCTTCATGGAGTACTGCTTCTACGACGAGGAAAATAATAAACCACTACAGCAACAATGGTTCCACGACGAGTGGGACTCAGCCATGTCTAATCATAACCGCGTGCTCATCGTCGCACCACGATACCACGGTAAGTCCACCCAGGTAGTTGTGGGCAGGCCGCTATGGGAACTGGGCCGCAACCTCAACCTGCGACATAAAATAATCTGCGCTTCAGACGGCAAGGCAAAAGAACGACTCTTCGAAATAAAGCAACACGTGGAAACCAACCCGAGAATCAAAGAGGTCTTCCCACACCTCCACCCCGACGAAGAAGGCGAATGGTCCAAACATAAAATCTACTTCCAACGCCCAGCTAGACACAGAGACGCAAGCATCGAAGCCGTGGGCGTTACCTCCACAGCCACAGGAGGTAGGGCGGACATACTCTTCCCGGACGACGTGGTGGATAGAAGAAACGCCCTGGCCTTCCCAGCACTAAGAGCGCAGATTAAACAAGCCTGGAAGAACGACTGGACCAACCTACTAGGGCCAGACGGAAAAATATGGGGCGTGTGTACCCTCTGGCATAAGGACGATCTCAACCACGAGCTGATGAAAAATCCAGCCTACACCGTGCTGTTCTACGCAGTGCCTGCTAACTTCGGATCCCTATGGCTCAAATGGAATGAGGCAGCACTGAGAGAGAGGTTCGAAGAGATCGGCAGCGTCGACTTCAACAGAGCCTTCAGAAACGAAGCGCACGACGAATCAATAGCACCAATAAAAGACTCGTGGATTAAATTCGCACGTAACGCAGACATTCCAGGACAAGGCGCTCCACACCTTACCTCCTACGACACCGCAGTCGGCCTGAAAGAAATGAACGACTATACAGCAGGAGTGGTGTTCGCAGTAGACCCAAGCGCCGATAAAATCTACGTGGTAGACGCTTGGCGTGCTCGCATCACTATGCGACAACAAGTAGAAGCACTGCACAAAGATTGGCAACGCTGGTACAACCCAGTCGTGGCTTTGGAAAAAGCAGGCCAGTCCACGTTGGACCAATGGCTGGTTGAATCCTACCCGGAGATGATGAAAGACCTGGAGATATGCAAACCAAAAGTCTCCAAGTACCAACGCCTCATGGACGTGACACCAATCATGGAAAGAGATCAAGTGAGGTTCGCAAGACACCTGGATCCAGAAAGTAGCGAATGGGACCCGGCTCGAGGTAACTTGATCGGCGAGCTAATGGAGTTCCCCATAGGCAGACACGACGACATGGTAGACGCCTTCAGCCAAGGCCTCGGCCTGGCTTTCAAATTGCTCAAAGGCTCAGTGCGTAACTCAACCAAGGTAGGAGTTAGAGTGGTGGGCGGAAACAAAAAAAAGAAACCTATGGAACTAGCCTTCCAGTAGGTTAAAAAAATAGCGCCTAGCGCAAGGAGGTTTTAAATGAGACAGGATAACATAGAGCTGGAAGTGAAAGCCGCAGTAGCACCACCAGCAGGAGCAGGAGACGGAGTAGCCAAAGACGTGAGGAACCTCACGCATAAAACTATCCACGTCGCTTCCAATAACTGGAACGGCACCATACAGTTCCAAGCCTCGCAGAACGGTACCCACTGGTCCAACGTGGGCAGCCCCGTTTCCAACGCAGGAACACCAGGCTGGGCGGCGAACGTGTACGTGGACGAGACGGTAAAATACATCCGCGCTCAAACTACAGCCTACACAGCAGGCACAGCGTGGGCAGAGGTGGCAGGTTACAACGTAAGGACGGAATAAAATGACGGAAGCCAAAGGCAAGCCCATCGTAAACCCACACCACGCCTTCGTGGTCAAAGAAGCTTACAAAGGACAGGCAAAAAGAACCACCGTGCTCAAAGCTACAGTGGTGGGAGATAAACCAGGCTCGGACGCATGGTCCCGCGCTATGGCGGAAACAGACGAGAACAACCTGCCGTTCCAAACCGCAGGAGCACTCGACCCGCCATACGACTTCAACTCCCTCTGCTTCCTCCTCGAACACTCCTCCGCCCTCAAACAATGCGTGGAAGCATATGCTACCAACATAGACGGCTTCGGCCACCACTGGGAACCTACCATCAACCTGGACGGCGAAGAAGCTAAACAACAAGTGCGAGACCTGATGGAGCAAGGCATCGTGCCGGGCGGAGACAACCCAACGGACGAGCAGATAAACACGCAAATAAAAACAATGCATAAAGAAGCCAGAAAAGAATACCTCTTCCTGCGTAACCTGTTCGAAGGGTTTACCGCCACCGACGGCTACTCCTTCACAAAGCTACGACGCATAACCAGAGAGGACAAGGAAACAACAGGCGGAGCATACTGGGAAGTGTTGCGTAACAAAGCAGGCCAAGTCTCCAGGCTCGTCTACGTGCCATCCCATACCATGCGGCTCATGCCGCTCAACGGACCATTCGTGCCCATCACCAGAAAACAAAAGACAGGCCCGCTCACCTACGAAGATGTCACCACAAGAAAAAGATTTAGACACTTCGCGCAGACGACCGGAACCAAGGTGGTCTACTTCAAAGAATTCGGCGACCCGCGTACAGTCTCCATGCGTACAGGTAAGGTGATAAACACGGAAGAAGAAAGAGAACAAATGATCCAAGAAGGGGATGCGCCAGCCACGGAGATCATCTACTGGAACATCCACTCCTCCCGTACCCCATACGGCGTGCCAAGATGGATCGGCGCTCTCCTCTCCGTATTAGGTAGCCGCTCGGCTGAAGAAGTGAACCTGGCTTACTTCGATAATAAATCCGTCCCGCCACTCGCCCTCCTCGTTAGCAACGGCAGACTCGCCGACAACGCAGTGGAAAGACTGGAGAACTACATAGACCGAGAGATTAAAGGGCAAGAGAACTTCCATAAAATCCTCATCATCGAAGCGGAGGAACAAGGCACGGCGGAAACAGGCAAGCTCAAGCTGGAACTAAAACCACTTACCGAAGCGCAGTACAAGGAAGAACTGTTCTCCAAGTACGACGAACGAAACATCGACAAGGTGGGACAGGCGTTTAGGCTTCCCCCCATACTGCGAGGAGAAACACCAGCCTCCCTTAACCGCGCCACCGCACAAGCCAGCATCCGCTTCGCAGAAGAACAGGTGTTCGAGCCGGAAAGGAACGACTTCGATTTCGTGATAAACCACAAGCTGCTCTCCGAGTACGAAGTAAAATACTGGACCTTCGTCTCTAACTCGCCAGTGACTAGAGATCCAGAACGCATGACAGTAATGGTGGAGAAGCTGGTGAAGGCTGGCGTGCTCCTGCCCAACGAAGGAAGAGTGCTCGCCTCGGACATCTTCAACCGGCAATATAATAAGGTAGATCAAGACTGGGGCAACATGTCCCTGCCCTTCGCATTGGCAGGATACAGACCGGAGTCGTTGGACACAACCGCCGAAGAGATGAGAGCTAACAATAACTCCTCATCCAATAACGCAGAAGCAATAGGAGAAGGCGACCCCAAACTATCAGCGATAAGAGCGCTGAGACAGGAGACACAACGCCTCCACCTGCTGCATAGGTACGTCACCGACGCCTTGGAAGAAACAGAATCCAAGCTGGCAGACGTGGACTCGGCAGACTTCCTCCTGCCTAGCTTGGAAAGCAACGACGACGAGGAGATGGAAGAGTAGTGATAGACCTCCTCCCCACTACCACGTTCGCAAGAGGCTACCTCGTTAGTCACCCACCACGCTACCTGGGTACACTGCCAGGACCGGCCCTGCTCGCAGCAGGCGTGGACCCGGTGTTTCCCAAAGCAGCACACGGCATAGCCATCATGCAGGAAGGGAGACTAGCGGCACACGCCAAGTCGCTGGAAGACGCAAGACGCAAAGCCCTCCTGCTCAACGGCAACGTCACCATCTGCGAAGCAGTGGCCCTGACGAAAAACGATACTCCGGTCTGGAGAACGCTGGAACGAATCGAATGGCAACCGGCGGACGAGCTGGCAGAAGCTGCCATGCTCGTCGATACCTCCACCGGCTACCTACTGGAGAAAGCATGGAAGGGAGGGCCGGTAGATTATAAACGCCTAGCAGGTATGCTCGCGTCGACCATGATGAGCTCCGAAAGAAAAGTGACGGCGCCTCTGCTCGAAAAACACCTCAAGAAAGAAGTGGGCAAGCTCAAAAACATCACGCCCGAAGCCTGGAAAAAGGCTATGGACAACGTGACGAAGAAGGTGGTCGATAAACTGTCCGTGCAGAAAATCACAGACGCTTGGAAACCAAGGATGCAAGTCACCTTGGAGAACACGGCTACAGGCACGAAGACAGCGCTTAAAGATACCTTCGGAATAGACTTGAGAACGTCGCTGAGCATGGAGGAGTCGAAGGCTATAAGCACTTTGACCCAACACCAAGGCTGGCACTTGAAAGACAATATGGGCAAACGGTCGGCGGCCCTTACTAAAAAAGGTCTGCGAATTATCGAGAACGGTATGAAGCAGGGACTCGCACAGCAGACCATAGCACGCGACCTGCAAAAACTCCCCGGACTATGGGATCAGTACGGAGTCAACTACGCCCGCGCAGCAGCAAGCACGGCAGTGAACAGAGCAAGGACGTACGCAGAAGTAACCGGATACACCGAGGCCGGAATAGAGCTATTGGAAGTGCAGGCCGTGCTCGATGAGAGAACAACAGACCAATGCCGGTACATGGATGGCAAGATTATCGAAGTGCGTAAGGCGGAAGGAAACATCTACCGCGCTATGTCAGCCAGCCCCGGCACTATACAACAAGCAGCTCCCTTCCTGAGAACGTGGCGCGAAGAAGGTATGCAACCAGGCAGGTACTACATCGGGCCCGAAGGAGGTAGCGCGATTGGTATGATCACACGCTCCGGGGTGGGAGCGGCAGACGACAGAGGGGAATACAAAACATTCGTCCCCGATTCTCAACTGCCGGAAGTAGCCAACATAGGACCGCCACCGTACCACCACCAATGCCGGTCCTACACCGTGCCGCGTATGTCCTCGGTAGCAGTCCCCTCCGGCTACTCGGCCCAAGCAGACCCCGGACCAGTGACCCCGCCAACAAAGGCGCCGCCTAAGAAACCGCTGCCGTCCGTAGCTAAACCCAAAGACGCACAGCCCGGTCTCTTCCCAACTACCACGCCAGCTAAAGCCAAGGCTAAACCTACCCTGTCTCAAAGGCCGTTGAGCTTGGTGAAGAACCCAACCGAGGGCAGCCCTACGAAGATCGGCAAGCCCACTGCCAAGTTGAAGACTCCGCCACCACCAAAGGAAGTAGTACGCCCGCCTAAGACGAAACCGATGAAACTGCCTAGCCTGAAAGCAGCCCACGGTAAACCGGGACTGGCGAAAGAGCTGGAACAGCAATACTACAAAATACCAAAAAGCAAAAAGGGGCCGGACCTGTTCAAGATCGCGGATCCCATCTACAAAGATCCCGATGTGAAAGAGTTCGTGAGACAGTGGGAGGAGTTGAGCAAGAAAGAGTTCTATTCGGTTACGTCCGACGCGGAGCTGAGTAAAGCTACACGTACTACAATAGATAGAGTGATTAGCACATGGGACGAGACGAGCGGTGATAACTCACCCAACGCCCTCCTGCTGCAACACGCGGCAAGGCTGGAGTTCGACCTGGCAAAGGCAGACGTGGCTCGCCTCAACATGAAGCTGCCTATGATTAATCGCAGCTTCGATGAGGCAGCAGTAAGAGGCGCACGTAAGACGCTGCGCTCCATGTATAACCATACCCAGGAAGTTTTGAAGGAGAAGGGAATAAAAAGCGTTAAGGTGTTTAGAGGAATGAAGTACAACAAGGGCCGGTACAACAAAGCGTTGGGCGCTGGGCAAAGATTCGACGGCAAGTACTACTCCGAAACCATCTCCGAACAGCCGTTGATCTCCACGTCGCACGACGGCACTACCGCTATGAATTTCGCACTCGATACCAGCGACTACCACAGAGCATCCAAGATAACGTTCCAAGAAGTGCCAAGGGAAAGAGTCTTCTCGTTGCACTCTACAGGCCTTGGCTTAGCGGACGAGTACGAGGTGGTCGTATTAGGAGGCACAGACACAGTGAGCGCAGCAGGAATAAGCAGATCAAACCTGGACGCTTTCATCGACTCTCCCGTAGAGAAGGGAGCAGAGCTTGGAAGGTTACTAGCAGGTGAGTAGAGTAGTACCAGATCTCGGCACAGAACCGGAGAACGCAGAATGGCTGCGTACCAAGTGGACCGTGCCACCCTATAGATCGAAAGAGTTCGGCGAGTGGATGAACGAGAGAGGCATTACGCTGGAAGTATTCCAGACGTGGCCTATGTACAACAACGCCCTTCGCTCCGGCCTGATAAAAGAAGAACGGTGGACTGGTAAAGAAGTGAAGTGGTACAGAACAGGCCTCCGACCTGGTGTGAAATTCGAAGAGCAGGTGGAGCGAAGGATTGCCGACGCGCTCGGAGAGGTGGCGTCGCTGGTAAAAGAAAGAAGCGAATCGCTGAGGAGACAACTGCGTAGAGACGAGGTGGGAGCCATCGTCATCGAGACAGCAAGCCAATACAACGACGAGCCGGTACTGCCACGCCTCACATTCGCCAAGCCGGATACGAACGGACTTAAAAATGTCAGCAAGGTGAACAACAAAGACCATGAGGCGGCGTTGGGTACGGTCGGGTGGATTCTGATTAAGGCTATGAGCAAAGAAGAGTTCCCACCACTCCATTACGCCAACGTGAGAGAACCGGAGTACCTGCCGGAACGGAGGCTGATACTAACGCCCACAAAGAGCGACTTGAGCACGCTCCGCTGGGCGGTGCAACTGTACGTAGACACGCTGGGGAAAAATATGGACGCCGCCAAATTGGTGAGAAGACAAATGGCACTGCCTCACCAGCCACGTAGGATAACACCGGCCATAATGGCCTACCCAGGACCGTGGATAGACTGGTACGACGGAGCGGTGAAGGAAACGAGCTACGATAAAGAAGCAACATTGTTGACGGCCAGCATAGCTAAACGAACGGTGCCCACTAGAAAATACGAGATCGGGTTGGCATACGAATTGGCGCCCAACCAGGTAGGCCTCTACATGGCTATGGTGAGAGGGCAGTTTATAGAGGTAGACAATGGTCAATAAGATCTACACTACACCTATATACGAAAATGGTGGTGGAGATCACGTAGGTGACTTTAAGTGGTCGGGTACGTTGTATAAAGGCAACGGCTACATGGCCCCACTGGATGAGAAGTACGACACGAGAATCAAACAGGCAAGGTCGATTGCGCGTAGCCGTACCGACCTGCTGAGAGTATGGTTCCATTCGCTGGGAGAACGAAGCAAGGTAAAAGGGTGGAACGGTTTTGAGGGAACTTACGGAGCACTGCGACTCTGCCTCCCGGCGGTAGGGCTGCGACTCGGCCCACCGCCTCAAGAGGCAATGGAGGATTGGAGTAAGTAACTAGCTAGGTAAAGCGACGCCGAAAGCGTGAGCGATTCTAAATAACGGAGGTAAAGTTATGGACGAGAAGAAGAAGCAAGGCGAGCAGGTAATAAAGAGCACGGATGAGGATTTCTCCTGGCCCAGCGATATGAACAAGGCGGAGGAGAAAGAAGAGAAGGTTGTGCCAGGCGGTATGTCATCGCCAAGGCCGCCTCAAAAGACATGCCCGTTCTGCGGCGGGCGCTTCGTGGGAAACCCAGACACATGCCCACATTGCGGTCGCTCCTTATTAGAAGCTTCCGTGGGGAAGAACGAAGAAGGCGACAAAGAAGAAGAAAAGAAAGAAGAAGAACCACCAGCTAAAGACGAAGGTGAAAGCGAAGCAGGCGGAGAGGGAGGAAGCGACGACGGCAAGGGGAATGAAGAAGGTGGAGATGGAGAAGGAGAGAAGGAAACTGCGACAGCGGGAGAGGAGGAGCAAGGCGAAAAAAAGGAGGACGACTTCGTGTGGCCCTCCGACCTCAACGCAAAAGAAGAAGACGAGGACAAGGACAAAATAGACTGGGGTAAAGATCCAGAACCCAAGTAGAGGAGAGTAAAATGAATATCTCCGCTCTGCCCGCTAGGGCACTATACGTAGCTGGTACGCACGGCGACAAGATCGCCAAGGGCATGGAGACGTGCGTGGTCGTGCCAGCAGCAGAAGACGTGGCTGGCCACTCGCTCCTGGTTGGACCGGAAGAAGTACTGGGCACCGTGGAGCTGGGCGAGCCGGAAGCAGTCACCATAAAGCAACTGGCCAAGAGACAAGAAGAACACGGACTGTCGCACGACGAGCGACGAGCACAGTGGCCTTCTGTAAGGAAGTTCTCGCTGTACCCGGTAATCGTTGTGGAACTGTTCGATAAACCACGACCGCTGGATGAAAGCATCTACGGCTCTACCAGGATGATAGAAAAATTCGACTGGTCGGGAGTGGCGATGGATAGCATGGAACTGAACGAACATACAGCTAAACGCCTCTCCATTCTCAAGGTGGCACTGGCATGGACCAGCGATACCCTACCAGGCTATGCAAAGGAAATAGACTCGCTGGCTCCTACACTTGCAGCAGGTTGCAGGAGTTTGGCTGAAAAGACAGAGGAGCTGGCCTATAGCCTGGACGGCATGGAGATAGAGAAGTGCGACCTGGCAAAGGAAAGCTCCAACCCGCTCGACGTGATCGACGCGCTGGTAGCAGCACTGAGCCAACGCCCCGCCGACCTGCCACGCGACTTGGAGAAGTCGTGGCGGGAACTGAGCGATGAGGCGTCGGCTCTGCAAGTGAAAGCCACGTGGGCACTGAAGCACTACGACGAAGACTTCCAAGGGCCGGAGGATGGCGGAGGAGAGTTGAGCGACGCCGACCTGCGAGACGCCATCTACGAAGAAGCAGCAGAGGCCTGCTGGCAGTCGGAAGAGGAATCAGAAGGTGAAATAGAATGAGCGAGAGTGAAGCGAACGAGCTGACAAAGTTAGAGCAAGAGCATACGCAAATAGTGCGAGCTATGATCAAAGCCATAGGCGATGATCCAGATCGAGAGGGGCTCAAAGATACTCCAGCGAGAGTAGTGAGATCGTGGAGGAGATTGTTCCAAGGCTACAAGGTCGATGCTCAAAAAATACTGCAACGCGATTTCGAATCGGACGGCTACGACCAAATGATTCTCATGGGCCCAATCGAGTTCTGGTCGTTCTGCGAACATCACATCTTGCCGTTCAGCGGTACGGCCACGGTCGCCTACATACCCAACGGCAACGGCCGGGTGGTGGGAGCAAGTAAATTGGCAAGGGTGGTGGAGGCATACTCCAGAAGACTTCAACTCCAAGAGAGGCTGACAAAACAAATAGCCGAAGCCATACAAGAAGCCATAGCGCCGCTGGGCGTAGCGGTGGTGGTAAAAGCCCGCCACCTCTGTTTCGCAGCGCGAGGAGTTGAGAAAAACGGGGCCGGGCTCGTCACCTCCTATATGCAAGGTGCCCTGCGCCACGACGTGGCAGCACGAGCAGAAGCGCTAAGACTGATGGAGATGGATCTTGGAGGTGAGCGATGAAGATCGTAGCGGTAGTAAGCGGAGGACTGGACTCAACCACCTTGCTGTACCACCTCAAAGAAGCAGGACACGGCCTGCTCGCTATCTCCTTCGATTACGGACAGCGCCATAGCTGCGAATTGGAAAAAGCCAAAGAGGTGTGCCAGCTCATAAAAGTACCGCACCGAGTAGCGGACGTGAGTAGCATAGGACCTATCATCGCAGGGAATAGCGCACTGCTCAACGATGCAGTAGAGGTGCCGGACGGACATTACGAGTCGGAGAACATGAAGGTCACTGTTGTGCCTAATCGCAATATGATTATGCTCTCCATCGCCGCAGGCTACGCCATAGCCAACAAGTGCAACGCCCTCGCATACGCAGCGCACAAAGGCGACCACGCCATCTACCCCGACTGTCGAGAGGAGTTTATCGCAGCCATGCGACAAGCCCTATGGCTATGCGACTGGAGCTGCATGGAGCTATCGGCTCCGTTCTCGGGTATGTCGAAAACAGAAATAGTGAAACGAGGAGCAGAGTTAAAGGTGCCCTTCGAAAAGACGTGGAGCTGCTACCGTGGAGGTGGCAAGCTGCACTGCGGCACATGCGGTACTTGCACGGAGCGTAAGGAAGCGTTCAGAGACGCTGGCGTGAAAGACCCAACGGAGTACGAAAAATGAAAATCGATTGTGCGGAGTTAATCAGCGGTGCAGTAGGAGCTTCCTACGCCCACGAGTACGATGCGTGGCTGGCCTTCTTTCGCCTATTAGGTTACGCGACGAACACTATAGAGTGCGAGAACGTTCCGTCATGCTGGTCGCCGTTCGTGCAGTACCTTGGACACAAGGTGCTCTCAGTTGCCGAAGTGCACCAGCCGGGGTGGGAGGCTGGCAATATGGATTGGCCCGCAGCCTACGCCGAGGCGGATGACAAGCGCCGAGTGCTGGAGGTTTCATCGACGTGCAGGCCGGAGCTGGTACACGCACTCTACCTGGCAGACACCGAATGGCCATGCTCGTTGAGAGTGAGATGGAGTAAGAAGCAAGCCTTCCCGGTAACGTGCAATGGTTCGTTCTTCCGACCGGAGGTGCTGGCGTTCAGAGAGAAGCTCAACGACTACGTGCCACCAGGCAACCTGGCTATCATCTCACCATGCTCCGCGGAGAAACCGTACCCATCGGCGCTGCACAAAGCTATCCTCAACATAATGCCGAAAGGATGGCACCTGATAATAGCCACGGGCGTGCTGGGGCTGGCACCGCAAGAGCTATGGGAGTATATGCCGCACTACGATTCGGGAGTACCCTACATCGAGCGAGTGGTGGATGCCGTGTCGTGGTACTTCACCAAACATCGCTATGATTCCGTAGTAGTGTACTCCGACTTCTACGCATACGGTGTGCGGCGGGGGATGGACCTCGTGCCGCAAGAAGCTAAACCAAAAATAAAATGGGTGCTTGGTAATCACTACCGCGACACCTATGAGAACCTTCTGCTCACTGAGCACCTGCACGCATTGGAACGTGCTGTCAATGAGCTGGACAAAGAACGGGAGTAGCCAATGAAGTGGTACTACGCTTTAAACGAGCCTAGGGATATTCAATACCTCCGGCCTATGGTTTCGCATATGCTGATCTCGTACGCGAATATCATCAAAGGAAAGATGCACGTAAAGCACCTCGACAAGCTGAAGAGGCAAGACGGCGTTTCGCTCATGCTGGACTCGGGCGCCTTCACTAACTTCAAAGCGCCTGGCACGGTGGTGTTGAAAGATTACCTCAAGTTCCTGTCCGACCATAAGGGCCTGTTCGACGAGTACGTGGTGCTAGACGATCTTAGAAACAGAGGGGTAACGCTGCGTAACTACGAAACGATGAAGGGCAAAGGGTTCAACCCCATCCTCGTCGACCATATGTGGTACAAGTTTACCAATAAGCTGGACCCCGTGTACCGGTCGGGAGATAAGATCTGCTGGGCAGGCTTGCTCACTGGAGCCAGCCCTAACAACCCACTGGCCATCGCGCCAAGCGGCTCAAAGGTTAACGACAAGCTGCCCTACGACAAGCTGCGACAATTGTACAGGCAGATAATCAGGGACCGCCTGGCTCAACGCGCAGAGCTTGCCTACCTCGTGCCGAAAACGAAGATCCACCTGTTGGGCGTGGCAGCTAACCGCCTGCGATACTATTTACGCTACTGGGACATCATCGATTCCGTCGACCCCGCTTCGTACGCCGTTGGGCCAAGGGCGTTCGGACGGGTGATGTGGGTTACGAAAGATCCAGACGGCTGGCCGCGTATGCACGGTGGGCCGTGGAGGGGAATGTCGCAAGAGGTAAGAGGTAGATTCAACAGGCGTAAGCTGGACCCGAGCGGGTGGGAAGGAAGGCTCAAGTTCTGTATTCGAGAGTCGCTAGATTTCCAAAAGGCCTTCGACGCCCGATACCAACAGGCAAAGGCAAAGAAGGAAGACTTAACTCAACTGGCAAAGGCGGATGAGCCGTACGAGGTACAAACAGAGACGAAGATGGCGATAGACGAGATTAACCCAAGGTCGTTAAGGCCCATTGACGACCAGGAGCTGCTATCGCTACACCACCGTATGCACCAACTGCACGGCGCTAACTTTGCTGGCAATGATAAACTGAGCGTGGGCGAGCTGAATAGAGAGGCACTGCTCAACGCCTATGTGTTCATCATCGACGAAATGACCCTGCGAGGAATGAACGTTAGCCACGATAACGACTTGTGGAGGGAGTCGGAAGACATGCGTAACGCCAAGCGAGCAGCGGCTGTAATACGACCGTCCGCCGATGGCGCAGAGCTGCCGGAGATTTTAATGGACGACGTGCTCAAGCACTTCGAGTCGTTCAAGATTCGCATGCCGTTCTTATACATGGTGGGCGGGTTGCCCAATCGAGGGAAGACGAACAACGATATAGACCTCCTGGTAAAAGGCCCGATTAGCGATGAGCTAAAGCACGTCCTGCACTTCAGGCTTGGACGTATGCTGCCGCCCGACCTCTCTAAACGACTATCATTAATGGACGACCACTTGGGAGGACCGTTCACCAACCACATAGAGCTTGCAGATCTCGTTGTGCAATTCAGGCCGAAGTACGAGATCAAGCAGATGGCAGTCGCCAAGCAGGACGACCCATTAATGGACTGGCCTAAGAAAGAAGGCAAGCTGGAATCAGTTGTGCAGTACCACTTCAGAGGGAAGTCGTTGCACATGGACTTGCGAATGAAAATCGACGGCTACTTGGTAGGCTGGACCATGGCTAACCAAAGAGAAGGACGAGTGCCGGACGTGAACACGGTGGAGCAGGCGAGGATGATAGCCGACGAGTTCTCACCGGATGGTAGCCGGTACACCAAGCCATTCATCGCACCGGCAAGGCTGGCGTGCTACCCGAAAAGCAGGCAGCCGCTCGCCTGGCTGGATATGGACAATAAAGTGTTCGAGCCTGGTACGGTGGGAGGCACCAGGGAGGAAGCAGGCGTAATGGTGGTAGCCGATAGGCCCAAGGTGGAGTGGGGTATTCAGAAGCCATACTTCCACGAGCAGTTCTTCACCAACGGCAAGGCGCTCAACGGGGTGATGTACTTCCGCCAACTGTCAGGAGCGAAGGAAGCAGCGGAGAACGAGCAGGACGACGAAGGGCACCCGGCATCAGACCGCTTCTTCTGGACGTGCATGGTTTCTAAATCGGCTCTGCCCTCCGTGCTCAAGCCCCACGCCGTACAGCGAGGAACCATGCCACCTCAAGGAAGGTCGGCCATACCGAGCACGTTGGAAGAAGCAACGCCCAAGCAATTCCGCTACTGGGAAATGAACGGTAGAGAAGCGCAAGAGGCACGCGACGCATTGGTAAAGGAGAAGTTTTTTACGGAGGAGAACGTTAAAATAGTCAACGGCGAGTTCCGCAGAGTTATACAGAAGATGTACCTCTACGTTCCCCCTAAAGACGTTACTAAAAAACTCAGCCCAGCGGATCAGGCAGATCTCGAAAGGGAGAACGCCTTGATCGCGGAGAACAAAAAGAAACCAGAAGCGACCAAGCCGCATAAGTTTCAGGCTGCAAAATGGACACACCCCAACGGACATCCACGCTGCATAATCTGTGGAGATGAGGAGCGGGTAGGAGGGTGGTGTAACAAACGAGTTGGCAAGGCCGAGCGCAAGTTCGTGCTCTCCTGGCAGTGGTGGAAAGGACCGGCGTCGGTCCGTAACGCCCCGAGCCGTCAGATCTGGCACCTGGCTATCGACGACACCAAGGGCCTGCTCGATTACAGGTTGCAACACGACCCGCTCTCCGGCGAGGAGGCTATCACGGCCCACCTGGTCCGCGTCAAAGGCAAGGCTCTACTGACATTGGACGGAGCCGTGGAACCGGGTGAGATGTACGACGGGGACGTCCTCAACGATACCAAAGCCACACCCTCTCAAGTAGCTATCATCGACAGCGGCAAGGTAGAGGTGGAGGAGATGGATGCCGGTCGATTGCACCTACGCTTCGGCGGTAAGAAATTGACGGGCAGCTACACGCTAGAGGCAGAGGAGAAAGACTCCCCGATCTGGGTTCTGGCAATTAATAAGGAAGTAACTACGTCCAAGGCCGACGACGACCCGTGGCTGGCAGGAGACGTTACGCTCATCGACGTGGAGTATCCGACCGAGGAAGAAGTGGATAAGGCAGTGCCCGTCGAAGACGGAGTGCAGATCTGGGATCCAGAAAAGAAAGATCCAGACACGGACAGAACGGAGCTACGCCCGTTGGCAATATTCAAACCGATGAAGCCGACTAAGCTATTGGACGATGCCAACGTGGCAATGGAAGAGTTCGGCAAGCCGGAGTACCTGGAGCAAGGCGTAGGCGTGGAGGGAAAGTGGAATGGCTTTAGGTTCGTGGTTGAGAAAAAAGGTGATCGATTGCTATCGTTCACCGACGATGAGAAACGCGACCTCCTACCCCTCCTGCCCTACGTAACGGCAGAGCTTAAAAAGATTCCAGGCGATTGGATAATCGACACGGAATTTATGGCGATAAACGAAGCTGGAGACTTCATGCCACGCCGCGACTTGGCTATGTTCAGAGGCAAGGAGAAACAGGACGATTCCAACGTGCGGTTAATGGTACACGACATACTGTACTACCAAGGCCATAACCTTCTCGCCGAGTCGTTCGTAGCACGCCGAAAGGTACTGGAGGATAACTTCTTCGGAGGCGCCAAAGGCAAGCGTCAGCCACTAGTTCTATCCGAGGTCAAAATGGTGGGCGACGTAGACGAAATGAGAAGCGCTATGAGCTGGGCGAGGAAGCTGCCGGGCTCGGAAGGGGTAATGCTCAAGCTCGCTTCCTCTACCTATTCGCTGGGCGGGCAAACGTCTTCGTGGGGTAAGCTCAAAGAGGTACAGGAAATACGGGCCATCGTCTACGACCGCCACCCGGTAAAGGGAACCAGTGGAGTATACAACTTCCACTGCGCCATAGGCCCCATACCAGAGAGCGAAAAAGACAAGTGGAAAGAGGTGGTGGAGATCAACGGCAAGCTCTATACGCCTATTGGCAAAACGTTTAGCGCTAAATTGGACGCCAAGCCAGGCGACGTGCTGCGAGTAGAGTCGACGGAGTTGCTGGTGGATAAGACACCGGGTAGGCAGCAATTTATACACTGGTTCACCCCCACTGTGATCGACAAGACCAACGAACGGCCCATGACGACAGAAGAGGTAGCCGGAAAAGCCCACCCGTGGGAAATAAAGAAGTGCCTGGAGTCCATCCTCTGCGACATTACAAAACGCGGTGAAGAATCAGTCCTGCCGATAGTCAAAACGCAAGAAGAACGCTTCGTCTACGGCATAGTGCTGGAACCGGAAACGGTCGATGCTCAAAACGACATCTACAGCAAGGAAGAGATTAGAAACGTCTGCCACAAGTTTATGGAAGAGTTCGGCGGTGTTGGCTTGATGCACCGATACATCGTGAGCGGCAAAGTCAAAATACTCGAGAACTACGTTGCACCATGCGATTTGACAATTGACGGTACACGGATTAAAGCTGGCACATGGCTAATGGCTGTTCGAATCATCGACGACGGGTTGTGGAAGGCCGTGAAAGAAGGCAAACTGACAGGCTTCTCAATCGGCGGCTCGGCCCGCCGGGTTGCCGCTTGAAAATTGCGGAGTTTGACATCCGCCTAATTTACAGTTCAGAATTGATGGAAGATGACGACGGGCAATAAAACTATGGGCCTATTCGACGAAGAGGTAAAAGGCGATAAGCCAAGGCGACTTGTGGACATGATAGTCCAAGAGGTCAGCCTAGTTGATCACCCGGCAAATAAACGTCGCTTCCTAGTTGTGAAGAGGAGGAATAAAATGGACCTAAATACAGGCCAAGAAGTCGTAACGGACGAGAACGGAGAACTGACGGTAACTGAAGAGTCGTCCGAAAGCAAGACACAAAAGGCTCTGCCTGCTATCGCCACACCGGTAAAGCAAGCCGTGGTGAAGATCGCAAAGGAGGCAGAAGGAAAACTGACCAACGCGATCAAACAGGTGGAGGGAGCTCCCGAGGCGGACGAGAAATCAAACTCGCTTCCGAAAGAAGTCTCCGGCCTGTTCGCAGCTATAGCGAATACCCTCAACTCCATTGGGGAGAAGTTCCCAGGGGAAACGAGTAAGGCCATCGAGCTGCCCAAGCCTGTTGCCGAAGCCGTAAAACGCATAACGGTCGAAGCGCAAGAGCGATTAATGAGCGTGGTCAACGCTCTCAAAGATGCCAAAACAACCGAAGATCAAACCCCCACGCCCCTTCCGAAAAATCTAGCAGCGGAGATCAACTCCATCGTAGCCCTGTTAAGCTCCATCGGAGAGAAGTACCCCACACCTAAATCCAAAGCAGACGAGAACGCAGAAGCAGGTGAAGAGAAGAAACCAGCGGAGGGTGAGGGGAAACCCGAGGGCGAGGAAGCGGCAGACAGCGAGGGGGAGAAAAAAGAAGAGGGCGATGGTGAGGAAGTCACCAAGTCCACAGTCAACATGGACGAGTTGAAGTCGGACCTCATCTCCGGCCTCAAAGACGCACTGCTGAAAGAAGTAGGCAGCACGTTGAAGGACCAGGTAGACCCGCTCAAAAAAGAGTTGAAAAAGCAAGGCGACCGGTTGGTTAAATTGGAGAAGGCTGAGGGTATGCCGAACTCCGAGTTGCCGGAAGAGATCAGAAGCGAGCCAGCCGAGATCTCTTGGCCGCCTGATATGAACGATGCGCGTTTCGACAGGAGCGCGGTTGGCAAAAACGATCCCCATTTTTGGGAAGACTAGGAAAACAATAGGAGGTTATCATGGGTCTCACGTCAAATCGCGTGATTCTGGAGAAGGCCGACATGGCCCTTTCGGACCTGACCAGCGGCGGTCTCTTACTGCCCGCACAGGCCGCGAAATTCATCCGACTGCTTATTAAGGAATCTGTCATCATGCAGCATGCGACAGTCGTTCCAATGCGGTCACAAAAACAGCTGATCGAGAAGATTCGTTTTGGCTCCCGCGTGCTACGCGCTGGCTCCGAAGGGGTCGCGCTGCCAGAAGCCGACCGGACCAAACCCGATCTCTCCAAGGTCGAGCTGGACGCCAAGCTGTTCAAGGCCGAAGTGCGTATAAGTGACGAGGTGCTGGAGGATAGCATCGAGCGTGGCCAGCTCAAGCAGACCATAATGGCCATCCTCGGAGAAGCTATCGCAAGGGACATGGAGGAAGTCATCATCAACGGTGACACCACCTCAACCGACCTGTTCCTCAAGCAGTTGGACGGACTATTCGTGCAAGCCACCTCCAACACTTCCAACGCAACTGATAGCCCATTGGACAAGGACATTCTGAAGGCTATCATCAAAACCATGCCCTCCGAGTACCTGCGGGATCGCAACAAGATGAAGTTCTTGACTTCTATCGACGCGGAGACGGACTGGAGAGACAGCATCGCAGAGCGCGAGACATCGCTAGGCGACGACTGGCTCATCAAACCGGGCACCGTACCCTACGCAGGAGTACCAGTCGTACCCGTACCCATGTTCCCGGAGAACATCGGTACAGGCAACCACTGCACCAACGTGTTGCTGACAGACCCGAAGAACATCCACGTTGGAATCTGGCGCCAGATCAAAATCGAATCCGACAGGGATATCTCGGCTGGCGTGCTGCGCATCGTGGCCACATTGCGATTCGACGTGAAGTACGCCGAAGAGACGGCAGTGGTGAAGGGTTACAACGTCAAGGTTATCTAAGTAGCCTTGGCAGATGAAATTGAACTCGTATGGCGTTGCTCGCTTGAGCAACGCTATATCGAATACAGAGGAGAAAGACGATGGCTTTAGGAGCAATTACACTCAATGACCGAGCGGGCGACGTGGCGAGCGCACCGCTGAGAGCGGACATCATTTCATTCGCGGGCGACACCAGCTATCCACTCGGTGGCTCGCTTGGGTTAGAAGCCGCCCTCGCAGCAGAACTGGGAGTTACACCCACCATTCTCGCGGTGCTGCCGCAGGACTGTGGGCAGTACGTTCCGGCGTGGGACTTCGCCAACAAGAAATTGAAGGTCCTGGACGGTGGACATGCTACTTGGGATGAGGTAGCCGACACCACCCCGCTGAATAGCACCACGTTCAACGTGCTGGTCATCAGCATATAGCAGCAATAAGGCTGCCGAGTTAGAGGTAATCCCGCTCCGCTATTGAGCGGGGCGGACCGCACTCTGGAAGGGAGGCGATCATGGAACAGATGCTAGTAAGGCTTAAACCGTACGACCCGGCAAAGGGGCACGTCAAAAGACGCTACTCGCAGCCGGGTTGGCGATTCGACGAGGGGAGAGGTTGGTACAAGGTTCCAGCCGACGTCGCAGAGCAACTCCGTGAAGTAAGGCAAGTCGAAAACAGACCCTACTCTCCGCCGGCGTTCGATGTCTGCACAAAAGAAGAAGCACTAGAGCTGGAACGCAGGGAGAAAATAGACGCGAGGCGCAAACGCGGTGCGAACGATGCCCTCTCAGTCGAGGAGGCCGAGAACGGGTTGATCGGAGAATTGGTATCCGATGATGAAGACCTAGACCTGGATCCGCCAGTTCCAAGGCGCACAGCTACGCTGACAACAGCAGACATACCAAAGCCGACACCGACACCGAGGAAGAAACAAACTTCACCAGTCAAGGCAGAGCCAAAAAAGAAACCCGCCACCAAGACAGGTGGGCGAGCCAAGACACGAAAGAAGTGATCGAATGCCCACCACTGCCGGTCACTTCCGCCGCCTCATAGAAGCGGCGTTCCTAAGCGTTGAACCGGCAGTCGTCCACGTCGACGACGAACAGTGGGTTGAGGTATTCGGGCCAAGGCTTTATATCAATGGCGGGGTAGAGCTCCGCATTAGACCCGACGCCCTATCGCAAGCGCTGGAGGGTATGGACGATGACGACGACTGCACGGACGAAACGCTGCTGCCGTTTGCCATCTACGATAGGTATCACCCCTGGCCGCTTGCCGTCCTGGTACATGTCAGTACCCTAAAGAGATCATTTATAACGGCCAGCCAGGGACGGGGACCACGCTGCGATAAAAACGAACCGGTATGTGACCATACCAAAGAGGGTTTCTGCGAGTCTTGCTTCTTTACCTTGTGGCAAGGTGCCGCTAGTAAAATAAGAACATCCTATACCAATACGCCCGAGGAAGAGAAGAAACCAAAGGCCAAGGCTACAAATAAGAAACCGGCGAAGAGTAAGACGGAACCGAAGAAGAAGTCGTCAAAGAAAAAGACAAAGGTAAAGAAAGATGAAGATCGAGGGAAATGAAAAGACGAGGCACCGGCTAGTCCTCGCAAAGGACGTCGATCTGTCGAAGGCCAAAAAGGACTGCAAGCTCTGCAATGGCACAGGCATAGACGGACATAGACAGGCAACCAAGGAGGAGCTGGCTGCAGGAGCGCCAGCCCGCATCCCCTCTGTATGCGACTGCGTGATCAACGTGGGAGGAGTGAGGAGGGACTACTTCGTGAAGATGATGGAGAGCATATCCAAGAAGCTGAGGGACGGAACGTTTTCCAGGCACATGGCAAAAGAGATCCTCAAACTTCCCGAGCCCCAAAAGACCATGACTATTAACAGGCTCAGAACAGAGGTGAAGGAAAATCCGCAAAGCCAAACAGACGAAGCCATGCTGGCAACGTTGAGATATATCGAGAGGGAGATATCGGCCAATTGACCAGCGTAGCCAAAGCCGAAACGTGGTACACCGGAGAGTACGTGGTGCTCCCAGATCGAGACGAGCTATCGAGCACGCGCCTGCGCCGTGGGGAAATCCTTAGGCATAGATCAGGACTTACCATTCTATGCTGCCCAGCCTGTGGCTCAATGGGTTACACGCCAGCCAAAGTAGTGGGTAACGACGCCCAGCCATCCCTAGATCGAACTACGACCTGCGGATGCGGACGATGCCGTGCCCGCTATACGATCCAGAAGGGCATGGCCGTTCGCAAGGAAGAAAGGTAAAGTTAATGGACTACGACTACGAACAAGCAGATAACATGGAACAGGACGAGCGCACCAACATGCGCGAGCCCCCTAAGGACTCTGTGCCAATACGGTCCACAAAGGATTTAGGGTTTGCTGCGTTCTGCCGTATGCGTAAGCTAGTATTGCGTAGCGCCAAGAGGGTGAGCAGGAAAGTGTTCGAGTTTAATTTCGAAGATCCCCATTACCGATGGGACGATTTAAAACTGGAGTTCAGCAATTCCGAGAGCGCCGACTTCGATGCTTCGATGAGGCATTTGAAAAAGATGCTGAACAACTAGTATAATTTGAGTTGGGATGGAACTGACTAATCCAATAAGTGTTCACCGAGGCGATGCCAGGTACGAACCAATTAACCCGGAGGTGCAACAGGACCTTCTCGACAATAACACCGACTACATAGTGGTGGGTGATAAGACCGTGGTGCGTAAGGTGGTTCTGGACTATTCGTTCGAGCTTCCCATTGCTGGACGAGCGATAACAGGCAGGTTCACTTTCAACCACGACGGCTCAAATGTCGATTTGGAAAACGCCTACAATTTCATCAAGCCGCTGATAGACGGAGTAGCTTTTTCTGGTGCGATTGTGGGAAATGAAATAAGACTGGTCATAGTGACCAATAGCATAGGCGAAAACCCAACAATCCGGTATAGAAAAACCAGCATTAAGGTTGCCGCGTAAGGAGGAAAGACAATGGCATCACACAATTACAACCAAGAGGGCATTGGCAGCAATGTCGAATTCGGAAAAGATGGTCCGCGAATTAAGGATAACTCCGGTGTCCTTGAGGTACGCAATCAAGCGGATAACGCTCTAGCCCGATTGAAAGCTGCCTCCCCCACAGAGGACAGCGACGTCGTTACCAAAGAATACATGGAGACGCACTCGTCGCTGCGAGTCACCGGACAGATCAACGGCGGTTCACCACCCGCAGCCGGAACGGTGGGACGAGTATTCATCGTGACAACGGCCGGTGGGTCGTACGCCCTGAAGGAACTGTACAGAGATGACGGAACTCAGTGGGTACAGATCACCGTCACCGAGGGTATGCGAATCACCGTCACCGATGATTTGACAGGCGGCACGGACGAATACGACGGCGACCACATCTACGTCTGGGACGAGGACGGTGGAGTGTGGGCAGACGTTGGTCCAGCACCAGCAGTGGCGAAGGTTACTCGAACGGAGCGTCTGACTCTGGACTATACCAACACCGGCAACAACAACTTGGGAGCGGCCCTGCCAGCAAACGCCATTGTGGAAAAGGTAAAGGTGTATGTAAGCCAGATCTTCGACGGTACCTCTCCAGAGTTGAAGATCGGCGATGCGACCGACGACGACCGGCACATGCAGACGAAGGACTCCAAGTTGACAAAAGTCGGGGTGTACTGCGTAGAGACGTACTACCTATACGGGTCATCCACGCAGGTGGTGGCTAACCTGACGATTGGCGGAACGCCAAGCCAGGGGCAGCTATCCGTCTTGCTCAGCTACTCGGTTGCGTAGTGCATGCCTCTACCGGCAATACAGGGTAACTTAGCGGGAACCACCGAGGACCAGTTCACGCTAGGTAGCGAGGGTGAGGACGTTGGCATCTTTCGAGATTCGTCTGGTAGGTTGGCGTTTAAGGACCATCAGGTGGTAGGCGTCCCCACCCTCAGCCAGCTATTAGAGAGCGTACCGGATTTGCCAAGGGATTACATCGCTGCCGACGTGACGGTCAACGTTCCCTTGCATAGGCAATACATCACGTACAACCGTGTCGTACTCGACGGCACGATGGAATGCGATGGGTTAGGAGT
>Ga0180438_10003063_pt1 | contig 25917 bp, 22 predicted proteins | sample SS_ome_12_FD_132455 | JGI IMG/M metagenome (GOLD analysis project Ga0180438, IMG submission 132455) | Hypersaline lake sediment archaeal communities from the Salton Sea, California, USA - SS_3_D_2 metaG | ecosystem: Environmental > Aquatic > Non-marine Saline and Alkaline > Hypersaline >... | reverse complement strand
TAAATTGGGATATGATCAAAAAATATATTAAAAATCAGTAATTCCTATATGTTAAGCACCGGCCTTTGGGCCGGTGTCTTTACTTTTATCGCAGTCCGATGTAAATGGTTCATTCACGCCGAACCTGAAAGATAGGCAAGTTGAGCCAGAGGCGAGTGCTTGCCTATCTTTCAGGTTCGGCGTCTGGGGATCCAAGGGAACGTTGGCGCCATTTTCATCCAATGCTTTTGGGGCGAGCAAAAGCATTGGCCCTGCGCGGGAGGCGCAAAGTGAGCAAAGAAATAAAATAAATAAATGATCTCGAAATAAAAATAAATAACAAGTCCAAGATAAAAAATAAAAGAAGAGCTCGATTTCTCAAGCCCTTCTTTTTAGTACTCGTTTTAATTACTTAACGTTTTATAACAAAACGATTAATTAAAAGCTACCCCACCTTTAAGCCAAACACCCCACTGTGAAAGAGCGCATGTGCAGCAGGAGTCATCGCAGCAATTGTTGTCACAGCAATTGGTGTTGCATGGGCCGCAAGGGTTGCATGATGTTGAGCATGGGTTGCATGGCAAGCAGGTGTTGCAGTCATTGTAGCAGCAGTCATCACAAGGCTTATGTCCAAACTCAGCTTCAAAACCGACGCCAAGATATGGTACCCAGCATTCATTATCACACCACGTGTAATCTACATGAGCAAATATCTTGTGAGAAAGTCCCTTGGTGCGTGCACCGCAAAGATCGAAGTCACAGTAGCTGATAAACACAGGATCTTTTGAGGTATAGACTTGGGCAGGTCCTACGGAGTCATAGCTTTCCAATTCAATAGTGCCAGCTGAATCATACCATGCTTTGGCTCTGCGATCTGCACCGGGGTTTTGGAAATATTCAATGCTTGCTGTTTTGTCACCATCAGGATAGTTGTTGGTGCCTTTGCATATTGTTGCTCCCGATTGTGATGCTGAAAGAGCCACTGCTAGCGGTTCAGCTACAGTGTTGTATCCATACATGAAGGCATCGCCTTTGAGGGCCCAGGTGTTTTCTTCAAAGCATGGGCAGCAGTCACAACGACATTCGATCTTTTCGCAGCTTCTTCCCCAAAAGTTGTAGCCGAGATCAAATGACCAGTTGCAATGTATGTATTGGAGCATGAATGCAAGATCACCTTGTACGCCAATGCTTACATCAACCGGAATATTGGTCAAGTTAGCAACAGGGCTGTAAATGCCTGCAAACTGTTTGATTGGCTTGGTGACAGGTCCAATTTCACCTGCATAAAGGTTTTCTACCGGTGTTTTGAACTTGGCTGCAAGCATGTATCTGCTGAGTGGTTTGCAGTTTAGATCAAAAGTTCGGCATTGTTTGGTTTTAAAGAGGTGTGTTATGTTCATATCAAAGTAGAACGATGCACAGCTGCATTCACATTCATCATGCCAGAAGTCCCAGTGAGATGTAAATCCGGCGCCGAGCTCCCAGTGTTTGCCATTACCGACAATCGGTTCAAAGAGATAGCAGCCTTCAGGGCGATTTCCGGTAGGAGCAACAGCTCTGATGTTAAGACCTACATGATAATCACAATCACACCAGAAGTTCCAGCCTAATGCCATCTGAATATCGGATAGTGCTGTCTTTTTTCGTTCGCAGCAGTCCATTTTGGCATAGCAGAGAGGGCTGAAGCTAATTGTTGGATCGTTGATTACGCCACATCCGCTAATAAATGAGGCAAAGCTTGGAACCAAGTTGCTGCGCAAGATGCCAATAGTATCAGTGTCTACTACATCAAATGTTTTATTGAAGTAACCTGCTGGGTGATTTAAAACTCCTCGGTTTCCGATGCATTCGCACATGTTAAGATCCCAGCGTGTATGAACTACAGGTGCATGAATTCTGAAGTACATTCCTTGGCACCATTCATCCAATCCAAGGTAGAGATTGAAGTCAACAAGGAAGTTTGAGATGCGAGGTTCAAAGGTTACACAGCTTTGATAATCGGTTGGCAGGCCAAAGTAGTCTGCAAGCCAATCAGAGCCGCCTCTGCCTTCGACGGTGCTGCCGCTAATGCGTACAACATAGGAATCATCACAGCAATTATCATAACATGGTCCGCATGAATTACATGGTCCACATGGATTGCATGATGTTGAGCAGGAAGTTGCGCATGGACTGCAGTTGTTGTTCCAGCAGCCAAAGAGGCATTGTGCTATGTAGCATGGCTTGAATGATTTGGCATATTCTGCAGTTATTGCAAAATTTCCATACCAGCAGTCCATGTCGCATAGATTGATTTGTGTATTCCATCCGGCGCCAACAAGTTCACGTGCAATATTTTCACTTTGTGATCGGATGCTGTAGTAGGGTGCAACTGCTCCTGCTGTCCCACTCAATAAAAATGTGAGGCATAAAGCATGTTTTAACATTTTGTGCATATATAAGCTCCTCGAGCATTAATCTTTGGTTGAAATGACACTAACAGTAAAAATGTTTGTAGATTATTTTTTTAATCGATAGGCTCTCCTTTCTTGTACGAGTGTTTTATTACTTTTTACTCCTTAGCTTCTTTTTTTATACTCTTATTTGTATCGATCTGCAAGTTTTTTTAGAAATAATATATGAGGAAATGAATCTTCTGGATTGGTAACCGAAAAAAACGGTTGTACTAAAAAGCAGAAATGTAACTACGGGGTTGGGCTTAATTATTCAAAATGCACAGCCACATTTGAGCCAGACACCCCATTGCGATAATGGACATATGGCGCAGGAGTTACAACATGCATCATCACAACAAGGGCCACAGCATGGTGATTCGTGTGGTATGCCGCATGGGTTGCATGCATAAAAGCAGGTAGAATAAGGTTTGCACGTTGCGCAAGAATTGTTATCGCATGGTTGTTGTGCGAACTCTGCTTCAAAACCGATTCCGATATAAGGAGTACAGCGATCACAGCAGCTCCAGGTATAATCAATATGGCCAAATAGTTTATGAGACTGTCCTCTGGATTGAGCACTGCAAAGATCTATATCACATTCCTTGATTAAAATAGGATTTTTTGATGTATAAACCTGTGCATGTTGCCCCGATGGTGAAGGTATTATTAAAGGTAGTGAAGGCGTAGGTGTATCCCATGCAGGCTGTCTGTTGTCAACACCCGGGTTTTGGAACCATAAAATAGGAGGTCTTTTTGAAGTGTCTCCATCAGGATAATTATTTCTGCCGCTACCTATAGTTGCTTGTGTTTGAGAGGCTGAAAGGGTAGAGCTTTTAAGTGTTGCGCCATTAAATCCATACATGAATGAATCACCTTTTAATGCCCAGCTATTTTCTTCAAACAGCGGACAGCAGTCGCAACGATATTCAATCTTTTCGCACGTTTGTCCCCAGAAGTTATAGCCTATATCGAAAGACCAGTTGTTATGGATATATTGCATCATCAGGACAAGATCACCTTGTACTGCCACACTTACATCTACCGGCATTGTTGTCAAATTGGCTACCGGTGAGTAGATTCCATCAAACTGTTTATTGGGCACCGTTGCATTGCCGACAGGATTTCCTGCTTTAAGGTTTTCAACATCCGATTTATAATGAGCGGCAAGCATATATCTGCTTAGTGGTTTACAGCAAAGGTCGAATGTTCTGCATTGGCGTGCTTTGAACATGTGTGTGGCATTTACATCTACATAAAAAGCACATAATTTGCATTCATCTTGACTTTTCCACCAGGTCCAGAATGAGCTGAATCCTCCGCCAACTTCCCAATGATGTCCATTTCCAATGATCGGTTCAAACAGATAGTCTGCACGAGGTGTTGTTCCTGTTGGCGCAACTACACGCAGATTAAAGCCAACATTATAATCCCAATCACAGCAACAGTTCCAGCCGAGTGCCATCTGAATATCAGAAAGGCCTGTTTTTGTGCATTGATTGTAGTACATTTTTGCATGGCATAAAGGGTTGAATGTAATGTCTGGCGAATTAATGGTGCCACACCCTGTGATAAATGAGGCGAAATTTGGTACAAGATTTGAACGTTCAATGCCATATGTTGCTGTGTCAACTACCGTTACTGTTTGGTTAAAGTAACCTGCCCAATGATTGTTTTTTCCTTCATCTTGAATGCATTCGCACATATTCAGGTCCCATCTGGTATGTACGATCGGTGCATGTACCCTGAAATAGAGCCCTTGTACCCATTCATCAAGCCCTAGAAAAAGGTTAAGATCGGCAAGAAAATTTTCAATACGTGGTTCAAATGATACGCAGCTTTTATAATCGGTAGGCAACCCAAAATAATCGGCAAGCCAGTCACATGAGTTTCTTCCTTCAACCTGACTTCCTGTGATTCGTATGCGATAGAGATTATCACAGCATGGTGTTTGGCATAATCCTCCAGACATGTTGCATGAATTACAACATGATTCAGCAGAAAAAGCACATGAATCACCGGAGGTAGGTTGCATGCATGAAGTATACGGTTTATCACAACAGCAAAAAAGAGACTCTGCTATCTGATAGGGTTTGAATGAATGTGTATATTCAGGTGTTATTGAAAAGTTTCCATAACATCTATCATCATTGCAGCAATTTATTTGAAAATTCCATCCAGCTCCTACTAGTTCACGAGCAGCATTTTCACTTTGTGATCTGATTCTGAAATAGGGTGCTACCGCCAAATTCATGGATGTTGTTAGTAAGAGCAAGAGATATAATAGCTTTTTCATTTTTTCTTTATCTCCCCCTTTTTTAAGGTCGCATTCGTAATTATTTTTATATCTACTCTATTATTGATGAAAATTGCAAGCATTTAGGAGTAATAGGCCGTTTTTACGTGGATTCTGGTTTTTGTAGGGACGGAAGACGCAAAGGCCGCGACTATTTAAACAATTATAATGCTAAAATTTTTTATTCAAGATCATTTGTTTACTTCAATCTAATATCATTTGTGCGCCTCCCGCGCAGGGCCCGACTTCGCATAAAGCTTCGATCGGACAGGCCAATGCTTTTGCTCGCCCCAAAAGCATTGGATGAAAATGGCGCAAAAGAGAAAATCAAAATAAATAAATAAATGATCTTGAAATTAATAAGTATTATAACGAGTCAAAAAAATAAAAAAGATTTGATCATTAAAAAAGAAGGACCTGGATTTCCCAGGTCCTTCTTAGTACTCATTCTTAGTCTGCTTAACGTCGTTTTTTACAATAAACGATTAGTTAAAAGCGACTCCGCCTTTAAGCCAGATGCCCCATTGCGAAAGTGCGCAGGTGCAGCAGTTGTTATCGCAGCAGTTGTCATAGCAGCAGTTGTCGTAGCATGGGCCACATGGGGAGCAGCTTGTATTGCATGATGTTCCACATGGATTGCAGCAATTGTCGTAGCAGTTGTTGTTGCAGCAGTCGTCACATGGCTTTTGGCCAAATTCAACTTCACCACCGATGCCGAGGTATGGTACCCAGCATTCGCGATCGCACCAGGTATAGTCAAAGTTGATAAACAACTTATGAGAAATGCCCTTGGTTTGTGCGCCACAAAGATCAAAGTCGCAGAAGTTGATAAATACTGGATCTTTTGAGGTGTAAACTTGTTGTACACTTGCAGCCTCGCCTTTTGCATTAAAGGTGTTTAATGCAAGCGGTCCGGTGGTGTTATTCCATGCCAACAGTTTATTATCAACGCCAGGGTTCTTGTACCAAGGAGCGGCTGCAGTTGCAATCGGTGTATTGGTACCTGCAAAGATGGTGGCTCCAGATTGTGATGCTGAAAGGGCTACACCTTCTTGATTTGCAGTGATTTGTGTTGTATTAAAGCCGTACATATAGGCATCGCCTTTGAGTGCCCAGGTATTGTCTTCAAAGCATGGGCAGCAGTCGCAGCGACATTCGATCTTATCACAGCTTCTTCCCCAGAAGTTGTAACCAAGATCAAATGACCAGTTGCAGTGGTTGTATTGGAACATTAAGGCAACATCCGCTTGTACGCCAACACTTACATCTACTGGCATGTAGGTTAAGTTAGCTACTGGGCTGTAGATACCTGCAAATTGTTTGACTGGTTTGTCAGCATCTACAGGATCTGCTGCTTTTGCATATAATCCTTCTACAGGTGTTTTGAACTTAGCTGCCAACATGTATCTGCTGAGAGGTTTGCAGCGAAGGTCAAATACGCGGCACTGTTTTGCTTTGAACAAGTGGCTGATATTTGCATCCAAGTAGAATGTGCAGCAGCGTTCTTCACATTCATCTGACCAGAACTGCCAATGAGAAGTGAATTGTCCACCGAGTTCAAAATGTTTGCCGTTGCCAACGATTGGTTCAAAGAGGTAGCAGCCTTCTGGACGATTGCCAGTTGGAGCTGCCGCATAAATGCCAAGACCTACATGATAGCATTCATCACACCAGAAGTTCCAGCCCAATGCCATGCGAATGTCTGCCAATGCAGTTTCTGTTCTGCGGCAGCAATCCATCTTTGCATAGCAGAGTGGGTTGAAGGTGATGTCACGTGAATTGATGACGCCACATCCGCTGATGAATGAAGTAAAGCTTGAAACCAAGTTGTTACGTGTAATCCCGACTAAATCGGTCCCTGAGGCAACAACAGTTTTGTTAAAGTATCCTGCAGGATGATTTGCAACGCCTTGAGCTTCGATGCATTCGCACATGTTCAGATCCCAGCGAGTGTGAACTACTGGAGCATGAATTCTGAAGTACATGCCTTTGCACCATTCATCCAAGCCAAGGAAGAAGTTGAAGTCTACGAGGAAGTTATCAATTTTTGGCTCAAATGTTACACAGCTCTTATAATCGACTGGCAAACCAAAATTGTCTGCAAGCCAATCCCATCCGCCTCTGTTTGCAACTTGGCTGCCGGATATTCTGATGCGATAGCAGTCATCACAGCAGTTATCATAGCATGGGCCACATGGGCCGCATGGTGCGCAGCAAGAGTTGCAATCCGTTGTTGAGCAGCCCCATGAGCAGCAGTTGTTGTTGTTATAGCAGCCGAAGAGGCATTGTGCAATATTGCATGGTCTGAAGGAACTTGTCCATTCAGCAGCTATTGAGAAATTACCGTACCAGCAGTCCATATCACAGAAATTAATTTGGGTGTTCCATCCACCACCAACCATTTCGCGTGCGATATTTTCGCTTTGCGAACGGATGCTGTAGTATGGCGCAACGGCAACTGCAGCTGTGCAGCTTGCCAAAAACGCGATACATAAGGAAGTTTTTATCATATTGTTCATTCGTAAAACTCCTTGAGTTTAAAACTCCTTGTTGAACAATGACACTACTACTAATAAATTTTTGCACTTTTGATGTTTTACAGATGATGTTGCAATGGTAAATTGTTATGGAAACATTTCCATTTAGTGATACTAACCGATAGGCCCTCCCTTCGTGTTTTTTGAAAAAAGCTTTATATATAAGTATTTCAACTAGCTTTGTTGATGCTGTTTTTCAATAAGTACTACTATTACAATTCCTTAGTCTCCCCTAGTATAATACGATCAAATTTTTAATGTAAAGAAAATTTTTTAAATATCATGCTATGAGAGGTATAATACAGATTCTTATGCATGCTTTTCTGCGTGTGACGCGGCTTATCTTGGATAAATTTTGTAACTATTGAATCTATGAGAGACTTTGATTATGATCAATTCAAATATCATGAGAACATTATTTTTAAAGATGGGTAACTCATATGATTTATAAAATAATACGTAAAAGTATGGTTTTTATACTGCATGCTATCTCTACATATCGTAGAATTTTAGTAGCAGCAGCCTTTGCAGGAGTAGCATTATTTCTAGGCTTTGCTCTGTGGTACTATATGCCTTATGATCAATCAATGTTCTATTATAGTACTCAAGATACACAAGTAGCTAATCACTGTGGTTCTTTAGGAGCCAATACTGCTGCATTATTTACCTACTTTTTTGGTGGGGCTTCTTTTATTGTTCTTATTCTTATGGTTTTAGGTTCTTACATGATTGCAACGCGGCGATCAATTAAAACGGAGTGGGACAGGATTGTTACGCTTATTATTATGTTATTCGTGACATCTGCATTATTGGCCAGTTATTCATATGATCCAATTTATGCACAATGCCCTGGAGGTTATTGTGGCATGACATTGTGGACAACGGTTGCGGATTTTTTTGATCAAATAGCTGCAACATTTCTGCTTATTGCATTGTTGCTCATGACAATAATAGTTGTCAGCCGATTTCCTTTTATTACGGTTTATTATCACATGAAAAAGGTTGCACTTTATCTATATGGAAAAAGATTTCTGCTGGTTCCTGTATATCGCATCGGAAAAAGTGCGATTTATTATATGTTTTATCCATTTAAAGCGCTAATTCATTGGTTGTATCGCCTGTTTACCGGAGCTACGATTGTTAATGAACATGATGAGTCTGTTGCCACGTTTGAATATAATCTTGAAGAAGCTGCATCTGTTGAAGATATAGTACAAGATCAGTTTTGGCAGGGATATAGAAACGAAATGTCAGATAAAGAATGTGGGGAGGATGAACATCTTCAGGGAGCTGAATGTATTGAAGGTGAGGAATTTATACCGATACATAATACGGATTGTGAGCAGGAGCAAAGAACATCAATACAAAAACGAAACAGCCAGAAAGCTGCGCCGTATGAATTGCCAGATCCTGAATTGTTTATCGATCAGCGGGATGAGGGCGAAGAAGCACTTTTGCAAGGTGAGCTTGAGTCGCGTGCACGTATTTTAGAAGAAAAATTAGAACGGTTCGGCATTTCTGGCAAGGTTGTAGCAATTAAACGTGGACCGGTTGTTACCTTATTTGAGTATCAACCACACATTGATACAAAATTAAGTAAGATTATTGCATTAGAAGATGATCTTGCTATGGCTCTTCAAGCATTGAGTATTCGCATTATTGCTCCTATCCCGGGAAGGGCAGTCGTAGGCTTTGAAGTTTCAAATAATATTCGTCACAACGTGTTGTTAGGATCAATAATTCAGTCAAAAAAATTCCGGTCGTATACACATGGCCTGCCGTTAATTTTGGGATGTGATACGATTGGCACTGATGTGATTATTGATCTTGCTAAAATGCCGCATCTGTTAATTGCAGGTTCTACCGGTTCTGGTAAATCTGTTGCTTTAAACTCTATGCTCATCAGTTTGCTGTGTCGATGTTCGCCGGAAGAATTAAGATTAATTCTGATTGATCCTAAACGGTTGGAGTTTGCTTCTTACGAGGATATTGCGCATCTTCTCTTTCCAATAGTTACCGATCCAAAACAGGCAATATTAGCTTTGCGTTGGGTAGTAAAAGAGATGGAGCGACGGTATGAAACCATGAAAGAATTAGGCGCACGTAACATGGTAGATTATAATGCAGCAGCAGTTCGAAATGGGTTAGAACCATTGCCGTTTATTGCCATAATTATCGATGAACTTTCAGATTTGATGATTACGGCCGGAAAAGATATCGAAGATCTTATTATTCGTATAACTCAGATGGCGAGAGCTGCTGGTATTCATATGCTGGTAGCGACACAACGGCCGTCGGTTGATGTTATCACAGGAGTGATTAAAGTTAATTTTCCAAGCAGAATTTCATTTCGCGTAACATCAAAAGTTGATTCTCGCACAATTTTAGATTGCAGCGGAGCAGAAAAACTATTAGGCCGCGGTGATATGTTATTTTTGGATGCCGGATCTTCTCAGTTGCATCGTGTTCACGGAGCATATGTTTCTGATGCGGAAATTGAGCAAGTAGTTGCATCAATAAAAGAGCAGCGAGAACCGCATTATTGTGAACTGGCCGAAGAGAATGTGGGAGGTGTTGATTTGCTTGAAGGTGATGATCAATTGTATAATGATATTGTAACCTTTCTTGATGGTATAGATGAAGTTTCTATTTCATTATTGCAACGAAGATTTAGGATCGGTTATAATAGGTCGGCTCGCATTATTGAAATGTTAGAAGCTGAAGGAGTGATAGCACCTTCAGATGGCGGTAAAATGCGCAAAGTAATTCATTGATAAACTATTTTTTGCTTGACAAATGTTCAAAAGCAAGACATTTTTTTCACGATGAGTAGTTATTGTTTATATAAACAAATTTTACAGTTTAAAAACGGGGAAACACCTATGCGTCTAGACGAGCAGTTGTTGAAGAAAGCTATTCCTGATGCATCTATCCTCCACTCAGTATTTCCTGAAGATCCAACTTTTTCCATTGATTCACGAACAGTGAAAAAGGGAGATATTTTTATTGCACTTAAAGGTGCGATTCATGATGGACATGAGTTTCTTCAGGAAGCTCTTGAGAAAGGAGCAGCCGGCTTGTTTATTGCTGAAGATAAACAAGCACTGTTAAAAAGCATCAATAGAACATTGCTTAAAAATAAGCTCGTTATTGTTGTTAAGGATGTATTAAGCGCCTTATTTGCATTAGTTAATGTGTGGCGGGCACAATTTGATTATCCTGTTGTTGCAATAACCGGCTCGATCGGTAAAACTTCAACTAAAGAGATAATTGGAACTATTTTAAATATGCATGCACCAGATTGCTATTTAATTTCTCATGCCAACCAAAATACAAAGCTTGGCTTGGCATTAAATATTCTGCGCATGCGCCATCATCATAAGGCGGCAGTTTTTGAAGTTGGGGTAAGCAAACGTGGCGAAATGGCTGAACGAGCAGCACTGTTAAAGCCGACGATTGCATTAATTACCGGTATCGGTCATAGCCACATGGAAGGGCTCGGGTCGTTAACAGATATTGCGTTTGAAAAACGTGATATTTTTAAATATTTTACCGAATCGAACATAGGTATTATCAACGGAGACTTATCGATCTTGTCACAAGTTGCGTACAAACATCCGGTAGTAAAGTTCGGGTCAAAAACAAGCAATCAGATACAAATTCGCAAAATGCATGCTGGTGACAATCAGATAACATTTGTGTTGAAAATATACAAAACCAAACATAATATCACCTTAAACCATACGCATCATGGCATGGTTTATAATGCTACTGCTGCAGCGACCGTCGCGTATCTTCTTGATGTTCCTACTCAAACTATTATTAAGGGCATTCAAACTCCTGTAAATGTATCTGGACGTTTTGAGCAGCGATTTCTTCCTGCAAAGAAAGGATTCATTATCAACGACTGTTATAATGCAAATCCTGAAAGTATGAAATCATCACTATTGGCTTTTCATGCATTAAGAACAAAAGCCCAAAAGATACTTGTTTTGGGTGATATGCTTGAACTTGGCGTCAACAGCCCCTTTTGGCATCGTCAGCTTGGCAGGTTTTTGCGTAAAGTTTCATCATTGCAACATGTCATTTTGGTTGGTAACTTAGTTAAGTGGACCAAAAAAACATTGCCGATAGGTTTGACCTGGGATACTGTTTCATCTTGGAAAGAGGCTGCTGATTTGCTGAACAAAAAATTGTCGCAATATTCTGAAAAAGATGAACTGGCTATCTTGGTAAAGGGTTCGCGAGGCGTTGAATTAGACAAACTTGTAGAGGCTCTTGCGCAAAAGACAAAACAAAAAGAGCATTCTAATTAATGATGTGGCATGAAAAGCGAAGAAGATACACAATCAGAGTTGTTTCATAAATCAGTACTTGTACAAGAAGTTTTGCATTATATTGATGTAAAACCACAAGGCGTCTATCTTGATGCTACCTTTGGAACTGGTGGACATACTCGTGCTCTGTTGGAACAAGATCCGACATGTCATGTTGTTGCTCTTGATTGGGATGCCAACGTATTAGAAACATATGGACAGCCTCTTCAGGAAGAATTTGGCGATAGATTGCGTTTGGTTTGGGGCAATTTTGCACTTCTTTATAAGATAGTCAAAAATGAGCGTATAGGCCCATTTGATGGAATATTGGCAGATTTTGGAACATCTCAGATTCAATTGTTTGAGCGGCATGGTTTTTCTGTGTATCGAGATACGCCGCTTGATATGCGCATGTCTCCATCTCATCAACAGCTTACCGCCGCAGAATTGATAGCTCAGGCATCTGAAAAGAAATTGTCAGAACTATTTTGGGAGTTGGGCGAAGAACGGTATGCGCGGCAGATTGCGCGTGCAATAGTCACGGAGCGCCAGAGGCACCCGATAGAGACAACTGGTCAGCTTGCATCACTTATTGAAAAGATGGTTCCACGCAAAAAGCATGTTAAAATTCATCCTGCAACAAGAGTTTTTCAGGCTTTACGAATATATGTTAATAAGGAGCTTGAAAATATTAAGGCTTTTTTGGAAGGGGCCCTTAAGATACTCAAGCCGGATGGCCGTTTGGTCTGCATCTCTTTCCATTCCCTTGAAGATCGCATTGTTAAAAATTTCTTTCACGAGAAAGAAACTACGGGTGAGCTTGAAATTTTAACGCCGCACATAATTATGGCATCTGAGCAAGAGGGAGCACAAAACCCTTCAGCCAGATCAGCCAAATTAAGGGCTGCCAAACGAATTTGTACATAAAGGAGAAAAATCGGGAATAGTTTGACAAAAAAAGCTCATATTATACAATTAACTTGTTGGCAATTTTTCTTTTTAGTAGACTAACATAAAGAGGGATGGTAATATCTCCGAAGGATTGCGACTATGAAAATAACAGAAGTGAAAGTTTACCCGGCAAAAGATGGGGGTAGGCTTAAAGCATATGCGACGATTGTTTTTGATAATAGCTTTATTATCAGGGATTTGAAGATCATCGAAGGCGACAAAGGTTTCTTTGTATCTATGCCATCCCGAAAAAGAAAGGATGGAAGTTTCAGAGATATTGTTCATCCTCTGAACTCCGAAACTCGCCGCGAAATCGAAGAAAGAATCGTAGAAGAGTTCAAAAAGATTCTCGAACTTGAAGAGAATCCTCAATAAGAGGACATAAAAAATGTTCTTTTTGGGGCGTAGCCAAGCGGCAAGGCACCAGGTTTTGGTCCTGGCATCGGAGGTTCGAATCCTTCCGCCCCAGCCAAGTTTGCCCTCATACTGTCTTTTTTAGCAGCCATGAGGGTTTTTTATAGCTAATTTTTAACCATTTCAATATAAGGATGCAGTTGTGAGCAACATACTCCTTTTAGCATCAAAATCTGAATCTCGACAACAACTTTTGCAAGAAGCCAAAATTCCCTTTAAGGTGATCAAACAAGAAGCAAAAGAAGAAGAATGTGATTGGGGCCTTCCTTTAGTTCAACTTGTCGAAAGCATAGCTCTTCATAAAATGAATGATATTACTTTAGATAAGGGCAAAGAAGGGGAGCGTTGCTTTGTCTTGACCGCTGATACCTTGTCGCAACTACCTGATGGTACGCTCCAAGGAAAGCCTACAGACCGAGAGGATGCGATTGCAAAGATCAAAGCCGCTCGAACAGGATCACGCTTGGCAACTGCTTTTTGCCTTGATCGCAAAATTTTTGAACAGGGCGAATGGAAAATGGATAGACGGATTGTTCATGTAGTAACGGCAGATTATTTTTTTGATGTTCCTGATCATTGGATTGATCGTTATCTTGAACACTCTCGGGGATTTGTTGCCTCTAATGCAATTGCTGTCGAAGATTATGGTGCCCAGTTTTTTAAGCAAATGTCAGGCTCTTACTCGACCATTGTGGGATTGCCCATGTTTGAATTGCGAGAAGCGCTTGATCAGCTTGAATTTTTTGGTGAATAATTCCAAAATTTCCCTTTATTTAAGCCTCTTTTAATACTATTGTACAAACTCAAGTTTCATTGAGTCAATCAAAAAGCTTTTATGAAAGATTAGTAATCTAATTATAGACACGTCAATAGATGCTGTGATGGGTTTAAATAAGACTCAATTTTTGCTGATTGTAAATTTTTTCTAAATCGGAAAAAGTAAATAAGATAGGGCTCTATCTTATATTTTTTGCCAAATATTTGCAAATAGAAATTCCATAATGGTATTCTTGTTTGTAGATAGTATATCTCACAAGCAATAACATGCCTAGGCGAGTTGAGATATGTGAAGATGAGTTGTTTAGTGTATAGTGTAACCCCTTTAATAAAAAGGAGAACAAAATGAAGGGTGTTAAATATCTAATGGCAGCCGCATTGTTGCTTTGCTTGCAAGCTGAAGCTAAAAGAGCAAAGTTGGTAGATGTTGAAGAAGCTCCAACAATTGCAATGTCTGAAATGAAACCTTGCACTCCAGGTTGTGAATGTGCATCACCTACTATTGAACTTGTAGATGAATGTGTTTCTGTAAGAAAACATTCACCTGACATGTGCTTCAAAACAAAATCAGACTGGGAATGTATCAGAACCTACAAGATTAATGGTGAAGACGAATGTGTAAAAACATTAAATGGTGAACCAGTTACATCATGTGATCCTTGCTGCAAACCAGTCTGCCGACCATGCCGACCATGTCGTCCACGTTGCAGACCACGTTGCCGACCATGCTGTGACTAATAGTCTCAGTTAAAAACTGATAAAGCACAAGCAAAGAAAGCGCCTCGATCTTACCTCGAGACGCTTTCTTTGCTTGTGCTTTTATTATAGCCGTAATACCCTATGCTTTTTAAGGTTGTACTTTAGTTAAGAATATTCTTTTTGCTTGGCTTCCATCGTTTGAGAATTTCTTTAAAAAAGAGCTCTTGAGGGCTTTCTTTTGAATTATTTCCTTTTACGCTGGCACGTTCGATGCTAAAACGTATCATCGCATCATCGCAGACGGTAGAATCGATATGCTCAAGTGCTGGGATCAGATTTTTTTGAACCGCGTGTTTGACCGCTTGTTCATTGAGTGAGTTGAGCATGATATTTTCAAGAAGGCAGAAAAAATCGATGATACTCTGTTGTGCATCTTCTAAGTTAAAGAGATCGGAAGCTTCTCCCTTATGAAGACGCTTATGGAGTCCTGAAGAAAGAGCTTTATTGATAATTCGTTTAAGATAGGGGCCTTCATGTTCAGCCAGCCATTTTAAAAGACAAATTAGCTCATATGATATTACGAATTGCTCGTCAGTTTCTGGTTCATAAAAAAGACCTGTTTGTGCCATATATTTTCCTTGTTTATCTTAAATATCAACGTAATTTTGATGTCATGGATGGTTGTCTATTTAAGCCATACCATTTTTGAATTCAGAGTAAAATATTTTTTTCATAAATTTCGTGAAGCTTTGCTATTCTTGCCTCAATTGGCGGATGAGTAGACAATAGGTTTGTCCATCCTTGAGAATTGAAGGGCTTTACGATAAACAATGAAGCTGTGCTCGCGCGCCTCGTATCCTGTTTATCAAGATGGGCGACTGCTACATTGGCTTGCAGTTTTTGAAGTGCAGATGCCAAGGCTAATGGATCTTGGCTGTAATGTGCCCCCGATTCATCGGCCATGAATTCACGTGAGCGGGAAATCCCCAGCTGAATTAGTGTTGCTGCAATTGGCATTAAAAGAGCAATAAGTAACAAGCCGATCGGATTTTCTCGCCGTCTATTATTTCCTAATGTGCCCCACATGCCTGCGTAATATGCCATATTTGCAAGATAACCGATTGCTGTCGCAATAGTTGCGGCAATGGTCGCTATTAAAATGTCTCTGTTTTTGATGTGCGAAAGTTCATGTGCAAGAACACCTCGCAGTTCATGCTGCTCAAGTAATGACATGAGCCCTGTTGTTATGGCGACGGAAGCATGTGAAGGATTGCGTCCGGTTGCAAATGCATTGGCCATAGGGCTTTGGATTATATATAATTTGGGTGCAGGTATGCTCATCTTTTTGCTCAACTCTTGAACTATTGAATGAATGTCAGCATGTTCATAGTCATTTAATGGTCTTGCACTATAAAGCCTCAGAACAAGCGCATCCGAAAAGAAATAGGCTATGCCGTTTATAAGGAGGGCCATAATGAAAGCTATTTTTAGTCCTGTCATACCACCAAAATATGAACCAATAGCCAGGAAAAGGCCGCTCAGTATAATCAAAAGTACGGCAGTTTTTATTTTATTCATGACCATGACGTGACCTCCCTACTTATAGAATCGTGTTATTATTCATCTTCATATTCAATTTCCCAGTTGTCGATATCAAAAATTTGGCTCTGTTTTTCCTGGCTTTCCTCTGTTTCATCCTGCGTTGGCTCGGCACCTGCTTTTTTCCTCATTTTAAGCAGTTTTTTGGCACTTTCACGGACCAGCTGAGCTGAAGATTCGCTTTCTTTCTGAAGCTGCTTTTGAGTTGAGTCAAAGAGCTTATTCATCTCCTTTTGCATTTGGTTAATTTCTTTTTTGAGTTTAAGAATCATTTCAACCCCTGCCAAATTGATTCCGAGTTGATGTGTAAGATAAATGACTTCTTCAAGGCGATTTACATCCTCCTCAGAAAAAAGACGCGTGTTTCCGTCCGAGCGTTTAGGATTAATGAGCCCTTCTTTTTCATAAAGACGGATAGTCTGTTGATGTACTGAAAACATTTTGGCAACAGCAGAAATTGAAAAGTAACCTTTTTTCCTTCTAATTTTTACCATCTTATACCGCTTATTCTAATCTGTTTACCCCGTTACTGACTCTTAAGTTTTATGCCTTAATCTAATCTATAGCTTATTTTATGTTAAGACTATAGTTTATCATATCTTTTTTTATAAATCATTTTTTTTAGGGCATTTTGGGTGGTGTTGGCCCTTGATGTGGTATTGGACCAACCATGCACACACTATTGAAAAAAATAATGAGCCTGGAAAAGTTGCCCCTGATTTGTCCTGCAAGACTATATTTCTAGGTGTAAACCTGGGAGAGCGGCTTCTTAACCTGGACCCCCTGAAAAAATGTGTTAATTGAAAAAATTTTTGACATTGTGTCGCGGCTGTGTTATATTTCTATTGTAATTATTGTTTGGAGTTTTTTGATTGATATTACTTCCCCTGACAAAAATTTAAAAAGTTTCTTATTGAAAAGATCGTAAGGTATTTACTGAAAAGTACTTTCATTCTAACCTCCATTTGTGGCTAGGGCGTATCTAGATGTGATGTGGCGTCTAGATACGCTTAGCTTAAACCCTCAAAAGATTTTTCATTTCATTATATTCATGATAAACCTCCTTTAAAAAGTGGTTTAGTGCGATTAAACGTACTAAACCACTTTTTTATGCGCTTGACGATTTAACAGGCCATTGATATAGTTAATATTGCAATTTTGTAATAAATATCTATTTAGAATAAATATCAATTTAGGGGGATCGATTATGATTACACTGAGAAACAAACTGTTATCAATAGGAATTATAAGTTTGTTGATGCATTGTTCAGGGTCTCAGGCTGGAGATATGAATTTGTTCCGACCAAAGAATGTTGCACTTATTGCTACAGGCCTTGTAAGTCTTGGGACATTGGCGTGGTATTGGTATAAAGGTGATTCGAGCGCAGATCAACCAACTACCCCGCCGCAAGTTGATAACCCAGATAAACCTGTAGATAATCCTACGGATGTTAATCCTGCGGATGTTAATCTTATGCCAGATGCTAAAGTTATTCCCGGTTCACCTAAGCAAAAAACCAAAAAGATAAAAACAACGTCAAAAAAACCTTCTGTTGAACCTGATCCTATTGACGAATTACTTGATGAACTGAATGAAGAGCTGTTGGTAGGTAAATCTCCTTGCAGAGGGCGATTTATGAATCTACCTGGTACTGTTTCTTTGGCTCAAGTTAAGGTGCTAAGTCAATTTAGCAAGCGTGGCGGTGGCGATGCTAGTTGTGGCTATCAGGCCCTCAAAAATAGTATTCTTGCCTTATTCAGTTTAATTGCAGGAACTGACGATCTGAATGGAGAGCTTCATGATCCTAAAATTATCAAGGAGCTGTTCGGGGCAGATGGTACTTGGAGAAATCATGTCATAACTGAGCGGGTTAAGGTGCTTTTTAAAGATTTTATTGTATCACACTTACAAGCCCATCTACGTCCAGCTGCAGACGTTAATGTTGCTGCTGGGTTTAATCGTGCAAACATACGGGGTAAATATCTAGACCTTCTGGGTGAGTATAGTAAAGGGGTTCTTTGTGAAATTCTTAGAGGACAAAAGGTTGGCATAGATTTTGCAGGATTTCTAAATTTTCTTTCACATGCGGAAATTCAGATTGCTGATCAATCACCATACTATCATTCCATAAGCCCTGATCCTGTAGACCTGCGAGCGTTAATGCGTACGCCAGAGTTTGTTGAGTTATTTTTTAATGGAAAGGCTCTTAAGCCATTTGAGCTTGTTTTAAATCCTTCTTCAATACAGCAAGTTAAGAAAGACTATCTTCAACGAAATCCGGGTGGTCACGTTAGCCTTGATGGTGAATGGGCTGATGAGACAGAAATTCAACAGCTTTTAAAGGTAGATCCAAAAACAATGGGAGCTAAAATGTACACCGTCATTGGTGATACGAGCATGATTAGCCCGGACTACGATTTCATGCCTGAATGGCAAAAGCTACAGGCGATACGCACAGAATTAATGAGTTCTTCGGTAGCTAACTATATTCATTGTTTTATTCTTGGAACGATGGGCCGTAGGATTGAAGAGGGACAATCTGCCGAACGCACTGCACAAGGTCACTGGTATTCACTTATTGCCCATAAGACCGGCGGTAGAAGATATTATTATATTGCAGACTCTGCTAATCATTGCAGACTCTATACAGACCAAATAAAAAGCATAATAGGAGCTCTTGAAGGCCAAGATTCTGCAAGCTTGCTCATTCCAAGCACTGCCGAAACTGCAAGACTCGAAAAAGCCTTGAAACTGATGGTTGGTCAAAAAGATTGCCCTCAGGACAAAAGGCATCGCATTCTTGATATTAATAATCTTTATCGAGAGCGTGGTGGAACATATGAAGGTCTTGGCGGCCATGATAAATTTATTGCCGAGATGCAAGGATTTTTAGGCTAATTGAGTATATAGTGTTATCTGAAGAGAAGCCTTATTATCAAGGCTTCTCTTTTTGTTTGATATATCCTTCATAATACTTTTCAACCTGTGGCCAATTGATTATATTCCACCAAGAATCAATATAATTGCCACGTCTGTTTTGATGCTTAAGGTAATATGCATGTTCCCACACATCAACGACCAAGATCGGCCAAAGCCCTTGATTCATAGGGACATCATGCCCCGGGGTTGAAACAATCTGTAATCTGCCTTCAGGAGTTGTGCATAACCATGTCCATCCGCTGCCAAACAAAGAGCTTGCTTCTTTATCAAATGCCTTTTTAAAATCGTTAAAACTACCAAAATTCTTATCGATAGCCTTTGCCAGATTGCCTGAAGGCTTGCTCCCCCCATGAGGAGTCATAATTTTCCAATAAAGTGAATGAGCAAAATGTCCACCACCATTATTTCGGACTGAGGTTCGGATTGCTGATGGAACCGATTCAAGGTTAGTAATAAGCCATTCAAGGCTCTTTCTTTGCAGATCGGGATAATCTTTTAAAGCATCATTGAGTTTATTGATATAGGCCTGATGGTGCTTGGTGTGATGAATTTCCATAGTTTGTGCGTCAATATATGGCTCAAGGGCGTCATAAGCATAAGGCAATGCTGGCAGGGTAAAAGCAGCTTGTTTAGATGCCGTATTATGAGAGGGAACTAGAGAGGTGGAGTAAGTTATACATAATAAAGCAGACAGAACAATGGCGGGACTCTTTTTCACGCTTATTCTCCTTTTTTTGTTAGTGACAACATGTACATTTAATGTTTCATCTGTCATATGAATTGTTTTTGTAACTGGAATAAAGATACATAAAAAAGAAAGGCAACGGTTGTTCTCGCAGTGCTCACGCACTTTTGAGCCGTCTGACTTCGATGATTTCTCATCGGCTTCAAACTACTTCCATTACCTTTCAATTTTATAGTAGCAAAGTTGGTCGTTAAAGTGCAATAGTTTGGGCAAAAAAACTTTATTTCCAGGTTAAAATTTATGCTTTAGTAGGGATATTTTGGTTTTGAGGTAGGTTATCTTTCCCTGGTAAGTAAGGGGTTAAATCGGTATAAGCAAAAGAGCGTTGCAAGGGTACATCCCTTGGGCGCAATTGTGGCTTTTTGTCTGGCTGCTCGGTTTTTTTTTGTTTTGGAGGTTCTTCACTGGCATAACAGGTATTCCAGATTATCATCAGGAATAATAATTTTTTCATATGGTTCCCTTTTTTAAAGGTGTGTAAGGAGAGACTTTTTATGTTATCAGTGATTATTTATAAAACACTATCTTATAAAGAATGTAAACCTAAAAGCAATTCTTTATTAAATAGAGTTATCAGACTTATCTGAATTTTTCAAAAATGAAATGGATTGAAGGCACATAATGACAAAGGGCTTCACAAGGTACTGAATAGTGAAGCCCAGCTTATACTATTATATCGATTGTGTCAGGATTGTTTGAATAAAGATGATAAACTTAAATGCTGTGGAATCTGATAAAAGAGTTGCATTAGTAGAGTTACAGTAATAAATTGCAAATGTTGTACCTTTTCTGACAATAGAGATCGAGATCCAATGGCCACCGGTATTGCAGATAAGATGGAAGTCATTGGCTTTAACTTTATCTAGATGTTGAATGATTTTAATAAAAAATTGTTCAAGTGAATCGGAAATAGGGTTAATGTCAGGCGTATTGCTTGAAACGTAAAATCGTGAAACCTGAGTGCCATCTGCTTCCCTTGCAATTTTTTGTTTATCATCTTTATCTTTTGATATCCCGTTGTTAAATGCGATGACGAGCGATCTTTCAAGTCCAATTTCTTGTGCTACCTGCCGAACCTCATCATAAAGGAGCTGCTCCGGCCTTATGAACTTTTTGAAAAGCATGCTTGTCTGATGAACAGTCTCTGAAGTTATAGGATGTTGTTGTTGGATAAGGAGCTGAATAGCACGTGCATTGATTGCAGCATGAGATCCGCATTCATTTGGCCCCTGCTGAGGAACTTTCAACTGTTCAATATGTTTATCTATGAGTTCTTTAGGTATAGCAATAGTATCCTTACAAGGGGCAGAACCTGCGGCATGAGGTTTAGCAGGGCCAGCTTTGGGTGGATTGTTGGTTTTAGCTGCCGGTGGCGTTTTTTTTGCAGGTTGTGCGTGTGGGCCGTGATTTAATTGGTTTTGTAATTGTTGTGCCAATTTTGCATCATTTACAATTTGCTGATCAGTGGACTTTTTAGCAGGTGATGTAGTGGTTGTTTTTGTTGAAGTTTTGGCAGGTTGTTCTTGATTTAACTCTTTTTGAAGTGCTTTAGCTATGGCTAAGTCATTATCAATGAGTTGCTGTTCCGTGGTTTTTTTAGCCTGTGTGAGGTGCTTTGGTTTAGTTGAAGAACTGGCAGGCTGCTTATGGGCAAGTTGTTCTTGAAGAGCCAAGGCTATGGCTAAGTCATTGATCTCTTGATCAGTGCTTGCTTTATCCATGACATAGATGGTTTGTGATATGGAAAGTATCAAAATACTTGCTAAAATTCCACTGTTAAATTTCATAATTTTTCACCCTAAATAACTATTTTCAATAAAAAATTATAGATATAATTTTACAATTTTTATTCTATTTGTCAATAGAGCGGAAAAATTTTTTGTCTTGATTTGATTGGTTGCTGAAAAATTACCCCTGAATACCTGTAGATATTCTCAATGGAGTTCTGGATAAGGTAAGAGTAGTCTTGTTTCTTATTTTGAGACGTTGAATTTGACCAGTACGATGTCCCCATCTTGTACCATGTAGTCTTGTCCTTCAGTGCGGATTTTGCCTATTTCTTTAAGTTTTGCCTCACTTCCAACATCAAACAGGTCTTTGCAGTTGAAAATTTCGGAGCAAATAAAGCCACGCTCAAGATCTGAATGGATTTCACCTGCAGCCTGACGAATGGTCATACCTTTTTTGATGGGCCAGGCATGGACTTCTTTAGGTCCACAGGTAAAGAAGGTGATAAGGCCCAGATGTTCATAGCTTTTGCGAATAACAGTATCGATGCTTGTTTCTTCAAGCCCCAAGAGCCCCATAATCTCTTGAGCTTCATCATCTTTAAGCTGAGTCAATTCATATTCCACTTTAGCGCAGAGCGGTATTACCCGTTCTTTGCCAAATCGTTCAACAAGGGCAAGATAGTGGGGGTTTTTAAGATAGGCTCGGTCATCAAGCTCATCTTCAGCGATATTTGCAATAATGAGGAAATTTTTAGCCGATAGAAGGGGGATAGTTTTTATAGGGCTTTCGCTTATGAGCTTTCTTACCGCTTTGACATCAGTCTGATCAAGGGCCTTTTTGATGTTTATAAGCAATGCATATTCAGCCTTCAACTCTTTCAGTTCGGCAGGTTTTCCCTGAGCCCCTTTTTCAAGCTTTTCTATTTTTTCAATGCGTTTATCAACCGATTCAATGTCCTTAAGCATTAATTCTGAAACTATAATTTCAAAGTCAGCTAGTGGGTCGATGGTATCACCTGAATGCAAGATATTGGGGTCTTCAAAACAGCGCAGGACATGGAGAATAAGGTCGACTTCTCTGATATGGGACAAAAATTGATTGCCGAGTCCTTCACCAGAAGCGGCTCCTTTCACGAGGCCTGCAATATCGACGAATGAGACTGTGGCCGGTATTACCTTTTTTGGATTGTAAATTTCAACCAGTTTGTCTACACGTGGGTCTGGAACCTCTGTTATGGCTAAATGAGGATCTATCGTGCAGAATGGATAATTTTCTGCAGGAACGCCTGCTTTTGTCAATGCATTAAAAAGAGTTGATTTTCCTACATTCGGAAGGCCAACAAGGCCTGCTTTGATTCCCATTGTGTTCTTTCACCGTTTAAATATGATTCTTATCTTATTAGTATGCCTGATACAGGCAAAATTTCAATAGAGCGATTGAATAAAGAGCTATCAAAAAGGCAGCAATTAGCCTTATAGATCAATAAAATTTGTCATCATTTGGGATGTTTGGTATGTTAGATGAATTGTTATATCAATTATGCTGGCTCTTTGTATGGCCTGCCAGCACGATTCTGAAATGGTTAATTTATAGTTCACATCAATAGGTCTGTATGAAAAGAAACATAGTATTACTTGCTTTATTACCTTTTTGCATGAATCTTACGTCTATGCAAATGCAACGTTTGTTGGGATTAAGTGATGTGCGCAGCCAACAACGTTACATGTATCAACCACTAACAAGCAACGTAATAATAGGATCCCCACACTCCGCATTTAAACCTTTTGCACAGATAGATGATGCACAGTTCGTTCGTGACTTTAGCGATATTGTTGCATTGCATAGGCATTACTTGAATCAAATATATTCTGATCCTAAAGAATTTTCAACTCAGCAAATCGCCTATGAAATCCAACATAACGATTTTCCAGGTCATGAAGAATGGCACAAAGAAAAAGAAGGTCCCTTATTTTATAAAGTGTTACGTATCCCGCAAGGCCTTGTGGCGGTAGCCAGTTATTTTTTATTAAAAATTAAGGGTATCCAGAGGGCGCGAATAGTAGATTTTTTGATTGTGCCTGAATACTGCCCAAGTGATTATGGGACAAAGTTATTGGCCCATGTCTTTACACATTTAAAATCTCTTGATGTTAAATCAGTTGAATTGTATGCAATGTCGACAGACCAGAATGGATGCAAGTTCTATGAGGATAAAGGGTTTAAGCGAGTCTATTCTTTCTGGTCCCATACGGTGCCTACCTATTGTTATTCCCGAGAAATTTAAAGCCAGCAAAAGAATACTCTTTTACTGGCTTTACGTTAAATTTGGTGTTTTTTTAGGCCTTGCAGACTTCTTTGTCAATCATTTCAAGAAGTTCATCTGCGGCTTTTTCTACTTCATGATGCTTAAATTGGCCTGCACGAGCTTTAGCTGCAATAACACCTGCTCGGTAGATCTCTTTGAAGTTGCCAATTGGGAATTCATAATGCTCTTTAGTATCGGTCGCAGTTCCTTCATGAGTTGCCAAGAACCATTTGCCATAATCAATGTAGTTATGATCGACTAAATAGGCGTCCTCATCTGCAGGTGTAGGTTGGTCAACGGTCCATACATGGACGTCGCAGTTAACTTTTCCCTGTTTGATCAGTTCTTTAGCATATTCAAATGCATCCCTATGGAATTTAAGACTTGCAGGTTCTTCTAATCTTTTTGCCATGACTACCTCCTTTTCGCTAATTAAATGGGTAATAAACATTCTTTACCATATATAAGGTTAACAAAATTAGATGGCCATTTTCAATAAAAAAAACAAAAGATTTTCTACCTGTCGCCTGCCCGGGGTTTAAACAACTGCCAGTTTTTAGTTTAATTTTGCCCCATTTTTACTGGGTGTATGGCGCTAGGTGGCTGGATGCAAAATATTAATGAACAAATTTGCATAATTTGAATATCTATGCTATTAATCATCAAGAGTATCAATATTAATTACTTTTAAACTTTTTAAAAGGAGACGTTTATGATGAAATCTCCGCTTATGCGGCTGCTCTTTGTGATTTCGGCATGGCTTTGCACGATTGCTGCTTTGCACCTTGGATTAGTAGGGCTGATGGGGAGAAATCTTGTAGAAGAATTACTTATTAAAATCAATATGCATTGGTTCTTTCTTCCATTACATTACATCTTTGGCATAGCTGGCGTTTTGTGCTTGATCTATCTTTTGATGGATGCTATGAATCCAGGAACTTGCATCAAAGAATAAATTGATTGTGCGTATTAAGCCAAAATAGGGTTGAAAACGCCCTGTTTTGGCTTTTTTTATTAATATTCCTTTCGGTTTTTTGTAATTGTTATATCATTAGTCCGTTGTATGCAGCTATGACAATCTTTTTGAATAGCCACTTGTACGAAGTGATTCTTGAGTATGTTTAACAATTATGCTGAAAAGATAATCTATGAGTAGCTTTTCTCGTTCATCCTATGCTTTGCTTGCAGTGAATTTAAACACTATGATAGGAGCGGGAATTTTTGTCTATCCCGCTTTGATAGCTGCAGCAGCACAATCGATGGGCTTTTTGAGTTTTGGAGCAGTTTTTTGTATCATGCTGCCACTCGTGTTAGCAATCGCTCAGCTTGCCATATTGCATCCCACAGGAGCAGGCGGATTGTATATCTATGGCAAAGAGGCCCTCGGTAATCATGTTGGTATACTTACTTCGATTATTTACTTCCTGGCCAAAGCGCTCTCATGTTCAATCATGATTAGAATTTTTGTGGTAAACCTGCTCATGGTGTTTCCGGCGCTTTCGGCTATACCTCTTTTTGTTTTAAGAATCAGTGCTTTGGCATTCTTATTAGTACTGAACCTATTTGGTTTGCGTTTTGGGTTGCGCATCCAAGCGGGATTTGTAGTGTTAAAGCTGATACCGTTGTTGATAGTAGTAGCGGGAGGAATTTTTATTTTCAATTCTGCCAACCTGAGTTTACTGCCAACGTCATTTGATAGATTTGTCTCAACCTTACCATTGGCTCTTTACCCGATGATGGGATTTGAGACCTGCTGCGCCGTGGGCCATATTTCTCTTGATGCAAAAAGAATGGCCTACGCGGTAGTTGGTTCCTTTTTATTTGTCACCTTGTTGTACATGTTGATGCAGTTTTTTCTGTTTGCGGCTGTCGGAACGGGGCTTTTTGGTTCATTAACGCCATTGACGCTTTTTTTTAACGCGTTATTTAAAGGAGCTGGCCAGCTTTTCTTTACACTGCTTGGTGTGTTGGCGATCATGATTTCGGCTTTGGGTTCTGCGTATTCAATTTTGTATTCAGCCAGCTGGTATCCGTTTGCGATCGGCAAGGAGTTTAAATCATCGTTTATGACTACGGTAAATAGATATGGCTCGCCTGTTGCAGCATTAATTATTCATACAGCAATAATTGCGCTTTTCTTGTTATTGCCGGATAAAATGGGTGCACTGGGAAGGCTTTCTGTGTTTGGATGCCTG
>Ga0180438_10003062_pt1 | contig 25923 bp, 14 predicted proteins | sample SS_ome_12_FD_132455 | JGI IMG/M metagenome (GOLD analysis project Ga0180438, IMG submission 132455) | Hypersaline lake sediment archaeal communities from the Salton Sea, California, USA - SS_3_D_2 metaG | ecosystem: Environmental > Aquatic > Non-marine Saline and Alkaline > Hypersaline >... | reverse complement strand
CAGCCGCCGGCTTGCGGAGCCCATTATCCGCCAATATCGGGAATGGGCGGAGACGCTCCAAAATGTGAGCGCACATTTTGGTAAAGGCGGGGAGGCTTATGCGGAAGCCCCGGATGCATTGTAGCCATACATTCTGACTAAGAACCAAAATTAACAATTGACAATTGCCAATTGACAATTAAGAAAGAAATAATTAATAATCAATTGTTAATGATCAATTATTAATGAAGGAAATGTGAGGCGGCTTATTAATTCAACAGCAATGAGGTCCAGGGGCAGAGCTAGCGGTCTTTACCAGGATGAACGTTGTATTTGTGCAGGGCGGAAATAAACCGGGGATAATCCTTTTCCTTGATGTTCAAAAATCGTGACAGGGCTTTCAGGTTATTGCCGTTTTCTTCATAGTACTTGCTCAGTATGCGCAAAACGTCTCTCCGGCTGATTTCCCTTTTTAAAAATTCTTTCCAGATGGAGTCCCAGAAACTTTTCCCTTCGGCAATGGCTTTGTCAAAGTGATCACTACTAAAACCACGGTTAACCGGTTCTTCCAGCTTGTTCCCTTGTAGTATGGTCGTGATTTCCCTGCCAATCACTGTGTTTTCCAGGTGGATGCCTGCACGTTTAAGAAGATTAATCAATTCCCTGACATTCCCTGGCCAAAGATATTGATACAACACCTGCCAGCAAGAATCATCCAATTGTTTTCCTTTCAAGAGATATCGGTACTGATTGACTATATCTTTAATATCCTCTTTTCTTTCTCGCAGCGGAGGTATCTCGATGGGCAACACACTGAGTCTGAAAAAAAGGTCTTTTCGGAATCGTTGTTGTTTCACTTCTTCTTCCAGAAGGCGGTTACTGGCAGCGATGATACGAATATCCGCCTGGTATTCACTTGAATCTCCCACTATCCGGTATTTCTTCACATCGATCAACTGCAGTAATTTGGCCTGGAAAGAGATGGGGATTTCGGCAATTTCATCTAAGAAAAGGGTTCCCCCTGCGGCTTCCTCTACCAATCCCTTTTTACTCTCGCTGGCACCGGTAAAGGCACCTTTTTTATGTCCGAATAATTCGCTTTCGAAAAGGGTTTCCGGGATGGATGGGGTGTGAACCACGACAAACTTGCCTTTACGGCCGGAAGTTCGGTGAACCAACTCCGCCACATGATTTTTTCCCACCCCTGTTTCGCCCAGCAGGAGAACCGGTTCTTCTTCGATGGCGTATTTGATGATTTGTTCTCGGATTTGTTTTGCGCAGTTGCTGGATCCGCAGATTCCATTGCTAATATCCTGGCTGTTTCTGATCTTGACGATGATTTCCCCCAGCATTTGTCCCATGAGCTTAAATACGTCGCAGTCACCGCTGGTGAAGCTGTGTTTAATCCCGCTGTCAATATACAAATAGTAGCCCGGTGCAACGGGTTGGATAAACAGGCTTTTAATGTACAAAACACGTGCTGAAAAGGGTAAACTTTCTCCGGACAGCGTGAGCACCACATCTTTTTCTTCAATAGGGGTATCGTTGGCAAGGGTTTTCTCTATAAAGGATTTTGAAAACCCCTCACCGGTCAGGACGGTTTTTCCTTTTATTTTTCGGCCCCGGTGCCAGAGGATATCTCCTTCCTTGTCATAGAGCATAGCCAGGGACACGTCTTTTTCTTTTAACATGTCCCAGATTCGATTTTTAATACTTTCGATCATGCTGTCGCTCGCTGAAAAGAGTCTTCCAGGGTTTTCAGGATGAATTCTTCTGATGGCCGGTGTTTGGGTTGTTTATCTATCATTTGCATAATCAATTGATTCACTTCAGGATAAAGTTCCGGCCGTAAGCGGAGAGGGTCCACCGGTTCTTTGTTCAAGATTTGTTTGATAATATCGACAGGGAGTTCGCCGATAAAGGGTTTTTCCAGGGTGAGCAGTTCATAAAACACCACTCCCAACGAATAGATATCGCTGGCCGCTGAGTATTCCTGGTGGGAGATTTGTTCGGGTGGTAGATAATTAATGGTACCGATAATTTCGCCTGTACCGGTTAAACTGCTCAGGATTTGACTCCGGGCCAATCCGAAATCCAGTAATTTTACGAAGTTTTTATTGCCGTCTTTATTGATAACAATGATATTATCAGGTTTCAGGTCGCGGTGGACGATTCCTTTTGTATGAATTTTGTGGATCGTGACCACCAGTTGGTTCATAATGATAATGCAGTCCTGGAGGGGAAGCATTTCTCCTTTCCCGATAATCTCGGCCAGGGATGGGCCATCCAGCATTTCCATAGCGATGTACAATTGCTGGTTGAATTCTCCCCGTTCATATACTTTTATGATATTGGGATGGTTTAATTGATCCACCACGATTGCCTCATTTAAGAAGCGTTTTCTCTGGTTTTCATCTTTGCTAAATTCCTCGCGAATGACTTTTATGGCCACCGGGTCTGATTTTTTCATTACATCAGCGGCTTTATAAATAATACCCATTCCGCCCGCCCCAATCTGGTCGACAATCTTGTAATGGCTGATATAATTCTTTTTTTTCCAGAAAGCAAACAGGTGCAGGTATTTTTTCAAAATCAGGAGAGCAATAATGATCAACAGGGCAAAACCAATAATAAATGCATTCGCTTTAAGTCGTTCTTTACTTAAAGTCAACTCCTGAATTTCACTGTTTTTTTTCAAGATTTCGTTATCTTTTTCCAATATGGCAATTCGCTGCTCTTTTTTCTCGGTTTCGTACCGGGTTTGCAATTCGGCAATCGTTGTACTGGTTTCCTTATTGACGATTTCATCTTTTTTTTGAATAGAGAGTTTGTAATATTCAAGTGCTTTTTGATAGTTGCCCTGGGTGGAATAGAGGTCAGAAAGGCTGTCGTAACAATCGCGGGTTAAATCTTTTATATCCCTTTCTTTCGCTCTTTTGAGGGCCCTGTCCAGGTAAGTCAACGCATTGGAATAGTCTTTCAAGCTCATATAAGATATGCCCATGTTGTAAAAGTTGACCGCTATACTGTAGTGATTGCCGATTTCTTCATTTATTTTTAAGGCATTTTTATAATGGTTTAATGCTTTGCGGAACTGCTTTTTTTTGGCGTGAATGATCCCTATATTGGATAAGGTAAATGCAATCCCTCGTTTGTGATTGATCCTTTCCACCAGTTGCAGGGCTTTGTTATAATTTTCCAGCGCCTTATCGTATTGGTTTAAATTTTTTAGAATGCCGCCGATGTTGTTATACATGAGGGACACATTCACAGGGCTGCCGTATTTCTCCTCGATAACCACTGCCTTCTGAAAGTATTCCAGTGCCTTTTGATTTTTCCCCATATTCTTATAAATCACGCCAATATTGTTGTAAGCCTGTGATATTCCTGTTTTATCGTCGATTCCTTCGTATATCCGCAGGGCTTGAAGATGGGATTCAATGGCTTTCGTATATTCCCCGGTTATATCGTAGATAACCCCGATGTTACTGAGGCAAAGAGCCGAGTCATCTTTATCATCAATGGATTTATACAACTTCAACGCTTGCTGGTAATAGTCCAGCGCCCTGGGATACTGACCCATTCTATCATTGACATACCCCATATTGGTCAAAACATCTGCCGTGGCTTCCTTTTTTCCCAGTACTTTCATGATTTTCAAAGACTTCTGGTAGCTTTCCATCGCCTCTTTATGGCGTTCCAGGTCTGCGTAATCATTTCCAATATGATACAGTGACCAGGCAATGAGGGCTTGCTCACCCATCTTCTCATAGGTTTGTATGGATGCCTGATGGTATTTCAGTGCCTGCTCGTATTGGCGCAGTTTGCGGTACATGTGGCCGGTGTCAACCTGGGATGCACCAATATCCTGGAGGGAATTGATCGTGGTGAAGCGTTTCAACGCCTGTTGAAAATATTCCAGGGCCCTGTCATATTTTTTCATTTGTCTATAACATTTGGCATGGCCGATAAGAGCGGATGCTTCCCCTTTCACATATTTTAGTTCTCTGGCTAGCTTCAACGCTTCTTTGCAATAAGCCATGGACTCTTCTGTTGATTCGTCCAGGGTTTTAGCCGATAATAAATTTAATCGATTTACCTTTTTTTCTCCTGAGAGAAAGCTGAGTTCCTTTTTAAGCTCCTTTACATCCCTGTTCTCATCGACTGTTGTCGCTGTCTCTGTAGAAGATGAAGGGAGCAGGATCATCAGTGTGATAAATATAGTTATAAACAAGCTAGAAAAATATTTCACGGATTAACTCCATTAGCCTTTATACGAATAATAAATAGCATTTTAAGAATCGAATGATACCCAATATTCGACTAAAATTCAAGAGAAAAAGAAAAACATTATATATTTTGATACAAGAATTTAGAATATCACGTCGGTGGTGATTGTTTACTAAGCTGAATCCCAGGAAAGTGAAAAATCCAATACCTTATTTCTTTTTCAGCAATTGAACGGAGCGTTTGGGATTGATCAGCAGGATGCGTCCCTCTTTGTTTTTTTCTGCCCCTCTGAGGATCAGGTCTTTCACTTCGAGGGTTTTTAATTTGGGGTTTAGTGCCAGTAGTTTGGCAGCCAGGTTGACCACCTGGGGAGATGACATGGAGGTACCTGAAGCGGGCATGATTTCGCCCCCGGGCAAAAAGCTCTTCACTTTGTAACCGTTGGCATAGACATCCACACTGCTCCCGAAACTGGTAAAGGCAGTTTCATCCCCTGCCTGGTCCACGGCTCCTACCCCCAAAATATTGGGCAGGCCCAGGGCACCGGGTATATAGTCCTCGAACCGGGGATCATTATTTTCATTCCCGGCGGAAGTAACAAAGAGAATGCCCGGGGCATTTTTTATGGCTTCATAAAAATCGTTTTTCAAGACGGTGAACATTTCCCGTGCCAGTTTACCCCGTTCTGCTGCATCCTTCCCGATACCGTTGGCAGCGAGGGTGCTTTCCACCTCTTTAAGGGACTGGCTCCAGCTCATATTCACCACCCGTACGCCATTGGCTTTGAAATAATCGACGGTTTCTTTGTACATTTTCCCGATCTTGCGTGCCCATTCCAAAGTCATGGGTTTCGGAACAGTGAAGGCGTGGGGGTCGAAGGACTGGCGGGCGACCAGGATACGGGCATAGGGGTTGCCGTCCACCACAATCCCCCCTACGTGGGTGCCGTGGATGTAAAGTATCATGTGCATCAGGCTCTCGAGAAACGGGTTGACTTCTTCTGGCTGCATAGAAGCCAGTTTCTTTTTCAATGCCGATGCTTCGGGGCTGTCGATGGCTGCCTGCTGATCGAGAAACCCTCTGATAAGTTCCTTCTTTTGGGCAAAGGACTCTTTACTCTCTTTCACTGTGTAGAGCAGTTCGGGATCTTTATCCGCTTCCAGGGTATAAGCGATACCGTGGACATCATCCACAAACCCGTTACCGTCATTATCCTTGCCGTCGATTTTTTCGTTGGGGTTGGTGAAAAGGTGTTTGGGAAACACATCGGTATCAACGCCGGTGTCCCAGACAGCGGCGACCACAGGGGTGAGGTTTTTAGTGCCGGTCAGGTCTACATTCCGTTCTTTCCAGATATCGGGTTTTTCAATACGATTGGCTTCAATTAAATCGGTGTAAACGGCCAGCGTTTGCTCTCTTAAAGGAAGCTGTTCTTCTAAAAGATAACGAAACTGGATCACTTGCAGGGCGATATCACTGCTTAGATACCCAGCTTTTTTCACAGCCGGTTCAATCTGGCCCTGGATCAACCCCATCAGGAGATTTTTGTTGAATATTTCCATTTGACCCTTGGCCCCGATAACGTTTTCCTGGATGGTTTTCCATGGAAGTTTCCCGATGGTATCGGCGAGGTTCTCGGCAAAAGCTTTTTTAAAGGTATCACCGCTGCGAGCCTTCACCTGCCGGCGGGTTTGGATGATCGTTTTTGGTATAAGACCAGCCATCAGTTTAGCGCCGGGTTTATCCACCAGTTCACGGACGCGTTCGATTCCTTTCAATACGGTCTCATCGTTACCCTTTAATGCCTCGTGGATAAGGATGGTTCCATAATACTGCCGCAAAGTGGTTTTGTCCCGGATATCGTAGGTGGCGAGGTCTTTTTCGATATCCTTGCGGACTCTTTGGGCAAAGGCCTCGAAGGCTTTTTCATCGGTGACCAGTTGGGTGACTGTACCGGATATTTTGTAGGTATGCCGGGGCATCTGGTCAACGTTTGTGATAATTTTCTTTTTAGCTTCTCCCTGCTGTCCAAAGACGCTCATCAGCATTATTAACAATGCACAAATGATTGAAATTAAAAATAATCGTTTCATTTTGTCTCCTTTTTGGCCACAAAGGCATGAAGGTGATATTTTTTTGACAATTCTTTTAATAGGTTTGTAACGTAATGAAGAACAAAAAGGTTTAACTTTTTTATTGAATTACCCCCGGCGGGGGGACCCTATAGAAGGAATAGTCATTTTGCCACATTTAAACAACCTGTTTAAACCCACATAAAAAAAATGAAAATTCTCATACGATTGAATTAGGCAAATAGGAAAATTGTTTTTCCTTCATACTTTTTTATTTCTAATCATTTAAATATTGCAAAAAAACTCCTTTAATTTAGTCATGAGTCATCATTCAATAGTCATTAACAGGAAAAGGAAAAACGGACCGTGTTTCAACACCTCGACGTTGACGCTTGATCGTTTAATGCTGAAAGTTGAAACACGGCCACGCTGTCTGTCATACGATGAAAAACAAGGCTATTAAAATTTCGACTCGATATAAACGGTAATATACTTCGTTGTCTTTGCTTGCTGTCCTCTTTCTTCAAATATAAATACAAGTCTGTAATCCCTCACAAAACCGGGACCCGGCAGCCAATAGAATTTCTTGTTTTTGAGGTCGAGGGTTGAACCGATAGGTAAGGGGTCAAGGCGATTTCCGCTAATCATGTACCCGCCGATTAATTCCCTGGTGCTGGAAAGATCGATAACCAGGCGCTCCAACTCCTTAATTGTAATAGTAAAGACTCCTTCTTCAGCCTGTTTGCTCTTTGGCGGAATGTCTTCCCTGAATCCCCTGGTAATACCAATGGGTTCCACGTCGTCTATCGGGATATCTACCAATTGGGACACATTAAAATACCGGTGTTGATACGAATGAGGGTGGGTTTTATGATGATTCGCTGCCTGCGGTGCTGACCTATCCCCGGTATTGTTAATGGTGAAATACCGGCTGCCGATGCCATCGGTGTTACCAGCGCTGTCCTGGGCTGTCCAATAGATGGTGTGTACACCGTCATGGTAAGTGGTGGTATCTATAGAAAAAAGTCCACCTGCCCCATCGCTGTTCTCATATTCCGGGAATAACGCTGCCACATCAGACCTGTGGTGATTGTAGCTGGGATGGCCCTGACTGACCGCATCCACAAAAACATTAATGGTTGAACCGTCGGTGGGAATATGACTTGGTGAAGGGGTTAATACCCACCCATGGTTGGCAAAGGAGCTGCCTGATGCTGTGCCACCCTGGCTGGGTGTGTCAATAGCCCCGAAGGGTTTGACTGCATGGGCATTATCACATATAATGGTTTTACTTCCTAATGAGGTTTGATATCCTTCACTGTCCGTGGCAATGGCATGGATTTTAAAGGTCCCGTTGCCGCCATTGGGCAGGAAATTGGTAAGCATCATATATCCCCAGCCAGCTTTGTAATTGTTGGGATAATCGGGATAAGCTTGCTCTATATCAGGACGCGGCCCTTCAACCTGTAGGGCATCGCCGATATAGGTCAGGCTGCCGGTCTCACCCCGATATATTTTTACACTATCCACCCCGACATCATCCAATACCCAGCCTGTAAACGGTACACTGCTTCTCACCGTGCTGTTGTTTTCCGGTGTATCAAAACTACCGAAAGGCGGCGATGAAGTTCCCGGGCTGTATACATGCAGGCTGACGTTAATGGTCTGGGGGGTGGTGGGATCATAGTCATCGCTGACGGTTATTGTCCCAGTGTAATGACCGGTAGGTTTTTGACAAGCACCCAGTGTCGCAGTTACAGTTTTGGGGGTTACTCCATAACTTGGACTACAAACCAGCCAATCCATATCATCCGTGACTTGCCATTCAAAGCTTGAATGTCCGCTCATATTGACGGAAAACGTCTGGGGTTCGGGATTATGGCCCTTGATCATCCCGAAATTTAATTGTGACCGGTTAACCACAGCTCCTTCTCCGGTTGGTACCAAGACGGAATCAATAGTAGCAGATGTTGAGGAACCGATACTTACCAGAACCACCAGTAAACATAAAAACAAAAACTTGAATTTGTTCATTTTTTTTCTCCTTATTTTTTATTTTGTTTGTATTGTAAAAAGTATTTCCCGGGTAAAACTTTCAAAACCATTACACTATCCTTACATATCCTTGATCAAAGTGTTCGCTCATTTAACTTTTTTTCGTCAAATGATCTGCCTATATTATATAATAAAAAAAAAGGGGAGGCTAGCAATGATGATTCAAAATCAGGATAAAAATCGATTCATTGGAAACCAGTAAGGAGAAAATATGATTCAACAGGATAAATTTTGATTCAAAATGCGCTCAAAAGGAAAAAATCAACACAATGGCACCGATTATGCTACTTGAGTTTAGGTGAGTGAGGAAGTAGTACCTTCTAATTAAAATCTTGCCAGGAAATGGCAGAAAATAAAATTACAAACCACAAAAAACAAATTACATGCTACTCTGCGAAGTAGCCTCGCTACGTAGCACGAGAACAAATTCCAAACTACAAATAACAAATCACAAACCTGAACTTAAAAGACCTCTTTGAGATTTTATTTAAGTATTAAAAGGCTCTTAAAAGTCTGTCAGGACTGTTTGTAATTTGGGATATTGGAATTTGTAATTTGCTTGTAATTTGGGATTTGTAATTTGTAATTTCCAGACAAGCCCGTTTTGGTTCCGGCTTGTCTGGTTTAGGGGATTGGTATAAATTATGAATTATGAATTGGTTCGATGAATGATGAAAAGAGCCAGGCTAAAAAATTCATTTACTTTGGACACTGCCGGCAAAGTAGAAAAATACCGGGGAAAATAATTGAAAATGTTGCGGTTTTGTATTATTCTTAAAGTTAATAAAAATTCGCGGAGGTTCTAATGGATTTAAATATAAAGGGGAAAATTGCCGTAGTAACTGCATCGAGTAAAGGTTTAGGTAGAGCAGTGGCAGAAGCCCTGGCCGCCGAAGGTTGTAACCTGGTGGTATGCTCCCGGGACGAAACGCGCATCAATAAAGCATCAGACCATATCCAGGCCACCTACAATGTGGAAGTATTACCTGTGGTCTGCGATGTAATAAAAACCGAGGACATCGAAACGTTGAGAGAAAAAACCATTGCCCGGTTTAAAACCTGCCATATTCTTTTTACCAATGCCGGTGGACCACGATCCGGGAAAATTGAGAGTTTCAACAGTAAAGATTTTAAACAAGCACTCGAACTAAACCTGTTGAGTACCATCAACCTGGTTTATGCTTTTTTGCCCTATATGAAAGCTCAGAAATGGGGGCGTATCCTTGCATCGACATCGACAAACGTTAAACAACCACTTCCCTCATTCGCTTTAGCCAATGTCTCCCGCGTGGGAGTGGTGGCCTTCATCAAAAGTCTTTCCATGGAAATAGCCGCTTATCACGTCACAGCCAATACACTGGCCCCGGGTACCATCATGACGGACCTGATCAAAAAAATGCTTGAAAACCAATGCTTAAAAGAAAATATTACCTATGATGAAGCTTTAAAACGGCTACAGGACAAAATTCCCACCCGATCGATAGGTAAACCGGAAGATTTTGGTGCGCTAGCTGCTTTCCTCGCTTCAGAACAGGCTTCTTATATTACTGGCGAAACGTTTCTCATTGATGGCGGTATATACAGCGGATTAATGTAAATGTAAAAATGAAGAACGATTTTTCTTAATCCTTAATATTAATACGTTTCCCCCGCGCATTTTTTGATGATTTCCGGCCTGATTTCCTGCCTGACCCCTTATTTTATTAGGGAAGGAACTTCTGAAGTGCTGAAATAGTAGAAAAATAGGGAATGAATTGCCGGAAATCATTTTTTCATCTTGAAAATTTTTCCTATACATGTTAATGTTACAATGTTAAATTTTGTATGAATTATTTCAAGTGAGACGTGCAGCATTGATACGAAACATGAAAAAGAAAAAAAATCAGTTGGACATGCAGCAGGTGGAAACACTTAAGACACCTAAAGGCGGAAGCTTAGCCGAACAGTTAAAATGATGCAGTCAAAACCGTTTGCCAAAATACCGGGCGCAACATACGCCATAAGCAATACGGGTCCACTAATTTCTGCATTTCAATCCGACAGCTTTGAATTAATAACGAAAATCTTCCCGGCTGTCTTCATTTCAACGGTTTGTATGGATGAATTGGATGAGCATGGTTGGAAAGATGAAATCCAGGCCGCTTCCCCTAAATTGGCTGTTATGAAATTAACAGTCGAAGAAAAAGAGCGTGCTCTATCTTTTGCCCGGCAGATATCCCAACATCCAGACACCAATGATCCGGTTATGGAAAATCATTTGGGGGAATCACAGGCAATTGTATTATCTCTCCGTTCGGAGCATAAGAACGACCTGCTATTAATGGATGAGTTAGCCGCACGCTCAATCGCAAAACAAGCAGGTATAAAACTTTCGGGTTTTCCCGGCGTACTATTGTTAGCAGCGCAGGTTGGACTCATTTCAGCGGAAGAGCTTAAAAAACGATTAGAACTTTGCAGGGAAAAGGGCACTCACTATGGAGTGAAATTCATTAAGAAAGTATACGAAATGGCCAAACGATGAAGGATAAAGAAAAAAATTTCATAAAAAGACCTTATCACTTTAGCCGGGGAAACATTTATTTTTATTGGAGGTAAAAATGGTAACCAAATCAACTCATGAACCCAAGGCGAAAGTCATGAGTGCCACAGATGTGTGGTACGATGCCAAGGAAATTGCTTCTGTTCTTAAACACAATTTGCTGGAATCGGAACCGATGGTGCGGTTTCAGATACCTTTGTCAACTTTTTTAAATGCTGTTGAAAAACTTGACCGTGAAGAATTATTGATATTACAGAAGCATATTGAAACAAGATTAGCCAGTTAATGAATCGGTCACGAAAAGTCCTAATTGAGAGTTATTTATTTATCAATTTATCCTGGATTATATATAATAACTGAAAGATTGGAATTGACATTCAGAAAATCCAATGGATTTCGTACTTTAAAAGCCACCGAAATAGAACTCTATCACACTTTAGGAGACTTACCTCTACCATTTTTTACCCACCCATTTTTTTTGAACAAGGGCTATTTGGGGACAGTCCAGTTCTTGTTTTCCTTTTTTTTTCTTTCTTTTTTTTTCTTTTTTTTAACAATAAATGGGGGTAGTTCAGGACGATACTTACTGGTTGGTAAGAGCAATTTCAACGGCATTGATGGCACGTTCTACATCACTGTCATTGGTTTTCCAATTACATACTGAGACCCGCATACACCGTTTACCTTGCCACGTTGTACCAGAGAAAAAAGTTACACCGGACTCAACAATCTTTGCTATTATATGATCTGTGTAATGATCATGATCAGCTTCGGAGGCATTGGGTTGAGGGTTGCGGAAACGTACTAAACCCTGGTTTATTATTGGCTCCCAAATCAGCTCTGCTCCAGAGAAGGAGCTGATTGCTGTTACTAATTTATGGGTATATTGACAGGTCCGTTCAATCAGGTCAGCCACTCCCTGTTTACCCAGTTGCCGAATAGCAGCATATGTAGCAATGCCGCGTCCACGGTGAGACCATTCGGGAGTCCAGTCAATCTGGTCACGGGCAACTGTCGTGTGGGTTAAATAACTGGCCCGGTGAGACATTGCTGCCTGATGAGCCCTGGAATCAGAAACAAAGGCGTAGCCACAATCATAGGGTACATTGAGCCATTTATGGCCATCAACTGCCCAGGAATTTGCTTGCTCCACTCCCTCTAGTAAATGTTTATATTTGGGGCTTGCCGCTGCCCACAGACCAAAAGCCCCATCGATATGGACCCAGGCACTATACTGATGGGCAATTGGGATAAGCTTTTTATAAGGCTCAAACACCCCGGTGTTGATGTCACCAGCCTGTAGTGCTACGATAGTTGGCATATCCGGGTGTCTTTGAAGTTCCTTCTCCAGGGCTTTAGAGTCTAGATGTCCCAGTTTATTTACTGGAATATCAACAATATTGTCCTTGCCAATCCCCAACAAGCGGATGGCACGCTCAATCGAGCCATGTCTCTGGGTATTACTTAAAATGCGGATTTGAGGTGCCCCGATCAAGCCTTTTAGTTCAACATTCCAGTTATACTTGGACAAAAGGTTATTCCGGGCAGCTGCCAGACAAGTCACATGAGCCATGGAACAGCCCGTTACCAGAGCAAAACTTGCTTGCTGAGGTAAATGGAGCAGCTCTTTTAGCCATTGTCCGCATACTTCTTCAATGACTGCGACAGCTGGTCCGGAAGAATACAAGACAGCTGGTTGATCCCACGTAGATGTAAGCCAATCAGCAGCAAGGGCGGCAGGTACTGAGCCGCCGACTACCCAACCAAAGAACCGTCCTCCAGAAGTCCCTAATATACTTCCTTGTACATCCGAAACTAACTCATTAATAACCTTTGTTGGGTCCAATCCTTTGTCGGTCAAAGGGTGGTTCAAACGTTGGCGCAAGTCAGAAAGACTTGTTGAAGTTGATACAGGTGCCTCGTCAAGGCTATCAATATAATTTAATGCATGTGAGACGGTTGTCTCAAGCAATCTACGATAATTCATTCTTTTTACCTCCTTTTTTATGCATAATATGCAACTTGGAGGTCATTATAACATTGGTTATGGAGGTTAATCACTGACTGTCAGTAACAATTAAGTGACTCTTTGACTCACTCAGGAGGGTGAATCGGTGGAGAAGTAATGAGAAGGATTTTTCCCGGTCCAATTTTTAAAGGCCCGATAAAAGGCGCTGGGTTCAGAAAAACCAAGGAGATAGGTTACATCTTCAATCGTAGCATTTTTCTCTTTTAAATAATGAAGAGCCAACTCTTTGCGAGCCTCTGTATACAATTCTCTAAATGAAGTTCCTTTTTCTTTTAATTTCCTATAGAGGGTTTGCCTACTCAAATTTAAGTGCTTACAGATATGGTTGCAATTCGCAGCACCTTGAGGCAGGTTCTCGGCGATTAACTGCCTGACTGCTCCAGCAATATCCTCCTCCATATCTTTACGGGCCTGGAAGATTCGTCGGGCATGCCCGGATAAGAGTTTTTTTAAATAGGGCTGGGCACTTTTCATTTTGACATCCAAAAAGTTTCTTTTGAAGATAATGGCATTCTCAGCAGAATGAAAGGTTAACGGGGCTTTAAAAATCTTTTGGTATTCATGAATATAATCGGGTGCTGCATGTTCAAAAGAGACCTCTGTGATTTTTATAGGGATAACTGTATCTTTCAGAAATCCATTGGCGATCTGCACCATACCGGTTTCTGCGAGATATTTAAGGAATCTTTTATATTTCGCTGGTACTGTATGTTTTAAGATTATCCTTGCCATATCTCCCTCCTCCTTAAGTTCAATAATTGAAGGAGAGGTTTTTATGAGGGACTCATATTTTATGCGTTCACCAATTGCGATACGGAGTGTGGCGCTACATTCACAAATCAGGCCAATAATACTCATGTTCCGACAGGGATAATACGCCCCATAATGAAGCGCCAAAGCTGGGTTCGAGGTTACATGTATCATATGTTCCAATAACAGGAAATAAGAAGATATCGGAAATCTGGTTTCCTGGTCCCGCATTTGATCATAAGTGAGGCCGATTAACTCCACACGATCAGTGATGGAGATATTTTTCTCTTTAGCCATTGAAAGGAGGCCCCTGATAGCACCAGCAGGTACAGTTAGTTTCATTTTCATTGATTGCAAGCCCCTTCAAGGTAATCAAGGAACTGAATTTTATTTTGGTTAACAAAAAAGATGTCATTCTCATCACAACCACGGTTCATAGTGTAGTGGTATGAACGTGGATATGTAATTCGTTCTCGTCTCATATGTCTATTATATAACAATTTATACAACTTTCCAACATTCCAACGTCGCGGTAGGAATTCGGAACTTGTCAATGATGTATTGAAGTATCATGGGGATTTTGGTGTAGGGGACCGTTTTCGCTACAGAATAAAGAACTTTTCAGAGGGCATTGCCCTTGGCAATTATGCGTTAATTGCCCATTTACAGAAAAGCTGGAATCGTAAATATATTCGACCGCGTTTGTTTATAGGTTAGGATAGAAGGTGCGGTTGCTGTTGGTCTTTTACCACCCGAGTTTTACGTTTATGAATTTTGTTTTCTTCCTTTTCATTTTTCCATCAAGTTGGGTATACATTAGGATAAGTGTTGGATAATCTTTAATTATAGGGTCTGCTTGATGTCCCTTATCGGCTTTCGAAGCTATCATGACCAAATTTTCTATTCAGCTTCTTCAAAACAATAAACAGCTTCTAAAGATTTAATCCTTCCACTAAAAGCATTAGAAGAATTACAAATTTCCCACCTAAATTCCCAGATTCTGCAAATTCTGGTCTGTCCCCTCAATCTGGAAGGTCTTGATATTGAGGGTTCGGTTTTAAGAGAGTTATTACCACGGGATAAAGTTGTTTTTCGAAGATTATGCTGTATGAAGCAAGCTTCGCCCGGAAACTAAAAAAATATCATCCGTGTTTGTCCGTGTTCATCCGTGGCTAAAAAACTTATTTTCATAGCGGTCGAGAAATGGGGCACAATGGAGGCAAAACTTTTTATCTTTATCTAGGTTCAATTCTTATAGAGACTAACATCTTTTTAACCTCACCAATATTATCCTTTTCTATAAACACGAATCGATACTCCCCAAAAAACCCTGGGCCAGGCATCCAATGAAACGTTTTGGTTTTTTTGTTGAGAGTCGAACCAATGGGTAAACGTTTTAATTGATTTCCGATGACGTGGTATCCTGAAATATCCGACGCTTCCTCAGAAAATTTAATTTCCAAGGGCTCTAACTCTCTTATTTTAATATTGTAGGTCTTATTGTCATCAATATAAATTTTTTGAGGTTCACCATCCTGGTTATAACCTTTTTTAATAAAAAGGGGTGCTGTATCATCATCAACAGGAATCCTGGAAAAGGTGTTATAAGGACCCCTTGCCACTGATGCTGATGCTGATGACGATGATGCACTCATATGGGCAGCATTATTTCCTGTATTCGGATTCTGAATGGAAAAATATCTGCTGCCAATTCCGTCTGCATTTCCTGCGTCATCAGATGCAGTCCATTGAATAGTATGTACACCGTTTTCATACACCGTTGTATCTAAGGAAAAATAAGCCACCGCTCCATTGCTGTTCGCATAATCCGGGAATAAAGTGGCAATATCTTCCCTATAGATATTATAATTTGGGTGTCCAATATTGACACCATCCACTATTACGTTGATAGAGGAACCGTCTGTTGGGATACGATTGGGCTGTGGTGTTAACACCCATCCCCAGTTGATAAAGCTGCTTCCTGAAGCTGTACCGCCCTGTATAGGGGTATCAATCGCTCCAAAGGGCTTTACTGCGTGTGCATTATCAACGATGATGGTTTTTGTACCCAATGTAATCTGATGGCCTTCAGTATCAGCAGCAATGGCATGAATGTTGAATGTTCCATTGCCTCCATTGGGTAAGAAATTGGTGAGCATCATATAGCCCCAGCCTGCTTGATAATTCATGGGATAGTCTGGAAAGGCCTGTTCAACATCAGGTCTTGCACCTTGAACAAAAACGGCATCTCCAATGTAAACCAAATTATTCCCTACTCCCCTGTAAATCTTGAGGCTCTGAACGCCGATATCATCCAGTACCCAGCCGGTGACCGGGATGCTGCTTCTGACGGTTGAACCATGAATGGGAGTGGCAAAATCCCCAAATGGGACGGAAGTTGTTCCTGATTGATAAACATTGAGTGTTATGGAAACGGTTTGGGGGGAGTTGGCTGCGTTGGGAGCGGAAATGGTTATTGTATCGGTGTATGTTCCTGGTGATAAACCGGTTGGATCGACTGATACAGTCACATTGCCATCTCCTGCTCCGGAAGTAGGAGTACAGGAAAACCAGGCCTCCTCTTTAGAAACAACCCAATCCAGTGTACCTCCACCTGCATTTGAAATTCTGAATATTTGATTGGGTGTTTTATCACCTTGTGTGGTTGCACCAAAAAAGAGGTTTGCTACCGGTACAAAAATAATGGGAAGCGATATTGTCGGGTTAATCTTGGCTATGAATGCATCATCCGAGCCATTGTGAGTGGTATCATAGGCACCGGAGGTGGTGGGGAAGTCGTCAGATGCGGTATATCCAACGACACAGGCATTTCCATGGCCGTCAACCACAATACCCCGACCACGGTCAGAACTGCTGCCCCCGAAATAGGTGGAATAGTTAAGACTGTCCCCTGTGGAATCGATTTTGGTGACGAATGAATCTCTAGAACCACCCAAACTGGTATCATATGCACCAAAGGTGGTGGGGAAATCTTCGGATTCAGTGGTTCCCGTAACAAAGGCATTGCCGATTCCATCAACGGCTATTCCATAGCCGTAATCCATATCACTCCCTCCTAAATAGGTCGAATAGCCAAGGCTCATCCCTTTAGAACTCACTTTCGCGATGAATCCATCGAATTGGCCGCCCAGACTCGTATCATGGGCCCCAGAGGTGGTGGGGAAATTTTCAGACTCTGTATATCCTGTCACATAAGCCGTACTTCCAATAACGGCGATTCCCTGGCCAAAATCCCTATCACTTCCCCCTATGTAGGTGGAATAGCCCAGGCTTGCTCCTGTGGATTTGATGTTTGTCACGAAAACATCTTGAGAACCATTGTGACTATCATCATAGGCAGCAGTGGAAGTGGGAAAATCGTCGGATGTGGTATTCCCGGTGACAAAGGCATTTTCACCACCATCCAGCGCGATTCCATTTCCTGACTCATTACCACTTCCGCCTAAATAGGTGGAATAAACCAGAGTGGTACCGATGGAATTGATTTTGGTTACGAATGCATCCCCTAACATTGCCCCACCATTAAACGTCGTATCATAGGCACCAGCGGTAGTGGGAAAATTGTCAGAGTCGGTGTAGCCGGTGATATAAACCTTGCCTTCTTCACCCACTGCTATTGCATTACCGGAATCTTCATCGCTGCCTCCAAGATAGGTCGAATAGCCAAGACTGGTACCAGAAGGATAAATCTTGGTTACGAATGCATCCCCATATACATACCCACCATTAAACGTCGTATCATAAGCACCAGTGGTGGTGGGAAAATCATCGGAAAGCGTATATCCGGTAACAAATGCATTTCCATGGTCATCAATTCCTATTCCATAACTGTGATCATTATTGCTCCCTCCTAAATATGTGGAATAGATAAGGCTGGTCCCGTCAGGATTGATCTTGGTTACAAATACATCATAAACAGCACTAAAGTTTGTATCATAAGCACCAGCGGTTGTTGGAAAGTTGGTAGACTCAGTAAATCCGGTCACATAGGCATTTCCGCTTTCATCAACAGCAATTCCATAGCCCCAATCGTCTTCACTGCCTCCCAGATAGGTAGAGTAAACCAAAGGAGAGTCCCAATTGACACCCTCAGAAGAACGGATGGCTATTTCTCTGTCTCTTTTGTATTTTCCAACATTGAAGCTTACCGTGTTATCCTTTTCTATTTCATATATTGTCTCCAATTCAACCCTCTGCCCATCCACCATCTGGGCACTCATGGGCCTATCGACGTTTGACACCCTTTGTTCTGTTTCAATTTCTAACTGTCCGTTCTCATTCATGTATAATTGCTTAATACCTTCATATCTTGTTTTTATATGCTTAACCTCTCCTCCTTTTTTTATCCGATAGTCATATTTAATCTTTCCCCTACTCACATAGACAATAAGATCGATATGAGGATAGAGATTTTTATAACGGACTTTGTGATAGGCCCGAGCTCCTTTCACCCAATGTTGAGGATCGCTTCCCCGAAAATAGCTAAACACTGCCTTACTCTCATCCAGCCCTTCAATCGTTACTCTTTTATTGGCCCCGATGAAATTCATCCAGATATTCTCTACCTTGACTATTTTTTCGTTCCCCTCGTTTATCCTGGCTAACCTCTTATCCCTGGTATTATCCTCATGTTTCCTGTGGAAGAATTGAAACAAAATCCCTTTTGAAGCAAAATAGACATGTTTATCCCTCATTTTCAACTGGAATTTTATGTCCGTACTTAACTGACCTTTGTTCTCTACAAAGTAAGAGGGCAAATTATCCAGGGATTTTGCGATTTGGTTTGTTTGGCTTATCTGGATTTGTGGTTCAAGATTTGCGGGGTATTTTACTAATAATGAAAAGAATACTAGGGAGAAAAGAAGACGTTTGAATCTTATTTTGTTCATTTTACACCTCCGCTTAAATGATATAATAACATGATAATGTATTAAGAAAATCAATTTTTATCATAAAGGTATTTTATATAAAATAATATCGTATGTCAATGGATCGAAATGGCCCCCGATTCACCATCAAAAAAATGGTGAATCGGTGTTCAAGGTTCTATGTTCGAAACCACAGGTTCAAAGTTGATGAGCTTAAAAGAATAATAAACTTTTTTAAGTACTTTGAAACAAACATTGAACTTTGAACTTTGAACATTGAACACCAAATCCACCATCTTTTAAAAATCAGGTAGTGGATTTGGGGTACACTTTAATGTTGACAAATAACTTCTGTCGTAATATCATAAAAACTAAAAATATCTTTGTGATTAAAAATGAAAAAACGTGTCGCAGATTACTGTGAATGAGTACACATAAAATAAAAAAAAATTCGTGATAATCTGCGGCCAAAAAAAAGGAGCAAACATGAAATCTTTAATAACTGTCATTTTAATGGTCGTTTTATCCTTAACCTTTACATTTACTTTTACAGTAGAAGCAAAGGAAGAGAAGGAGCCACCCAAAGATCCCATGAATTCCAAGACCTTTAGCGGGTTGGAATTCAGGAGTATTGGCCCTGCGTTTTGTTCGGGTCGAATTGCTGATTTTGCCGTTAATCCCAATGATCACAGTGAATACTATGTGGCTGTGGCAGCTGGTAATGTGTGGAAGACCAATAATTCCGGTGTTACCTGGACACCCATATTCGACACATACGGTTCCTGGTCCATTGCCGATGTGGAGATTGATCCCAACAACACCAATGTAGTATGGGTAGGTACCGGTGAATACAACAGTCAGCGGGCCATTGGTTACGGCGACGGCGTCTACCGATCTGAGGATGGAGGAAAGAATTGGGAAAATATGGGTCTTAAAAAATCCGAGCATATTGGACGGATTGTCATTGATCCTCGCAACTCCCATGTTTATGTGGCAGCCCAGGGGCCCTTGTGGGGACCTGGAGGCGAGCGGGGACTCTATAAAAGTACGGACAACGGAAAAACCTGGAAGGCTATTTTCACGATCAGTGAAAACACCGGCGTTACTGACATTGTTATGGACCCCCGGAATCCTGACATCCTTTACGCTGCCACGTATCAGCGCCGTAGACGGGTATTTACCCTTATCAACGGCGGACCTGAAAGTGGTATCTACAAATCCACTGATGCCGGTGCCACCTGGACCAAATTAAAAAACGGGTTACCCTCCGGCGATGTGGGCCGCATTGGCCTGGCGATTTCACCTGCCAATCCCGATGTTATTTACGCCATTGTCGAAGCCGAGGGAGATTCAGGCGGCTTTTTCTGTTCTTTAAACAGAGGGGCTACGTGGGAAAAGCGTAATAATTATATGACCCGCAGCCCCCAATATTATAACCGCATTTTTGCAGATCCCAAAGATGTGGATAAAGTTTACTCCCTGGACACCCGGACAAAAGTTACTGTCGATGGCGGCAAAACCTTTCGTGATCTGGGAAAAGAAAATCGCCATGTGGATGACCATGCCCTCTGGATCGATCCCACCGACACCCGGCATTTGCTCATCGGCGGCGATGGCGGTATCTATGAATCCTTTGACAGCGGCAAATACTGGTTGTTCAAAAACAATCTCCCTGTTACCCAGTTTTATCGTGTCTCCGTAGATAACACACTGCCCTTTTACTATGTTTACGGAGGCACCCAGGACAATAACAGCATGGGCGGTCCTTCGCAAACCATCAATGCCGACGGTATTGTTAATTCTGACTGGTTCATTACCAACGGCGGTGATGGTTTTAAGTCCCAGGTGGACCCGGAAAATCCCGATATCATCTATGCCCAGTCTCAATACGGCTGGCTGGTGCGCTACGATAAGAAGAGCGGCGAAAGTATCAGTATAAAACCCCAGGAAGGCAAAGGGGAAGCCTATCGCTGGAATTGGAACGCACCGTTAATTATCAGCCCCCATTCCCATACCCGTCTCTATTTCGGTGCCAACATACTGTTCAGGAGCGACGACCGCGGCAACACCTGGAAAGCGGTGAGCAATGATTTGACACGGCAGTTGGATCGCAACCAGTTGAAAGTGATGGGCAAACTCTGGGGACCCGATGCCGTGTCCAAAAATGCCTCTACCTCCCTATTCGGCAACATCGTCTCCCTCAGTGAGTCTCCTTTAAAAGAGGGCTTGCTCTATGTGGGAACCGATGATGGTCTTATCCAGGTCAGTGACGACGGCGGCAGCCATTGGCAAAAAATTGAAAAATTCCCCGGCATTCCCCATATGACATATGTCAGCTGCCTCTATGCTTCACTGCATCATGTCGATACGGTTTATGCGGCCTTTGACGGACGTAAAAACAATGATCTCAAACCCTATCTGCTGAAAAGTACGGATAGGGGAAAGACATGGAAATCCATTACTGCCAACCTGCCTCAACCGGGCACTGTCCATACCCTTGCACAGGATCATGTAAAAGCAGACCTGCTGTTTGCAGGCACCGAGTTCGGGATTTTCTTTTCCATTGATGAAGGTCAGAAATGGGTGCAATTAAAAGGCGGTATACCCACCACAGCAATCAGGGACATTGCCATCCAGAAACGGGAGAATGACCTGGTATTGGCCACCTTTGGCCGGGGGTTTTATATCCTGGATAACTACACCCCTCTGCGAGAATTAGTACCTGAAGACCTAAAAAAAGAATGTTTGCTCTTTACAGTAAAAGATACACTTATGTTCATCCCCAAACGTGCAAGGTACGGCCAGGGCGAGACCTATTTTAAAGCCAAAAATCCTGAACTGGGAGCTACCTTTACCTGGTATTTGAAAGAAACACCCAAAACCATAAAACAAAAACGGAAAGCTGAAGAAAAAGAGATCACAGAAAAGGGTAAATCAATTACATATCCCACTTTTGAGGAGTTGAGGGCTGAGGACGATGAACCGGCACCTTACCTGTTGTTTACTGTTTTTGATGAAGCCGGACAGTTGGTACGGCGCCTCAAAGCCCAGGCCAAAGCCGGGATTCACAGGCTTACCTGGGACCTTCGTTATCCTTCGGTCTCTCCCACTGAACTGCCCAAGAAGCCCTTTGAAAATAGAAGCAGGAACATGTTGGTCATGCCAGGAAAATATTCTGTTAAAATATCCCAATTTGCCAACGGTGTATTGACCCCATTGGTCGGTCCCCAAACGTTTAAAGTCGTACCGCTCAGTAACACCACGCTGCCTGCCAAAGACCGCAAGGAGCTGGTGGCATTCCAGGCCAAAGTAGCAGAGTTGGGACGAGCCGTACATGGCGCTGTTAAAGCGGCTGAAAATCTCGTGGAACGAATCAAATACATCAAAGAGGCTTTGCACCATACTCCTGGCGCTTCTGAACCATTGATGATGATGAAACAGGCAGAGGATATTGAAAAACAAGTTCGTGAAATACGTCGTGCCTTATCTGGGGATGAGAGTATCAACAAGCGGCATGGCAATCAGCCGCCCTCCATTTCCAGTCGCATTGATCGATTGCTCTACGGCCACTACCGCTCCACCTCAGAACCTACCCAGACCATGAGAGATCAGTATCGAATGACTGGCGAAGCATTTGAACCGGTGTTGGCAAAACTTAGAAAATTGGTAGAAGAGGATTTAAAAAAGCTAGAATCAGACATGGAAAAAGCAAAAGCCCCATGGACGCCCGGACGTATTCCCCAATGGAAAAAGTAAAGAACTTTGAGGAACTCAGGTTGAGGGAGTGCTTTATGAGTTCAGGTTGAGGTTGAGGGAATGCTTCAAGCCTGGGATGTCTCTCCTGAATGTCTATAAGATAAGGATAACAAATCCGAAATACGAAGCCCGAAATACGAAACAAATTCGAATGACCAAAATTCAAATGTCCAAAACAAAAAGAACTCGATAGTATTATATCATGCAGTTTTTGTTTTATATTTTGAAAATTTGTATTTTGGATTTGTTCTCGTGCTTTGTAGCGAAGCCACTTCGCAGAGTAGCACTCGTGCTTCGTAGCGGAGGCACTCCGCGGAGAAGTATTCTGTGTATTCGGATGATGTGGGCTCTAATATTTTAGTTACTTATCATATTTCCATTTTTTGCCTCCTTTTCCGTATTAAATATTTTAAAAAGAAGCAGAATTGGAGGAAAATAATGGCATTACTATTTCTAACCTATCTTAGAAAGGCAAAGAAAGGGATTCCTTTTCTGTTGATTTTATTTCTTTTATTTACAGTGGCCAATATTAACTCTGGACAGGCCGCCCCTTCGGACCAGAAGATTATTCATATTCAGCGGTTTTTACACGCCCAGGATGCGTTACTGGAGGCTAAAGACCTTTTGCTTAAAGGTTTCCTTAAAAGGCATTATGATAAGGCAGAGGCATTATTGAAAGAATGTCTAGAGGCTTTCCCGGAATTTGCCGATGCCCACTATTACCTGGGCAGGATTTTTTATAGAAGGACCGATTATAGTCGGGCGCTGATCTCTATTGAAAAGGCAAAGGCAAATTTCAAACCCATGATCCGGCTCTTGGAGGAGATCAAACGAAAAGCCATTAAAAGCAATCAAACAGATGAATTGATCCATCCCGAATATAAATCTTACGGGAATCAGAACCTGGGAATCTATTATGATTTTCACGGGGATATTTTTTGGAAACAGAGAAAATACCAGGCAGCCCGTGCACAATATATTGCGGCAATCGGCTTGAACCCTTCTCTCCATAATGCTTACAACAAACTTGCGAAATTGTATTATAAAGAACAGAATTATCGAAAAGCTTTTTATTATTCTAATCTTGCAGAAATGAATGGCATAAAAGTGGATGCCAAATTAAAAGCGAAAATTGTGAACGCATTTGGTAAGTTAGAAAGTGGTAAAAAGAAGAGAAAAAAGATCGGCCTTTATTTAAAAATTCGTGGGGGAGCCGGGTTCCTGGACGGCGGAGACTATAATAACTTTATTGAATCCAGTAGGGATTACTATGGAAATCTCATCGAACAATACAATTGGACAGATGTATCCATGACTGAGTCTCCTTTCTTTAAAGAGATTGGAGCAGAAATCGGGTATTCGTTTAATAGATTTGCCGTTGCCCTGGAATTGGGTTACATGTCGAAAAATTATCGAGTAGAAAATGTTATATATCAATACCACTATCACCAGGAAGGCAGATGGGACAACACCTTTGTTGCACGACCTGTTCTTTTAAACATTTATTTTAAACTTCTGGATTATTCTTTTAAAAAGGATTCTTTTCATCATCCATTTTCAATTAAAGCCTATTTGACAGGAGGGGGAGGTATTTATTTGGGTAAACACAAAGAAGCGTATAACCAGGAAGAAACAGACAGGTTTTCCTATGTAGCGGATTTTTCGCAGGAAAGTACGGAGAAATCATTCGGGTTCCATATTGGGGCTACTGTTGATTTTAATATTTCACCTCATTGGACAGTGTTCGTGGAAAGCAGGTACCGGTTTGTCTCTTTTAAGAATATGTCCGGGAACGGGATATATGGTTCTTCAACGTCACCTATGGAATATGAGGGGGATTTGTTATATGTTACAGATGAATATTATAATCGCTCCTGGTTTAACCTGGGCCCCACCGGGAATATCCGTCATTCGGAAAGAAAAGCTGAACTGAACCTGAATGGAATGACCCTTCATTTTGGAATTAAATTTAATTTTTAGTGAAATAGAAAACATTTTTTGAGGAGTTTTAGATGAAAATTAAATTATGCGTATTATTACTGGTTTTTACAGTAAGTGTTTGGGTTTTGGGTTTTGCCCGTGAGTGGACCTTGAAGGATGAGGCCCCTGAACCTGAATCCTATGAATGGGAGATATCGACGCCGGAAGAGCAGGGATTGCATTCTAACGTGGTATCAACAGCTTTAAAAGCTGCGGAAAAGATTTCTTTTCTACACAGCCTGCTGGTGGTGAGAAATGGGTACCTGATCGCAGAAGGGTATTTTCATGGATATGGAAAATACGATGCCCGTAATATTCATTCAGCATCCAAAAGTTTAATGGCAGTTCTTATTGGAATTGCACTTAGAGAGAATTATCTTTCCAGCCTGGAGCAAAAGTTGATGGATTTTTTCCCGGAATATGCGACACCAGGTATGGACCCCAGGAAATATGATATTACAATCCGTCATTTGTTAACCATGACCTGTGGATTAGGGGCGTACGAAGGGGACAATGGTTTGATGACACTGCGTGCCTCTAATCCCATGAAAGCTGCAATCGAGCAGCCTTTGATCGAGACTCCTGGAGAAAAATGGCGATATTACAACCCGGCACCGCATTTGCTTCGGGGCATCATAAAAAAAACTACAGGTATGAGTTCTTATGAATTTGCCCGGAAATATCTTTTTAATCCCATGCAAATTTCCGTTGATTACTGGGGACAGGATCCTCAGGGATATTATACAGGGGAGATGTATTTTACCCCAGGAAATATGGCGCGGCTCGGACATTTTTGTATATTAGATGGTCTTTTAGATGGAAAACAAATTTTGCCCACAGGATGGATGGAAGAATCAGTGGAGAGTTACAATAAGCCCACTTTTACAGCCGGACTTAACCAGGAAGCCTATGGGTACCTCTGGTGGGTGGGTCAATTAAGTGATTATGATGTGTATGCAGCGATGGGGTGGGGGGGACAATATATTATTTGCATCCCTGAAATAAATATGGTGGTGGTTACCACAGCGGATCCTTATGTTGATTTAATATTACTCACAGAAAATGAGATTGCACTCATTCAATTTTTAGAACACTATATTTTGGCAGCCGCAAGGGGAGTCCTGGGCGAGCCTCCCTATTTCCCAAAGGATTTTGAGGGACGCAGGCTAAAAAACCAAAGCCTGTTCCAATCCGAATACATTGACCTGTTGACATGGAAACCCAATTCTCGAAACAACGGGCTGAATATCACCAAATACAGGATTTACCGGTTACTTTGGGGAAAGAAGGAATTGGTGGCAGAGGTCGATTATACGTTACAAGCTTACGAATATCATTTCCGTGGTGTCTCCAAATATCAAGAATACATCTATGGAATCTCTGCTGTGACTGTTGATAATAAAGAAAGCAGCATGGCACGAGTTATTATAAAATCTCCTCAATAATCAAATTCAATACACGTACCAATTTTCCTCTTTTTTTTAATAGGGACATCTAAATCCACCGCCAATTTTTGTAAACCGCGAAGACACGCGAAGAAAATAATACAAAAAACCCTTAATAAAAAATTTTTGGAAGTCCAGAAACCTTTTTATAAAAAGGTTTCTGGCCGCGCTGTTTTGGAGGCAAAATAGATGGTGAATT
>Ga0180438_10003061_pt1 | contig 25937 bp, 23 predicted proteins | sample SS_ome_12_FD_132455 | JGI IMG/M metagenome (GOLD analysis project Ga0180438, IMG submission 132455) | Hypersaline lake sediment archaeal communities from the Salton Sea, California, USA - SS_3_D_2 metaG | ecosystem: Environmental > Aquatic > Non-marine Saline and Alkaline > Hypersaline >... | reverse complement strand
GCGCTGCGAAGCCTGTGTTTTATCCTGTAGAATGCCTTGCTCCTGTTTAGTCCAGGATGTCTTTCATTTTCAAGATTTGCCAGAAAAATATCTTTTTCCAGTTCTTGGGCCATAAGCTTCCTCTTTTTTTTTACAAAACTTGATTGTACTTTTTTGGAGAACAGGCATGCAGGTGGATAAAGCCTGTATACACCCAGCCACCATAATATGGGAGAGATATCCCTTACCGTATATATTACTGAAAGGCTGGCGGCAAAATTTTTGGCGTCTTTTATATGCCTCCTGTCGGAGTCCCTTTCCGGGATAATTACGGCCCTTACATTTTCCGCACCCAGAGCCTCAACACACAGTTTAAGGATAACGCAGGAATCAAGGCCTCCGCTAAGGCCCAGGACTGCACCTTCCCGGTTTAATTCTATTACGTATCTCCTTATAAAGCCGGTTATCTTTTCTCTGACAGTCTTGCAGTCTATTGAAAGAGGGTCTTGTTTAATACCCATAGTCTTAATCCTTCTTTTCTGTGGTTATTCTGTTCCCAGCAGCTTCATTATCATGGATATATCAGAAGTGGGAAGTTCGCAGTAGTAGTCCCTGCATATATAGGCAGTTGTCCTGTTATCTATAGCCTTTAATCCCATTATAAATTCTGGCATTTTAACACCACCATGGGGGACTATTATAACTTTGTTAGGTATGTAGCGGCTGTTTATCTCCTGCAATATATTTTCTAAAACGCCCTTATCTTCTCCCCTTACCAGGATTATCTCATAGGCCCTGCCCAGCATAAAATCAAGCCCTGTTAAAAACTGGCTGCATGCGGTGGGAGTTCTGCTAACAGTACCGGAAAAGGCCCTGGCAATAGCTGACGCCTTTTCAGTAAGGGAATTATCCATATTTATCCTGCCCAGCTTTAAAAGGTTCAACATAGATATGGAATTTCCCGAGGGTATGGCCCCGTCATATATCTCTTTCTGCCTAAAAATAAGATCTTCATTGTCAGACGGGGTAAAAAAATAACCGCCCTTTTTATTATCCCAGAAGTAACGGTCCAGAACACTATCAAGATGAACGGCTTTTTCTATATATGAATAGTCAAAAGTGGCCTGGTAAAGTTCCAGCAGGGCCATTATCATAAAAGAATAATCATCGAGGTTGGCGTCTATTGAAGCCTGTCCGCCGCTGTGATTATGGAAAAGCCTTCCCTCTTTTGTAGACATATTTTCCAGGATAAAGCGGGCTGCTTTTGCGGCAATATCAATGTATTCAGGCCTGCCCAGGACTGCTCCTCCGCGGGCAAATGAAGAGATCATGAGGCCATTCCAGTCGGCAAGGATCTTTTCATCCCTGAAAGGACGCACCCTTTTCTCCCTTATTTTATAAAGTTTTTTTATTATCCCCTGCAATTTTTCCTTTAAACTGGCTTCATCCATGCCGGTTGAAGCTGATAGCTCCTCGGGGGTCTCCGAAAAATATAATATATTATATCCTGACGTGTTGCCTGAAGATTCATCTGAATAGTTTCCCCGGGATTTGATATTAAAAACAGATTCAGTTAAGGAAAATTCACTTTCTGTCAGTGCTGCCCGCAGCTCTTCCTCCTTCCACAGGTAGAATCTTCCTTCCATACCTTCGCTATCAGCATCTTCTGCGGCATAGAATCCCCCATTATCTGAAGTCATATGGTCTTTAACATATTGTAATATCATTTCCGATGTCTCCCTGTAGAGGACTTCTCCGGTAGCCTGGTAGGCATCAAGATATGCATCACAGATCATGGCCTGGTCGTAAAGCATCTTTTCGAAATGGGGCACCATCCACTTCCTGTCTGTAGAGTACCTGTGGAAACCATAGCCGGCGTGGTCCCATATGCCGCCGGACCTCATATGGTCCAGGGTATTTGTCACCATATCCAGCCCTTCCCGCTGGCCGGTCTTCTTCCAGTATCTAAGCAAAAATGAAAGGTTATGCGTGCTGGGAAATTTTGGAGGACTTCCGAAACCGCCGAACTGCCTGTCGTATATGCCGGAAAAATCCCTGAAAGCCCTGTCAATAATATTTTCACCGGGGATATCTGTGCCCGGTCCTTCTATCAAATGATCCAGCCTGTCCACGATACCTGATGCAGAACCCAGGATCTCATCTCTTTTATTATTCCAGAGCTCGCCGATTTTAGGGACAAGGGTCAGAAGCCCCACCTGCCCTGGACGGTCTTTTTTGGGGATGTATGTAGCTGCAAAAAAAGGCTTCTTGTCGGGGGTCATAAAAATGGAAAGGGGCCAGCCCCCCCTGCCTGTTATCATCTGTGCCATATTCATGTACAACTTGTCGATGTCAGGCCTTTCCTCCCTATCGACTTTTATGCACACAAATACCCTGTTTAGAAGGCTGGCAACATCCGGGTCAACAAAGGATTCTCTTTCCATTACATGGCACCAGTGGCAGGTAGAGTACCCTATGGAAAGAAAGACAGGCTTGTCCTTTTTTCTTGCCTCATCGAATGCCTCATAACTCCACGGCATCCAGTCGACTGGATTGTCAGCATGCTGCAGCAGGTAAGGGCTTTTTTCATATCTGAGCCTGTTCATCTATTATCCCCCAGATCATTTTTGGTCTGTGAGGACGAATGAGTTCTTTATTTCCTGGACTACCTTTGCCGGACACTGTTCAAAAGTAAGTTTGTCATCCTTAAACATGGCAAGTGCATTTTTTTTGCCCTTACCATAAAACAGTAGGACGGCAGTATCTGCGCTCAATAGCAGGTTCCTGGAACTGCTCATCCTTCCGGGCGGCGGTTTTGGGGAATCATCCATAGTAATAAAAAATCTTTCCGGACTCATCACAGAATGGTGATGGGGGTATAGACCAGCAATATGACCGTCCTCTCCGGAGCTCAGCAGCAGCAGGTCATATTTACCCCCGTACCTTAACAGCTCTTTTTCATAATGCAGGGTACCAGCATCATCTTCCTGAGGCCTATATATAAACGGATGCATATTACTCCTGGTTATCTTTTTTTCCTCAAGGAGCGGATAAAGAATCCTTTCCATAAGCAGCCTGAAGTTGCTGTGGCTATCTTCAATAGATACAAGTCTTTCATCTGCCATAAAAAAATGGACCCTTCCCCACTCCACATCATCTCTTTCTGAAAGCCTTTCAAAAATATTGCCCACACTCCTGCCTCCAGGCAGTGCCCATATGGCTTCATGCCTGGTCTTTAAAACCGACCTGGTGCTGTGGGCAATGATATCTGCAGCAGCAATATCAAGATAAGTGAGGTCTGGATTGTAAATAAGTTCCATATAAGATCATTTTTTATTCCCTGAAGATGTCTTCATATTCAGGGACTACATCATTAATAAAGCTTCTCATGCCTTCCTGCGTCTTATAGTGGGTAAGAAGTTTTTCAATTACACTGAAAGGAAGGGTCGCTATATCCGCCCCTGCCAGCGCCACTTCCCTTACCTGCTGTGCATTTCTGATGCTGGCAGCCAGTACTTTTGTCTCTGTAATATCATAGTTATCAAAGATCTCCCTGATCTGGGCCACAAGGTCCACACCGGAGATTATACCGTTATCCTCCAGGACCTCTCCGTCTTTTTCCCATCCGTGATATGGGAAATAGTCCTGTTTTCCAAACTTTATTTCATTTACGGATCTGATGTAGTCGTCTACCCTGCCTGCAAATGGTGAAACGAATGAAGCCCCGGCCTTGGCAGCCAGGAGGGCCTGTTCCGGAGTAAAGATCAGGGTACAATTTATGGGGATTTTTTCATCTGACAGGGATTTTATTGCCCTCAATCCTTCAAATTCCTTCCCGCTTTTCTCATCGGTAGACGGATTGATCGGGATCTTTACATACACATTTTTGGCCACTGGATTAAACATCTTGAACAGTTTTATTCCCTCTCTGACCATCTCATCATAAGTGGTACCTATTACTTCCAGGCTGACCGGCAACCCTTCAGAAACCTGGAGTATTTCTTTGATGTATTCTCTTATGTCTACATCCCTGCTTTCCGATTTTATTTCTTCTACGGCTGCCCTTATCAGTGACGGGTTGGTAGTGACACCATCCAGTAAGCCATATTCCTTTGCTTTTTTGATCTCATTGATCTTGCTTGAGTCGATAAAGATCTTAATTTTTATCACCTTTCCTTTTTTAATCTTATATTATATTTTTTACTTTTTTTATTATAGCTTCTTTAGATATACCTTCATATTCAAGAAGCTCATCTGGCTTTCCGCTTCTGGGAATCTTATTGACAGTCATATTATATACGGGACATTTCAGATTATCTATACTTTTTACAGCTTCTCCTATGCCTCCGGCTGCATAATGGTCTTCTACAGTGATAATGGCACGGCAATCACTGGATACCTCTGAAATCGTCTCCGAATCGATGGGTTTGATGCAGAATAAGTCGACCACCCTGATGAAAATACCCTCATCAGCCAGCTCCTGGTAAGCCCTGACAGCTTCACGCAGGGTAACGCCGCCTGCGATCACTGCTATCCTGTCCCTGCTGCTGCTTTTGATGACACGGCACCTTCCTATTTGGAAACCCTCATCACTTTTGTATATCACTGGAAGGTCCATCCTGGTCGTCCTTATGTATACATTACCCTTATACCCTGCAGCCAACCGTACGGCTGCGTGTGTTGAAACAGCATCGGATGGATAAAATATTACACAGTCATTGATGGAACGGAACATGGCAATATCTTCAAGGCCCATCTGTGAAGACCCGTCCGGCCCTATAGAGACACCTGCATGTGAACCGCAGAATTTTATATTGGATTCAGAGTACCTGGCCATCCTTATCTGGTCAAAAGCCCTGGTCAGAAAGGCAGCAAATGAGGAAACAAAAGGTATTTTACCCCTTAGAGAAAGACCAAGGGCTGTTCCCACCATATTCTGCTCGGCAACATACATCTCAAAAAAACGCTGGGGATAACTTTTCTTGAACAAATCCGAATAAGTAGAATTGCTTACCTCGGCATCAAGCACTACTAAATCCGGGTACTCCCCGGCAATAGATACCAGTGCATCTCCGTAAGCCCTGCGGGTAGCTACAGACTGCCCCTCATGATACTCCAGTCTGGAAACACCATCGGTGACAACAGCCGGTCTTGCACTCACGGCATCAGGTATCCTCAATCCCATGGTAAGGCCTTTTTTTATTTCTCCGAGCTCTTCCACTGCTGTATTATATTGTTTGCTGTCAAGAGGTTTCCCGTGCCAGCCCTCTCTATCCTCAAAAAGACTTACCCCTTTTCCTTTTACTGTCCTGGCTATTATCATCACTGGTTTCTTTTGCCTGTCCAGGGCATTTTGATAGGCATCTGCTATCTCTTCCGGGTCATGACCGTCTTCCACCAGTATGGTCCGCCAGCCGAAAGCAGACACCCTCTTTTCATATTGGACTATATCGGTTCCGAATATGGTCTCCCCCCTCTGGCCCAGCCGGTTTACATCGATGATCCCGATAAGGTTGTCAAGCTTATAATGCTCTGCCATCTGTACTGCTTCCCATTGAGAACCCTCTGTCATCTCTGAGTCTCCCAGGAGGACAAAGGTGTTATAGGGGAGACTGTCAATGTACCTGGCAGACAGTGCCATTCCCAGCCCTATGGAAAGGCCCTGTCCCAGCGATCCGGTGGCCGCTTCAGTATACCTGAACCTGGGCGTAGGATGGCCCTCAAGCACGCTGTCAAATCTCCTGAGCGTTATAAGCTCTTTTTCATCCAACCCTCCTGCTGCAGCCCATAAGGCATAAAGAAGAGGGGAAGCGTGCCCTTTGGAGAATATAAGCCTGTCATTGTTTATGTAACCCGGGTCATCCAGCCGGAACCTGAAGAAACCGTTAAAAAACAGGACAGCCATCAATTCTACCGAAGACAAAGATGAAGTAGGATGTCCCGACCCCGCTTCAGTGGTGGATGTGAGGATGTAGTACCTGATTAGCCTGCAGATACTATTTATATCTACCGTTTTCTCCATAACCAATACTCCTGTTTTTTATATTTCAATGCCAGGGCCCCTGCTGCCCCTGTCATAGAAATGAAGCTTTGTATGGCCCCAGTTTTCTATTATGGGGGTTACATAATCCCATGCCTGTTTTACTTCTTCAGTGCTGGTGAACAGGGTCTGGTCGCCTTTCATACAGTCCAGGAGGACGCGGTCATATTCCCCTGTCTTTGGGCTATCTCCAATATGATAGTCAAATTGGAGGTCTCTTGGTTCAAGTATATTGGTAAGCCCCGGTTCCTTGGCCCAGAACCTTAAATAAATCCCCTCTCTGGGGTATATCCTGAACCTCAAAATATTCCTGTGATGGTGCTCTTTATGGATCTGGGAACAGAGGCATTCATCAGGATTGTGAAAATATATTGTTATCTCTGTATCTTTTTTATCCAGTGCTTTCCCGCTCTCCAGGTAAATGGGTACACCGGACCATTTCGGGCTGCTTAGTTCCAGCTTTATCTTAAAGTATGTCTCGGTAGTGGAGCCGGCAGCCACATCCTGCGCCTCCCTGTACCCCCTATACTGTCCCCTTACTGTCATATCCCTTATACGTGAAGGGTCATCAGACCTTATTATGGATTTTATGACCTCCAGCCTCTTTTCCCTTACTGCCTGTGAGGACTGGGAACCTGGATTGTCCATGGTCACCAGCGCCAGCATCTGGAGCATATGGTTTTGTCCTACATCACGGAGTGCACCGATAGTATCATAAAATGCTCCCCTGGTGCCAATGTCGGTATCCTCAATAAGCTTTATTTCTATCTTTTTTATGTACCTGTTGTTCCAGGCAGGTTCAAACAGAATGTTGGAAAACCGGAAAAATAAAATGTTCTGCACGGTATCTTTGGCCAGATAATGGTCTATCCTGAAGATCTGCTGTTCACGGAAGAGATTTCCCAGAAGGCTGTCCAGCTCCTGTGCTGTCTTAATGTCTTTTCCGAAAGGTTTCTCCACCAGGACCCTGGTCCATCCTGTTTCAGGACTGCAGTTTATAGCCAGGCCGGATTCTGCGATGCTGGTAAGGATGCCGGAATAAAATTTGGGGGGGACAGCCAGATAAAACAGCTTATTGTCACATATTCCTGCACTATCTTTACTGCTTTCCAGCATTTTTTTCAGGTTGTAGTAAAGTGGTTTATCTTCAAACCTGCCCTTAAAGTAGAATATCTTTTCTATAAAATCCCTTATATCAGGTCCTTTATAGTATTTATGGGCATCCCCCAGGGCATTATGCATCAGGAATTCCCTGAACTTTTCATGGGAATAATCCCTCCTGGACACTCCTATTATCTGGAATTTTTCCGGGAGATGACCAAGATAGTAAAGCCTGAGCAGTGAACTTATTATTTTTTTCCTTACCAGATCGCCGGTGGCCCCGAAAATTACAATTGTCGTGGGAAAGATTATTCTATCAATATTTTTCATAAAACCTTTTCTGGACTCCGGTTTCCAGGCATCCAGGATAGCAAACAATTATCTGTTCAATACTAAGATTTAAAAGCCAAATAGTCAAATAATTATGCTGTGTTGTCAGTCCTTGACAATATCAGTAAGGCCCACATCCTCCACCCTGAAAAGAAATTCCTGTTCCACTGCCGGAGGTCCCTCACCGTCCCAGCTGTAATCAAAGCCATCATAATAGTAACTACCCCAGTCCATGGTCGAATGCTCATAGATATACCCGGGACCTCTCTCAGTGACAATATCCAGGAAATAATTGCTGGTCCAGAAAGTCTCTTCATTAGTTATGTCTACAGGCACCCAGCCGTATCCCGGGATTTTTACCTCCACCCAGGCATGTCCGATATCGAGCTCTTTCCCCGGCTCATAAAGCATGGTGTATACTGGTATCCCAGCAGCCAGCCGGGCGGGGATACCGGCTGCCCTGAGCAGGGCAGTATATAATATGGAATAATCTGAGCAGACCCCTGATCCTGCCTCCAGGATTTCCGAGGCACTCATAAAGTCATATTCCCGGTTCTCAGCCCTTTCAAAGTCATAATACATGTTCCGCACCACATAATCGTACAATACACCGGCCATTTCTAAAGGACTGGCAATACCCTGTAAAAGGTCGCTGGCCACATCTTTTATAGCAGGACTGTCAGAATCTATGAAAATGTCATCCCTTGTATAGTAATACAGGTCCGGATCGTCATCTTCATACCTGAGCTCCTGGTTTATGCTGCCGTAATCAAATTCGTTTACTTTTACTTCTAATGAAACCAGTACCGACAGGCTTTCACCGGGTCCCAGTTCTTCATCTATGTCAAACTGGAGTAATTTGTTCCTGTGATTATCATATATAATATCTGAGACCGGGATGCTGGAAGCCAGGTCAAGGATATACTGGTATGGTTCATAGCTCAGAGGGACCCTCATAAGGCATTCAATATCATTTAATACCTCCCGGCTGTTATTTATAAGGGTATATTCGATCTCTACTGTAAATTCATGGGACACTATATCCTCTACAGGTTTATTTATTTCAGCAATATGTATGCTGTGTTTAACGGTATCCGTCAATTCCCCGTCAGAGACCTGTAGCATCACTTCAAAATTACCGGGATCCCGGGGTATTATGTCTACTATCTGTTCATCATCATATTCATAGCCGTCTATAGTCCACTTATAGGAAAGTTCTTTACTTTCGGGATCGAATGAGTTAACAGCGTTAAAAAATATGGGAGTCCCCGTGATGTAATAACCTCCTGCAGTGTCACCATATATGTCGATAACAGCATGAGGGGGTTGATTCTCCTGGTTGTCCCTGATAGGTTCATATTTATTCTTACCGTCCTCATCAGAGAGTTCCATTATCACAAGTCCCTCAAAACCATCTGCTATATAACCATAATTACCCATTATGGTTATGTCATAAGAGTTTCCGCTTGTATTCAACCTTCCGGCTATAAAAGGTTCTTTACTATCTTCCACATCTATAGTATATATCCCTCCGGTAAGATCTGAGGCATATAAGAATCCACCGGCCATATCAAGCTCCCAGGCTCCACCCGGCAGGCTTATGCTTCCCATTAGGGCCGGCTCTTCTTGTGATATATCCACTATCTGTATCATACTCTCATTGTAATCATCATCCTGCGGCTTGTGGCTGGAAAGGTACAGATCGTACCCTTTCTGGTATATTCCCCAGGAATTTGAAGGGACTTCCATAGATGCCCTGATATAGGGATTTTTTTTATCGGTGACGTCCACCAGGGCAAGCTTGCTTACATCCTTATACTCATCGGCATCATAATCATAGAAATTCATATTTATGCTGGCTGTATTACCATTTACAGTTATATTGGCTGGAGAACCTTCAAGCTCCAGCTCGCCCACCAGACCGGGTGATTTTTTGTGGGAAATATCCACAATTTCAAGGGTATTGAATTCTGAGCCGTCATCATAAGTGCTGGTATTAAGATATGCATAATCTCCTTCTATATAGAGGCCAAAAACAGATTTCTTATTATTTCTTCCCGAATCATAATCTCCTATTACTGTTGGGTCCTCTTTATCGGATATATCTATTATCTTAAAACCGCAATCTGTATAATAATCACTTTTGCCGGATACCCATTTTGTGTAAGATATATAGGCATAGTCCCCTTTCACTATCACAATATTGGCAGAATCAATATCCCTGCACTTCCCGGTAATATAGGGGCGCTCTTTATCGCTGATATTTATTATGTAGAGTACTCCCAGGTCATTGGTGACATAGGCATAGTTGCCCGCTATATCTACATCTATGGCCTGGCCTGATATCAGTATGCTGCTGATCTTTTTATTCTCAGGGACTCCGGTAAAACGGCCGTGGTCGGCTACCTGCAGCTCGACCGGCTGTTCTTTTTCTTCCATCCCCACTTCTGGTCCTGCTGCATCCCCCATGTTTCCTGAAGGTATAAGGCAGCAGCTGCAGGCCAGTACGGCTGCCGCAAAAATCAAAGATATATTTATTACATATTTCATCATCCCGGTTTTATTCCCTGCCTTTACTGCTTCTTGCCATGGTAAGCCTGTCAATTTCATCACTGTCTAACACCCTGTATTTTCCCTCAGGTATATCACCCAGGGAAAATCCGCCGATTTTTATCCTTTTAAGATCGGTTACATTGTAGCCGGCCTTCTTAAAAGCCCTTCTTATTATCCTTTTTCTACCTTCATGGATCCTTATCCTGATGGGAAAGGCTTCCATGCCTTTACCTGTTTTTGTGAGCAGGTGGGGCCTGAACAGCCTGTTTTCTATCATCACCCCTTTTTTTAACTTCTCAAGGTCCTTATCTTTTAAAGGCCGGTCAAGGACCACCTCGTAAGTCTTTGGTACATTAAACTTGGGATGCGTGATGCGGTAGACAAGGTCTCCGTTATTGGTGAGTATTATAAGCCCTCTGGAATCTTTATCAAGTCTTCCGGCAGGATATAGACGTATACCGCTGCCTCCGGTTAGGTGCATGACGGTTTTCCTGAAACGGTCATCCCTTACTGTGGAAAGATAGCCCGGGGGTTTATTCAGTGCTAAAACCAATTTTTTCTGGGGGAAGATCTTTTTATCATCGATCTTTACCTTATCATCTGCCGTTACCCTCACTGAAAGGTCTTTTACTACAGACCCGTTTACCGATACCCTTCCTTCCCTTACCATATCCTCGCATACTCTTCTGGAGCCCGTACCGCATTCCGCAAGGAACCGGGCGATCCTAATATTCTTTTGGCTGTTCATCATCTTTGAAATCTTCCAGCGGAGGAAGGTCTTTAAGGTTGTTTATGCCCAGTAGCTCCAGGAAACGGTCAGTGGTCCTGTAAAGAATAGGGCTGCCCGGTTCTTTCAGTCTTCCTGCTTCTTTAAGAAGTCCCCTGTCTACAAGAGTGAGCACTACACTGTCTGTCCTTACCCCCCTTATTTCAGCGATCTGGGTCCTGGTTACTGGCTGTTTGTAGGCTGCTATGGCAAGCGTCTCCAGTGCAGCCTGGGAAAGATGGGCCCGGATATTTGTCTTAACAAATCTCTGAAGCACCTCATTTATGGCTGGATTGGAATACAGTCTGTATCCGCCGCTCACTTTCTTTAAGACAAAACCCCTGTTCTGGTCGATATATTCAGCTTCCAGGCTGTCTATGACATCTTTTACTTCCTTTTCCCTTATGCCCAGGGCCTCTGCCACAGAATTGACCTTTACCGGTTGTTCGGAAATAAATAATATGCCTTCGATATATGTCCTTACCCACTGGTGACCGAAAAGTTCCAGCCCGGCCGGATCTTCAGGACAATTGTCTCTTTTGCCGTTATCTTCCATTTGACCTGATTATGATGTTTCCAAAATTCTCAAACTGCAATATCTCTACCTCTTCGTTCTTATATAGCTCCAAAACTGCCAAAAAGCTTATTATCCTGTCAATAAGCTTTTCATATGCCGCTGATATTTCCCTGAATGTGACCTCTTTCCTTTCCCAGATAACGCTCTTTATCCTTTCCATCTCCTCGAATATATCCACTGTAGACCGGTGGTCATATATATCATCCAGGCCCAGTTCAATATTCATCCTGATAAGCAGCCTTCCGGCTATGGACCACAGTTCTAATGAGTCAAGCCTTTCTATAAAATCTGGCAATACATTGAGGAGGTCTTTTTCCAGGGGTGCTTCACGTATGAAAAAAAGCGATTCTCCATCTATCTTGTTATTAAGATAATTTGAGACCTTCTTGTATATGCGGTAATCTTCTTCCCTTCTTTTCAGGATATTTACATCAAGGTCATCTTTAATATCGTCATCTCCAGTCTTTGAAGGAAGAAGGGAGCGGGATTTTATCTCCAGCAGTATTGAGAAAAAATAAATAAAGCCAGAAACAGTATCCAGGACAATCCCTGATTTTTCTTTTATATGCCGGCGGAATCCGCTTATTATGTAACTCAGCTTTATATCATAGATATCTATTTTTTTCTTCTGTATCAGATCCAGCAGCAGGTCGATAGGACCGCTGAACATACCTTCATAACTGATATTATAGATATCCTTTTTTACAGCCGGCATAACTTAATCGATACCCATCCTGATCCTTACATCTTTTATAACAGATGATGCTACCTTATTTACTTTTCTGCTGCCCTCTTCAAGTATATCGTATATTAACTTTTTATCCCTGAGCAGCTCTCTCCTCTTATGCTGAAAACCTTCCAGAGATGCCGAGATGATGCCGGCCAACTCATCTTTACAGGCAGTACAGCCGATATCACCCCTGCGGCACCTCTCCTCTATTTCAGAGATACCGGCATCTTTGTAGATGTTATAGAAATCAAATACATTGCATATATCAGGATGGCCGGGATCCGTCTTCCTGATCCTTTCAGGATCAGTTATCATCTGTCTTACTTTCTTCTTCACTGTCTCCCTGTCATCAGACAGGAAAATGGCGTTTCCATAACTTTTAGACATCTTTCTACCGTCAGTTCCCGGGACCCTCTTGCTGCTGGAAAGCAGCTCCTGGGGTTCGGTGAAATAGTCACCATAAAGGTGATTGAACCTCCTGGCGATCTCCCTGGTTATCTCCAGGTGAGGGAGCTGGTCTTCACCCACGGGTATTATATCAGAGTTAACAATCAATATATCTGCAGCCATTAATACTGGATAGGAAAAAAAGCCCAGCGTGGAAAGGTCTCTGGCTTTTAATTCCCTTATCTGTTCCTTGTAGGTTGGACACCTTTCCAGCCATGACAGCGGAGTTATCATGGATAGGTACAGGGTCAGCTCCGGTATTGCTGTTATGTCAGACTGCCTGTAAATATGGGTTATCTCAGGGTCAATACCCAGTGCTATAAGATCCAGGGCACAGTCCATCAGGTTTTTCTTTATATTTCCCGGATCCTGGTATTCAGTAGACAGGGCATGCCAGTCCACCAGGAAAAAGAAATTTTCATAATTTTTCTGGTTTTCCAGCATATTTTTTATATTTCCGTGAAGATGCCCCAGATGCAGTTTTCCTGTCGGTCTGAAGCCCGTCAGCATTTTTTTTGGCATTTTTCTCTCCGCCTTGTAATATTAAAAATTACATATAGATTCTACCATATAATATATCAGAGAATAGCCTTTTTTAACTACCGGTAGGCCAGCCGTGCTAATTTATGAGATGCTGCCACCAGGTCGCCATATTATAGAGAAAATTAAAGACCGGCGAGATCACCGTCCAGAATATCCTCCCTCCCAGGAACAGGAAAATGAATATGAATAGAAAGCCGAACCTGCCTATGGCAAGGAAACGGTACATGGCGTTATCAGGTAAGAAAGATGCCAGTATCTTGGAACCGTCCAGCGGTGGTATGGGAAGTAAGTTAAATATGGCCAGGAAGATATTTATATATACCGTGTTCTGCAGCAGTTCGTTAAATACACTGAAGACCCGGAAACCTGTACTCCCCGTGTCAGAAAATCCTCCGGAAAATCTCATCACAAGCCAGAAGAAGAGCCCATAGATAAGACCGGCTGCAAAGGCGACCAGCAGGTTGGTCACCGGACCTGCCAGCGAGGTATATCTCATTCCCTTACGGTAATTGTGGAAATAGCCTGGATTTATGGGGACAGGTTTTGCATATCCAAATATTATGCTTGAATTCAAAAGTATGAGCAGCAGGGGCAAAAGGATGCTTCCAAAAATATCTATATGAGCCATGGGATTAACTGTAAGCCTGCCGTAGTTTTTTGCTGTGGGGTCCCCGCTTTTATATGCTATGAAACCATGGGCGTATTCATGGAGTATTACTCCTACAGCCAGACCCGGCAGCCAGGTGACCAGCGACCTGAAAAAATCAAGTATCTCCTGTCCCAGATTTATCATCTTTCCTTTTATATTTAAATGATTCTATACCTTACCAGAATATTATTAATTTGCATATACCGTTACCAATTTAATGTGGTCATCTCATTTATTTTCCCGGGGATGGAACCTGAAATAGGCATCCTTTAAGTATTCCCTGCTCAGGCTGGTATATATCTCGGTGGTGGAAATACTGCTGTGACCCAGCAGCTTCTGAACAGTCACCAGGTCAGCGCCTCTCTGCAGGAGATGGGTAGCAAAACTGTGCCTGAACATATGTGGATAGATGTTTTTTTCTATACCAGACTTATCAGCATATTTTTTCATTATTTTCCAGAACCCTTTTCGGGAAAGCTGCCTTCCCCTTGTGTTTAAGAATACATAATCACTCTTTTTCTCCTTTTCCAGTTTCCCCCTTCCCGAACCCAGATATCGGTTCAGGAATATAAAGGCGGTATTACCTATAGGAGTAAGCCTTTCCTTGTTGCCCTTCCCTATGATCCTTAAAAGCAGCTGGCTGGCGTCAATATCACCGGTCTTCAGGCCGGTCAGCTCGCTTACCCTCAGCCCGCATCCGTAAAGTATCTCAAACATGGCCCTGTCCCTCAGGTCGGCAGGGGTGCTGGTCGGTATTCTGTCCAGGAATCTATTTATCTCCTCTACATCGAGCACTTCAAATATGTTTTTGGAGGTCTTTGGGTTCTTCACGCTGGTCCAGGGATTCTCTTTTATGGCCTGGTGTCTTATCAGGAACTTGTAAAAACCCCTGAGGGTGGACAGGATACGGGAAACAGATACTTCATTATGGGTCATGTAAAGTGATGTAAGGAAATCCAGGATAACAGTCTTTGTGATTTTTAGAAAATCAATATTATTATTTTTGACATAATGTTTAAATTTTTCCAGGTCGCTGCTGTAGGAGATTATAGTGTTATGCAGCAAAAGCTTTTCAAATCTAAGGTATTCGATATATTCTTCGATCTGCCTATCAAGTGAAACGGCACTGTCATTTGTTCCATCATCCATTTTTTAAAAAGTCCCTGGCCATTAAAATTCCGATAATGGTCTTTGAATCCTTTATCTTTCCTGAACCGATCCATTGGACGGCAGTATTTATATCTATATCTATTATGTCCAGAAATTCGTCATCATCCAGGTCGTTTTCAGATCTTGTAAAACCGGTAGCCAGAAAAAGGTGTAGTATTTCATCACAGAAGCCGGGTGTAGTGTAAAATGACGATAAAAGGGCCAGCTTACCACGGACAGCTCCCACTTCCTCAGCCAGCTCCCTTGTGGCACATATTTCAGGAGCTTCACCCCTGTCGATCTTGCCTGCCGGTATTTCAATAGTGACCTCTCCAACGGGATAGCGGTACTGCCTTACCAGGATGACATGTTCTTTATCTGTTACCGGTACTATCCCCACTGCTCCCTTATGTGATACTTTTTCCCTGGTGGCTTTCCTTCCGTTGGGCAGCCTTACTTCATCAAGATACAGCTTCAGTATCTCCCCGTCAAAGATCTTTTTTGACCTAATTCTTATTTCAATCAACTCTTTACCCATTACTGGTCCTTTTCACCTTTTTAAGGTCCAGGGTGCACATCTCCAGTATCAGCCTTCCCAGCATGCACAGCTGCTCTATCTTTACATATTCTGTACCGGTATGGACGTCTTCCATGCCTGAGCTCATATTTACAGCTCTCTTCCCCTTGGAATTAAAGATATTTATATCGCTGCCGCCTCCCGAAGAAGCTATCCTGGGCTCTATGCCAATATTCCTCAGGGCAGTGACCGCAGCTCTTAAGGGCAGTTCGTCTTCCGCTATGGTAAAACCGTCATATTCCCTGGCCACATGGTAATCAAGTACTGCTCCAGTGCCTTCAGCAGCTTCCTCAAGTGCTTTTATCATCGATCCTGTAACATCCTTTAATTTTTCAGGGTCGAGGCTCCTGGCTTCCAGCATTATATCAGTTTTTTCAGGTACTATATTCCTTGCCTGGCCGCCCCTTATCCTTCCCACGTTACAGGTGGTCTCATGGTCGATCCTGCCGGTCTTTATGTTTGTTATGGCCGTGCATGCAGCTTTTATGGAGTTTATTCCTTTTTCCGGTTCTATTCCTGCATGGGCAGCTTTCCCCCTGAATTCAGCATCTATGGAGTCCTGGTAGGGTGCCCGGTTATATATGGTACCCACATCGCCGTTTGCATCAAAGACAAAACCGTATCTGGCTTTTACCCTGTCCATATCCACATGTTTAGCTCCCACTACACCTATTTCTTCAGATATGGTAAACACCAGGTATATGTCTCCTGTAGGCAGGTTGTCCTCCCTGATCTTCCCCAGTGCTTCGATTATGGCTGCAACCGCTACTTTATCATCGCCGCCCAGTATATAGTCATGCCTGTTTTTTATGATACCATTTTCTATCACCGGTTCTATTTCTCCGTCTATCCCTACAGTATCAAGGTGGGCACCAAGAAAAATGGGGAGCCTTTCATCCTGAGAGCTGCCCTTAAAACAGGCGGTGATATTTCCGCTATTGGAACCGTATTTCCTGCCTGTATCATCCACATGGAACTCAAGCCCCATTCCAGCAAGGATCCGGCTCACCTTTTCCACTATTTCTTTTTCATTGCCTGACGGGCTCTTTATGGCAGCCAGCTCCATAAACAGCTCTATAAGCCTCTTTTTATTTATGTTCTTATCCTGCAAATCTATTTTTTCTCCCTTCTTTTTGCGGACAGGAAAAGAAAGATCCCTGCTGCCAGTACTGCTGCAGCCAGTACGCAGGAGCTTAAAGCCAATGTTATAAAAAAATCAAAGAAAAATCCAAACGGAAACATGGTTATCAGCAGGGACCCTTCAGGAAACATGTAATTACCCTGGGGGAAGAATGCCGCATGAAACCGGTCAAACAGTGATGAAAAATTGGTGGCCAGCAGAAACAGGAGGAGCATCAGGAAAAACACTACGGCAGAAGACCATAAAAAGACCAGGCCTGTCCTTTTAGCGGGATTTTTTTTGTGTATCAATAATGTCACCAGGAACAGGATTAAAAACAGGATAAGACAAATAGAAAAGAATATAAAAATATTTTTTAACAGGTCCCTGACATCTTCCATATGGCTTACCTGTTTATCATCAAAAAACAGAGCTTGACCCACGGCAGGGTCGGCATATCCTACATCACCCTCAAGGTCCCCCGTATACTTGAAAAAATCAAACACCTTATAGGTCATTACCTTTACGTCCTGTTTATCCAGTACCTGGAATACAGAATTATTAGTGTACAGACGGCTATAGAAGTTGTAATTGAAGATATACAGTCCCAGGGGCATTAAAAATATTATCACGGATAGCAGGATGGCCGAGAAGGCTATTAATAGTTTTAAGTATCCTTTTATGCTAGACCCTGCTTTTTTCTTTTGACTTAATGGAATTATCTATAGCAGCTTTTATGAAATCCCTGAATAACGGGTGAGGTCTGTCAGGCCTGGATTTGAATTCCGGATGGAACTGGACTGCCAGGAACCATGGATGACCCGGTAACTCTATTATCTCTGCCAGGTCTTTATCAGGGTTGACTCCGGTGATGATCATTCCTGCTTTTTCCAGCATATCCCTGTATTTATTGTTAAGTTCGAACCTGTGCCTGTGCCTCTCTTCAATATTCATCTTCCCGTATGCTTTGAAGGCCTTTGAATCTTTTTTAAGCCGGCACCTGTAGCTTCCCAGCCTCATGGTCCCCCCTTTTTCCCTTACCTCTTTCTGTTCCAGCATTAGATCGATAACCGGGTTTTTGGTCTGGGGATCGAATTCAGAACTATTGGCATCTTCCAGGCCCAGCACATTCCTGGCAAATTCGATCACTGCACATTGAAGTCCCAGGCAAATACCCAAGAACGGTATTTTATTCTCCCTGGTGTATTTGATGGCTTTTATCTTACCGTCAATACCCCTGTTGCCGAAACCGTAAGGGATCAGTACCCCGTGTACACTGTCCAGTATCTTTAAGTCATTGCTGCAGTCATTGATATTCTCTGAATTGACCCATATCAGCTCAACATTTCTGCCATAATAGTATCCCCCGTGGTTCAGCGACTCCACAATACTTATGTAGGCATCCTTAAGATCTGTATATTTACCCACGATCCCTATTTTTACCGAGCCCTTCAGATGATTTATCCTTCTTACAAGCCTCTTCCAGCTGCCCAGGTCTGAATTACCTACCTTCAGGCTTAATTTTTCCAGGACCCTTTTATCAAGTTTCTCCTTCTGAAGCATGAGGGGTATCTCATAAAGATGCTTTGCATCCAGCGCTTCTATAGTGTCTTCCTTCTCTATATCACAGAACAGGCTTATCTTTGCTTTCAGCCCGTTATCAAGCTTCCTTTCGCTCCTGCAGATTATTATATCCGGCTGGATACCTATACTCCTCAATTCTTTTACGCTGTGCTGTGTCGGTTTGGATTTTAACTCTTCCGATGTCTTAAGATAAGGTACATAGGTCACATGTATGTAAAGTACGTTTTCTCTGCCCGCGTCTTTCTTAAACTGCCTGATGGCCTCTAGAAAGGGAAGACTTTCGATGTCACCGACAGTACCCCCTATCTCGGTTATTACAATATCTGTCTTCCGCCTTTCCAGTGTCTTTTTTATGGAGGATTTTATCTCATCAGTTATATGCGGTATCACCTGTACGGTCGATCCCAGGTACTCACCCCTTCTTTCATTATCAATTACATTCTTATATATCTTTCCCGTAGTGTAATTATTATATTTGGAGAGGTTCTCATCTATAAATCTTTCATAATGGCCCAGGTCAAGGTCTGTCTCCCCGCCGTCATCAGTCACATATACTTCCCCGTGCTGTATGGGATTCATAGTCCCGGGATCTATATTTATATACGGGTCCAGCTTCTGTATGGTAACACTGTATCCCCTGGATTTAAGGAGCCTTCCCAATGATGCGGCGCTGATACCCTTACCCAGTGATGACATTACGCCGCCGGTTATAAATATGAACTTAGTTTCCAACTTTTAAGGTCTCCTCCTTCAGGCCGCCTTTTATTGTATCAGCCTTTTCTATCAGTTCCCGGGCATGTCTTACCGAGATGCCGCTTTGTGAGCCGCCCCCCAGCATGCGTGACACCTCCTCTATTTTACCTTCCTGGTCAAGTCTATCAATACCTATTTTCGTCCTGCCGTCCTGCACAAATTTATTGATAAAGTAATGGCTGCTGGAAAAACATGCTATCTGGGCCAGGTGTGATATCACTATTATCTGTTTCTTCAAGGATATATTAAATAGCTTTTCCCCCACTATCATAGATATGGCTCCCCCTATTCCGGAGTCTATCTCATCAAATACCATGGTGGATATATTATCAGCTGCACCCAGGGCTGATTTTATAGCCAGCATCACTCTTGATATCTCCCCTCCTGAAGCTATCTTTTTAAGGGGCCTGGGGCTCTCGCCTGCATTTAGGGAAATAAAAAATTCCATAGCGTCGATTCCGTTGCCGGTAAACCTGATCTCATCTATGTATTCCCGGCCGGCTGCTTGCTGCAGGATTTCTTTTTTTACCTGGAAAATGACAGTACCGAAACCGAGGTCCTGGAGTTCAGAGACTATTTTTTCTTCCAGTATGCTGCTGGCCCTGCTTCTCTCTGCGCTGAGCTCAAGTGCTGCTTCCCTGAGCTCTGCCAGAGACTGCCTGAGCTCTTCCTCACATACCTCTATATCGGATTCGAGGCCCTCATAGCTGTCGATCTCACCCTTTATCTTCTCCAGATACTCGCCTGTCCTGGAAATATCTATATTATATTTTTTCTTTATCAGGGAAAAGCTGTACAGACGCTCCTGTACGGCATCCAGTCTTTCCCTGCTGAAGTCAAAGTCGGTTAGGTAGCTCCCCATAAAATGGCTGACCTCTTCCATCAGATGCGACAATGAATCTATCCTTTCAGCGAATTCACTGAACCTGGTATCGATGGATGCCAGGTTTCGCATATTACTCTGTATGGAGGAAATGGTGTCTGATAGATCGGATTTTTCCGTATCAGGACCTTTTATCAGTTCCTCTGTCTCTGATACCATTTTATATATGCTTTCAAAGTTTTTAAGTATCCTGAATTCATTTTCAAGCTTTTCTTCTTCGCCTTCAGTTATCTTGAGACTGTCTATCTCGTCATACCGGAATTTAAGGTCCTGCAGCCGTAAGTCACGGTTTTCCTGCATGCTTTTCAATTCATATAACTTCTTTTTCTTAATTTTATAATCTTCATATCTCTGGGTATATACATCTTTCAAAGGGTATATTGAATCTTTTGCGGAATTATCGACTATTTCAATATGCGTCCCGGCATTCAGCAGGTACTGATGGTCATGCTGCCCGTGTATATCAATGAAACAGTCCCCCAGTTCCTTAAGTGTGCTTACCTGGGTAAAAAGTCCGTTTATAAAAGCCTTGTTCTTACCTGTCCTGTTTAATTCCCTGGCTATAACTACATCATTGCTGAAATCTTCCATATCCAGTATATTGTTGCCTACCAGATAATCCCTCGCCTGCCGGTTTTTCCCCAGATCAAAGAACCCCTGTACCAGCAGCTTTTCCTTACCTTCTCTTATGAGGCTGCTGTCAGCCCTTTCACCTATCAGCAGATTTATAGCCTCGATTATGAGTGTCTTTCCCGCTCCCGTTTCACCGCTAAGCACATTGAGCCCGCTGCCGAATTCTATCTTCACATCATCGATGATGGCAAAGTTTTTTACATGTAGTTCCTTCAGCATTACCAGATCTTAAACCCTAAAAAAATTATAATGGATACCTTCAGATCCTCTCAATAAACTTCTCTTTGAATACCTTAAAGAAAGCATTGGGATTAAAACTGACCAGGTTTAACTTCTTTTTAGCCTTTTTTATTTTTATTATATATTCCGACGGGTCTTCCAGGGGAACGGTCTTTCCGTCTACGCTGAACATATCCCTTTTGTTTACCGAGTTTAATCTGACTTTCAGCTCTTTGTCCGGTCCCAGTATGATACTGCGGCTGAAAAGGGTGTGTGGGCATATGGGTGTAATTATTATGGCTTCTGTCTGGGGCTCTACGACCGGCCCCCCTGCAGAAAGTGAATATGCCGTGGAGCCTGTAGGTGTAGACATTATCAGCCCGTCTGCGGCAAATTTTTTTATGAATATGTCATTGACGATTATTTCCATCTTGATCACTTTTTCAGTCATGGACCTGGTTATGGCAAATTCATTGAGGGCCAGGTCCGGGAGTCCGGCTCCTTTGATGGGCTTCTCATCCCTGAGGAGCCTTCCCTCCAGAAGCATCCTCTTTTCAATGTGGTAGTTACTATCTACCAGTCGGTTGATGGCGTCATCGATATTTTCTGTATCTACTTCAGTCAAAAAACCGAGATGGCCTACATTTACGCCCAGAATGGGTATTTCATTCCTGAAGCAGTATTTGGCTGCCCTCAAAAAAGTGCCGTCCCCTCCCACTGATATTATCACATCGGAATTTGAGGATAGTTCTTCCCAGCCCACAGAAGGCAGCGAGTATTTTTGCGCCAGAATGTCTTCACCGGGCAGCAGTACCTTTATCCTAAGTTTTTTTAATTTTTCATATAATGATCTGGCTACGTCGATAGCCTTTTCTTTTTCATTATTTGATATTATACCTGCTGTCTTCATAAGAATTATCAGTCCCCAGCAAAAAATTTGTGCGCCATATCTGCAACTTCACCGATTATTTTATCATAATTTGATTCTGTTTTAGCTGAATTTATCGATTTTCTTAAATAAATCCAGAATTCTATATTACCCCTGGCTCCCTTTATCCTGGAAAAACTAATACCTTCAATTGATACTTTAAATTTTCGTAAAAAATCTACCATTTCATGTAAAATCCTTATATGGTACTCTTTTTCCAGTACCACTCCTTTATGTTTTACAAATTCTTTTTTTAATTCAAATTGTGGTTTTATAAGCAGGAGTATATCAGCGCTGCTGGAGGATATGTCCATTATCTTTTTAAAAATATTTTTTATGGAAATAAATGATACATCTACTGTGACCAGTTCTGCTTTATAACCCAGTATTGAAGGATCAAGGTCCCTTATATTCTGTTTTTCAAGTACCCATACCTTTTCATGGTTCCTCAGTTCCCAGGAAAGCAGCCCGTATCCTACGTCCACGGCTGTGACAATATCTGCTCCGTTCTTAATGAGATAATCGGTAAAACCGCCGGTTGAAGAACCTATGTCTACTGCTGACCTTCCTGAAGCATCCAATCCAAAATCCATAAATGCCCCCTCCAGCTTATGGCCTCCTCTGGAGGCATAAAGCTTTTCAGGTATCACTTCTAGCCGGGAATCTTCAGGGATCATTTCTCCCGGCTTCTTTACCTTTTTTCCCTCTGAGACCAGGCGCCCTTCCATCACCAGGGCCCTGGCATCCTTTTCGCTACTGGAAATACCTTTTAATAACAGTAACTCAAATGCTTTTACTTTTTTTTGCCTGCCGATGACGGTTACGCCCTTCTTACTATTATGAAACTTGCTATGTTTTTTAATATCTCTGAGTCTGCTTTTGTCTTATTCAGGGCAGCGATGGCAGCATCTATCTTTTCCCGGGCGATCCTTTTTGATTCTTCCATACCCCATATTGAAGGATAGGTGTTCTTCGATTGATACTGGTCTTTCCCCCTGGTCTTGCCTGTCTCCTCACTGTTGGACGTTATATCGATAATATCATCGGTTATCTGAAAGGCAAGTCCCATATTAAGTCCGTATTCCCTGAAACCATCTATTGTATTTTTATCGGCACCACACAGTATGGCCGGACATACCACGGAAGCTGCTATAAGCCTGGCCGTTTTATTTATATGCATATATTCAAGTCTTTCTTTGGATATTTTTACTGACGTCGTGGTTATATCTACTATCTGACCGGCAACCATACCGCCTGCCCCTGATCCTTCTATTATCTCGGCCATTACTGACTTTATGAGTTCCGGGCTTCCCTGCTGGTCTTTTATTATCAGGGCGAAAGCTTCAGCAAAAAGGGCATCCCCTGCCAGTATGGCGATATCTTCACCGAACTTTTTATGGCATGAGGGCTTTCCCCTTCTCATATCATCATTGTCGATTGCCGGCAGGTCGTCGTGTATCAGGGAATAGCTGTGTATGAACTCTATAGCGCATGCAGTGGGCAGGACATATTCTGCGCTGTATCCCAGGCTTACAGCTGTTGCCAGGCACAAAACCGGCCTGAACCTTTTCCCCCCATCAAGTACACAGTATTTCATAGGCGACAGTAATTCTTGAGGCACATTTGTATAGGAGTTGAGATATTCTTCCAGCTTCTTATCAACCAGTTGTGCCAGGTGGACCGGATAAAGCTCCCGGGCCCGGGCATTTTTTTCTTTTCCGTCTTTTGACATATTAAAAACAATCCTGTAAGAAAAGGTAAATGATTATTTTATTATATTGCCTGTACTAGAAAAAATAAAATATAAAACATGACCGGTACAGTCCGGCAGAACGGACATCAGTTTTCCTGTGATATCCTGCTCAGGAATTTACCCAGGACACCATTTATGAATTTTGGTGTATCATCCTTCTGCCCCAGTGTTTTTGCAATCTCGATAGCCTCATCCACAGATACTTTCAGCGGTATATCATCCTCATATATCATCTCATATATAGCCACTCTGAGTATATTCCTGTCGATCACTGCTATCCTGTCCAGGGACCAGTTCTCTACTATGCCCCGTATGACCTCGTCTATCTCTGCCGTGTGAGAGTCTACTCCATTTATCAGCTTCAAGGCAAAATCATCAAATTCTTTTTCATTCAGCCTGTCATTTTCTATAAGCTGGTTTATATCCTTTCCCAGCAGGTCCTTCTGGTACAGGAGGATAACAGCTGATTCCCTGCTTTCTCTTCTGCTTATCTTTGGCATATTAAAAAGGTCAGACTCTGGTGATATATTCTCCGGTCCTGGTGTCTATTTTTATTTTATCACCGTTATTAATAAATAGAGGTACCAGTACTTTTGCCCCTGTTTCAATGGTAGCCGGCTTGAAGCTTGTCCCTACAGTATCCCCCTTTATTCCCGGTTCTGTCTCTTTTACGCTGGCTTCGATAGTTATGGGAAGTTCCACGGATATGGGCCGGCTATTATGATACACAAGGGTCAGTTCCATATTCTCCAGAAGGAAATCTTTTTCTGATGAAAGCAGGTCTTCGCTAAGCTGCACCTGCTCATAGGTTTTCATATCCATGAAATTGTAATGGTCGTCCCTGTACAGGAACTGCATCTTTTTTGTCTCCAGGATGGCCTGCTCCATCTTTTCACCGGCCCTGAAGGTCTTCTCAATAGTAGCACCGGAGTCTATGTCCTTTAGCCTGGTCCTTACGAAAGCCCCGCCTTTCCCCGGTTTGACATGCTGGAAGTAAAGGATCTTATAAAGTGTTCCGTCATAGATTATTGTCATCCCATTCTTAAAATCACTGGTGTTTATCATCTGTTCCTGTCCCTTCACAGTCTGGCCGCATATAAAGTCTTAAAGCTGACTAATATATTTTATAGATTATGCTATAAATGTAAAATCTTTTTTTGCCCTGTACAGGTTCCGGCATCCTTTTTTCCCTACTACTACCATGTCTTCTATCCTCACGCCGCCCAGGCCGGGTATATATATCCCCGGTTCCATAGTCACTACCATGTTTTCCTTAAGGATAGTCCTGCTTTTCCTGGTGATATAAGGGGCTTCATGCACCTCCAGGCCTACACCATGACCCAGCCCGTGGCCAAAATATTTTCCATAACCTGCATCGTCTATATACTTTCGCGCCATCCCGTCCAGTTCATCACACCGTACACCCTCCCTGCATTTGTCGATGGCTATTAGCTGGGCTTCCAGTACTACCTCGTACATGTCTTTCATTTTATCATTTAAGCGCCTGCTGCCCAGAAAGACAGTCCTGGTCATATCTGAACAGTATTTCTCATATACTGTGCCAAAATCCATCAATAGAATATCACGGGATATCCTTTTACGGGAAGAACAGTAATGAGGTCTTGAAGAATCCTGACCGGTAGCTATCACAAAATCAAAAGAACGCCCCTGTCCTCCGTATTTGATACATAGCCTTTCCATTTCATTGGCCAGGGATATCTCATTATATCTTTTGATGCTGCCGGCTCCGTATGCCAGTATATCTGCGAAAACACTGTCAGTGATGCGGCAGGCCTTTTCAATGGCTTCCAATTCAGTTTTATCTTTTATTCCCCTCAGGCTTCCCATGAGGTCATTACAGGGCTTAACATGTATGCGGCGGATCTTAAGTTCTTTCAGCAGGTTATTGAAGTCAGAGTGGTTTATTTTTGCCTCTTCTAACAGTAATTGCTTTATTTCCAGTGAAGAGATCACTTGCGATGCCTTTTTTATCCGGTCACCCCTATACAGTACGACCTCTGTACTTTTCCTGTCTACAGAGGCTGACGCATCCTCATAGTATATAAAATTTACCAGAAGATATGCTTTTCCAGGTGATAATACCAGCATACTGTTGGAATCTTTGCCGCAAAAACCGGTAAGGTAATATATATCCTCATGCTTCAGGAACAGGACCGCCTTTTGACCGGGCATGTCCAGCTCTGACCAGAGTCTTTTTCTCCTGATATTAAAAAGGTCCTGACCGCTTGAAGGGCACATGTATTTAAGGACTGGTAAGGTTGTTTATTATCTCCTGCCAGCTGTAAACAAAAAGCAGGTCATTGAACTGCGGGACTGCCGGCCCCAGGAACTCTCCTATCCCATACCTGTAATAGATCTGTGCATTCTGTCCCAGTATAAGGGTGCTGGATACGGAACTGCCTGTTAATACTGTTCCGTCAGCAAGCTCCACTGTACCATTGGATATTATCATGGCAGCAATATTGGGATCATTTTCACCGCCGCCGCCTTGAGCCCTCGTCATGTCAAGGCTTATGTTCTGCTGGGATATGAGGCTCATCAAAGAAAACTCGGGAAAATCATACCACACGCTGGGGATCGTCCTGGAATAAGCATTTATATT
>Ga0180438_10003059_pt1 | contig 25942 bp, 24 predicted proteins | sample SS_ome_12_FD_132455 | JGI IMG/M metagenome (GOLD analysis project Ga0180438, IMG submission 132455) | Hypersaline lake sediment archaeal communities from the Salton Sea, California, USA - SS_3_D_2 metaG | ecosystem: Environmental > Aquatic > Non-marine Saline and Alkaline > Hypersaline >... | reverse complement strand
CCTAAAGACCTACTTTTACCTGGACGAAGGCACTGTAAAGGCTGTTGACGGCGTCAGTTTTGACGTATACCCGGGTCAAGTCCTCGGCATTGTGGGCGAAAGTGGCTGTGGCAAGAGTGTCGCCATCAAATCCGTCTTGCGCATCGTGGAAAAGCCTGGTCAGATCGTTGATGGCGAAATCCTTTTCCGGCCCCAAAAGAAAAACGGGCAAGGTGGAAGTGGCGAGAGCGACGAGTTCATTGACCTGGTCAAGCTAAATGCCCATGGCAAACAGATGCGCTCAATCCGGGGAGCGGAAATTGCGCTCATCCCCCAGGAACCGATGGCAGCTTTCAGTCCAGTTTACACCGTCGGCAACCAAATCATTGAGGCCATTTTACTACACCAGGATGTCAACAAGCAGGAGGCCCATCAGATAGCTATTGAACGCCTCCACGAAGTGGGAATCCCCAGCCCGGAGCAGCGCATAAACGCTTATTCCTGGGAGCTGAGTGGCGGGCTGCGCCAACGGGCCATGATTGCCATGGCTTTGTCGTGTAATCCCAAATTGCTGATCGCCGATGAACCCACCACGGCCATTGACGTCACCACGCAGGCTCAGGTTCTGAACCTGCTACGTTCGTTGCAACAGCAACATGGAATGGCTATCATTTTCATTACCCACGATCTGGGGGTCATCGCTCAAATAGCCGACTATGTGATCGTGATGTACCTGGGCAGTGTGATGGAAACAGGCCCGGTGGATGATATCTTTCACAACCCACAGCATCCCTACACCAAAGCCCTGCTCAAATCCATTCCCTCCGTTCAATCGCAGTCCCGGACGTTCTTGCCAACTATTGAAGGTTCTATCCCGCACCCGTTCAGCCGTCCCTCAGGCTGTTCCTTCTACCCACGGTGCTTAGAGTTTATGCCCAACGTCTGCAATCGGCGGACGCCGAGCCTTCAGCCGGTCAATGATAAGCAATCCGCAAGCTGCTTCCTTTATCACGAGGTGGCAGAAGAAGAATGAGGTAATATTGCAGTGAACGCAACCGTGAAAAACAACCAGGTACTGCTGGAAATTAAAAATCTGCAAAAGTTTTTCCCCATCAGAAAAGGTTTCGTTAAAAAAGTCGTCGGGCAGATCCGGGCGGTTGATGATGTAAGCTTTTACATCAATGAGGGCGAGACGTTGGGCCTGGTGGGTGAAAGCGGGTGCGGCAAAACGACAACAGCTCGCTGCATTTTGCGAGCATTCAAGCCGACTGGAGGCCAAATCCTTTTCCGCACGCAAGCCGGTCAAGCTGTTGATGTAGCCACGTTGTCCGATGATGAAATACGTCCCCTGCGCCGCGAGATGCAAATGATTTTTCAAGACCCGTTTGCTTCGCTGAACCCGCGCATGAATCTGCTGGATATTGTGGGCGAACCCCTGTTGGTTAATGGGATCAATAATCGGCAAGAACGCACTGAGCGGGTGGCGGAGTTGCTCCGGTTGGTCGGTCTTCGGTCAGAGTACATGCAGCGTTTCCCCCATGCTTTTAGCGGTGGTCAGCGCCAGCGCATCGTCATCGCCCGCGCTCTGGCACTACATCCCCGGCTGGTGGTAGCTGATGAGCCAGTCTCGGCCTTGGATGTCTCGGTTCAGGCTCAGGTGCTTAACCTGCTGTTGGAATTGCAGCAAGAACTTTACCTAACCTACCTGTTTGTAGCTCACGATTTAAGTGTGGTCAAGCACATCACCGATCGGGTGGCGGTGATGTATGTCGGCAAACTTGTGGAGACCGCTCCAACCGAAGAGCTCTTCTATCAACCAAAACATCCCTACACGGCTGCTCTCATGTCGGCTGTGCCTGTGGCGGACCCGCGCGTCCGCTCACAAATGATCCCATTGGAAGGGGATGTACCCAGCCCGGCCGATCCGCCTTCGGGGTGTTATTTTCATCCTCGCTGTCCTCACGCAATTGATCTTTGCTCCACCCAAACCCCCATTCTGGAAGAAATCTCTCCCAATCATTATGTCAGTTGTCATCGTGCTCATGAGCTCAAGCTGGCTGGTATTGGTCAGACTGCCGCCAGTTGAGTTCTGGACAAAATCATGGATTTGAGTGAATTACACATGTTTCTTCTCCGTCACTTGACGGAGGAGGTCATGCCGTTTTGGATTCGGTACAGTGTTGACTGGGAAAACGGCGGGATGTGGACTTGTCTGGCCGACGATGGCCCGATCCTCAGTCGCGATAAGTACATCTGGTCAAACGCCAGAGCGCTGTGGACTTTTTCGGCCTTGGTCAATCATATTGCAGATGAATATGCTGGCCATGTCAGCGCGGACACCAAGGAGACTTGGCGGCAGGCTGCGGTCAATCAGTATCGTTTCCTGAAACGCTGCGGACGCGATGACAACGGATACTGGGTCTTTGTGGCGGACGAGACCGGCTGTGATGTCGTGGTTGGGGAGAATAGCATCGTCACAGATGCTTTCGCTATCTATGGACTGATCGAGTACTTCCGCATGACGGGCGATGAGGAAGCGCTGGACATCGCCCACGAGACTGCCGTCACTTGCTTTGAGCGTCTGGCGCGTCCGGGGACCTATAAGACAGCCCCTTATCCGACTCCACCAGGGATGAGGCCGCAGCGTGAGGCAATGCAATTTTCGCTGATGTTCTCTGAACTGGGGCATGAGTTACAAGACAAATCTATTCTCACCGCAGGCTTGAACTATGGACGGGATGTGCTGGATCACTTTTATCGCGCCGACCGCAAGGTGCTGCTGGAATACTTGGGGCTGGACAACAGCGTATGGGACACGCCCGCCGGACGCACAATGGTACCGGGCCATGCGATTGAAAGCCTCTGGTTCCAGATTCACAACTTCACTGGGATTGGGGACACTGCACGGGCGCGTCAGGCGGCTTCAGCTATGCGTCCCTGTTTTGAGAAAGGTTGGGATGCTGAGTATGGGGGGCTATTCCTGGGTATTGATGTCGAGGGCAAGGAGCCTCCCTACTGGAAAAACGCCGACAAAAAAATTTGGTGGCCTTTTACCGAGGCAATTTGAGGAGCGTTACTGGCCTACGAACAGTTGCACGAAGATTGGCGTCTCGAATGGTATTGGAAGTGCCACGACTGGGCCTTCGCGCATTTTCCCGACAAGGAGCACGGTGAATGGACCCAGAAACTGGATCGCCAGGGCAACAAGGTTGATGATGTGATTGCCCTGCCGGTCAAAGATCCGTATCATCTCCCGCGTGGTTTGATTGTCGCCATCGAAACGCTGGAAAGGCTGATCAGGGAAGAGGGAGACAAGGCAGGATGCCGGAATATAAACTGTTCTGGGGTGAAACGCACCACAACACCTATCAGTTTGAGGAGCAGGTTCCTTCGCTCGATGAAATTTGCCGTGAAGCGGCAAAGCATCTCGATTTCTATGCGATGGCATACTACACCTCACATGCAGATGCATTCCGGCCCGGAGGGCACTCCGTCGAACTTGGGGGCAAGCAAGCCCTTATCCTGGAGAGATGGAAAGATGAGTCTAGGCTGAAAAGAGAGTGGGCCGAGGTAGAGGAAGCATCGAGACGGCACAACCAACCCGGCGCTTTCATCACTTTCCCCGGCTACGAATGGCAGGGTGACGGCTCTTGGGGAGATCACAACGTCTACTATCGTCAGGAAGGTCTCCCAGTATTTCGTGTGCAGACCATAAAAGAACTGTACGGCTGTTTGCGCGGTCACGAGGCCATTGCCATCCCTCACCACACAGGATATTGCGTCGGCCGACGGGCCCCCAACTGGTCCTTCTGCGACGACCAGATCAGCCCGTTTATGGAGGTGTTTTCTATCCACGGTTGTTCGGAAACAGATGAAGAATGGATTGGTCTGCGTCAGAACTCCCACTTGGGGCCGGGCACCGCTGGGGGGACTTATCAAGATGCCCTGGATCGTGGACTTTATCTTGGGGCGATTTGTTCAACGGACAATTGGGGCAACGAGCCGGGGCATTACGGACAAGGGTTGATGGCTTGCATGGCTCATGAACTGACGCGCGACGGTCTATGGGAAGCGTTTCTGGCTCGTCGTGTCTATGGGGTGACGGGGGATCGGATTCAGTTGGAATTCACCGTCAACGGGGCTCCGATGGGTAGTATCATTGAAGCGTCTCGCCAACAGAAGGTTCGGGTGAATGTGTGCGGTTCTGATGCTCTTGACCGCATCGAGGTCCTTCGCAACGGTCGAGTGATCGCCACCCACTGTCACCAGGGGATGTGGAACCTGCCGCGTTCAGACATACGCACTCGGTTCAAGCTGAGAATAGAAGTCGGATGGGGACCAAGGCCCAATGAGATGGATATGCCAGATCGTTATTGGCAGGGTGAGTTATTGGTTGACGGGGGACGTTTCCTCAATTATGAACCGTGTTGGGTTTCTCCCGGCCAAGAGGTTCCAAAGTTGGATGGTGGGAAGGCGACCTTCGCCATGTGCAGCTCAACGCAGGATGTTATCAAACCGAGACAGAATGCCAATGTGTTTGAATTTGAGGCCGTTCCCAAAGCTGAACTGCTGATCCGACTTGATGGACTTGAGGAAAGGGGAACTGTCCATTCCTTTTCAAGCGGAAGCCGGGTGATGTGGTTCAGAGATGAATGTGTTCGTATGCTGCATGAGCACTCTGGTCTGGAGCCTGATTCGCACGAGAGAGAAGATCCTTACTACAATATGGCCTACAAAGCAAAGCCCCACCGTATTATTCCAGAAGCAGGCTATCAGGCGGAATTTGTCATCGAAGACGATGAACCAATAACAGGGGAAACCCATTACCGGATTCGCGTAGAGCAGCGTAACGGTCAACGGGCTTGGTCTAGCCCAATTTGGGTTTCTGCAGCATAACACATACTGAGCAACCTTGTACGACTTTATTGAGGGAATATGCACACGATTCGATGGGGCATCATCGGCTGCGGCAACGTAACCGAGGTTAAAAGCGGCCCTGGCTTTCAAAAAGCGCGCAGCTCCAGCTTGATAGCCGTCATGCGGCGCACTGGCGAACTGGCCAAGGATTACGCTAAACGCCACGGTGTACCAAAATGGTATGACGACGCGGAAGCGTTGATTCACGATCCCGACGTCGATGCCGTCTACGTGGCGACACCTCCTTCTTCCCACAAAGAATATACCCTTTTAACTGCCCAGGCTGGCAAACCGGTCTATGTTGAAAAACCGACGGCCCTGAGTTTTGAGGAGTGCCAGGAAATGATCGAGGCCTGCCAGTCTGCCGGGGTACCCCTGTTTGTAGCCTATTACCGGCGAGCTTTGTCTCGCTTCTTAAAGGTGAAGGAGCTGGTTGAGGCTCAAGCCATTGGTGACATTCGCTTTGTGACCATCACCCTTTACCAGCCTGTTCGCCAGGAAGAACTTGACTCTGCAAATCTACCTTGGCGCGTCATTCCGGAAATTGCCGGCGGGGGGCGATTTGTTGACTTGGCCTCCCATATGTTGGATTTTTTAGATTACGTGTTGGGGCCCATTCGCTCAATCCAGGGATTTGCAGCCAATCAGGCCAAACGTTACCCCGCCGAAGATATTGTAACCGGCACATTTGTCTTTGAGTCTGGTGTGCAGGGGGTCGGCATTTGGTGTTTCACGAGCTTTGATGAACTTGATCTCACCGAAATCGTCGGCAGCGAGGGAAAGGTTTCATACTCTACCTTTGGAGATGATCCGGTTATTTTAACTATAAACGATGGTGTGACTGAATTTTCAATTGAGTATCCTCCGCACATTCAACAGCCACTTATCCAAACTGTGGTGGATGAGTTGGTTGGCGTTGGCCGTTGTCCCAGTACTGGCGAAAGCGCTGCTCGCACCACCTGGGTCATGGATCAAATGCTGGCCGGGTACAGAGACCGAAAGGACTGAAACGATGAGATATGTTTTTAGTACCAAGCAAACTACGCGATACCGATTTCCGACCCACATCAACGATCTGGTGATGGATCGCTCCGAAGCAACCAGTAGTGAGGTGTTTATTGTCGAACTTGGCCCTGGTGAAGCACCACCCCTCCACCAACACGATGACACCGAGCAGGTGTTTTACGTGTTGAGTGGGCACGGATGTCTGGAAATTGGCACGGATGGCGAAGAGGTGCTGGTCAATCCAGGTGACGTGGTTCGAATCCCGCCCTTAACCCTGCATAGAATCCATTGTCTGGGTGATTCTATCCTCCGATATTTGGCTGTTGACTGCTTCCCCGTCGGTCGCCCCGATGCAGAACCTACTTGGGATGATCATGTAAAAGGTATTTGCCAACAGCAGGGTTGGGATTACGATCAGATTGTTAAAGATGATTAGTACAGCTTTACTCGGTTCTGCACGCGTACTGCTGAAATGTCCACTACCTACCTGAGTGCCTTTCGCCTGTTCAGTCGTGACGCCCGCTTGTATTTGATGACAGCGGCCTTGTTTGGATTCACCGTCTTTGGCGGCATCTACGCAGTTTTGCTCAACCTTTATCTGCTGCGCCTTGGTTATGGTCCCCAATTTGTTGGTCTGATCAATGGTACGGGACAACTGGCTTTTGCCATCTTTTGCCTGCCCGCGGGGGCTCTAGGTAGGCGGTGGGGCAACTCTTTTTTAACGTTTATTTGGATACGGCTTTACACGTTTCGACGGCTCGCATCGGTGCTTTGTCTGCGACTGGCCAATTGTTGGCCATTCCAGCAGCATTGATCGTACCCCTCTTGGCAGCTCGTTGGGGCAATGGCCATACTTATATGTTCGGCACCTTGGGAATGGCAGCCAGTCTACTGCCGCTGGCCCTAGTTCCGAACTGGAGGGCAGCCGCTCTAGGGTATATAGGCTTGATTGCCCTGGCTTCGATTACCCGCCCGGCCATTGGAGTCTACCAGATGGAAATTGTGTCGCCAAACGGGCGTGAGACGATGGCAGCAGCCACAACAATGGCTCTTGGACTGAGCTGGGGATTGATGGCTTTGGCCGGTGGTCATGTGATCACGGCCTTGGGCTATCGCAGCTTCTTCTTGACAGGGGCTGGGCTGTCAGCAGCCGGAGCCTTGCTCTTTTGGATCTACTTCCGTACGCCACGGGGCGAGTTTGCTCACTCCGCTTCGCTTGATTAGGTGAACTGGTTTCAATATCGAAAGTGGGAAGAATCTATCACTTTCAACGAGGATGGTCTTATGCAAATCATTACGCGGTTCGTTGACCCGTTGGCCATTTATCGGGCAGAATTGCTGGAACGGGTAATCCCCTTTTGGCTGAATCATGCCATTGATTGGCAAAATGGAGGCATTTTGACCTGTATCTCGGATGAAGGCCAGGTACTCAGCAAGGACAAATATATGTGGTCCCAACTGCGGGCCATTTGGACCTTTTCTGCCCTTTACAATAGAATTGAGCACAGGCAAGAGTGGCTCGACGTGGCCAGACACATTTTTAACTTTGTCAAGAAATATGGCCGTGATGAACAGGGCCAGTGGGTATTCTGTGTCAGCAAAGATGGCCAAATTTTGCAAGGGGCCACCAGTATTTACGCCGATGGGTTTGCCATCTATGGGCTGACCGAACTGGCCTGGGCCACCAACGATCAAGAGGCCATCAACCTGACTCTGGAAACGTATGAGAATGTGCAAAGGCGACTGGCTCGACCTGGGTCATATCAAACCGCCCCGTTCAAAGTGCCTGAGGGCGGCAAAGCTCACGCTATTTCAATGATTTTCTCGATGGTCTTTAATGAATTGGGCCACTACCTGGGCGATCCAGCGATGATCGAAGCCAGTCTTTTCCACGCAGGTGAGGTGATGGACGTCTACCTGCGGCCTGACCGGAAGCTGCTGTATGAGTTTGTGCATCTGGATAACTCATTGATTGATTCCCCCCAGGGCCGGTCCATTGTGCCGGGACATGCCATTGAGTCTATGTGGTTTATGATTCACATTTTCAGGCGGAGCGGTGATGAGGCCCGCATCCGCCAGGCCATTGAGGCCATCAGGTGGCATGTGGAATTTGGCTGGGATGAGGAGTACGGCGGCATTTTGCACGCCCGCGATGCCGAGGGGGGAGCGCCCTGGTGGCGCTTTGCCGACGCCAAGCTGTGGTGGCCACACACCGAGACGCTCTATGCCTTGCTGCTGGCTTACGAGATCTCTCGCGAGGAATGGTGCTTGGACTGGTTTGCGCGAGTGCATAACTACACGTTCAGTCACTACCCGGTGCTTGAATATGGAGAGTGGACGCAAAAGCTGGATCGTCAGGGCAACAAACTGACTGACACGGTCGCCCTGCCGGTTAAAGATCCCTTCCACTTGCCCCGAGCGCTGATCTATTGCCTGGAAGTTTTGCAGCGATTGGCCAGCCTGGAAAAAGGAGAAAGCGATGCGTCAGCCTAACCTTCTTTTTTTGATAACCGATCAACAACGAGCCGATACCATCGAGTCTCATACCCCCTGCCAGACACCGCATCTGGACAGTTTGGCCGCCGCCGGAACCCGCTTTGAGCGTTGCTATGCCCCCAATCCTATTTGCTCTCCCACCCGAGCCAGTTTGATGACCGGGTTGTTGCCTCACAGCCACGGTATGGTTGATTGCCCCCACACCGTAGAACCTTACCGGGCAAACTTGAAAGACGGCCTTCCTTTTTGGAGCCGCACGTTGCAGGCAGCAGGGTATCACACCGCATACTTCGGCAAGTGGCACATCGAGCGAACCAATCGGCTGGAGGACTTTGGCTTTGACACCTATGATGTCGAGCAGTACCAGCAACTACTCGGCCTTGTCGAGTGCGATAGTCCTATGGTGGTACGGGGGACTGTACATCAGAAAGGCTATCGTGATTTCCTACTGTACGGTGTCACCGACGTGCCAGTCGAGGCGACACCGGAATATCAACTGTGTTCTGATGGTATCAAGTTTTTGCAACAGGCCGCCCGGGACCCCAGCCGGCCGTGGGCATTGTTCCTCAGTACCGAAGCTCCTCACGATCCGTATGTGATGCCGCGTGCCTATTATGACCGTTATGATCCGGCTGATATTCCCCGTCCGCCTAACTTTGACGACGAGCTGTCGGACCGGCCCACCATCTACCGCCGAATCCAACGGGTTTGGCACAGTCTGGAGTGGCCGCAGTTTGCCCAGGCCACAACCTGCTACTATGCTTGCTGTTCATTGATTGATGATCAGGTCGGGCGTATTCTGACTGCGTTGCATGATTTGGGGCAGGCAGAGAATACGATTGTCGTCTTTACCTCTGACCATGGTGACTACATGGGGGCTCACCGGCTGATGCTGAAAGGTATTCCCGCTTTTGAAGAAGCCTACCGCGTACCTCTGATCCTCAGCGGACCTGGTATTCCTGCTGGGCGACGGGTTGGACAAATTGTGAGCTTGCTCGACCTGACTCCAACGCTGGTGCAACTGACCACCGGTGGCGAATTTTCGTGCCAGGGGCGCTCGTTGCTGCCGCTGTTGCAATCTGAGCAGCCTGAGTGGCGGTCCGAAGCCTTTGCCGAGTGTCACGGGCAGCGCTTTTTCTACACCCAGCGAATTCTGTGGCGGGACAACTATAAGTATATCTTCAACGGGTTTGACGAGGATGAATTGTACGACCTGGCTGCAGACCCATATGAGATGCTTAACCTGGCCCATGACCCCACCTTTCAGCCAGTGCTGGAGGCAATGGCCGGCAGAATGTGGGAGATTATCCGGCAGACAGATGATTTCAATATGTACCAGGCCCAGTACGGGATGTTCCGTTTCGCCCCTGTTGGGCCCGAGTGGCCGGGGGGACCGCGCTAGGCAGATGGAACAGAAGATGAAGCCTGCGGGTGGCGTACAGGCAACTGCCCCTCCTGCCTTCCACGTGATGCTTAAGCCTCGAGGCGCCATCTGCAATCTAGACTGTGCCTATTGCTACTACCTCTCCAAAGAGGGACTCTATCCTGGTAGCCGCTTCCGCATGAGCGATGATCTGCTGGAGGAATACACCCGCCAGTATATCCAGGCCCAGCGTGTTCCCGAGGTCACTTTCTCCTGGCAAGGGGGCGAGCCTACCCTCATGGGCTTGGATTTCTTCCGGCTGGCCGTGGAATGCCAGCAGGAGTACCGCCGGCCAGGCGTGCGCATTCACAACGCGCTGCAAACCAACGGCATCACCCTAGACGACGAGTGGTGCCGCTTCTTTCGAAAGCACAACTTTCTGGTTGGCATCAGCCTGGATGGTCCCCGTGATCTGCACGATGCGTATCGTGTGGATAAGGGAGGCAAGCCCACTTTCGACCACGTGATGGCCGGGGTGACGCTGCTGAAGCAGCACGGTGTAGATTTCAATATCCTGACCACTGTCCATGCGGCCAACGCCGATCACCCGCTGGAGGTCTATCGCTTCTTGCGGGATGAGGTGGGTGCTTCGTTCATCCAGTTCATCCCTATCGTCGAGCGGGACAGCAATACTGGCTTCCAAGAAGGCGACAAGGTTACCGAGCGCTCGGTGGCGGGGCGGCAATATGGGAGATTTCTCATCGCCATCTTTGACGAATGGGTGCGGCGAGACGTGGGGCGTGTCTTCGTGCAGATTTTCGACGCGGCGCTGGCCGCCTGGTTGAGTCAGCGGCCGGGGTTGTGCATCTTTGAGGAGACTTGCGGTGCGGCGCTGGTCATGGAGCACAACGGAGACCTCTATTCGTGCGATCACTTCGTGGAGCCTCAGCATAAGTTAGGCAATATCCAGCAGATCTCGCTCATCAAGGTGGTGGGGTCGGAACAACAGCAACAGTTTGGCCTGGCCAAACGGGATACACTGCCTCGTTACTGCTGGGAGTGCCAGGTACGCTTTATCTGCAACGGCGGCTGTCCCAAAAACCGTATCCTACGCGCCCCAGACGGCGAGCCGGGGCTGAACTATTTGTGCGAAGGGTATAAAGCGTTCTTCACCCACATTGATTGGCCGATGCAGATTATGGCGGCAGAACTGCAAGCCGCCCGTCCGCCAACATCCTGCGCTACCTGGCAAAGGAGGAGGCAGAACTACAGTGCCGCCTCGCTCAGGCCGGTGTGAGCCACCAGAACCTTCTTGAAGGCTGCCTGACGAATGATGACCAGGCCTCAATTAAGCTGATTGTGAGGATAACAAGCATGATGGGTAACGAAATAGAACAGCCGAAAAGACGGTTCGCGCTGACCAATGGTCGGGCGATTCTGCTCCAGGAAATCGTGACTGGCAAAGTGGTCGTTGTGGAAGGGAAGAAGATTGTGGGCATCGCCAGTGCCGACTCTCTGGGCGCCGAGACAGAAAGGATTGACGTGGGGGGGCGTTACATCACATCGGGACTGATAGATATCCATACCCACGGTGCCCTCGATCATACCTTCAACGAGCCGGATGCGGAGGCATTCGCTATCATTACAGGAGAGAATGTGAGGCGTGGCGTGACCTCGTTGCTGGCGACGATATCAACAGCCCCTATCCTTGATATGGTGAAATGTTTGGAGTTTAGTCGCCAGTGGATGCATGAGCCACACAAAGGATCTCAGGTGTTGGGCGTGCACTTAGAAGGTCCCTATTTCAGTATGGCACAAAAAGGCGCGCAAGACCCGCAAAACATCCGGACCCCGGATGACGGCACGCCCGACATTCTGCTGGAGCACCACGATGTGTTGAAGATAATGACCTACGCCCCCGAGTTGCCAGGCGCGCTGGAACTTACAACCAGGCTGGTAAGGCTGGGGATCGTGCCAGCGGCCGGACACAGCTCGGCCAAGGATGAAGAGGTGCTGGCAGCGATGAAGGTCGGCTTGCGTCACGTCATCCATATCTGGAGCGGGCAATCTAGCACCGTGCGCGAAGGCCCCTGGCGTAAGCCTGGTCTGTTAGAGGCGTCACTGGTCTTTGACGAGCTGACCCGGGAAATGATCGCAGATAACAAGCACCTGCCGCCTACCTTGATGAAACTGGCCTATAAGTGCATCGGGGCCGATTGCTTGTGCGTTGTTTCCGATGCCACCAGTGGTGCGGGGATGCCGGAAGGCACTCGCTTTCGCATGGGCGAGATGGAGTACGAGGTACATGATGGCGTTGGGATGATGCTGGACCGCACGGCATTTGCGGGCAGCACGACCCTGGTGAACCAGATGGTGCCCATCCTGACAGACGCTGTGGGCATCCCACTGGTAGAAGCAATTCGGATGGCAACCCTGACACCAGCGCGTGTCATCGGCTTCGATGATCGCAAAGGTAGCCTGGAAGCCGGCAAAGATGCTGACCTGGCTGTTTTCGAGGATGACTTTACTACCTGGCGCACCATGATCGGCGGTCGGTGGGTGTATGCCACCTAGTTGCGAGAGATCGGTTGTTGTCGGGTAGGCTGAGCATCTCTACGAGAGGAAAGGGATCAGGAGAAAAGAAATGAACAAGCTAGAACCTATCAAGACCATGAAATATGACCGGTTGCCTGTGGCCATATATAAGAGCAACGAAGAATTGGGTCAGGCAGCAGCGCTGGATGCGCGAGAAATCATCAATAAAGCGATAGCAGAAAAAGGGGAGGCGAATATTATTCTCGCCACCGGCAATTCACAACTCACTTTTTTGCACGCTCTGCGCGATTTGGAAGGGATTGACTGGTCTAAAGTGAATGTATTTCACATGGATGAATATCTGGGTATAGATCCAAACCACAGAGCGAGTTTTCCCCTTTTCTTGCGCCAGCATCTTCTCGACGCCGTTAAACCCCGCTCCTTTTATCCGGTGCCCAGCCAGCCTGAAGAAGTTGAGAAGGCTTGTCGGGAATATGAAGCCTTGTTAAGAGAGTATCCAGCCAACATGGTAGCCCTGGGGTGGGGTGAGAATGGACATATTGCCTTCAACGATCCACCCTATGCCCGCTTTGATGACCCGGTGTGGGTGAAGGTGGTCAAGCTGGCCGAAGCAAGCCGCAGGCAACAGGTAGGTGAAGGGCATTTCAGCTCATTGGAGAAGGTGCCGACCCAAGCTATCACCCTAACCATTCCAGCGCTGCTGGCTGCCAAGGCGATGCTGTGCATCGTTCCAGAAGCGCGGAAAGCGGAAGCAGTCCGTGCTTGCCTGAAAGAGCCCATAAGCGAAGAGCGGCCAGGGTCCATTTTGCGCCGGGCAGATCACGCCCACCTCTATCTGGACCAGGACTCGGCTTCCAAACTATAGCAGGCCGTAGAGTGCCTCACCTCTTCTTGTGCTGCCAAAAGTACACCTGAAACACAGGAGAGCGATCATGCGTCCATCGGATCACCCGCACCAGGTTTACGGTATTGACTTTAGCGGAGCGAAGGGTGCAGGGAAGAAAGTCTGGATCACAAGCGGCGTTATAGATGAGGGTGCCCTGCGGATCGAAGACTGTCGCCGGGCGGAAGCGCTGCCGGGCTCGGGGAAAAGCCGTGACCGGTGCCTGGCAGCGCTTCGAGATTTTATCGGACGGGAAAAAACGGCCGTCTTCGGGTTGGACTTTCCGTTCGGTTTGCCGTACGCTCTGATCAAACAAGACCGTTGGGAGAGTTTCGTTCTGTCCTTCCCTGACGACTATCCAAGCCCCGAAGCGTTCAGACGTGTCTGCCGTGCAACTGCTGGTGGTCGCGAACTCAAGCGAGCCACCGACCAGGAGAGTCAAACCCCGTTCTCGCCCTACAACCTGCGGCTCTACCGCCAGACCTACTTTGGGATCCGAGACGTGCTTCACCCCTTGGTGCAGGACCAACTGGCACGTGTGCTCCCTATGCAGAGTGTGCAACCGGACAAACCGTGGATTCTGGAAATCTGTCCGGCCTCGACATTGAAGCAGGAGACTCTCTACCAGCCATACAAGGGCAGGAGCGAGGAACATCGCCAAGCCCGCGAGCATATTCTCAGAGAGATCGAAGAGAAGGCTTTGTCAATCCCGGCCGAGTTGCGAGCGGAGATCGTGGACAACCGCGAAGGGGATGCTCTCGACAGTGTGATTGCCGCTTTTGCAACCTTTCGGGCCCTTCATGATCCGGCCGGTCTTGTCCCTGAAGGCAACGACGCTTACAAGCTGGAAGGGTATGTATACATCTAGATTCCCTTGACAGGAGATCAAAGCAACGGTGGGCGTCACCGCCGACCAATTTCTACCCATTGAATTGGTCTTTAATCCCAACTGGTGGCATCAAACGGCGGGCATCTCGTTCGACGAGTCTTTCTACCTGGACCGCGAGACGCGCATCCAGAACGATATGACCATGCGGCGCGTGCTCTACGAGCGCTACGGCGAGATGGGGCCAGGCGAGCCTGACCCCCAGCCCCGGCCCATGATCGGCTCCATGCACGTGGCCGGGGGGTTCATCATTCCGGCCCTCCTTGGCGCTGAAACGGCCTTCAAAGAGGACGCTGCACCCTGGACGATCCGCGCCAACCTGTCGGCCGGGCAGGTTGAGTCGCTAAGGATGCCCGATTTCAAAGAAACCTGGCCCATGAAGCAACTGGTCGCCGACATGGACGCCCTGGAAGCCGAGTACGGCTGCGTGGTGGGGGACTTGAACACCGACGGCCTGCTGAACACGGCCTATCACCTGCGCGGCCAGGACCTCTTTCTCGACTTTTACGAGGCACCCGACCGCGTCCGGCGGCTGTTCGACTTGATAGGGGAGCTCATTGCAGAAGTAGTGGGGTACATGCGCCAGCGTACTGGGACTTGTTCTGTCTCGGTCAACCGGATGGTCTATCACGTGGACCCCGGCCTCTTCCTCCACGCCAACTGCACGGTGCAGATGATTTCGCCTGACAGCTACCGCCAGATGCTGCTGCCCGTGGAAGGCACAATGGCCGAGCGCTTGCAGCCCTACGGCATTCACCACTGTGGCGACAACATGCATCGCATCGCGCCGGTGTACGCCGAATTGCCGGTGGCTTTCTTCGATGTGGGCTGGGGCTCCGATGTGGCCCGCTGCCGCCAAGTCCTGCCCGACGCCTTCTTCAACCTGCGTCTCGACCCGGTGCGGATGCTGCAATGCACCCCCCAGGAAATTGCCGAGGACACAGAGAAGCTATTGCTGGCTGCCGGGCCGCTGGAACAGGCAGGGGTCTGCTGCATCAATATGGATTATGGCACCCCCGACGACAACATCTTTGCCATGTTTGGGGTCATCGAACGCTATCGGCACTACGGTGCGTGAAACTTCCGGGAGAGGTTGTGACAAATTTCACTTATTGGATTGGCCCTCGGTTGACCTATGCTAGAAAGCATGATATAATAATCGCTCAAATTTTGGGCTCTTTTTCCAAGGGGAAAATTGAAAGTTGTTTCTGAACAGCTCCTTTGCAGAGGAAGACCGGGGCCCGGTGACGTTCAACCCGACGGGGTGCCAGGCTCTATAAGTGCCTATTAGCCCACCGGTACTCCCACATAAGATCGAAGGAAGGAGGTGAGGAGCCAGGCCATTTGATTCCTTTTCATTGGGTACGTTAAATTTCCTGCCATGTGACCCTCGGGACATGGCACACTTAACTCTGAAGGAGGAGAAAGATGTTTCACTCGAGAAAATCGTCTGTGCTGTCGCTGCTTATGGTCGTGATCCTGTTGGTCTGTTTGTTGCCCATGGCTTCGGTGGCTGGCGCAGCCCCCCTGGCCCAGGGTGAGAGCTACACGGTACAAAAGGACGACAGTCTCTGGAACATAGCCGAAAAGTATCTGGGCAACGGTGCGGCCTATCCAGCTATCTTGGACGCCAGCAACAAAAAGGCCGCTGAGGACGCTACCTTCGCTACGATCGTCAACCCCAGTCTGATCCAGCCCGGCTGGAAGCTGTGGGTCCCCAGCACCGAAGAGGCCGAGGAATTTATGGCCACCTACGCCGGCCCTGAGCGTGGTGGCATCCTGCGGCTTGGTCAGAACGCGGCCGATATGAGCACCCTCGACCCCCACTTTGCCACCACGACGGAGGGCCGCGCTTTGGTGGACATGATCTTCAATGGCCTGGTACGCTACAAGCCAGGCGATGGCTCAGTTTTTGAGCCAGACCTGGCAGAGGCACTGCCAGAGCCCGAGATCGTGGATGGAAAACAGGTGTGGACCTTCAAACTGAGGAAAGGGGTGATGTGCCATCCCTCTGACGCAGTTCCCTCTTACGAATTGACCTCCGAGGACGTGGTCTACTCCTTGCAAAAGTCGGCCAACCCGGATCGGTCGGCCTACGCTGGCGAGTATGACGGCCTGACAGTGGAGGCGGTGGATGACTACACCGTCAAGATCACCCTGGAGAAGCCGCTCTCGCCGGTGCTCCTCTTCCCCAAGGTCGCTAACTACTCCGGTGGCTTTATCGTTTGCAAGAAAGCCATCGAGGCTATGGGCGACGAGGCCTTCAAGACCAATCCTGCGGGGACAGGTCCTTTTATGTTCGAGAGCTACAGTCCCCAGGAAAAGATCATGCTAGTGGAAAATGCGGCCTTTTTCCGAGGTCGGCCACTGTTGGACGGCGTCGAGTACCGCTACATGGCCGACATCAGCAGCCGTGAGGCTGGTCTGCTGGCTGGCGAGTTGGACGTGATCAACGGTATACCTGACACGGAATGGGTAGACAAGGTTCAGAAAGAGACGGGGGTACGTGTGGACGTCTTTGGCGTTGGCGAGGTGGCTACCGTGCACTTTAACACCAGCGTGGAGCCGCTGAACAATCCGGAGGTGCGAAAGGCGCTGGCCTACGCCCTGGATCGCGACGAGTTCCTGGCCCTCTTCCGCGAGCCGGTTGCCGAGAACGTCTACTCGCCGGTGCCAGCCAAGTTCCTGGCCGGCGGTATGACCAAGGACGAGGCTGAGGCTCTGGACCTGGCCTACAACGTAGATCGGGCGAAAGCCAAAGAGATGCTGGCCGCCGCTGGCTATCCCGACGGCTTCTCACTGGAGGTCGTTACCTCTGAAATGACCGGCTATCGCCGCATTTACGAGAACATGCAGGCCCAACTGGCTGAAGTAGGCGTGAACCTCACGGTGAACGTCGTGGATCACTCCTCCATGCACACCTTGATTCGGCAGGATGTGAACCCCATCGTCGTCTACATCGCCTGGCGGCCCAACGCCGATGTCTACCTCACCCGCTTCTACCACTCTGCCTCCATCGTCGTCACCGGCGCCAAGCCGGACACCAACTTTTCCCACTACGATCAGCTTGACGACCTGATCGAGGCGGCGCGGGTGGAGACCGATGCGGACAAGCAGGTGGAGACGTGGAAGCAGGCGCAGACCCAGCTCCTGGAGGACATGGTCACCTACCCGCTCCACTTCCAGCAGCAGGTCTACGCACGCTCTGAAAAGGTGGACTATGGCCACGAACTGGTTTCCGTGCTGGCTCTTTACCCGGGGATCACCGAGAAAACCCGGCTCATAAAGTAGCCTTTTGCGAAAAGCGGCCAGGGGCCTTTGCCGAAGGCCCCTGGCCCTGTACTTTTTCAGGACGGGCGCTAGAAGGGGGACAGCCTTTGCCTCCATCCACCGTCCGTCCTCGCATTTTTCATCCAGGTGGAACTATGCTCAGACACATTGTCACCCGGATCCTTTTTTCTATTCCCGTTCTACTGGCTGTCCTCACGCTGGTCTTTCTGGTTGTACGGGTTATCCCCGGCGACCCGGCTGAGGCCGCTTTGGGCGATTACGCCTCGAAAGAGGCAGTGGAAGCCCTAAGGGAGAGAATGGGCCTGAACGACCCACTTATCGTGCAATACTTTCGCTTCCTGGCTGACCTGCTCCGGGGGGATTTGGGGAAATCCATGATCACCGGCAGGCCTATCAGCGAGCAGGTGGCTCACGTCCTGCCCTACACACTGCAACTCACCCTGGTCTCGATCTCGATTGGCGCTTTACTCGGCGTCCCGCTGGGAGTGTTCACCGCTGTGAACCGCAACAACTTCATTGATTATCTGGGGCGTGTCATCTCCCTGGCAGGGCTTTCTGTGCCAGCCTTTTACTTGGGTATCCTGCTGATCCTGGTTTTCGCCGTCAAGCTCGACGTGTTGCCAGCCGTGGGAGGCGGCGATTTGAAAAAACCAGCCGATAACCTGAACCACCTCGTCCTCCCGGCCCTGACGTTGGGGCTGATCATGACCACTTCCGTCACCCGGCTGACCCGCTCAACCATGCTCAACGTGCTCAGCGCGGACTATGTGAGGACAGCCCGGGCCAAAGGGTTAAGAGACAGAGTAGTGATCCTCAAACACGCCCTGCGCTCGGCCCTGGTCCCCATCGTCTCTGTCATCGGTCTCTGGGCTGCCAGCCTGATCGGCGACTCAGTCATGACTGAGGTGGTCTTTTCCCGACCCGGACTGGGCAAGATGTTGATCGGCGCTATCATGCAGCGTGACTATACCGCTCTGCAATCCGTCATGGTGATATACGCCGCCTTTGTAGTGGGCGTCAACCTGCTCACGGACCTGACCTACGGTCTGGTAGACCCACGGATACGCCACTGAGGTGCTCCAATGGAAAGCTCAGAAACCCTCCCTCAACCAGCAGCACAACTGCGTAGTCAAAGGCAAAGGCTGTGGCGGACTTTTATCCGAAACCGGACAACCATCGTCGGTTTCATTCTGGTCATCCTCATCGCCCTCATGGCGGTCTTTGCTGACGACTGGCCCATCGCCTTGCTCCAAGGCCGAGAGGCTCAACCCTTGCTCGCCCCTTTCAACCCGGTGAAGCAAGACACTCGTAACCGCCTGGAGGAGCCCAGCGATGTTCATCCTATGGGTCTGGATACCTACGGACGGGACATCCTCTCGCGGATCATCTACGGTGGGAGGGTATCGCTCATGGTGGGGGTCTGCTCTGTCCTGCTGGGTGGAGCGATCGGTACGCTCCTGGGCATCGTGGCGGGCTACAGTGGCGGCAAGATCGAGAATGTCATCATGAGGGCCGTTGACGTGTTGATGGCTTTTCCGAGCCTGATCATGGGATTGATGGTGCTGGCTGTTTTGGGCGCCGGGATATCGAAAATGGTCGTTGCCATCGGGATCATGCTCTCGCCATCGTTCGCCCGGGTCGTCCACAGCTCTACGCTGGCGGTCAAAGAAGGCGTGTATGTGGAGGCCGCCCGATCCATCGGCGTGGGCCCGCTCCGAATGTTGCGCCTCCACATCTTGCCCAACGTCCTCGGCGAGGTAGTCGTGCTGGCCAGCATCTGGACGGCTAATGCCATTCGCATCGAGGCTAACCTGAGCTTCATCGGCCTGGGTGTCTCGCCTCCCACGCCAGCCTGGGGTACGATGATCCGCGATGGTACGCAGTATCTGACCAACGCGCCTTGGGTCTCTGTTTTCCCTGGGCTGGCCATTCTCATCACGGTTTTCGCCTTCAATCTGATGGGTGACGGTCTGCGTGACATTCTGGATCCCAGGTTGCAGGTATAACAACATGCGATGGGGAAGGAATAACAGTCCATGCCACCCAAAGCTGTAGAACGCATGGCCGTCATCGGTGCCGGCCATGGTGGTCACGCCATGGCCGCCCATCTGACCTTAAAAGGCTTCCCGGTCCGATTCTGCGAGATGCCTCATTTTGCAGACAACATTCGGCCAGCTCAGGAGCGGGGCGGCATCGAGATCACCGGCGTGGTGGGCGAGGGGTTCGCTCAGCCGGAACTGCTCACCACGGACATTGCTGAGGCCGTCCAAGGCGTGAGCCACATCTTTGTGGTCACGCAAGCCCTGGGACACGAAGAGGTGGCCGAGTTGTGCGCACCTCACCTGGAAGAAAACCAGACCATTGTCCTCTTCCCTGGCTCAGGCGGCACCTTGCAGTTTGCCAAGACGTTAGGAGATATGGGGGTGGCCACAAAGATCTATCTGGCCGAGACAGTGACCCTGCCCTACTCCTGCCGGCTGCGGGGGCCAGCCTACGTCCACGTTCACTCGGGTTCAGGCGCGCGGGAGGTCATCGCTGCCTTTCCGGCCAGAGATACCGAAGCTGTGATCGAAGCCTCGCTTCCGGTATATCCTACCCTCACACCAGCAGCCCATGTGCTGGAGGTGGCCTTGTACAACCCCAACATCTTGCTGCACCCCATTGGCGTGATTTTCAACCTGGGTCGCATCGAATATTCCAAGGGTGAGTTCTGGATGTACAAAGAGGGATTCACCCCCTCGGTGAGGCGGATATTGAAGGCCTTGGAGGCGGAGAGGATGGCCTTGCTGCGCGTTCTGGATGTGGAACCCATGTCCTTTGAAGAATATTACGAGTGGCGGTATCAAAAACCTTGGTCAGAGTTCGCAACTGTCAGCAGCAAGGGGCCAGCCAGCGCCAAGACCCGTTACATTACCGAAGACATCCCCATCGGCATGGTCCTCTGGGCTTCGCTGGGCGAGATGCTGAACGTGCCCACCCCCACTGCCCGGGCCCTGATCCATATCAGCTCCGTGATCCACGATACAGACTACTGGTCTGGGGGACGGACAATGGAAAAACTGGGATTGGCAGGGATGACAGTCGAAGAGTTGAAACGCTACCTATGGGAAGGATCGGCTCAGAATGCGTGATCATGGGACGACGGGAGAAAAGTGCCAATTACGCCAGGTGAGCCCTCGTCTCGGGTCGCCTTGGCAGTGCTGAGTTACTCTCAGCCGCGCAGGGACGGGGGCTTTGATCTGAGGGGTTGTGCCCTCCGCCAATCCGCGCTTTCGCGTCTCCAGGTTATGTCTGTGTCCGCGACGGATGAGTTGATAGCCTTTGTACGGGACCTTGACTACACCCTGCTGCCTGACGATGTGGCCTCGCAAGCCAGGCGGTGCGTGCTGGATCTGTTGGGCGTGGCCATCGCCGGTAGCAGAACCAAGATGGCCAGAGTCAGCACACGCTTTGCCTGCTCCCAGTTCAGCTCGGGGAAAACGACGCTCATTGGCTCCCCGGTCCGATTGGGGGAGATGGGTGCCACCTGGGTCAATGGGATCTGTGCCAGTGCACTGGACATGGACGATGGCCATCGCTTGGCCATGGGGCATCCGGGGGCGGCTGTCATTCCCACCGCGCTGGCTGTGGCTGAAACGAGCGGGGCCAGCGGGCGGGATTTCCTGGCAGCCGTGGTGGCTGGCTACGAGATGGCCGTGCGGGTCAGCGTCTCCAGGGTGCCGGACTACAAGGCTCATCACTACTCCACCGGCATCTGGGGTGGTCTTGGCAGCGTGGCCGCAGCGGGAAAGCTTTTACAATTTGACAGGCAGACTTTTCAGCATGCCCTTGGCATCGCGGCAGCCCACGGCCCGTTTCCTCCCAGTGGCGTTTTTTTGTATAACAGCATGGTCAAGGAAGTCATCGGCTGGGCTGGCGTGATAGGATGTTCCTCTGCCTTTTTGGCGCGAGAAGGCTTCACTGGGCCTGAGGACACACTGGACAGGTCAGGGCGATACGACACAACTCAGTTGGTGGAAAACCTGGGTAGAGAGTACGCCATCCTCAAAACCTATTTCAAGCCCTACGCTTCCTGCCGATGGTCGCATTCGGCCATTGACGGCGTTCTGGAGTTGGCCAGGAAACACAACCTGCGGCCAGAAGAGGTCGAGGAGATCCACGTCAGGGGATTTCGGGAGGCTACCAGACTCTGCAACGATGCTCCCACCACCACGGTAGCGGCCCAGTACAGCATCCCCTTTTCGGTGGCGTTGGCTCTGTCACGTGGAAGGATCGGACCTGGGGAGCTCACAGAAGCCAACTTGCAAGACCAAGGGCTTTTGCAACTGGCGCGAAAGGTGAGGGTTTCGGTTGATCCTGAATTCGACCGGCTTTTCCCTGACAAGACGGTGGCCAAGGTAACGATTCACACAGGGCGGGGAGCCTTCGCGACCACGGTAGAGTACCCCAGAGGGAATCCCGAGAACCCTTTGAGCGATGCAGAGTTGGCAGAGAAATTCCGGTCATTGACGGTAGATGTCCTGGGTGAAGAGAGAAGCGCAGAGTTGGAAGTGGCCATTGATCATCTGGAACAGATGGACAGTGTGAAACGCCTGGCAGAGCTGCTGGCATTTTGATGTATCAAAGGGATAGAGGCAATGACCGACGTTGATTTGCTGATCTGCCGTTGTGAGGAAGTAAGCAAAAGGGACATCTTGTGGGCCATCGAACACGGCGCCGACAGCGTAGACGAGATCAAGCGTATCACCCGGGCAGGGATGGGGTTGTGTCAGGGGCGGATCTGCGAGTGTCTGGTGTCACGTATTCTGGCCGGGGAAGCCGGCCTCAAAGCCAGCGACGTTTTGCCTGGCAGTCGCCGCCCGCCTGTGAGGTTGATCCCCGCCTCGGTCTTTATGGGGAACCCTGAGAAATGAAACAATGAAAACGATAGAGTCTGACATAGTCGTCATTGGCGGAGGCATCGTCGGTTGTGCCAGTGCCTATTACCTGGCGCAGCGGGGTGTGTCTGTCGTGCTCTTAGAGCGGTCGGCGATCGGGAGCGAGGGCTCTGGTCGCAACGGCGGTGGAGTACGGCAGCAGTGCCGCGACTTGCGGGAACTCCCTTTGGCCATGGCCAGCGTGAAGCTGTGGGAGCATCTGGAGGACGATCTGGGCTTTGACCTCGAGTACCAGCAGGGTGGGAACATTCGCCTGGCGGCTACTGAGGACCGGATGGAGGAATTGACGACCCTCGGTGAGCAAGAGCTGGCTACGGGTCTGGAGGTCGAGGTGTGGGATCGCGGCCAGCTCAAGGAACGTGCGCCTTACCTGGCCGATCTCTTTATTGGCGCAAAGTACTGTGCTACAGACGGCGTTGCCAATCCCATCCTGGCCACCAAGGCCTTCGGGTGGGCCGCAGAACGGGCCGGGGCACACCTTATGGTGCACACCGAGGCCACAGAGATCCGCTTGCAAAGTGGGCGCGTCTCATCGGTGCTGGCTTGTGGGGCCAACGGTGAGGTGGAGATTGGCACATCCACTGTGATCAATGCAGCAGGGCTGTGGGCAGCCCACATCAGCCGTACGGTAGGCGTTGATTTACCCCTTCGGCCTGTCCGCGCGATTCTGGTCACTACCGAGCCCCTGCCGCCTCTCTTCGCCGAATTCATTTCCTCTCACGACGTAGGTATCTACACCCGGCCCACCCGCAGCGGCGGCGTTCACGTCGGCACGGTTGGGGTGCGGGAGTACACCTCTAAGAAAGGCATCCCTATATGGGCCCTGAGACACTTAGCCCGCATCGGTCAGATGATCCCTGCTTTGGAGAATGTCAACTTTCTTCGCGCCTGGGCCGGTTCGCTGGCCATGACCCCCGACGGCGTTCCCATCCTCGGGCCCGCAGATGGAATTGACGGCTATGTCCTGGCGACGGGCTTTAGCGGCCATGGGTTCTGTCTGGGCCCTATCGTCGGCCTGTTGCTCAGCGAGCTCGTTGTGGATGGAAAGCCCTCCCTTTCTCTCGACAAATTCCGCCTCTCTCGCTTTGATGTATAAGTAGAGCGTTACACACACTCATAATTAAAATACGCTGAAATAAGCAAGGAGGCAAGTAGGTAGGCTGTGGGTAAGGAAATCACCATCTTGATTGGCGACGAGGAATGTACGGCAGAATTGTTGACGGAGCAAGCGCCACGTACTTGTAAGATCATCGAAAACGCCCTGCCCCTTACAGGGTTGCTGAACCATGCCAAACTCGTTGACCGGGAGGTGTTTTTCGCGGTTCCCTTTTTCATTGATGAACAGGAGAACCCAAAAGTCTCCGAGAAGGGAGACCTCGCCTTCTGGAACGGGCGGCAGACTCTGTGCATATTCTACGACGATATGGTTCCTTTGGGAGCAACTCCTACCTTTGGGCGGATCACCGGCAATCTGGAAGGTTTTCAAAGAGAGGCGGCCAAGGTCTGGGAAAAACCAGGGACGATGATCACTTTGAAGAAGAAAGAGGCCTGAGAAATGGAGAAGGCCCTGGAGAGAATCAAAGCGGCTCGCAAGGTGATTTGGCTGGAGGAGCCCCCCGACATTGGGAGGCTTAGAAGCAGAAAAGGGGCTCGGAATCAGGGGGCTTCTGCCGTCCTTTACGCCGCCACCAAACTTGCTACCCTGATCACGTTCCTGAACCATGTGAGGAGGGTGGCCAAACAGGGAGGGGTTGACCCAGAGACTATGAAAATGGTGACTGAGCCCTTCCTAGAATTCCACGCCGACCTATATGGGGGCTTTTATCAGTTGACCGATACTGCGGAGGTAGTTCGTTGGGCAAAGGAGGCCCTTTCGGAAGTCAAAACTCTGGAGGATTACGCAACGCTGATGGGAGAGCTGGCGTTGTACCTTGGCCGCGTGGACTACTGGGTTGACCTGGAAATCCCCTGGGCAAAGTTTGGCCAGGTTTTCGAAGAGATCGCAGCTCGTTCGCAATCGTAAGGGGCAGTCCCTAGACGGCTCTGGAGGCATTGCGAAATGGAGAAACCTATGCGCATCGAGGACCATCCCATTCTGGGGAAGGCCGAATGGGGAAAAAAGATCACTTTGATGGTGGATGGCGAGCCGGTAGAAGCCTACGAGGGAGAGCCCATCGCCACAGCGCTGATGGCCGCTGGCCGCCGCGTCTTCCGCTACACCACCAAAAGAAATGAGCCACGCGGGGTGTTCTGCGCTCTGGGTCGCTGCACCGATTGCGTGATGATCGTGGACGGCCAGCCCAACGTGCGCACTTGCGTCACCCCCGCCCGCGACGGTATGGTCATCGAGACCCAAATCGGCCTGGAGCACTGGGGAGACTTGCCGGTCGGAAGCAAGGAGAAGGGGTAGATCCGTGCAATGGAAGGTTCGTTGTTAAAGACCGAGATCGCTGTGGTGGGAGCCGGACCAGCGGGGTTGGCAGCGGCCATCGAAGCGGCCAGGGCTGGGGCTCAGGTAACCCTCATTGACGAAAACGCCCGACCAGGCGGTCAGCTCTTCAAACAGATCCACAAGTTCTTCGGCTCGGAGGCGCATCGCGCTGGGATCCGTGGTGTGCAGATCGGCCAGGACCTCTTGCAGGAGGCTCAGAAGGCTGGCGTGAAAATCCGGCTGAATACTGTGGTCTATGGCCTGTTCAACGACAAATGCCTGGGACTGGTATGCGGAGATCACACCGAAGACCTGCAGGCCGATGCCATCATCCTGGCCACAGGTGCTAACGAGAACGCCCTGGCCTTCCCTGGCTGGACGCTGCCGGGGGTGATGGGCGCTGGTGCGGCTCAGACCCTGATCAACATCCACCGCACGTTGCCTGGCCGCTGCGTGCTGGTGGTCGGCGCGGGCAACGTGGGGCTCATCGTGACGTATCAACTGCTGCAAGCGGGAGCCGAGGTAGTGTCCATCGTTGAGGGCCTACCGTATATCGGCGGGTATGGGGTGCACGCCTCCAAGGTGCGCCGGGCAGAGGTGCCCATCTTGACCAGTCACACCATCCTACGTGCCGAGGGCAAGGGCGGCGTAGAGCGGACGGTGATCGCCCAGGTGGATGAGAACTGGCAGCCGCTGCCTGGCACTGAGAGCATCTTAGAGGTGGACACCATTTGCCTGGCAGTGGGGTTGTCACCCCTGGCCGAGTTGCCCCGGATGGCTGGCGTTCAGTTCGTCCACATCCCTACCTTGGGCGGCTGGGTTCCTGCCCATGGCGAGGACATGCAGACCAGCCTGCCGGACATCTATGTCGCTGGAGACCTGGCGGGTATCGAAGAGGCATCTACAGCGATGGAGGAGGGGCGCCTGGCAGGCCTAGCTGCCGCCGAGGCTCTGGGCCATCTGTCGTCTGAAGAAGGCGAGAAGAAGAAAGCGGCAGTGCGGGAGCGACTGGCTGCACTACGGATAGGTTCCTTCGGTGAGGGACGGGCCTTGGCCAAAGAGCAGATTGTGACGGGCCAGGTGAGAGGCATGAATGTGAGGGCCTGCCCTGAGCTTGCCCTGAGCAAAGTCGAAGGGCCAAGTCGAAGGGCCTGCCCTGAGCTTGCCCTGAGCAGAGTCGAAGGGCCAAGTCGAAGGG
>Ga0180438_10003058_pt1 | contig 25945 bp, 23 predicted proteins | sample SS_ome_12_FD_132455 | JGI IMG/M metagenome (GOLD analysis project Ga0180438, IMG submission 132455) | Hypersaline lake sediment archaeal communities from the Salton Sea, California, USA - SS_3_D_2 metaG | ecosystem: Environmental > Aquatic > Non-marine Saline and Alkaline > Hypersaline >... | reverse complement strand
CGAAATTGTTGAAAAAAATGCTCCAATTGGTGGTGAGATTAGTATAGGAGACTATGAAACAATTTCATGGGCCGATGAGGAACGAAGTACCGAGAGTTGGATTGGGAATTGGATGCAACAAGAAGTTTATCAAGAGGTATTGGCTTTGGAAAAACCAGTGAAAGAAATTGCTGATAAGACTCTAATTCAAATATGGCGAAATTTACAGGCGAGTGATCATCTTTATTATCTAGCAACCTTTGGTGGAGGACCTGGGGAAGTTCATAGCTATTTTAGTCCTTACAATAATCCTTTCGAAGCATATTCAATTTATATAAGAATAATTGCAGATTTCGCGCGAGTGGTGAACGAACGAAAAAAAAGCAAACTGACGAACAAAGTGAATTAGAAAAGGTTACTTTGAAGAGATTTTTTTTATTTTTTTTAAATTGTCTTCCAGAAGCCACAAGAACAGCGTAAAAGTCGGTTTAATTTATAAAGTAAAGCTCCACATCTAGGACAGTGATCATATAAAGAACTATTCAACTCTGAATGAGTCTTAACAGAATCAATATTGCTACTCACGGTTTATCAAGCGTATTAGTATATTTCTTCCCTTATATGGATAAGAGAGGCTTTTATGTAAGTGAAAAACACAAAGGAAGAACTATTAGAAACGCGAAAGTGTTTCAAGTTTGTTTAAGGGTAACCATAATGGATGAGAACGATGGATAGAAAGACATTTTCCCTGATCTTAATTCTAACAGCAATATGGGGTACCGGCCCAGTTACTGCACGATTTCTTGTGGGGGTTTCAGGCGAAATCTCCCCGACTGTTCTCGCTCTTATTCGGTGGATACTTGGGTTTACATTGTTATTCTTCGTTCTTAATAGAAACCAATGTCTGAAGGAAACTGCATATACTCTCAAAACAGATTGGCGCCATTTTCTTGCAATTGGTGTTGCAGTTGCAGCCTACGGTTTATTGTTTCTATTTGGAGTCAGCCTGACTTTTGCAACAAATGCTGCATTATTAACTAATTTACATCCCGTTTGGATAGCTATTTTATCATATATTTTCTTAAATAAGAGAATTTCGTCTCGAACAGTGCTTGGAATTGCGACAGCATTGATTGGGATGTTATTTGTTGTAACCCAAGGTGACCTTTCATTATTGGTTATCAATTCAGAACGGTTTCTTGGCGATTTTTTGGTAATACTCTCTGCCTTAGCATGGGCTATTCAGTCTCTTCTTGCTCGTACATATGGAATCAAGAAATACGGTGGGTTGCAAACAATGACCTTGAGCGCTCCATTTGCCATTATAGTTTTGGTTCCTTTCGCGCTCATTCTTGGGGATATAAGAACACTAGTGTCTGTATCTTTGATTGGATGGCTTGCGATATTACACTTCAGCTTGATTATTAGTGGCGTGGGCTATGTACTGTGGTATTTGATCCTCGACAGAATGGAGGCTACGCAAGCAAGCGTTTGGCTATTGATTATTCCCGTCTACACTATTATTTTTGCATTTTTTCTATTAAGCGAACCTATTACCTTTAGTGTCGTTGGTGGGGCTGTGATTCTTCTAATAGGGATTTATTTGGTGGAAACAGCGCATAGCCATTAACCTAGATCCTCTGTTAGGAGGGAAGTAATTACTTGTACAAAAAAGAGGCAGTTAATGAGCCTCTCATCAAAGCGGCTGCCATCTAGTCCTCACCATGAAACAACAGGTTAGCCAATTCTTCTCACACGCTTATAAATGATAAAGATCTCACGGAGCTGGTGTTCTTGTGTCGGATCTGAAATTTCTCATTAAATACCACTTTTAAGTGCTATAATTTCTTTGACTTCTACAAGCTGCCATATATAACTTCTCTCTTCCTTGACTATGGATTCAAGCGGTTCTTCAGGTGAATGACCAAGAGCCTTCAAGATATTTTTTGAGAGATTCTTATCCTTAATTAATTGAACAAATTTTTCTCTTATTATCTTCTTCTCACTATCGCCTGTAACTTCCACAAGGCGTCCCAATAATGTTACAAATGAATAATCTAATAAATCTCTACTATATCTGTCGACTTCAACGGAAACATGAGGGTCTTGCTGGAAGAACTCAATTTTTTTTCCATATTTTGTGGATAGGAAATACATGTGCTTGCCATCAAAAACGTAAAGAAATGGCGCAATATAGGGATGTTCTGCGCCTTTAAAAGCAATTCGACAAACATATTCATCAATAATTAATTGGTCATATTCCATTCTGTCCATTTGTGGGATTTTTTCAATTCCCATAGATATCCTCTCATTCCACTTAAGTTTCAATAGTTACCACAGTGAATCTTAGATTATAAAGCTTATCAGAATTCCTTCTCTTTGTCAACAAATGTTTTGACAGGTTAGATGGAGCAAAACAAAAAAAATGATGTTATCTATAGATAATACAATCATGATTTTTAGAAAATAATGGCAAAAAAGAGTTGAGATTTTATGACGTTCTCAATTGTTGGTTATGACCCTAACACTGGTGATTTAGGGGTTGCTGTACAGAGCAAGTTCATGTGTATCGGAATCGTAACTCCATTTGCGAAAGCAAATGTTGGAGCTATTGCAACTCAATCATGGATAAACACAACGTACGGTCCGCGAGGTATTGAGATGCTAGAAACAGGTATGAGTGCAAAACAAGCCTTAAAAAAACTCATATCAACTGACGAAATGCGAGAATACCGCCAAGCAGCGATAATTGATGCAAAAGGAGAAGTTGATGCATTTACAGGTAAGGACTGCTTCTATTGGGCAGGACACATCATTGGAGACAACTTCAGTTGTCAAGGTAATATTTGTTACGAAGGAACTGTTGAAAGCATGGCTAAAGCGTTTGAAACTCAAAAAGGAGATTTAATCGACAAATTGCTTGCAGCAATGAAAGCTGGCGATGAAGAAGGAAGAGGAGACGTTAGAGGGAAACAAGCTGCTGCGCTTTTGATTGTGCGTGAAAAAGGTGGTTATGAAGGCCTAAATGATCGTTACGTTGATATTCGAGTTGATGAGCACACAGAACCTATTAAAGAACTCTGTAGAATATTTGAACTCTATGATCTGACTTTCCTTGCCAGAGAAGATACATCAAATTTGTTGACGATTGAAGGAGAAATTTCAATAAAAATCAAGCAAATTCTTATAGAACTTGGTTATCTCAATGAGGCTGAAGCAACTCAAGGAGATGGCTGGGAAAAAGTAGAGAGGGATGCCTTAGAAGCATGGATTGGAATTAACAATTTCGAAAGCAAATGGCGTGATGATGGTAGGATATGGAAATCAATCTACGGCTATATGATGAAAGAAAAAGGAACGTCTTTCGTTTCGCTCAGAAAAATGTCAGACTGATAAAGAGGAGACAAAATAACAATATTTTGAAAAACTAATGGTGTTTTGTCACAAAAAATTATTATTTTGATGGTTAGACTTCTTTAACCATATAAATGGTTGGTTAGATATATATTACCTATAGGTGAACCTACTATGAGCATTATCATCAACACCAAATACACAAACAACAAACCCTATTATTACGTGTATGTAGTCTATGGTGAAGGCAATAAAGAAATCCATTACATTGGTAGTGCAAAAAACCCAATATCATATGAGAAAGCATTGTATAAAGTCAAAGAGATCCTTAAACAAGAAATGCAGAAGAAACTTCACCATGCAGAAGCACGAGCCGAAGAACTAATGAATGAATACCTTTCTAAATAGGTCAAATATATCTAACCTATATACGTAGGTTCTGGTGGACGACTTGGAGGTTTTATAAGCCTTCCAGCACCATTCTTTAAAAAAAATAAGCGATTAACATTCATTTAGGTATACAAAAAGGATTCATACTATTTTGACTGTTCTAAAGGCCTTTCTCATAGATTTAATTAGTTTTTGTGCGATTAATTCAGGATAGAATACTAGAACCGCCTGATTTAGTGCCTCCAGGGATACTTTTCCGCTTATTCGGCAGAAAGCGCCCAAAATTCCTATGTAATTATTACCACCATAATTTTGATTTGTTAGGCTTTCATCTATTTCATTCATTGAAACTTTTCTGACATCAACTGTTGCTGTAGAGAATCCTATGCCAAAGAGTTCTATTAACTCGTATGGAGAATAAGATGAATTGACAAGGAGAATGCCTGACTTTTTTAGTCCCTCTGTAACGTTCATTATTTTCAATAATGAGTCATCCAATACTATGGTGTAATCTGGGCTGCAGATCTGTGGACACATAGATAAAGGTTTCTCACTAATTCGAATGGCAACTTTAAGAATTACTTCTGGTGTTTTGATTTCAGGTTGAAACACTTGGGAACACTTGTTCCTATAAGCTATTGCCTCAGCAAGTATCTCCGCTAATGTAACTACATTCATGTCTCCTCGACCGATTAAGAGAATTTCTTTAATTTTATGAAATACCATAAGGCTCAACTTTTCTTTAATTTACATTAAATCCTGTGTTTTTTCATTTTTGTCATATACTGATGTGGTAAAATCTAAATCTAAACATCCTATATTCGATAATTTTGTGACTTAAGAACATAGATTCTAGAAAAACCTCTGAATAGCAATTGAAAATTAGATCAAATCTTAAAACTTTTTAAGTGATAATAAGTGAATTTGGAAACAGCAAATTTTTCTCTGGAGGAATATTTATGCAATTCTCTATAGCATTCCTGATTGATTTCATTGTCTTTGTAGCTATTGTGGCGGTTTCTGTTGCCATAACTTGCTGGCTTTGGGGCTATTCGAGATACAAATACTCATGGGGATCAGCTATCGTAACTGGAATCATAGCCGCTATTATTTGGATTATTTTTAGAATGTTGCCACTCGGTCGTTATACTTTGGCTATCGCATTTGTTGCAGTCTTTTTAGTGGTTCTTCTTGCACTTCGTCACTTTTGGCCTAAATTTTCTGAATGGCCAACAGCGTTTCTCGGTACGCTGGTTTGTATCGTTATAGTCATTGTCATTTGGCTGGTAATTTCATTTATCATTGCGGGACTGGGGTTGATAGCAGGATATCTGCCCCCACTGAGTATATTCTAACACCAAAATCTAAAAAATTCTTTTCTTTTTTTTAAGACGGTTATATAAGTTTTGTGAGAAGAAAACATAAACAAGAGATAATGAAATTCAAGATGACGAATGAAGAGCCGAAATTGATTATTATAAGAAAAAGGCGAAAAAGAGAAAAAATTGGCTCGGGATAAACTATGCAACTTGTGCAATTATTGCAAGAATAGCGCCTATTATAACGAGTAATCCCCCGATACCAAGTACAATTATTCCAAAAATTAGGGCAAGTATTATGTATACCCACTCATCTAACTGATCTGCAACGCGGAGAACTATAATTATTATACCGATAATTATTGATACAGCCGCCCCAATTAAGGCACCAAGAGCACCTAGCGTACTTGGGACACCACCAATACCGATTCCCACGAAACTCAGTGCACCCAGGACGATCATAAGGATTGCACCGACAATCACTAGTATCCATGCCGCTAATAAAATACCACCAGACGGTCTAGCCATACAATCACCATTTCAATATCTTATTTTAGGTTAGGATGGACCCGAATTCCTAGTATATAACTTGTTCGCATTCAAGTTTATAGAGAACCATGGACTCAAACAAATATCATAGAAGAAATCAACTTTCTGAGAATCAACTAATGATTTTTTGAACACTATCATTTCTAGATCGAATAAGTGCCAAAAACAAGGAATAAGGATATTCTCTAATATTAAAGAAAAAAAGGAAAAAAGAAAGGGAGGGATTATACTTTTGGCAAGATTTCGAGCGATTTATCGATTTGTTCCTGTGGCATTTCATAGTCAACAAGGTTTCCAGCGAGATATTCTTCATATCCTTTTAAATCAAAATGACCGTGTCCGCTGTAATTAAAAGCAATCACTTTTTCTTCACCAGTTTTTTTACATTTTTGTGCTTCTCTGATCACTGCAACGATAGCATGATTGGTTTCTGGCGCTGGAACGATCCCTTCTGTCTTTGCAAAGATCACTCCTGCTTCAAAGGTTTCTATTTGATGGTATGCAACGGACTCCAAGATACCTTCTTTTTGCAGTAGACATAAACTGGGGGCGTCTCCGTGGTATCTTAATCCTCCAGAATGAATTGGTGGTGGGACAAACTTGTGCCCAAGAGTGTACATTTTCACTATAGGAGCTAACTGACCAGTATCTCCGTAATCGTAGGCATAAGGTGCTCTTGTCAATGTAGGCACCGCCTTCGGTTCAACAGCAATAAATCGGATATCTTTTCCTTTCAATTTGTCTGGAACAAACGGATAAAAGAACCCTGCAAAATTACTGCCGCCTCCAACGCAGCCAAGCATCATATCAGGATATTCCCCAATCTCTTCAAACTGTTTTTTAACCTCTAGACCAACAATTGTTTGGTGTAGCAAGACGTGGTTGAGCACGCTTCCTAGACTGTACTTCATTTTTTCATCGTTTAGAGCATCCTCCACAGCCTCGGATATTGCTAGACCAAGGCTTCCGGGATGGCCAGGGTTTTCCTTTAAAACGCTTCGTCCGACCTCGGTATTATTAGACGGACTTCGGAAGACCTCGCTGCCATAAATCTGCATTAATACGCGTCTATACGGTTTCTGGTCGTAACTGACACCAACCATATATACACGGCATTTTATGTCAAACAGGGCGCATGCGAGGGAGAGAGCACTTCCCCATTGACCTGCACCAGTTTCAGTAGTAATTTTTTCCACACCTTCTTTCATTGCAAAATACGCTTGGGCGATAGCTGTGTTGGGTTTATGACTTCCCGTAGGGCTGAGATCCTCTCGCTTATAGTAGATCTTAGCTGGCGTATCCAAATACTCCTCAAGCCGTTTTGCCCGATATAGTGGGCTTGGTCTACCTAATCGCCTGTAAGCCTCTTGTAACTCTTCAGGAATAGGAATGTATCTTTCTGGAGACATCTCCTGTTGTAGAAGTGCAACAGGGAACAAAGGCATTAAATCAGGAGGACCACAAGGTTCTTTCGTTACAGGGTGTAACGGAGGAGGGAGAGGGGCTGGTAGGTCGGCTAATACATTATACCATTGAGTTGGTAACTCATCAGGGTTTAAAACAACTTTTACACCATCAAACATTTTCAATCACCTCAAATTTTTTAGATATCTATTTTTGTTTTTTTAAAAACGGAGGGAACAAGGGTATCAATAGCTGTTGAAAAAAGATAGCTACTGCAACCGCCAAGAACGCCAGGGATGCCAAGAAAATTTTGGTAAGCTCAAAACTAAGTCAATAGCAGTTTCAGGAATAAAATTAGTAAAGGTTTTACAAAAACCGTTTTGTGGGCAGATTGCTGACTTAGTTTCAAAACTGAGTAAAGAGAAAAGACATTCCTTTAAAACAACATCCATTGGCGCAATCAAACCACCTGTGCGGTAGCAATATTAGCTTTTGATATATAAACCTTGCTGTGAAAAGTGTCCAATAAATCGGTTAAATATGAAAAAACTATTTGAGATGATGTGAGGAGCAAGCTGACTGACGATCTTCTTGTCAATGAATAAAAAAAGAAGATATAAAAGGAACTCGCGCTATTGTCAAGCTCAAATTGTTAAAAAATTTATCCTATCAACGTTGCGAATTGTTCATCGATCTCTTTTGAGAGGTCATCACACGTTGCATCTATTTTTTCGGCTTCAATTATTTTGAGACGCGAGATTTTTTCGTAGACGCCCAGTTTAAGGATGTCTGCTATAGAGGCACCACTTTCGCTTGCAGTTCTCATCTTTTGATATGTTTTCATGATTATTCCAAGCATTCGCTTTGCTTTATCTAGAGAGCAGTAAGAATCGACGGGATGGTATGCATGTTGCATCAAGTAGTCTTCGCGAATGATACGAGCGGCCTCAAGCACTACTCTTTCAATCTCAGGTAACGCATCAGGACCTACTAATTGTACGATTTCCTTGAGTTCTTTCTCCTTTTGTAAAAGCGCCATAGCTTCAATTCTCAAATCTCTCCAATCAGCGCCTAAATTTTCTTTATACCATTCCTCAAGTGTTTCCTGATACAGTGAATAACTAGTTAACCAATCAATAGCCGGAAAATGTCTTCGTGATGCCAAGTCTTTAGATAACGCCCAAAAAACCTTTACAACACGTAATGTGTTTTGCGTAACTGGTTCAGAAAAGTCACCGCCAGGTGGACTTACTGCGCCAACAACGCTTACAGATCCATAACGCTCGTCAGAACCGAGAGTTTTAACTCTTCCTGCGCGTTCATAGAATTCAGCGATGCGTGATGCAAGATATGCTGGATAGCCTTCTTCGCCAGGCATTTCCTCAAGCCTTCCAGAGATCTCGCGAAGCGCTTCAGCCCATCGTGATGTTGAATCTGCCATGATAGAAACATCATAACCCATATCACGGAAATATTCGGCAAGTGTAATGCCTGTGTAAATGCTCGCCTCTCGTGCAGCGACTGGCATATTTGAAGTATTGGCAATAAGGACAGTCCTTTTCATTAAAGGTTCGCCAGATCGAGGATCCTCCAATTCTGGGAATCTCTCCAATACTTCCGTCATTTCATTGCCACGCTCACCACAGCCAACATAGACTACTACTTGCGTATCAGCCCACTGAGCGAGCTGATGCTGCATAACAGTTTTGCCGGTCCCAAACCCCCCAGGAATGGCGCCCGTGCCTCCTTTGGACATGGGGAAGAAAGTATCAAAGATCCGTTGTCCAGTAAATAAGGGTACCACTGCAGGAATATTTTCTTTGATAGGTCGAGGAACACGAACAGGCCATTTCTGCATCATAGTCAAATCTTGACGTCCTTTGTCTGTTTCAACTACTGCAATGACATCTTCAATAGTGTAATCTCCTGCTGGGACAATTTCAATAATCTTTCCAGAGATCCTTGGTGGAACCATAATTCGGTGCTCGACTAAAGTCGTTTCGGGAACTGTTCCAAGAATATCTCCACCAATAACATTATCACCAACGCTTAAACGAGGCGTAAATGACCATTTCTTAGTCCGATCAAGTGGGCTCGCAACAATTCCTCTTGTAATGAAATCACCAGTTAATTCTTTTAAGGAAGGTAAGGGACGCTCAATACCATCATAGATCTGGCTGATCAATCCCGGTCCTAATTCGACGCTTAAAGCGCCACCTGTAGCTATTACTTTTTCTGTAGGCCGAATTCCGGCAGTTTCTTCGTAGACTTGAATACTACACACGTCGCCTTCTAAGGCGATAACTTCGCCAATTAATTCTTCGCCTCCTACACGACAAACTTCATACATTTGTACGCCCGTCATGTTCTTGGCTTGAATTAGAGATCCTGCGACGCGAGTGATTTTGCCTTCTATTGTTGTTGCCATAAGTTTTCACCTGTAATCCTAGCGGCACTCTACCGCAATTTTAATTAGTATAAACAATAATTTGCCTTTGTCACAAGTCAATTCCAACAGCCCTCTTGACTAGGGCTTTAATTGGATCAATTTCTCGTGTCATTGGTCCATGTTTGTCTTGGAGTTCTACAACAATGGGAAATTCTTTTTCAGTAATTTGAGTTATAATTGAACGAACAGCGGCAGAATCAGCTATTCGTTCAGTAGTAATAATGAGACCAATATCTTTTCTTTCTGAGAGGGTTAAAAAAACGGACCTTGCATCATCATAGGTAGATACATAACCCTCATCAATCCCAGCTAATTTCAAACCAGTAACAGTATCCTCATCCGCTACAGCTACTATCTTCAAAAAAATCGCTCCTTTAGTTATTAGGTCTAAGAGATTATGCGGAGGAGAGTCTCAATAACTGTGTCTAAAGCCTTTGATAGGTTTTGATTTGCTTTTTCTTTAAGCGATGCAATTTGTGATTCAGATTCTTTGAGTATAGCATTTACTGCTTCATCGATTTGTTTCTGAATATCCTGTTGAATTGTTTCAGTTTGCCCTTCGGCATTATTCTTTGCTTCTTCAAGAGCTTGACGAGCTTTTAGGTTTGCTTCTTCTTCAATTTTTTTGGCCTTTTCATTTGCTTCGGAAAGAATTGTGCGTGCTTGTCCCTCTAAATCTCGAATTGCTTTGAGTGTCTCAATGCTGGACATAAATGATATTCTCCTCAATTGTTATGTAAACATTATAAATCGGTTTTACAATAGTTCCCTTTATAAATTCTCCGCAAGAAGACCAAGAAGAACGCTGTAAATTGAATCTATAAGGGATCTTAAGAGAAGGTCTATGAATCTCTGATGCGTTTATACAAAGTATCCAGTTTTCTTCTTCCAATGTAAAGTTTTTATTTCAATTATTTCAATTTGAATTGATACGTTTATGTAATTCATTTTTGCAAAAGTATTAGATGTGGGGTCACAATGAAAAAAGGATTTAAGAAACTTACATCAGTCTCTAAAGCCCTAAATACCGTTCTAAGCGAAATTAAGCCACTAAAAAGTGAATTAATTCATGTTAAAGACTGCTTAAATCGGGTAATTGTCGATGATATCGTTGCTCGATATGATGTGCCAATGTTTGATCGTTCTGCAATGGATGGCTATGCAATTAGATCGGAAGATTCGTTTGGAGCTAGTGTAACTGATCCTGTATATCTCAAAATTACAGGGAGAATTGAGATAGGAACTATTCCAGATATTGAAGTTAAAGCTGGAGAAGCCGCACAGATTATGACAGGTGCAGCAATCCCAAGAGGAGCTGATGCTGTTATAAAAGTTGAGGATACACGAGAGCATGGAAATAATATTGAGGTAATTAAACCATATCCTCCGAGAAAAAATGTTAGCATTAGAGGAGAAGATGTAAGGCAAGGTGATGTTATCCTAAAGCAAGGTCATCTTCTTCATCCTCATGACATTGGCATCATAATAGCATCTGGGCATGATCAAATAAATGTCATCCTCAAACCAAAAGTGAGTATTATATCGACTGGGAGTGAACTTATTGATCCTGGCGAGAGACTTGAACCTGGAAAGGTATTTGATGTAAATAATGCCACGTTATCTGGTTTAGTAAGTCAGTTTCATTCAATCCCGTTTTTATCTAAAAGAATAAAAGATGACAGAAATGAATTATTACAAACCCTTGAAGAAGCAATCGAACAAACAGATGTAATCGTGTTTTCAGGGGGCAGTTCTGTCGGAGAATTTGATATAATAGATGAGATTATTCTACAAAAGGGTAGGTTATTAGTCCAAGGTGTAGCTATGCGACCAGGCGCTCCTACACTTATTGGAATAATTGAAAACAAACCAGTTTTTGGTCTTCCAGGCTCACCAGTAGCGGCAATGATTTCCTTTGATGTATTTGTTCGACCAACCCTTCAAACTCTTCTTGGAATGACACCATATGATCCAAAACCTGTAATCAAGGCATTACTCAAACGTAGTATTCCATCAGAAGTTGGACGACGAGATTTTGCCAGAGTTAGAATAATAAAAGAAAACAACGAACTTTACGCAGAACTTGTAAGAGTAAGAGGCTCTGGAATCATAAGCACTTTAGTAAAAGCAGACGGCATAATTGAAGTGCCTGAAGAGAGAGAAGGTTTAAGCAAGGGGGAGGTCGTGAACGTCAAACTCCTTTCGCAATACTATTTCCTAGATCATACCTAACTTAAGAGACGTCCATTAAAAACTCATGGAAAATATAAGCATAATTCCACTCAATTATTGAGGAGGTAAATGATTGACACGTAAAGTCTACTTAGATCTGATTTCCATAGAAGAAGCAAAAAAAAGGTTTTATGAGCATTTTAAAATAGCGCACCATCTTACAAAGGCATCCATATGGGATGCAGGTGGAAGAGTTTTAGCAGAAGATATTACAGCGGGCAACAATGTGCCTCCCTTTGATAGAGCTCGAATGGATGGATACGCACTTATAGCAAATGATTCTTTTGAGGCTGAAGAAGATAATCCTATCACATTGAGAATTACTGGTGAAATACCTGCAGGTGTAGTTCCAAATGTTGAAGTGAACCCAAGCGAATGTACTGTTATATCAACAGGTGCGGTTATTCCAAAAGGTGCAAATTCCGTCATCATGGTAGAGTATACAGAACAAGAAGAAAAGCATGTGAGACTATTCAGAGCTGTCGTGCCTGGAGAAAACATTATGTTAGCAGGATCTGATATTAAAATAGGAGATCTTCTATTAAGAAAAGGAATAAGGTTATCATCACGGGAAATTGGTGTCTTGGCAGCCTTAGGAATCACTGAGGTTCCAGTTTATCAACAACCCAATGTGGCAATAATCTCTACGGGCGATGAAATTGTACTACCTGGTGAGCCTCTTGAATCCGGGAAGATTTTTGATATAAATGGTGCTACATTAACAAATGCTGTTAGAGAATATGGCTGTAAGCCTAACTTTCTAGGCATAATAAAAGATTCTCCTGAAATATTGAAAGAGAAACTCAAGCAGGCTCTCTCTATGGCGGATGTGGTACTTCTATCAGGAGGAACCTCAAAAGGAGTAGGAGATCTTTCCTTTAATGTCATCAATGAGTTAGGAAAACCAGGTATACTCGTTCATGGTGTTGCAATAAAGCCAGGCAAACCACTACTCTTAGCCGTAATAAATAATAAACCAATAATAGGGTTGCCTGGATATCCAACGTCGGCGCTCACTGTTTTTGAAGTGGTTGTAGCGCCGTTTTTACGTGAATTAGCAGGAATAAGAAGCCTTGAAAAGAAAATTCTTGAGGCATATATGGCCACGCGTGTAGACCATGCTCTTGGTCGACATGAATTTCTTCCAGTTCAAATAATTAAAGAAAATACCACTTATTTCGCGTATCCTGTTCTCACTGGTTCAGGCGCAATAACTACTTTGAGTTCTAGTGACGGATTTGTTGAAATTCCCGCAAATCAACTTTACATTGACAAAAACGAGCGAGTTAAGGTAAAATTGTTTAGTGAGTATATTTGGGAACGATTATGTGAATAGCCCTATTTTTTCGTACCTACCTGTGTGTTTGTTGTGGTAATAACCTGTTTTGCGACTCAGTCATTCTTGAGCGTGTTCTAAGCAAGTCCACGCGAAAATAGAGTTTTTTCTGAGCGCTAATAACTTAAGGGGTTCTCGCCATTTGTCACATCTCGGGATTAATCCGTTATTAAAAATATTCTTGATGTTTTTTTATCGTAACATGAGATAAGTGATCTTTGCATTATGAATGATCTCTCATATTGTGCTCGCCCTCCGAAAATAGAAAAAAGAGAAAAAGCAAGATCATTCATAAATGAATTAAATTATTAAAGAAAAGAAAAAGAAATGCGGGATTTAAAAAGATTTTATTGAACTAAACGCCATCAAAGATATCGTTTTAGAAGCATCTATGGATAGCAGTAGCACCCATATCTTGATATTCCTTCTTAGTCACCCACATCTTCTGGAAGGTTTTAAGAGATGATAAGATACTGCCTCCGATCCATACACTGTAGCGTCTCTCTGGTGGGGCGATGATTTTAATCTCTACGCCTTCTGGTACCAGTTCTGTGAGTTCCTTGTGCATACGTTCCTTGAGACCTGGGAACATGGTTGAACCGCCTGAAAGCACGATGTTACCGTAGAGTTCGCGGCGCAAGTCGACGTCACATTTCATAATAGCCGAGTAAATAGCTTCGTCGATGGGTTGGGCTTCTAAGCCAATGACTCCTGGATTAAAGAATACTTCAGGGGACAGGAAACGTTCAGGACCGACCACTAAGGTTTGACCGTCTGGCAGAGTATAGGTTTTCTCCATACCGGAGACCTTTTCTGCTAATTTCATTTCCTTTTCTGGGTCTAGGGCAACATAACAGAGTTTCTCTTTGATATCACGCACGATTTCACGTTCGGCAGATGAGGTCAATGAATACCCTCGCTGTCGTAATAACCGTCTTAGATACTCGGTGAGATCTCTGCCTGCGAGGTCTACACGTGAGATGGCATGGGTGATAGCGAACCCTTCGTAGATGGGTACAATATGTGTCACACCATCGCCGCTGTCCACGACGATACCCGTAGTTCTCCCGCTGGCATACAGACTCAAAACTGCCTGCATACTAATATACAAGGCGGGTACGTTGAAAGTTTCGAACATGACTTCGGTCATTTTCTCCCTGTTGACTTTAGGATTGAGTGGCGCTTCGGTCAGCAAAACCGGGTGCTCATTAGGATTAACTCGCAGGTCATTATAGAAGGTATAATGCCAGATTTTCTCCATGGCGTCCCAGTCGTTGATAACCCCATGCTCTACAGGATAGATGAGTTTCAACACACCTCGTAAGTTCAAGGCTTCTTCGCCGATATAGTATTCCCTTACATAATGCTCAACATCAGTCATAATTGACTTATACTTTGGATAGCCAATTAGCGTTGGGAAAACGCTTCTGGGCTGATCCTCTCCAGCGTAGCCGTTCTTGGAAAGGCCAGTCCCGTTATCTACCACCAACGGCTTTCCAGTTATTCCTTCTTCTTCCAATGATTTTCCTCCATTTAAAAGTCTTTAAAACACTTATTAAAAGAACTTAATCGTATTAAAAAAAACTTGTGGTAAAAGTCTGCGTTTTTCATATTCTATATTGTAAACTACTTTAGATTTCAACTTCTTGTCTGCAGATAGTTACAGTCTATGGAATGAAAAAAACTATATAAAACCAACGTTTTTTTGAGCATTCGATCCGTAAAGTTAGAGGAAAAATAAGTGAAACAGTGCTAAGAATAAGTTAAAATGTTTTCAGACGGAAGGTAGAGTGAGATATTACCAAGAAAAAGCCAGAACGGCAATTTACTCTCCTATCACACCATCTCATTTGGCAACCTTCACACTTATAGAAAAGATAAGCGAACTGATTATATCTCATATAAGATGGATAAAGTTGTCAATTATTGCATCAATAAAGCCAAGGGCGTTGTGGTTGAGAATTTACAATTCGACCAAAAGTTTTCATATAATAAGAAATTTAATCGAAAATTGAACAATTTAAAGACCACTGCCTTGCAAATGTTGGAGCGAAAATGCAAAAAGCGTGGTATGTCGTTTAGAAAAGTCTTTTCGGGGTACACCTCCATAATTGGTCGATATAAGTATTCACGATTACATAATTTGACAGACCATCATCTTGCGAGTTATGTAATGGCTTGAAGGGGTCTGGGATTTAAGGAATCATTTCCACCAATTTACGATTGGGTGCTCTCACAAGTCGGGGAATATGTAAAACCCCGTTTGAAACAGAGTAGTCCTTACCGTAAATGGTCACAGATCCATGACCTTTTCAAGCAAAGTGGGATAACATCCTTCAAGATTGCCGAAATACTGCGAAAAACAGTATTAATGAAGCATGTCTTGAACTCGGTGACGAGCGCACAGCCCGATAACCTTAAGGCTGGTCTTTCCTCTTACGGAAAGATTGAAGATTATTATAAAACGTGGAATTTTGTTAATGATTTCATAGTTTTATGAATAATTGTAAGGTTTAATCCCAACGTTAAATAACGCGACTTTTTCATTGATTGAACTCATTAGCTTTCTTAGTAACTAATTATAATCAAATAAGTTTCATGGGTGCTGCTAGTTTGCTTAACAACACAACTCTACTTGGGGTCGCTTCGTCTAATATTCGATAACCGGTCAATTGACTCAATTTTTCTGCAAATTCACGGATTTCCTCATGGGTTGGCATATGAGGTAAGGCCAATCTATCGCGAGAGTGGCCCACCCACATGTATGCTTTTGGCTCTATGTATACGCTTTCAGCTTTTGTAATTAACTTTGCATAGTCCTCTACATGCTCTAAGTTGTGTTGCTTTACTAGCGTCAATCGAAGCACAGTCGGACAGCTGAAACTATGAAGCATTTCCAATGTTTCATTAAGTTTTTGCCATCCGTCATGGATTTGAGGTCTGCAAAGTCGTCTATAAATCTCTTCAGTGGGCGCAGAAACCGATACATATAATTGGGTAGGTTCTGTTATCTCATATAGCCGCTCTGGAACCGTACCATTTGTAACTAAGAAGGTAGTGAAGTCCATTCGGTGAAATTCCTCAATTAACTCGCCCAGTCGGGGGTATAAAGTAGGTTCTCCGGAAAGACTGATAGCAACATGTCTTGGAGAGAGTGCTTCGTTATATTTCTTAGGGTCGACTTTTTTATGCGCTTTTGGATTATAGCCACTTAAAAGACGTTTTTGTTCAATAAGTGCACCTTGAATGATTTCCTTAGGATTATCAACTTTTATATCTGTCATCTTTGTTCTATCTATTGAACTATCATAATAGCGCCAACAGTATAGACATTGTTGTGTACAAAAATTCAAAGCACATGTCATTTGCAAGCATCTATGTGTTTGAATTCCATAGAATTTAGACTTATAGCAGACAGTGTTTCCTACCAAACTTTTACGTAACCAGCGGCAAGTTTTTACTGCGCTATGGCGTCCTACGATATGATATTTTTGTTTAAGAAGGTTTTTTTTCACGCTTTCAGGAATAAGTTCTTCATACATTCGTGTCGCGCCCACTATAAGAATACTAGACTAGAATAACTGGATTGTATTATAACTCTTTTTTATACGGGAGGTGAAACCTTCTCTATTCGATCTTTTTTGACTAATGGTTTTTCTGAGAAAAGTAAAAGGGAAGGACAGGTATCTAAACATTGAGTACAGTTTATACACTTTTTTTCATCGATTATCGGATAATTATGTTGCACATCAAGAGTTGTTGCTCCTTGAGGACAAAACATCTCACAAAAGCCACATCCGACACATTTCTGAGCTCTTGCAAAAATCTTTGCAAGATTTTTTATCAACTTCTTTCCCGCTTTTAGATGCGACGTGCTCACTTTGAAAGTTCCATCAGCAAATATGGTAACAGACGACTCGTTTATTTGCATATTAACTTGGTCAAACGCTTCATTTGTCCAACTCTTTCCTAGAATATTGAGGAGGTTTTCTATCCGCTGAATATCTAATGGGTATGGAAATCGTCCTTCCATTGTATAAAAGTCATCATTATGAGAGCGAAATTTCTCTTTTATCACATAACGGGTAGGTTGCATGTGTATAATAGATTCAAGCTCATTAGTTTGTAAGCCCATTTGTTTTGCTACTTGTATCTGACCTTTTGCGAGTGCTCGCCATCTCCAAAATCCGTAAGTTGCCCATTCTTCTGCATATCCTTTTGATTTCGCCCAGTTCGTTAAAAAATCTATCCAAAATCTATAAAGATGTTCATGGGTTTCTTTAATGTCATGTAACTCAGAAAGTTTCATAGCAGGGCAATAAATGCATCCAATTCGCTCAAATCCTTTGTAATAGAGAGGATTAGCAACCGCATTTTTCATAAGTAGATAGAGCCAAACATGAAGGGCGGTCCAATTTTTGATCGGTGAACCACCGATTTGTCCTGGCACAAAGGGATTCTTCCATACTCTATGCTCTTTTGCACGTGGCTGAGATTCGTATCGTCTGACGCCGAGAAAGGTTACTACTCCTTCTGGATAATGTTCTCTAATGATCTGCGCAGTGGGAGATAGTTTTAAGAGTTTGCAGCACCATCGAAAATCTCGCGCTGGAGGACCAAATTTTTCAAGCATTGCCTCCCAATCAGCTTCGGTCTTTTTGTAAATTAATCGGTTTTCTATTCCTAGGTCTTTCATAGTAGTAAACACATTTTCTATTGTTTCAGGGAACTCTATTCCCGTGTCAGCAAAAAATACATCAAATTGATCTTCTAAAGCCTCTAATGCCAATAATAGAAGACATAAACTATCCTTACCACCGCTATAAGCTACTGCTTTAGGTTTTCTGTAACTCTTAGCTAGGGATCTCATAAATTGTATGGCTTCTTCTGATCTTGAGTTTAGAATCTGTACGTTTGCCTGTACTGCCAGATCCCATGTTTGTCCGTCATGATGAATAGTTGGAGGAGTTGGGGGTTCACGGTGCTTTATTTTTACGACCATACCTCTCTTTGTAGCAAGAATACTCTCTCCTGAGAATTTCGCTACACCTACACCCAAAACCTCGTCGGATGGAGTTATTATCAACACATCATTTCCAGGTTGAATAGAGGGATCACAATCCTTTACACCAGGTGCAAGAAGACTTGCGCCCTTAAGGAGAGGATCAACTGCTCCTTCGTATATTTTTACCCACTTATTACATCCAGCAAGCCATAGCCGCCTTGCTCCTTCAACTTTAGGCAAAAACTTCCATCTTTGATGCTGTATGTCGAAATAAAGTGCACCGATAATGACTCCATCAAGAATTATTTCGTTCCTTCTGTCAAGTGCAGGTGCCTTATTGAGCACAACGAGTTTCTTGTCAGGAATCAATTTTTGTCCTACACCTGCACCATACTGAAAATCTATAGTTTGCCGAATTAATTCGATATCATGAGCAAACGCAGGACGTGTATCCCCCGGAGGTGTGATTTTGCATTTTATAGTAGGACTTCCACATAGAGTGCAGTTTTCCATTTCCAAGATAGGTAGATTACACTGAAAACACCAATATAGCAGAAGAGGACCAAGATAAACTTTCTTTGGCATTTTTACTGAAGACTCCTTAGAGAACATTCAACAAGAACTCTCTGAAACTTCTTTTTCATCCTTTAATATCTTTCGTTAACTCACTTTGCAGTAGAATAATCATCATTTCGTAATGTACGAGTTGGATTCTCTACATCCTTAATTGGCAAGAGTTTAAAAAGGGTAGTTAACAGTTATTGATTTAATATACAACTATAGACAACTATAGACGGTTCTTTCGCGAGCAAGGGTTTTTGTTTGGCATGTGTGAGGCGTTGTGTTTATAAAGCAACGCCTCCACTCTATAAGTGAGAATCGATGGTAAGGTGAGGTACCTGGCGGTTTAAAAATGCGCCCCGGGACCACTTCACGGCCTTCAGCCCGGCACTCCCGTAAACTGTTGATTCTGCGGGAAGGCTGACAGCGAATCACTGTTTCCTTCGCACAAGGCCTGCACCCTATATGGCGGCAGGTATCCCGCTCAACCGTCCTAGCGGGGACTCCACTCAGGTTCGTATCGTGGGTGGATGGACACTATGCTCTGTAAGAGATGTCTATTATGAAAGGAACGGTAGAAAGCACTAAACCATCTATGAGCCCCCTCGTCTCTATCCTTGTTCCTTGCTTAAACGAAGAAAATACTTTGCGTTCTCTTACAGAACGTGTTGAAAAGACTATTGCTGGCCTACAAAATATTCAATGCGAACTTATCTTTATAGATGATGGAAGTACAGACGAAACGGGGTCAATAATTGATCAATTGAGTCAAGAAATTCCATGGGTGAAGGCGTATCATCATTCAACAACAAAAGGAAAATCTGCAGCCATAATGAACGGTTTTTACCATTCTAAAGGAAACATCATAATTCTATTAGATGCAGATCTGCAATTCTTTCCTGAAGACATTCCAGCAATCCTTTCAGAAATGACTCAGAAAAAATTAGATATTGTTAATGGCTGGAGAAAGGAGCGAAAAGATCCTTTGTCCAGAAGGGCGGCATCTCGTCTCTATAATTCCTTTGCAAGTTCTCTCTTCGGACTAAAGGTTCATGATTATAACTGTGGGATCAAAGGTATAAAACGGGAGGTATTAGAATCCTTCAGATTAAGAAAAGGATATCATCGTTATATACTGGCCCTTGCAAAGCATCACGGGTTTCGTATAGGCGAAGTAGTAGTTCAACATGCCCCTCGCCCGTATGGAAAGTCTAGATACCGAACTAGTCGACTATTTACAGGATTTGTGGATTTGATGAGTTTAAAACTTCAATTCATGTTTATGGAGCGCCCCATGTCACTGTTCGGCGTGCTTGGCGCACTTATATTCCTCCTCGGCCTTATTTCCGGAGTATATCTTATATATCTCTGGCTTCTTGAAGGCGGTATAGGCACACGGCCACTTCTGTTCCTTACAGTTCTCTTACTTGTTGCAGGCATTCAATTTTTCTCATTTGGATTTTTAGCTGACGCAATTGCATCTTTAAAAACAGACGTTGATTATCTTAATCAATTAGTCATACAGAAGAAAGAAGAAAATACAAAAGATAAAGAAGACTAAAAAATTCCTCTATTTAAACAAGAGTTTAAAGATTTCAATAAAAGGTCTTCCTTTATCAAATCTCGATAGTTTCTCCAACACGAGGAACAAATGTTTCAACACCCTCCTTTAGTTCCTGAACTCTTTTACTGAAAGCAAACGCCTTTTCTTTCTCGCCATGTACCACTATAACCCTTTTCAGGCCTTCTATCTCTGAAAGAATGCGCATGAGCCCAGCCTGATCGGCATGTGCACTAAATTCAAAGTGATACACTTTCGCATTTATTTCGACCTTTTCATCATCGATTTCTAATACACGTTCGCCTTCTTGAAGTTGACGACCTCGCGTTCCTTTTACCATGTATCCGGTAAGACAAATGAGGTTTCGTTCATCATCTCCTAACTCTTTGAGATAGCGTATTACCGGACCGCCTTGCACCATCCCACTTGTTGTGATAACAATAGCAGGTTGTTTAGTGTTAATAAACTCGTCTCGTTCAGAGGAAGTCACTTCATGAAAGATCTCAGATTCCCACGGTGACCTCTTAGTATATCTTATTTGTCGGCGAATTTCAGGACGAAGATATAGCCAATATAACTTGTAGATTTCGTTCATTTTTCTTACCATTCCATCGATATAAACTGGCACTTCAGGTAAGAATCCGCTTCTCATGTAGGCCTCGATGGAGAGCATCGCCTGTTGAGCTCGCCCTGCCGCAAAAGCTGGAATAATGACTTTTCCTTGCCTCTTTAATGTGTTCTTAACAGCGAGTGCAAATTCTTTTTCGGTCTTTTTAAGATTGGGTAAACGATCATTAGGGTCACCATAAGTAGATTCAATAATCACAGTCTCTGTTGGTAAGGTGCTATCAGCTTGGTGAAGTGTTCTTGTATGGCGCGCGTTTACATCACCAGTGTAAAGAACAGTGTGTCCATCTATTTCTAGCCAAACCATGGCGCTCCCTAAAAGATGCCCTGAACGATATAAGATCATTTGTGCATTCGATACATCTAAAGGTACTCTGAATCGGACATCAACGGCATGAGATCTCATAGCTTGAACATCTTCTGCCTCATATGGACTTTCTTCATGAGCTCTAGAAAGACGAAGATAATCGAAAACTAGCAGTTCAGTCATATCTTGTGTCACAGGCGTGGCATAAATCGGACACTTGTATCGTTTTATGAGTGCAGGAGCGTATCCAGAGTGATCTAAATGTGCATGTGTTAAGATCACAGCGTCAGGAGTATCAGGTAGCGGAAGAGGGTATCTCCCTTCATCAGAAGCACCTAGATGCACACCTGCATCAAGAACTAACTTTGTATCTTTACTTTCCACAAAGATACACGATCTACCTACCTCTTGCGCTCCTCCTTGAAATGTAATGTTCATTAAATAAGCAGCCTCCATTATTACTTTAAATGGCTTCGTATAAAACATTAATGAGTTAATATAAAAAGTCAACCACTTTTATTGGTCAAATGTAATATAGTTATTAAGGGGGTATTTAGAAATAAAGATTTGGATGAAGATCTACTCATCTAAAAGGACCCGTTAGTGTAGGGCATTTGCAACATCCTGAAAAAGATATGCGTTAGATTCTTTAAATAGGACTTTAGGAACAAGTACATACCGATCTACCTGGAGACAAAGATCTATATCCCCTTCATATCCCAAGCGTTTTAATTTGGCGCCTTCAGCGGAATTTTTTATTATGTTAATAAGATTGTCTTTATTTCTCTCATAACTTTCCAATGATAATTTTGCATCTTCATCAAGAATGCATCCCGCCTCGCTCAATTTAGAAGCTATAAATCCTGCGGCGAGCCAATCTTCGCATTCCTCTATTGGACCACATGCTATAAGTATTATATCCAAATTCATTCGCTTTGCTATGTTATATGCTGCTGCAGACACTGCAGAGGCATTTAAAAAACCACCGACCAGTATATGATCAGAATTTCCCACACTATGAATTATTCGAGTTCCGTTGGAGGTCGTAAGGACGACAAATTTTTGAGAAACTGAATTTTCTAAGATTTCATTGGGTGAATTGCCATGATCAAATCCTGGCACCTTTTTATAGTCCCTTTCTCCAGCTAAGATACAGTTTTCAATGCGATCTTTCAAAAGCCATACTGTATCAAGATCTGGGGCTGCATATACTCCTTTTGCTCCTGCCGCTAAACTACAGGTAATCATAGTACCTGCACGGATAACATCTATAATAATATATACGGCGTTTTTCTTTTCCAATTGTGCGGGGCGATCAACTTCCATTCCGAATAAATGAACTTCAGGTTTCATTAAACGATTCACCTTTTTGTTTTATAAAATCACAAAAAAAGCGGATACTAAACGTGAATTTAATTGTGATTAACACGACGACGACGACGACGACGAGGATGACGACAAACTACTTAAAACAAATAGTGTTGAAGAAATGGAAGTCAACCTCTTTGTTATCATATTATCACATCATCTTGTGAGGCAAGTATTACTGCCATCTTTTATAAAATTTTCTAATGATACCTTGTTTTCGAGATCTCATTTAAAAATAGGATTTGCTAATACCCATACTGCTATTTGTTATTAAAACAACATATTTTCTTTTTAAAAAGACTCTTAGTAGCATAAAAGTGTTTTATTTAAATAAATTTTCAGAAAGAAATCTTTTAGAGCATTAAATAACCAAAAAATAAACTGAGGGAAAAAATAGTGGATCCAGGTAGACCTTGGCTATGGTGAATCTTACAACAACGTCTTTAGTAGAAACTTATTCAGCTTCAAGGAGCTTTCTTGCAAGATCAATCTTTTTCTCTTTTATTTTGCGGTGCTCTTTGATCCAACTCAGCACGAATTCACACACACGCTCTTTACAGGGGCCGCATAGAATCTCTCCGTTAACACATTCTTTATAAATTTGCTGCATTATTGTGTCATCTTCCACAAACAGATACATAGCTAGCAAATAAATCATACATATTTCTGTTTGACCGCCTAAACGTCTTTGCTCTTCTGCTGTTACACGTCCTCCAGTAAAAGCGTTCATAAGTTTGTTTCTGATATCCTCAAGATCTTCACTTAAGTCGAAATAACTCATTGGATTTCGTTTACTCATCTTCTCCGAACCATCTAGTCCAGGCATGATTTTATGATATGTGGCGCTGGGTTCAACGAAGCCAAATTGATTTTTTAATTTTCGTGCAACTTCTCTTGTTACTCTTAAATGTGGATCTTGGTCTGCACCTACTGGTACAACGACAGGCTTTGGACCGCCAAACCCCTCTGTTTCAGGTAAAAGGATGTCTCCTATTTGGACTAATGCACTCATATATAGACCAAAAGTAATTCGCTCACCATAGATTGCAAGCATTTGATTGGTTGTAACCTTTGAACCCGCTAAAAACGCGATGTCAGTCACGCGTTTTTCTGCTGATTGTCGCCAGATGTAACCTTTTTTCGGATCTGGATTAAATCCAAGTGCTAAAATATCTGCTGTGTTATCAATGGCATACTTTAGCCCTTCATCGTAAGGCAATTGATTATCCATCAGGCTCTCTATGTCTGCTATACCGTAGAATGCCATAGCGCCATGTTCCTTCTGATAATAAACAATCTCGCTTGCTGTCATCAAAGAACCTAAATGAAACGCGCCAGTTGGCTTAATACCACTCATTACCGCAAAGGGCTTTCTATTTAATATGGCGTCTAAGATGACATCGAATCCACGATGTCCAAAATTGATACCACGTCGCATGAATTTATTAGGTCTTGGAATTTGTTTAACCAATTCTTCAGAGAAAGGCTCAATTCCGAATTCTTCAATCAATTTCGCATAATCACTTATTGATGTCGTTCCCCAAGGATCTAATTTTGAAATTCTTATTCCTCCTAGTTGCTCTTTTGTCGGCTCCTGTTATAGATTTTTTATCTTCTCAAAGACATACATTCCACATTACAGATATATGTTAATAGAAGAGTGATAAAATTACTTTTGCTTTAAGAGAATTTTTCTCAATCAAAATATTCAAATGTCAATTAGAATTGGGTTAAATATCCAAAACAAATTGCAAACGAACATGCGACTCTTTTTTTTGTATTTGCATCTCAGCGTAGGTGATTGCCTTAACTTCTGTTCCTTGTGGATGTTTGTCTATATCGAACGCTTCACCCCAAACGTCACCTGTAAGATACCATTCAGTATTTTTTAGTTCTATTTTGTGCACTTTAAACTTTGAAAATACTAAGCCATCCGCGTCGAACAAGACAATCAATGCTTCTAGCCATTCATATAAAAGAGCATAAAGATCCTCGCCAGTTACAGTAACTGATCTCTTCTCTTTCGCCTCTACCTTTGATATATCGGTCATAATCTCTATTAATGCTTGTCCAGCAACTTCAAAAGTCTCTTCAAGTGAACTTCCGATTACTTCAAATTTTACATCAGCTGTATGATCCAATATATTATAACTCATAACAACACCTTGAGGAACTTCACTTCTTTAGGCGTGATAATTTACGCATTTATCATTCTTGTTTGATATGCATCCCTTATTTGTTCTTCTTCGACATTTAATAACTCATTTGATTTCAACTGAAATTCATAAGTAATTATATACGTTTCACTCAGATGTGCTTTGAACCTTATAGGGGCTCTAGCCATCAACAGAAGGCTTATATAAGGTCACGCTTCTCATAAAAAAGAATGTTTGGTATATGAACAGTTCTCCCCAGAAAATTGGAGGACTCAAATAAAGAGTTTTTTAATGCTTGAATAAGATTTATTGTAAGTATTGAATTTAAGCGAGGTTATGAAATGCCATATCAAGGTCCACTAAACCAGATTTCGGAAAACATTTACGAAATCCCTATCACACATAAACAAGGGATGAGAGTTCCAGGAAGAGTTTATGCTAGTCCTGAACTTCTAGAAAAGATGAAGGGTGATCTTACACTTACACAGTGCGTAAATGTAGCGCATCTACCAGGGATACAAAAGTTTGCGATTACCTTGCCCGATGGTCATCAGGGCTACGGCTTTCCTATTGGTGGTGTGGGTGCTACTGACGTAAATGAAGGAGGCGTTATTTCCCCTGGAGGCGTTGGCTATGATATTAACTGTGGTGTACGTCTACTTTGGACGACTCTTGAAAGAAAGGAAGTCGAGCCTAAGTTAGATGACCTCTTATCAACACTCTTTAGGACAGTCCCCTCTGGTGTTGGGAGGACGGGACAAAGACGTTTTTCAAAAGGAGAATTAGATGAGGCATTACTTGGGGGAGTAAAATGGGCTGTTGAGCAAGGATATGGATGGCGTATAGATGCAAGTCATTGTGAAAGCCAAGGATCTCTTGAACACGCAAATCCTGACAAGATTAGTGAAAAAGCAAAAAGTCGTGGACAACCTCAATTAGGTACATTAGGTAGTGGAAATCATTTCCTTGAACTTCAATATGTAGAGAAAATCTATGATGAACGCATTGCTAAAGCTTTTGGTATAACTAATGAAGGACAGGTTACAGTAATGATTCATACAGGTTCACGTGGATTTGGACACCAAGTTTGTTCAGATTATCTTCGTGTTATGGAACGTGCTGTGAGAAAGTATAATATCCAGCTCCCGGATCGGGAGTTAGCATGTGCACCTGGCACTAGTAGAGAAGGCGAAGATTATTTTGCCGCGATGGCATGCGCAGCTAACTTTGCTTGGGCAAATAGACAGTTCATCACCCATTGGGTAAGAGAAGGGTTTGATAAATGGTACAAAGCAGACCCAGAAGAACTTGGACTTCAACTTATTTATGATGTAGCACATAATATTTG